>Ga0079224_100008558_pt1 | contig 13878 bp, 13 predicted proteins | sample Stecom2015_FD_80414 | JGI IMG/M metagenome (GOLD analysis project Ga0079224, IMG submission 80414) | Agricultural soil microbial communities from Utah to study Nitrogen management - Steer compost 2015 | ecosystem: Environmental > Terrestrial > Soil > Agricultural land | place: USA: Utah... | reverse complement strand
GATTCGCAGGATGCCGAGCGCGAACGTCTCTCGATCGAGCATGAACGTCAGATACTGGTTCTGGTCGTGCCGCGGCTCGTTGTCGGCCGTGGACTGGTTCGAAGCTGCACTGGCCATCGCGCCTCCTAGGTCAGCGCTGATTGCATCCGCAGGCTGCTAGCCCGGCGGAATGAAAGTTTTCGTAACACATGAGTCATCGGCGGCGTTCGTTCCGCATCGCCTAGAAGCGTACGAAGTTGTGCTCGGCGACGCCGTTCACATGGCCGTTGGCGTACCCGCTCGCATGGCCGTTCGCGGCGCCGTGCGGCTTGCCGCCGTCCGCGCCGTGGGCGGCCGCAGCGAACTGCGGCTGCGCAACGTGCAGCTGAATGCGATCGTGCGGCCGCGCCTGCGCGCCGGCCGGCCTGCTTGCGTCGGCATGCTGCACGACGTTCGATGCGTCGACCTTGAAGAAGCTCATGGAAGCTTGCAGCTCCTGCGCCTGGCTGCTCATTTCCTCGGCCGTCGCCGCCAGCTGTTCGCTGGAGGATGCGTTCTGTTGCGTGAGCTGAGAGAGCTGATTCATCGCACTGTTGATCTGTCCCACGCCGGAGGACTGCTCCTGGCTGGCGGCGGTGATTTCCTGCACGAGCTCGGCAGTCTTCTTGATCGAGGGCACCATGTCGGTGAGCAGCTTGCCGGCCTTTTCGGCGAGCTGCACGGAAGAGGTGGCGGTTTCACCGATCTCCTGCGCGGCGACTTGCGAGCGCTCGGCCAGCTTGCGCACTTCGGCGGCGACCACTGCGAAGCCCTTGCCGTGCTCGCCGGCGCGCGCCGCCTCGATGGCCGCGTTCAGGGCGAGCAGATTCGTCTGATAGGCGATGTCGTCGATGATCGAGATCTTGTGCGCGATCTGCTTCATGGCCTCGACCGTCTGCTCGACCGCAGCGCCTCCCTCAGTCGCCTCGGTGGCGGCCTTGGTCGCCATCTGATCGGTGACCTTCGAGTTCTCGGTGTTCTGGCCGATGGACGCGGTCATCTGCTCCACCGATGCGGATGTCTCCTCGACGCTCGATGATTGCTCGGTGGAAGCCTGCGAGAGCGACTGCGCGGTGGCAGAGACTTCTTCGGACGCAGAAGACAGACTGTCTGCCGCGGAGCGCACTTCGCCGATCACTTGCGAGAGCCTTTCGATCATGGCGCCCATCGCGGCGAGCAGCATGCCGGGCTCATCCTTGGAAGTGCTGACCACGCGAACGGTGAGATCGCCGTCGGCCATGCGCTTGGCCGCGTCGACCGCCTCGGCCAGCGGACCGGTGATGGAGCGCGTGACCAGGAATGCGGACGCCAGGGCGAGCAGCGCCGCCAGAGCGGACAACGCGAGTACAACCTCGCGAGATTCCTCGTAGGTCGCTGCGGCTGCGCTCACGTCCATGGCCATTCGGTTCTCCTGTCGATCGGCCAGACGCTCGACGGCGGCGGAGTACGCGTTGAGAGTGGGGCGCAGTTCCTGCTGGGCCAGCCGGATCGCTTCCTCGCGCTTTCCGGCCTGCGCCGTTTCGAGCACCTGGCGACGCTTCTCCACGTAGACGTTGCGAGCCGTCTCGATCTCCTTGAACATCTCCTTGTCCTCGGCGACCTGCAGGGTAGCGGCGAACTGTTCCAGCCGTTTACCGTTGGCTTCGCTGCGCTCGCGAATGGCGGCCATGTAGTTCGCCAAGTCGGCGGCGCTGTGGGCCAGGAGCGCATCTCGTATGGCGATCCCGATGAGATTCAGGTTCGTGTTGATCTCATCGAGCGCCGCGATTTTCGGATAGCGTTCATGTGCGATCTGGTCGGTGGTCGCTTTCATGTCGTTCAGACGAGCCAGCGACAGCAGGGCGACCGCTCCGAGCAACAGCAGCACCAGCGTAAAGGCGATGCTGAGGCGTACGCCCACCTTGAGGTTTTTCAACATGAGGGATCTCCGCAAAAGAAACTCTTCACAATACGACCAGATGAGCGTTGGGCTCTTCGTTCCTCGACTGCGGCGGGCGAGCTTCGGCGCCGGCCAGGCAGCGCTCTACGAGTCCCCCCACATCGAGGATCAGCGCCACTTCCCCGCTGCCGAGGATCGTGGAGCCGCTGACGCCCTGAAGGCGGCTGAAGAGTCGCGAAACGGGCTTGATGACGGTCTGCAGCTCGCCGAGCAACTCATCGACGACTACGCCGGCGCGTTTGCCGCCCCAGCGGACCACCACGACGCTTTCGCGTTTGCCGCGGGCGCCGTCCACGCCCAACAGCTCGCGCAGCCTGATGAACGGCAGTACTGAGCCGCGCAGATTGATGTAGCTGTGGCCGTCGTCAGCGGCGCGCTGACCGGCCTCGAGCTCGACGCATTCCTCGACGGTCTCGAGCGGCAGGACGAACGAGGAGCGTCCGACGCGCACCAGGAAGCCGTCGATGATGGCTAGTGTGAGCGGCAGGCGAATCCGCACCAGCGTTCCCACTCCCTCGCGGCTTTCGATCTCGATCGTGCCGCGTTGCGCGGCGACGTTGCGTTTGACGACGTCCATGCCGACGCCGCGTCCGGAAAGATTGGTGACTTGCTGGGCGGTCGAGAAGCCCGGCTCGAAGATCAACGCGTGCACCTGCGCATCGCTCAGCACGCTGGCGTCTTCGATCAGGCCGCGCTCGAGCGCGCGGCGCACGATGCGCTCGCGGTTCAGACCTGCTCCATCATCCTGCACCTCGATCACGATCGAGCCGGCGTCATGGCGGGCGTTCAGGCGCAGCAGGCCCTCGGCGCTCTTGCCGCGGGCCAGCCGTTCCTGCGGCGCTTCGACGCCATGGTCGATCGCATTGCGCACCAGGTGCGTGAGTGGATCGACGATGCTCTCGATCAGCGTCTTGTCGAGCTCGGTCTCCCCGCCGCTCATTTCGAGGCGGATCTGCTTGCCGACTTCGCGGGCGACGTCGCGCACCACTCGCTTGAAGCGCGCGAACGTCGGGCCGATCTGCACCATGCGCAGCTTGAGCGCCTGATCGCGCACTTCCTCGACCAGGCGCGACAGGCGCAGCGTCGACTCGTTGAGCTCCGAGCCGCCCACTACGCGCGCGGCGATGCTCGTGGCGGCGCCAGCCGTGACGAGTTCGCCAATCAGGTCGATCAGGCGATCGAGCTTCTCGCTGTCGATGCGCAGCAAGCCGTCGGCTTTCTTCGTCTCGGTGCGAGCCTCACGCTGCCTCCGCAACGCCGCTTCGACGACTGCGGGCTGCACCACGTGCTCGCGCACCATGACTTCGCCGAGCATTGCTGCGCCGCCCGTGGTCTCGCTCTGCGCGGCCTGCATGTCCAGACAATCGTTCAGCTCCTGCCGGGTGAGCGTTCCGCAGCGCACGAGCAGCTCTCCCAGCCGGTCGTCCGCCTCGGGCAAGTCGCGGATCAGCGCCACGTATTCGGCCACCTGAGAGCGCGGCGGCAGGATGCGCAGCGTGCAGTCGTCGCGAACGAATTCGAACGCCGCCTCGATGCGATCCTTGCCGGCGTCGGTGCGCAGTCCGATCTCGTAGCCTAGCCAGCAGACTTCAGGATCGAATTGCTCGAACGGCGGCATCCCGTCGTCGACGACCTGCAGTCCGGCGATTTCGCCGAAGGTGGTGAGATAGCGCAGGAACGAAAGCGGATCCATGCCGTTGGTCAGCACATCGGGGCCGAAGCGCACCGAGATGTGCCAGCAGTCGGTCAGTGCGCGCCAGGCGTCGGGCTGCGGTTGCGTCTGAGGCTTCGTCGAGTCCGCGGCGGCCGTTGGCGGCGCGGCGGGCGTTGCGGTCCGCCGCGATCCGCCGAACGCTTCGAGCCGCTGCAGCAAGCGAGCGCCGTCGGCGTCGAGTTGTTCGCTGTCGACCTCGCCGCGTTGCGCGACGCAATCGATCATCGCCTGCATGTGATCGCGGCATTCGATCAGCAGAGCCGCCAGCTCGTTGTCGAGCTCGAGCGTGCGTGCGCGAACCCGGTCGAGCACGCCTTCCACTACGTGCGTGAATTCGACGATGGCGTTCAGCCCGAACAGGCCGGAGGAGCCTTTGATCGTGTGCGCCGCCCGGAAGATCGCATTGATCGACTCGGCGCCGGCCTCGCCGTGTTCGCACGCGAGCAGTTCCGCCTCCATCTCGCGGAGCAGCTCACGACTTTCGCTCACGAAGGTGGACAGCGCCGGATCGAGGTTCATTGGCGTGCGCTCGTGTTCTCGCCGCAGACGAGATCCGTGAGGTTGCACAGCTCGAGCACGTCGAGGACGCACTCGCTGGCGCGAGCGGCCGTGAATACGCCGCCGGCGGCGTGCATGTGGCGACGGGCGGCCAGCAGGATCTGCAGGCCAGCCGTGTCGAACTCGCTGACCTCGTGCAGGTCGAGGTGCAATTCCTGCGGCTGCTCGGCGAGCGCGGCGGCGAGCCGCGCGGTCAGCTCGCCTGCGCGATAGATGGTCATTTCGCCGCTGATCTGCAGCGTAGCCGCGGAATGTGGTGGTTGTTGCGCCATGCTCGTCGTGAATCAATTAGAAACACCGCGCGATGCGCGCAGTCCGCCGGTAGACAGAGTCTGACTACCTGTCCGAGTAACGGCGTGCGACGAGAGGTATTTAGTAGGGCGTCCCCCTATTCGGGGCGCCGGCAGAAGGCCAGTGCGACGGTGAGGCGAGGCGCGGCGCCCGCCTGGCGGCGCCCGTCAGCGACGATGTCGCCGCAGAGGCGGCTTTGCACGCGGCCAGGCGGGCGGGGGCGAAATCAGGACCAGACGCTGCGCTTGCGGCGAGACTTGAGCCAGACGCCGAGCAGGACGCCGGCGATGACGAGGCCGCCGCCGGCCAGCGCCGAGCGCAGCATCATGCTGCGCTCGAGCTGGCGGACGCGCTCTTCGAGCTGCGCCGCTTGCTTGGCGAGCGCCTGATTGGCGGCCTTGAGCTGATTGTTTTCTTCGTAGTGTGCGATGGCGGTCGCAGACACGCGGCGGATCTCGGCGATCTCTGTCTGAAGCTGCTCGTTTTGACGTTGCAGCTGCTGTTCGCGCGCCTGCAGGTCGCTGCGCTCGCCGCGCGCCTCCTGATAATTCTCGCGCACCGATTTGAGCTGCGCTTCGAGCGACTTGATGCGCTCGTTCGCGGCGGCCAGTCGATCCCGGGCGATCGGTTGCGCAGTGAGGTATTGGGTCGGCGCCCACCCTTCCAGTCCGCTCGGCGTGCGCACGTGGGTGAAGCCCGCCTGCTTGTCCTCGCCGAGCACTTCGAGCGGCATGCCGCTCGGCAGGCCGGCATGCAGAATGCGATGGCCGTTGGAGGGTCCGCGGCGCAACGGGACGGCAAGCTCGTCGGAAATGTACAGCGTGGCGGCGCTGGCCTGGGCGATCATGCACACCCCGAGCAGCGCCGGCAAAATCTTGCGCATCGGCAACGTTGTCCTGTGATTCAGTTCTGTATCGGCCGGGCTCGCCGCGGCGCCGGCGACTATATCGGATGTCTTACGGCGCGCGCCCGTTCGCAAATCGGCGACAGGCGGGCGGCGCCCGCTCGATCGGGCCCACGGTGTCGGCTGCGGCCGCCAAGTGCGCGGATGAGGTTCACAGGAAGTTTTCTGCTCGCCATCATGCGCGTCCCATGGTTCCGCCAGAGAATCTGCGCTTGCCTGCGGCGCTCCGCGCGCGCGTAGAGGCGTCGAACCCTCTCAGGCGCCTTGCCGCGCTCGTCCACCGCGCCGCAAGCGCAACCGCTCGGAGGGCGTAGTGTCAGCCTTGAGCACCTTCGCCAGGTGGGCCAGGGCGTAGCGCTGCTGCATGAGTCCGGCGACGCAGTCGCGCGGCACGAACAGCTCGAAATCGCGCAAGTAGGCGTCCATAGCGGTGAACAGAACGCACTGCTCGATGGTCACGCCGGTAATGATGAGCTTCTGCGACCCGAGATGGCGCAGCAGCGCGTGCAGCGGCGTGGCGAAGAAGCCTGAATGCTTGGGCTTGAAGATGAAGTAGTCGTCCGGCTGCGGCTCGAGCAGTTCGACGACGGGCCGGCCTGGCGTCTGATCGTTCAGGCAGTGCGCGATGAGCTGCGCGCGGTCCGAGCGCCACCTGCCGTGGTTGTCGTTGATGTAGATGCTAGGCGCCCCGGCGATGCGCGCTCGCGCCTTGAGGCGTGCGATCCGCCGCGCTGCGGGCAGGGCCGTCTTGACCAGCCGCGGACCGTTCTCGAAGCGGAAGTCCGAGATGAGGTCCAGGATGAGGAGGGCGTAGGGATGCTCGTCCGGTGCGGAGCCGTGCAGCGTGGCGGTTCGCGGCATGGCGGCGAAACGTCGAGCTGTTTGCGGCAGTTCCGGGTGCGGCGGTTTGCCGGCAGAAGCGGTCCGCGGTGTGTCGAGGCCCCCCGCGCACTGCGCGGCAAGAACCGCCGCCCTCCCTGATAGACTGCGCGCTCTTCCATCCCGTATTCGCCGCAACAGATCCCTTTTCATGCCGACGCTTTTCCCTTCCGCATTTCGCGCACATCCCTGGCACGGGGTGGAGTTGGGCCCCGAAGCCCCGGCCGTCGTGACCGCCTACATCGAAATCGTGCCGACCGATACGGTCAAGTACGAGATCGACAAGAGCACGGGGCTGCTGAAGGTGGATCGGCCGCAGCGCTTCTCGAACGTCTGCCCATCCCTGTACGGCTTTCTGCCGCGCACCCTGTGCGCCGATCGCGTCGCGGAGTACTGCCAGGAGCGCACTGGTCGCAGCGGGATCATCGGCGACGGCGATCCAATGGACGTCTGCGTGCTCACCGAGAAATCCATCGGCCACGGCGATCTGCTGGTGCAGGCCATCCCGATCGGCGGGTTGCGCATGGTCGACGAGAACGAGGCGGACGACAAAATCATCGCTGTGATGCGGGGCGACGCGCTCTATGGGCGCTTCACGGACATCGCGCAGTGCCCGCCGGAGGTCATCGAGCGCCTGAGCCACTACTTCCTTACGTACAAGCACGCGCCGGGCTCGCCGGAACACCATGTGGAAATCACGCATGTGTACGGGCGCGAGGAAGCGTTCGAGGCGGTCCGCCGCAGCCAGGCGGATTACGTCGCCGCGTTCATGGGCGCCGGCATGCTGAAGTGACCCATCTCACCAGGAAGGCTTTACGGCCGGCCCGGTTGAGCACACCCGAGTAAGACCCTTCGCTCGCCGAGCGAAGCGAGCGGTGGAGGCCATGACGCGCTGCGCTGCGGGGCGAGGTCCTGCAGCGTCGCCGCTGAGCCGCTTTCGCGTCCGAGGACGCTGGCTCGGAAGCGGCTCACCTCTTATGCTCACTGTCGCTCGGCGCCTCCCTGGCGCCGCCGGCCCTGGTTCAATGCAGCAAACGATTCGCTTCGTGAAGGCGCCTGACGGCGTTCGGCTAGCGGTGGCGACTTCCGGCTCAGGGTCGCCGCTGGTCAAGGCTGCGAACTGGATGTCCCATCTGGAGTTCGATTGGCAAAGCCCAGTATGGCGGCATTGGTATCGCTTCCTGTCGGCCGGTCGGAAGCTGATTCGTTTCGACCCACGCGGCTGTGGTCTGTCCGATTGGGACGCTCAGGATCTGTCGCACGCCGCTCAGGTTGCGGACCTGGAGGCGATCGTCGACGCCTGCGGCCTCGAGCGCTTCGCTTTGCTCGGCATTTCGCAGGGCGGCGCTGCGTGCATCGAGTACGCAGTGCGGCGCCCTGAGCGGGTGACGCACCTGGTGCTGTACGGCTGCTATGCGCAGGGCTGGGCGCAGCGCGACGAGGAGTCGCGCCGACAAGGCGAAGCTCTGGTCGAGCTCATCCGTCAGGGATGGGGGCAGGAGAATCCTGCATTTCGCCAGTTGTTTGCTTCGCTGTTCATTCCAGACGCGACGGCCGAGCAGGTGCGCTGGTTCAGCGACATCATGCGCATCACGACGCAGCCGGCGATCGCCGCGCGCATCATCGAAGCGTTCGGCCAGATCAATGTGCGCCCGCTGCTGAAAAAGATCAGGGCGCCGACGCTGGTGCTGCACGCGCGCGTGGCGGGCGTTCTGCCCGGACTCACCGCGCGCGAGACCGCCATCCTGCGATTGGTGGCGCAGGGTGAAGGGAACATGGAGATCGCCAGCCGTCTGTTCATCAGCGAGAAAACGGTGCGCAATCATCTGACAAGCATCTTCGAGAAGCTCGGCGTAGACTCGCGCGCCCGGGCCATCGTGCTGGCGCGGGATCGGGGATTGGTGTGAAGGAGGCGCTCAGGGTTAGTCAGAGGCGCCTCGGCCTGCTTCGTACAATTGCTCCGAACCAACCGCTAACCGTTTCCACCGGGACATTTGTCCCGGCTGCGCCGCTCAATCTGAGTCTCCTGCCTCATGCGCTTGGCCGGAAATTCGCGCAACATTTCCTGCACCGAATCTATTCGCAGCAATCGGGCTGAACCGCCATGAACGCCGCCTTGGACATGATCGTTTCTCCACTGAACGAACGACTCTTTCAGGAGAACAGCGACCGCGCCCGTTACGCGCGCTGCATCAAGGCCTCCCGCAGAGTGCGCTGGGACATCGATGCGGATGTATTCCGTGGGCGCACGTTCGACTTTCGCCGCAAGTTTCTGCCGGACAGCCTGACGAAGGTGAACGAGCTGCCGTTTCTCACGCCCGAGGAGCAGCGCAGCATGAGCCACGTGCAGGGCCGCACTTACGCCAGCATATTCGGTCTGGTGGAGCGTTTCATTGCAGCCAAGACGCTGCAGCTGGCCTGCTCACATGGCCTCGGCGATCAGATGGCGCTCGAGGGATTGGTGCGCTTCAGCGACGAGGAACTCAAGCATCAAGAGCTGTTCCGTCGCATCGAGGCGGCTATTGCCCAACACATGCCGGGCGGTTACGCGCCGACCACGGACCCGAACGAGTTCGCGCGCGCGGTGCTCGATAAGTCGACCTGGGCGGTGCTGGCGCTGAACTGCCAGGTGGAGCTGTTCACGCAGATCCATTATCGCGAGAGCATCGAGCCCGATGAGGAGCTGTCCGACCTGTATCGCGACGTCTTTCGGTTCCATTGGGTGGAGGAGTGTCAGCACGCGATCATGGACGAGATCGAGTGGAGCCGTGAGGACCGCAAGCTGAGCCCGCAGGAGCGCGAGCACGCGCTGGACGAGTTGATCGAGCTGCTGGAGCTGCTGGACGACGTGCTGCGGTCGCAGTCCGCGGCGGACGCCGCCTATTTCTTGAGGCTCTGCGAGCGCGGCTTCAACGCTGAGGAGCAGCAGGAGATCCGCCGTACGGTTCTGCGTGCATATCGCTGGCAGTACATCGGTTCAGGCGTCCGGCATCCGCATTTCCAGAGACTGCTGGGAGGGATGATCAGCGGCAGTCAAATGCAGCGCCTCGAAGCAGCGCTCGCGGCGCTGGACTGTTGACGACCCCCGCTCTGGCGTGGCCTGGTGTGTCAGCGCGCCGCGGCGCCTCAGGCGGAAAGGACGTTATTTCCCGGGCGTGAATACATCGACGGAGAGCGTCACCGTGCGCGCTTCCCCGGGTTGCAGTGCGCCGACGCCGACCACCTTGCGTCCGAGCTCCTCGCCGCGCTCGTTGCGGATGGAGACTGTCACGGAGTACTCCCAGCCTTGCCCGCCCTCGGGATTGCGGAACAGGCCCTCGACGCGCAGCGGCGAGAACGAAGCGATCGCCTGGCGCTCGGCGATCGCTCGAGGATCGAATCGCAGGTGATGCTGGCAAGCCGGGCAGACGCTGGCGCTTTCGAGAATCGTCGCTTTGCAGTGCGGACAGACCCTGGTCCTGCCGATCGACCGGGCCCGTACTGCGCTCATCACGACTGCTCCACGCGCGGACTCACACAGGCCGGGTCATAGGCCGTTCTCATGCCTTCGGCTTGGCGCTCTTTTCGTCCCAGCCGAATTCCGCGCGGCCGCGCATACGCGAGCCGGCGGCGACGGTCAGCGAGCCTGCCTTGAGGTCGCCGTTGAGCACGCCGGTCTGCAGCAGCTCCACCCGAGCGGCCGCGTCGATGTTGCCCTCGAGCTCGCCGCCGATCACTACGGTGTTGGCGCGTACGCCGCCGGTCACTTTCGCGCCGGGCTCGATTGTAAGGTTGCCCTCCACGTGCACGTCGCCCTTGAAGACGCCGGCGATGCGCACGTGCCCCGCGCCTTCGATCTTGCCCTCGATGGCCAGACCCGCGGACAGCAGGGATTCCTTGGCCTCGGTGCGTGTCGGGGATGCGGCGGGCGCGGCGGGCTGGCGTGTGGATTCCAGATTGACCGGCGCTGCGGGAGCCGGCGCGGGCTTCTTCTCGGGAGCCGCTTCTGCGGCGGCTGGCTGCTCACGGTCCTTGCTGAACTGATCTTTCCACAGCGCCATTGCGACTCTCCTCTGCGTGGCTGCGTTGAATGCGTGCAGCGCTAATTACACAGGGGCCGAAGGAGTGTCAAACATTCCGACACTCGGCGTCGTCGAGCGACGACAGGCAAGCGTTCGAGATCAGGCGGACTATGAAATGGACTGGAGGCGGACCACGCTTGTGTGCGCCCCGGGCCGCCGACAAGGCTCTTGGACGACGCGGGGGAACGCGTGAGCCTTGCGGCGGGTGACAAGAAACAAGCTCAACCTTCCATCGTGCTGAGCGTCATCAATACGATCGTGCTCACCAGAAACACGATTCCGATGCCGATCATAAAACCTCCTCCGCCTCGCGGCGCCGACGTCACTTCGCAGCCCATCTGCGATTTCTTTCTTGCGATGCAGGATAGCAGTAATACCTTGTAAAACAATGGGAATACCCCGTAGACATTGCGTTGCAAGAAGAAATTCAACGCTGCCGGCGAATCATGAATAACGGGCGGAAAGAAGCGGGTAGCGGGGGGGGCGGGCCGCCAGACGGCGTCCGCACGACGACGCGCCGACGAGCGCGATCTGACCATCCGCTATCCCGCTTCCGCTTCTCAAATCAGCAGCACCGCGACACCCCCGTCCACTTGCGCTGCTGCTCGCTCACGTAGAACTCCCTGCGCGTCATAGGCGGGCGGTCTGCATGCTGGCGTACATGGTGGGCCAGATAGCGGTCGTATGCGTCGTCCGCGCTGAGTGCACGCAGCGCTCGCCAGGCTTGCGCGATCGCGTTCTTCAGCGCCGCGGTCGGCCTCATGTCTGAACCTCCGCGACGCGCACGGCAGGCGCCTCCGAGCTCGGCGGCACGGGCAGGCCCTTCACCACGCGCCAACTCACCCGCAGCATGTCGGCGATCACGATCCACAAGATCGCGGTCAACAGCAGCGCCAGCGCCGCATCGAGCCGCTGGTTGAAGATGAGCTGCGGGGCGACGGTCGCCTGCTCGGGCGTGAGCGCGCTGTCCGCCAGGCGCTGCGCCATTTGATCCGCCGCCGCCAGGAACCCGACGCGCACGTCGCTGGACAGCACCTTCTCCCACGTCGCGCTCGTGGTGATCACGGCGAGCCAGGCGAGCGGTGCGCCAGTGACCCAGGCGTAGCGCAGCTTCCCCTGCTTCACGAGGATGCCGGTGGCGACGCACAGCGCGATACCGGCGAGCAACTGGTTGGCGATGCCGAACAGCGGCCACAGAATGTTGATGCCGCCGTTTGGGTCGACCACGCCGATGTAGAGGAAGTACCCCCAGCCGGCCACCACCAGCCCGCTCGTGATCAGCACCGATGGGTACCAGGAGGTCTCGCCGAACGGCTTCCACACGTGGCTCAGCGCATCCTGCAGCATGAAGCGCCCGACGCGCGTGCCGGCGTCCAGCGTGGTGAGGATGAACACCGCTTCGAACATGATTGCGAAGTGGTACCAGAGCGCCAGCAGACTCTCGCCGAACACGCCGGCGAAGATGCTCGCCATGCCGACCGCCAGGGAAGGCGCTCCGCCGGTGCGCGCGAACAGGGTGGATTCGCCCATGCTGGCGGCGAGCGCCTGCATCTGTTCGACGGTCACTGGAAAGCCCCAGCCGGAGATGGTTTCGACGGCCGCTTCGGCCGTGGCGCCGACCACGCCAGGCGCGCTATTGATGGCGAAGAACACGCCCGGGTCGAGAAGCGTCGCAGCGATCATGGCCATCACGGCTACGCCCGATTCGAGCATCATGCTGCCATAGCCGATCAGCCGTACGTCCGCCTCGTTGCCGATCAGCTTCGGCGTCGTGCCGCTCGCCACCAGCGCATGGAAGCCGGAGACCGCCCCGCAGGCGATGGTGATGAATACGAACGGAAAGAGCGACCCGCCGAAGATCGGCCCGGTCCCGTCGATGAACTGTGTGACGGCGGGCATCTTCAGCTCCGGCCGCATCAACACGACCGCAATGGCCAACAGCAGCACCGTGCCGAGCTTGAGAAACGTCGAGAGATAGTCGCGCGGCGCAAGCAGCAGCCATACCGGCAGCACCGCCGCGATGAAGCCGTAGCCGATCACGAACCAGGCGAGCGCCGGTCCGTCGAAATCGAACCATGCCCTCAGCGTCTCGTGCTCGTTGAGCAGCCCGCCGCCAGCCACCGCGAGCAACAGCAGCGCGAGGCCGATCAGCGAAGCCTCCAGCACGCGGCCGGGCCGCAGGTTTCTCAGATACAGTCCGATCAGCACCGCGATCGGAATCGTGGCGAATACCGTGGAGGTCGCCCACGGGCTGTGCTTCATGGCGTTGACCACGACCAGCCCGAGCACCGCGATCAAAATGATCATGATGGTGAGCGTGCCCAGGATCGCCGCGAATCCGCCTACCGGTCCGAGCTCATCGCGCGCCATCTGGCCGAGGCTGCGCCCGTTGCGCCGCGTGGACATGAACAGGATCGTCATGTCCTGCACGCAGCCGCCGAGCACGGCGCCCGCCAGGATCCACAGCGTGCCCGGCAGATAGCCGAACTGCGCCGCAAGCGTAGGCCCGATCAGCGGCCCGGGTCCGGCGATCGCCGCGAAGTGGTGGCCGAACACGATCCAGCGGTGAGTCGGTACGAAGTCGCGCCCGTTGTTGAGCCGCACGGCAGGGGTGGCCCGTAGCTCGTCCACCGCGAGCACCCGCGCCGCAACCCAGGCGCTATAGAAGCGGTAGCCGAGCGCGTATACGCATACCGCAGCCGCTACGATCCACATCGCATTGATCGTTTCGCCGCGGAGCAGGGCGACGCCGCCGACGGCGAAGCCGCCGATCAGCGCAACGGCGATCCAGAAAGCTTTTCGCATGATTTCGCCTGATCGAAACTGAGGAAGCGCCGATCAAGCCCGTAGGGCGCTGACCGGGCGGAAGGGAACTGGTCGTAAGACAAAGGCTTGCGCGGCTGCGGTTCTCATGGATAACACTTGTTGAGCGTCTGCTTGGATGCGCCTGCAGGCTATGCCGCGGCGGCGCCAGTTTACTTGCCCCGCTCGAACTCTCTGCTGGCCAGGCCGGCCCATTCCGTGCAGTAGAGCTTACTGTCGCGCAGCTCAGTCTTGATGATCCCGCCGTGCGGCAGGGGTCGTCGCAGGGCGAAGTCCGCCGGTACGTTGGTCGTCAGCACCGGGACCAGCAATTCCAGCGTGGCGCCGTGGGCGACGATCGCGATGACTCCGGAATCGAGCGCGTGGCGATTCATGAGCTCGCGCACGAACGGCAGGAAGCGCCGCTGTGCGTCCGCGAAGCTCTCGCCGTCGGCGTGGCGCGCATCGATGTTCCTTTCGACGGTCCATTGGTGCGTCAGAGCGCCGTACACCGTCTGCACGTCCTCCCCCTCGCGCAGCCCCAAATCGATCTCCACGGCCTCGGGCGCGAGCGCAACCGTCATGCCGCGCTGAAATGCGATGGCGTCCGCAGTCTGGATCGCAGGCAGGCGCGGGCTCGAGTAGATCGCGAGGAGCGGCGCGGTCTCGAGCGAGGCGGCCAGCGCCTTGGCCTGCTGCATGCCCTCCAGCG
>Ga0079224_100008557_pt1 | contig 13878 bp, 12 predicted proteins | sample Stecom2015_FD_80414 | JGI IMG/M metagenome (GOLD analysis project Ga0079224, IMG submission 80414) | Agricultural soil microbial communities from Utah to study Nitrogen management - Steer compost 2015 | ecosystem: Environmental > Terrestrial > Soil > Agricultural land | place: USA: Utah... | reverse complement strand
GTTGTCCTCGCCGAACCGGACGGCGCCGATGCGCTCGCTCATGCCGTACTGGGTGACCATCGCGCGGGCCAGGGCGGTCGCCTTCTCGATGTCGTTGCCGGCGCCGGTCGTGGGGTTGTGGAACACCAGCTCCTCGGCCGCACGACCGCCGAGCATGTAGGCCAGCTTGTCGAGCAGCTCGGCGCGCGTCTGGCTGTATTTGTCCTCGTCCGGCAGCACCATCGTGTAGCCCAGAGCGCGGCCGCGCGGCAGGATCGTGATCTTGTGGACCGGGTCGCTCTGGGGAAGCGCCGCGGCCACCAGCGCGTGGCCGCCCTCGTGGTAGGCGGTCACGAGTCGCTCGTGCTCGTTCATCAGACGGGTCCGCTTCTGCGGTCCGGAGATGACCCGGTCGATCGCCTCGTCGAGGGCCTCGTTCGTGATGGTGGTCTCCGCGCTGCGGGCGGTGAGCAGCGCGGCTTCGTTGAGCACGTTGGCCAGGTCCGCGCCGCTGAAGCCCGGCGTGCGGCGGGCGACGGCCTCGAGGTCGACGTCCGGGGAGATGGGCTTGCCGCGGGCGTGGACCTTGAGGATCTGCAGACGACCCGCCAGGTCCGGGGCCTCGACGGCGATCTGGCGGTCGAAGCGCCCCGGGCGCAGCAGTGCCGGGTCGAGGACGTCGGGGCGGTTGGTCGCGGCAATCAGGATGACCCCGCCGCGCACGTCGAAGCCGTCCATCTCGACGAGCAGCTGGTTCAGGGTCTGCTCGCGCTCGTCGTGGCCGCCGCCCATGCCGGTGCCGCGGTGGCGACCGACGGCGTCGATCTCGTCGATGAAGACGATCGCCGGGGCGTTCTCCTTGGCCTGCTCGAACAGGTCGCGGACCCGGCTGGCGCCGACGCCGACGAACATCTCCACGAAGTCCGAGCCGGAGATCGAGTAGAACGGCACGCCCGCCTCGCCCGCGACCGCACGGGCCAGCAGCGTCTTGCCGGTGCCGGGCGGGCCGTACAGCAGGACGCCCTTGGGGATCTTGGCGCCCACGGCCTGGAACTTGGCCGGCTCCTGCAGGAACTCCTTGATCTCGCCGAGCTCCTCGATCGCCTCGTCACAACCGGCGACGTCGGCGAAGGTGGTCTGCGGCGTGTCCTTCGTCATGAGCTTGGCCTTGGACTTGGCGAACTGCATGACGCGCCCGCCGCCACCCTGCATCGAGTTCATCAGCCACAGGAAGATCAGGATGAAGATGACGAACGGCAGGAAGCTCAGCAGGACCGACAGGACCGTGTTCTTCGGCGGGACCTTGACGTTGTAGCTGTCGAGCTCGCCGTCGTCGAGCAGCTCCTGCGCCTTGGCGACCAAGTCGTTGCCCTGGTCGCCGAGCCACGTCGCCTTGACCTGCTGGTCGTCCTTCTTCAGCGTCGCGCGGATCTCCTGGTCCTCGTCGACGAAGGTGACCTTCTCGATCTCGGCCTTCTCGAAGTGAGCCACCATGTCGGCGGTCTCGATCTCCTTGTAGCCGTCGGCCGAGCCGGAGAACGACAGGACGGCGATGACCACGGCGGCGATGAGGATGATCCACATCCACGGCCCTTTGAACAGGTTCCTCACGTTCATGCCGTCTCGTTCATGCAGATGGGTCCGTCCGGTCGTCAGGAGTACACGTGCTCAGCCAGTGTGCCGATGCTGCGCAAGTTGCGGTACTTCTCGTTGAAGTCCAGACCGTAGCCGACGACGAACGCGTTCGGGATGTCGAATCCGACGTACTTGACCTCGACCGGCATCTCGAGCGCCTCGGGCTTGCGCAACAGCGTGGCGATCTCGACCGAGGCGGGCCCGCGCGAGCGCAGGTTCGCCACCAGCCAGGACAAGGTCAGACCGGTGTCGATGATGTCCTCGACCACGAGCACGTGACGGCCGGCCAGATCGGTGTCGAGGTCCTTGAGGATGCGGACCACGCCCGACGACTTGGTGCCCGCGTAGGAGGAGACGGCCATCCAGTCGATCTCGACGTGACGGTTCAGCGCCCGCGACAGATCGGCCATCACCATCACGGCACCCTTGAGCACCCCCACCAGGAGGATGTCGCGGCCCTCGTAGTCGGCCTCGATCTGGCGCGCCATCTCCGCCAGACGGGTCTGGATCTGCTCCTCCGTGAAGAGCGTCTGGGTCAGGTCGAGGTCGGCTTCCACGCGCGAGATGTCCACGGAGTCAGACTGCCACAGCGCGCGTTTTCCCACGGCGCCCGGTCACGCATCGTCGGGGCGACGCGGTCGCACGCACCGCTCTGATCAGTGCTCGAAGACCACCGCGTCGCCCCGGCGGACCGCGACCACGTGGCCGGGCAGCTCGATGCGAGTGCCGCCCGGGGCAGACAACAGACCGTCGAGCGCCCGGGTGTGCGCGTACGAGAGCTCGCCGGCCGCAGCCCCGGCGCCGATCGCCAGTCGACGCCAGACCCGCAGTCGGACGGGGGCGTCCAGGGCGGCGAACGCCGCCACGTCGTCGACCCGACCGGACGTCGGCGTGGCCCTGATCGCCAACCGGTCGACCACGTCGGCGTCCATCCGGACGAGCTCGGCGGTGCGTGCCAGGGCCTCGGCGACTCCCCCGCCGAGCACCTCCTCCATCAGCGGCAGCAGCTCGCGGCGCACTCGCACCCGGCGATAGGTCGGGTCGGCGTTGTGCGGATCGTCCCACCAGTCGAGGCCGTGCAGTGCGCAGATCCGCTCGGTGTCGGCACGGCGGAGCGTGAGGAAGGGACGGCGGAGTCGGCCGTCGGCGGGGCGCATCCCCCCGACGGCCCGCGGGCCCGATCCGCGCCCCAACCCCAGCAGCACGGTCTCGGCCTGGTCGTCGAGTGTGTGGGCGAGCAGCACCGGCGCTTGGGCGGCCTCGGCGTGCAGGGCTCGGTACCGGGCGGTCCGGGCGGCGTCCTCCGGGCCGGTGCCGAGGTCGCGCACCTCGACTGCGCGCACCACGGCCGGCAGTCCGACCGCCTCGCACTGCGCGGCGGCCCGACTCGCCACGGTCGCCGATCCCTCCTGCAGGCCATGGTCGACGACCACCGCGCGGGCGTCGAGCCCCCGTCGACGGACGAAGAAGCCCACCACCGCGGCCAGCGCCAGCGAGTCGGCCCCGCCGGAGACCGCCACGACCGCTCCCGGCGCCAGGTACGGCTCGACGAGGCGCCGGGCCCGCGCGACGAGCGGGTCGAGTCTGGTCACGGTCAGCCGTGGACCCGAGCGACCCACGACTGCGGATCGGCGATCTCGGCGCGCGTGGGCAGGTTCGTCGAATCGGCCCAGACGGCGTCGAACCCGTCCCGGCCCACCCGCTCGGTCACAGCGCGCACGAACGCCGCGCCCTCGCTGTACTGCCGCATCTTGGCCTCGTAGCCGAGCAGCCGCCGCAGGACCTTCGACAGGCTCGAGCCGGAGCCGCGCCGCCGAGTGAACTTGCGGCGGATCTCGGCCACGCTCGGCACGATCCGATGTCCGATGTCGTCCATCACGACGTCGGCGTGACCCTCGAGCAGGGACATCAGGCCGGTGAGCGAGTCGACGACCTCCCGCTGTCGCTCGTTCTGGAACAGGTCGGACAGCGACTTGTCGGACTGACCGCGGACGATCCTGACCAGCTCGGGCAGGGCCTGGGCCAGGGTGTCGGCGACCTGTCCGCCGCCGACCTCGGTCGCGTCGACCATCTCGTCGATCTTCGCCAGCAGGTGGTCGCGCATCCACGGCACCCCGGTGAACTGCGCCCGGTGCGTCTCCTCGTGCAGGCACACCCAGCGGCGGAAGTCGGTCGGGTCCACGTCCAGCTCCCGCTCGACGTGGACGATGTTCGGCGCCACCAGCAGCAGGCGACCGGGGCCGTCGGCCCCCTCGAACAGCGGATCGAACTGGCCGAGCACGCGACCGCCGAGGAAGGCCACGATCGCGCCCAGCTCAGCACCCGTCACCCGGCTGCCCACCGCGCGCGGCAGGCCCGTCGGCTCCTTGCCGGCCGCCGCGATCTTCTCGTCGATGGGCGCCATGAGCACCGCGAACGAGGCGAGGTTCGCGTCCACCCAGTTCGGCCGGTCGACGACCAGGACGGGGGTGGGATGCGCCGGCTCGAGGCCGGTGAACTCGCGCACCGGCTCCTCGGCGACGCGGGAGGCCGCACGCAGCTCCGCGACGACGTCGCGGACCTGGGCGTCGGTCAGGTCCGGGCCGGGCCGCATCAACCGCCGCGCGGTGGAGCGGGCGACGTTCCAGTCGATCATGGCGTCCAACCTACGACCTGCGGCCTCAGCGCGGGCCGACGTCGAGAACGCGGACCACCGGCTCCCCGGCCTCGTCGGAGGCGTCGAGGTCCACCTCCGCCCAGATCCCCCAGTCCCGGTCACCGGCCGGATCGTCGAAGGTCTGACGGACCCGCCAGATCCGCGAGGTCTCGTCCTCCACGAGGAACAGTTGCGGTCCGCGCGCCTCGGCACCCGTCCCGAGGTCGTCGTACTCCTCCCAGTACCGGTCGATCGCCTCCTGCCAGGCCGGGGCGTCCCAGCCGCTGTCGCGGTCCAGCTCGCCGAGCTCGTCGAACCGGCCGAAGGCCGCGAGCTCGACGCGCCGGAAGAGCGCGTTGCGGACCAGTACCCGGAAGGCCCGGACGTTGGCCGTGAGCGGACGGGGCGTCGCCTCGCCCGAGGCCTGGGGCCGCACGTCGGCCGGGTCTGCGCCCGGGGCGATGAGACGCTCCCACTCGTCCAGCAGGCTCGAGTCGGTCTGGCGGACCAGCTCGCCCAGCCACGAGGTGATGTCGTCGAGCTCCTCGGTGCGCGCCGAGGTGGGCACCGTCCGCACGAGCGCCTTGTAGACGTCCGAGAGGTAGCGCAGCACCAGACCCTCGGACCGGGCGAGTCGGTAGTCGGCGACGAACTCCGAGAACGTCATGGCCCGCTCCCACATCTCGCGGACCACGGACTTGGGCCTCAGCTCGTGGTCGGCGACCCACGGGTGTCCGCCGCGGTAGGTCTCGTAGGCGGCCTCGAGCAGGTCGCGCAGCGGCTGCGGATGCTCCACGTCCTCGAGCAGCTCCATCCGCTCGTCGTACTCGATGCCGTCCAGCTTCATCTCGGCGACGGCCTCGCCGCGCGCGCGGAACCGCTGGGCGCTGATGATCGGCCGCGGATCGTCCAGGGTCGCCTCGATGACCGAGACGACGTCGAGCGCGTAGGTCGCAGACTCCCGGTCCAGCAGCTCGAACGCCGCCACCGCGAACGGGGACAGCGGCTGGTTGAGGGCGAAGTTCGGCTGCAGGTCGACGGTCAGGCGCAGGGTGCGGCCGGTCTCGTCCGGTGGGTCGAGCCGCTCGACGACACCGCCGGCCAGCAGCGCCTCGATGATCGCGTCGACCTCGGCGAGCAGTCGGTCCTGCGATTCGGGCGCCTCCCCGCTCTCGCGGATGAGCCGCTCGAGGGCCACGCGGGCGTCGCCGGGACGGGCGAGCACGTCGAGCACCATCGCGTGGCTCACGCGCATCCGCGACACGAGCGGCTCCGGGGTGCCGTCGACGAGCCGCTCGAAGGTGCCCCGACCCCAGGAGACGAACCCCTCCGGAGGCTTCTTGCGTTGGATCCTCTTGAGCTTCTTGGGGTCGTCACCGGCCTTGCGCAGCAGCTTGGCGTTCTCGACCTCGTGCTCGGGCGCCTGGACCACGACGTGACCGACCGTGTCGAACCCGGCCCGTCCCGCCCGACCGGCGATCTGCTGGAACTCCCGCACCTGGAGGTGACGCTGGCGGGTCCCGTCGAACTTCGTCAGTCCGCTGAACAGCACCGTCCGGATCGGGACGTTGATGCCGACCCCGAGGGTGTCGGTCCCGCACACGACCTTGAGCAGCCCTCGCTGCGTCAGGGTCTCGATCAGGCGGCGGTAGCGCGGCAGCATCCCGGCGTGGTGGACGCCGACGCCCATCCGGACGAGCCGCGACAAGGTCCGGCCGAACCCGGAGCTGAAGCGGAAGTCCCCCAACGCCTCGGCGATCGCGTCGCGCTCGGCACGGGTGGCGATCTTGGCGCTCGTGAGCGCCTGGGCACGCTCCAGCGCAGCGGCCTGGGAGAAGTGGACGACGTAGACGGGCGTCTGGTGCGAGGCGACGAGCTCCTCGAGCGTCTCGTGGATCGGCGTCGTCACGTACTCGCACACGAGCGGGACCGGCCGCTCCACCGAGGTGACCGCGACGGTCTCGCGGCCGGTGCGTCGGCTGAGGTCACGCTCGAGCCGGCTCGTGTCGCCGAGGGTCGCCGACATCAGCAGGAACTGGGCGCGTGGGAGCTCGATCAGCGGCACCTGCCAGGCCCAGCCACGGTCGGGGTCGGCATAGAAGTGGAACTCGTCCATCACCACGAGTCCGACGTCGGCGTCGGCGCCCTCACGCAGGGCCATGTTCGCGAGGATCTCCGCCGTGGCGGCGATGATCGGGGCATCGGCGTTGACCGCGGCGTCTCCGGTGACCATCCCGACGTTCTCGGCGCCGAAGATCTCGCACAGGTCGAAGAACTTCTCGCTGACGAGGGCCTTGATCGGGGCGGTGTAGACGCTGCACTCCCCACGGGCGAGCGCCGCTCCCATCGCCGCCGTGGCGACCAGGCTCTTGCCCGATCCAGTCGGGGTGGCCAGCACGACGTTCGACCCGGAGACGCATTCGAGGATCGCCTCGTCCTGCGCGGGGTAGAGCTCCAGTCCCTGCGACTCGACCCAGGTCATCAGCGCCTCGTGCACGGCGTCGACGTCGTCGGTCGGCTCGGGCGGCAGCAGGTCGATGAGTCGCTGAGCCATGACCGGCAGCCTAGTGCGCGGCCCGAACGGCGACCTCAGCCGCGGCAGGCGCAGTCGGCGATCGCGGCCGCGACCCGATCGAGCGCGGCCTGCGTCTGCAGGGGGTCGATCCGCCGAGTGCCGTTCGCCATCACCGCGAACGCGACGGGTCGCCCCTGCGGCAGCGTGGCGATCCCGGCGAGCGTGTGCACCCCGGTCAAGGTGCCGGTCTTGGCGCGGACCAACCCTCGGCCCGCGGACGCCTCCCGCGCGAATCGGTCGTCCAGGGTGCCGGTGAGGCCGGCCACCGGAAGGCCGCCGAGCACCGCGCCGAGACGCGGGGTCCGCGCCGCGTGGACCAGGGCGTGGGCCAGCGTCCGCGCGGAGATCCGGTTGCGACGCGACAGCCCGCTCCCGTCGTGCAGGACCAGGCCGTCGGTCGGCACCCCGGCGTCGGTGAGGACCGTCTCGACGGTCGCCGCGCCGCCGGTGAAGGAGGGCTCCTGACCGGCTCCGATCGCGGCCTGCCGCAGCAGCACCTCGGCGACCTCGTTGTCGGACTCGGCCAGGAACCGCTCGACGATCCGCACGAGACGGGCGCTGTGGACGCGGGCCACCGCCTCGCCGGCCGCCGTCGCAGGCTCGGGCTCACCGATGACCCGGACTCCCTCGGCCCGCAGCAGGTCGGCGAAGGCGCGAGCGGCGTCCCGGGCGGGATCGGCCGAGCGCCCGGCACCGACCCGTCCCCGATCGATCCACAGGGCGTGGATCGGGGCGACGACGCCACCGGGCACGTATCCGGGCTCCCACGTCGGCGAGACCGCCGGGCCGGAGAACAGCGAGGCGTCGTAGCGCAGCCGGACGGGGCCGCGAACCTGGCGCGCGGCCCTCCGGGCCAGGGTCGCCAGGTCGGCGCGTTCGACGGGCGAGGAGGCCGACCGCCGCGCGGTCAGGTACGGGTCCCCACCACCGACCAAGGTCAGTCGGTCACCGTCCTGCAGGACGCGCGTCGTGAACCGCGACTCGGGGCCGAGCCGGTCGAGGACGGCCAGCGCGGTCAGCACCTTGGTGGTCGAAGCCGGGACGAAGGCCCGGTCGGCCCGATCCACGAGCACGCGGCCGTCCCGGGCGTCGAGTGCGACCAGCCCGGGACGGCGACCGAGCGACTCGGCCGCGAGCGGTCCGGACACGGCCGAGGCGAGCGCGTCGCCGTCGATCGGCGCGGATCCCGGACCGCCGACCGTCGGCTCGTGGGCCTCGGCGACGACCAGGGCCTGCGGGGGTGTGACGTACCGGTCGGGGCACGGCCCGTCGCACAGGATCGGGTTCAGATCGCCACGGACGTAGGCCCAGCCGACGACCCCCAGCACGACCACCACGGCGACCGGGAGCACCAGCCACGCGTGTACGCTGTGCCTCCTGCGGACGCCGCGTGCCTTCACGTGCGTCAGACTATGTGACATCGCCACCAGCCCAGCCGGAGGAATCGTGTTCTTTGACGTGACGGTCGAGATCCCCCAGGGGGATCGCAACAAGTACGAGGTCGACCACGAGACGCACCGCGTCCGGCTCGATCGGTTCTTGTTCACGTCGATGGCCTACCCCACCGACTACGGCTACATCGAGGACACCCTCGGGCTCGACGGCGACCCGCTCGACGCCCTGGTCCTGCTGCCGTCGCCGACCTTCCCCGGGTGCCTCATCGAGTGCCGTGCGGTGGGCATGTTCAAGATGACCGACGACGCCGGCGGCGACGACAAGGTCCTCGTCGTGCCGAACGATCCGCGGTTCGACGACGTCCAGGACATCGCGGACGTCTCCTCGTTCACGCTCGACGAGATCAAGCACTTCTTCCTGCACTACAAGGATCTCGAGCCGGGCAAGTACGTCGAGGACCAGACCGAGTGGGTCGGCCGGGCCGAGGCCGAGGCCGAGATCACCGCGAGCCAGGAGCGCTTCCAGGCTCAGCAGAGCGCCTGAGCGTCAGGACGAGGACGACGCGTCCGACGACGTCGGCTCGTCGGACGCGATCGGTCGCACCAGACCGGTCAGCACCGCACCGAAGACGTCCATGTCGATGCGCGGGTCGAGCGCGCGTAGGCCACCGAGGCCGGCGCCCATCGCGAGCAGCGCGGTCGCGACCTGCTCGACCGGGATCGTCGTCTCCAGCCCGGCGTCGGCCAGGGTCGAGGAGATGAGCTGCTCGATGAGCCGACGCACCTCGCGGTGACGCTTGACCAACTCGGAGGCCACCCACGGGTTGTGGCGGGCGACGGCGGCGAACTCGACCTCCAACGCGGTCCACTGGGGCTCGCCCAGTCCCGACCGGGACCATTCGAGGAAGTTCTTCAGCCGCGACTCGATCGGCACGTCCTCGGAGAACAGGTCGAGCACGCGGCGGATCTTCTGGGCGTGGATGGTGTCCAGCACGGCGAGACAGAGTTCCTCCTTGCCGGCGAAGTTGGAGTACACCGCCCCCTTGGAGAAGCCCGCCTCCACGGCGACCTTGTCCAGCGACGTCCCGGCGTAGCCCACCGCCAGGAACATCTGCTCGGCGACCTCGATGAGTCGCTCCCGCGTCTGCCGCTGCCGTTCGGCGCGGCTGACCTTGGCTTCCGACACCCCGATCCTCCTTATTCGCATACCGATGGTATCCGAAACCCGCGCGGTCGCTCCACCGTTCCACGGAATGGTCACTAGGGTCGACCCATGACCTCCCGTCGGTGCTGGAACGCGATCGAGACCCTCCACGTGGGCGTGTACTTCACCCCCCGCACGCAGGAGGTGTACGGCGCCCTCGGCCTGCGGGGCTACTGGATGGGGTACTTCGCCAGCCGCTCGGCGGCCCTCGGCCGCCCGACCCCCGAGGTCGTCGTCGCGACCTTCCACGGCTTCGCGCCGCGACTGGTCCACCGCGCGATCCCCGAGGCCTGGCGACGTGCCGCGCCCGAGGACGTCCTGACCGCACGACACACCCTGGCGCGGGAGCTCCTCGACCCGGTCGCCGAGCGTGCCGCCTCGCTCGCGCCACGCCTGCGCGCCGTCCTCGCCGGCATGGACTGGGCGGGCAAGCCGCTGGCCGCCGCCCATGCGGCCGTCGAGCCCGATCCGGACCCCGTGGTGGACTTCTGGCAGTCCCTCACCGCCCTGCGTGAGTATCGCGGCGACTGCCACGTCGCCGTGCTGACCTCGGCCGGTCTCGGTGGCGCCGCGGCGAACGCCCTCGCCGTCGCGACCGGCTGGTCGCGCTTTCGCGACCAACGGGAGAGGCGGGGCTGGACGGTCGAGGAGTGGCAGTCCGCGATCGACGAGCTCGCGGTGCGTGGCTGGCTCACGCCGGACGGGAAGGCGACCGACACCGGCACGGCCGCCCGCCGCCAGATCGAGGACGCCACCGACCGCGTCGTGGCGGCCGGGCTGGACCGCGAGGCCACCTCACGCCTGGTGACCCTCACCGACGAGCTCGAGTCCATGGCGCGAGAATGGTCCGGTGATCACCCCACCCTCACCGGAGGTCCGCTCCGCAGCTCGTGAACGCCTCGACGCCCTCGCGATCCCGCGAGGCGCGCTCGGCCGCCTCGGCGAGACGGCCGTCTGGTGGGCAGCGGTGCGCGGCCATGCCACGGCGGCACCCCCGTCGAACGTCCGGGCCGTCGTCTTCGCCGGCGATCACGGCGTCGCCGCCCACGGCGTCTCGGCCTATCCGTCGAGCGTCACGGTCGCGATGGTGCGGGCGTTCGTCACCGGCGTCGCCGGCGTCTCGGTGCTCGCCCGCCAGCATGGCGTGGCGCTGCGGGTGCTCGATCTGGGCGTCGACGGCGAGTTCCCCGATCTCGACCCGGCGATCGGCGCGTACAAGGTGCGTCGCGGCAGCGGCGCGATCCACGTCGAGGACGCGATGACGGTCGAGGAGACGCACCGAGCGCTCGAGGCGGGCCGCCGGATCGCCGCCGAGGAGATCGCCGCCGGCGCCGACCTGCTCATCGGCGGCGACATGGGCATCGGCAACACGACTCCGGCCGCGGCGCTCATCGCGGGCGTGCTCGGGCTTCCCGCCGCCGAGGTCGTGGGGCGGGGCACGGGCATCGATGACGCCGCGCTCGCGCGCAAGATCGAGGTCGTCGAGGCGGCGCTGCGCCGCGCCGGCGACCGGGTGAAGGATCCCGTCGAGCTGCTCACGGCGCTCGGGAGCCCCGACCTCGCGGCCCAGGCCTCGTTCCTGGCCGCCGCCGCGGAGGCGGGCGTGCCCGTCCTGCTCGACGGCGTCATCTCCGTCGCCGCCGCGACCGTGGCCGAGTTCCTCGCACCCGGCGCCAAGGCGTGGTTCGCCGGAGGCCACCGCTCCACCGAGCGAGCCCAGTGGCGCGCCCTCGAGGCGCTGGAGATCACCCCGCTCGTGGACGTCGGCATGCGCCTGGGCGAGGGCTCGGGCGCCGTGGTCGCCGTGCCGCTGGTGCGCTCCGCCGCACTGCTGCTGTCGCAGATGGCCCTCCTGGAAGACCTGATGTGAGTCGGCTGGGGGACGCCGTGCGGCTCGCGATCGGCACCTTCACCGCGGTCCCGGTGCCGGCGCCCCGCCGTGTCGACCGGAGCACCGCGGGCCTCGCGGTGCTCTTGGCGCCCGTGGCCGTCCTGCCCGTCGGGCTGCTCGTCGCGATCGTCGCGTGGGGCGCCGACGCTTTTGTCGTGCCGTCCGTCGTCGGCGGCGCGCTCGCGATCGGCGTGGGCGCCTGGGCCACCCGTGGCTTCCACCTGGACGGTCTCGCCGACACCGCGGACGCCTTGGCCTCCTCCTACGACGCCGAGCGCGCGCTCGCCGTGGCCCGCACCGGCGACGTGGGCCCCGCGGGGGCGGCCACCCTCGTGCTCGTCCTGCTGGCGCAGACGTCCGCCGCCGGGGCCATCGCATCCCGCGAGGGCGGTCCGCTCGTCGTCGGCGCGCTGTGGTGCCTGGCCCGCGCCGCCGCCGGCGTCGGCCTGCGGCGCGGGGTGCCCGCCGCACGGACCGACGGCATGGGTGCGACCTTCGCGGGCAGCGTCCGCCTCCCCGCGCTCGCCGCGGTGTGGATCGTCGCCGCCGGCGTCGGCGGCCTCGCCGGCGCGGTCCTGCTGGACGCGACGGTCCTGCAGGGCGTCGCCACGGTCCTCGTCGCGCTCGCGGCCGTCGTCTGGCTCGTCCACCGCGTGACCCGGCGCCTCGGCGGCATCGTCGGCGATGCCGTGGGCGCCGGCGTCGAGGTCGCCCTGGCCGTGCTGCTCGTCGGGCTCTCGGCGGTGCTGCCGTGACTTTCATCGGCCCCGACGGAGAGCCACGCTGCGACTGGGCAGGCGGCGCGCCCGGCTTCGTCGAGTACCACGACACCGAGTGGGGCTTCCCCGTCGCCGACGACCGTCGCCTCTTCGAGAAGATCTGCCTGGAGGGATTCCAGGCCGGGCTGTCGTGGCGCACGATCCTCGACAAGCGGGAGAGCTTCCGGGCCGCGTTCGCCGGATTCGACCCGGCGGTGGTCGCGACCTTCGACGAGTCCGACGTGGAGCGTCTGCTCGGCGACGCCGCCATCGTCCGCCACCGCGGCAAGATCGAGGCCACCATCGCCAACGCCGCCCGCGCCCTGGAGATCATCGAGGCCGAGGGCTCGCTCGCTGCGTTCGTGTGGCGCTTCGAGCCCGACCCGGCGGAGATCGGAACCCCGCAGAGCGTCACCACCTCGCCCACCGCGACGGCACTGTCGAAGGAGCTGAAGCGCCGCGGCTGGAGATTCGTCGGCCCCACCACGATCTACTCGTTCATGCAGGCGATGGGGCTGGTCAACGACCACGTCCACGCCTGCGTGGTGCGCGAGAGGGTGTCCCGGGCTCGAGCCCGATTCGACCCGCCGACCTGAGTCCCATCACAGGCGCAGCACCCGACCGGACACGACGAGCAGGACCTCGTCGCACTCGGTCGCGAACCGCTGGTTGACCCGGCCGAGGAAGTCGCGGAACAGGCGGCCCGAGCGGTGCTCCGGCACGACGCCCCAACCGACCTCGTTCGTCACGACGACCACGTCGTCGGCGTGCGCGGTCATCGCCTGGACGGCACGGTCGACGCGCACCCAGAAGTCCGGCTCCCAGTCCTCGATCATGGTGTCCCACCCGTCGAGCTCCCCGATGAGTGCGGTCACCCACGTGCCGAGGCAGTCGACCAGCACGGCTCCGTCGGCCATCGCGATCGCGCGCTCCAGGTCGATGGTCTCGACCGTCTTCCAGTGCGGCGGTCGGCGACGGCGGTGCTCGGTCACCCGGGCGGCCCAGTCAGGATCGAGCTCGGGGTCCGGGGGCGGGCCGGGCGCGACGTACGTCACGTCGGGCGCGGCCACGACGAGCGATTCGGCGTGGAACGACTTGCCCGATCGGACTCCTCCGGTGATCAGCGTCCTCACCCTCGCAGGGTAGCCCCGATCGGGCGCGACGGCCCTCGACGCAATCGACGCGTTCGACGGCCCGCCACCGGCGGTGGCGAGCCGTCGAGCGCCCTCCGCGGGCGCGGTGTCGCGCTCAGTCGCGGCGACGGCGGGCGACGACGAAGGCCGCGACGGCGACCAGCAGCGCCGCGACGATCGCGATCGGCAGCGCGATCTGCGACACCCTCGTCGCCTCGTCGGCGTCCTCGTGCGCGGCGTCGTCGGCGGACTCCTCATGCCCGACGACCTGCGCCGCCGCGCGGGTCTGGGCGTCGGCCGCGGCCTCGACCGGGACGTTCTCCCCGTCCGACATCAGCTGGTAGCGCAGCGCCACGAAGTCGCCCGGCTCCAGCTCGTACTCCTGCATGCCCACCGAGGCGTAGCCCCAGTCGCCACCCTCACGGGCCACCAGGAACGCCCAGTAGCCGTCCCCGTCGAGGGCGTTGCCGCACTTCTCCTGCTCCGGCGTCGGCAGGCCGTCGATCCGGCACACCATCGGCATGGACCCGGCCGACATCTCCGTGCGGACCCCCAGGTCGTGGAGGGCGTCCAGGGCGAGCGATCCGGCGCCGTGCTGGGCGCACAAGATGCGGTCCTGACCGTCGAGCGGGCCGAACTCGATGACGACGGGCACGTCCTCGTCCGTCTCGCAC
>Ga0079224_100008556_pt1 | contig 13879 bp, 16 predicted proteins | sample Stecom2015_FD_80414 | JGI IMG/M metagenome (GOLD analysis project Ga0079224, IMG submission 80414) | Agricultural soil microbial communities from Utah to study Nitrogen management - Steer compost 2015 | ecosystem: Environmental > Terrestrial > Soil > Agricultural land | place: USA: Utah... | reverse complement strand
GCTCGACATCGACGAGTCGATCGCCACGCGCTTCTTTTCACCGCCGGAGAAGCCCTCATTCAGGTAGCGCGTGGCGATCGACTCGTCGATGTCGAGCTGCTGCATGCGCTCGCGCAGGGCGCGGCGGAACTCGCGCGGCGTGTACATGCTGATGTCCTCGCCCCGTTCGGCGCGCGCCTGGCGCACCGAGTTGGCGGCCACGCGCAGGAAGTTGGCCATCGTCACGCCGGGGATTGCGGTCGGATACTGGAATGCCAGGAAGATGCCCAGCTGGGCACGCTCGTCCGGGCCAAGCTCGAGAATGTTCTCGCCCTTGTACATCACCCTCCCGGCGTGGACTTCGTAGTTTGGGTGCCCGGCGACGATGTACGCCAGCGTGCTCTTCCCCGAACCGTTGGGGCCCATCATCGCGTGGATCTCGCCACGGCGCACGGTGAGGTTGACGCCGCGCAGGATCTCCTGGCCTTCAATGCCGGCGTGGAGATCCTCGATGACGAGCAGTGGTTCGTTATTCGACATAGGTGGTTCGCCCTCCTCTATTCGTGAACATTTTTTGAGCCAGGCGGTCCCGGCTCATCGTCCCCACTGTTAGGTTGTCTAACCCGGCGAGTGGTTCGCGCTCCCTCCTACCCGCCGGCACGATCCTGCTTTCGCTGGCACACCGGGCAAATGCCGGTGAAGATCGTCTGGTGTCCGTCGATGGCGTAGCCGGTCTGGTCGGCCGCCACCTGATGCGCCAACAGCGCGCTGGGCACATCGACGTCACGGAGCTCACCGCAGACGGTGCAGTGCACGTGGTCGTGGCGGTCGGCGCGGCCGTCGAAGCGGCTGGCCTGGTCGCCGAAGGGAAACTCCAGGATGACCCCGTGCTCCGCGAAGGTGTGCAAGGTGCGGTAGACCGTTCCCACCGACACGGTCGGGTGCTTGGCGCGCACCCGCTCGGCGATCTCCGCCGCGGTCAAGTGCTGGCCTTTGGCGCCCCGAACTTCCTCGAGCACGGCGAGGCGCTGCGGGGTCATCCGCAGATCGGCCGGGAGCTCGAAGCGGTATTGGTCTCGTTGTTCGTCGTTCATGGCATCGTTGGGAATGATTCGCACCTGATAATCAGTCGCACTGTTGTAGACTAAATCATACCAGCGCGGTCGGGATTCGACAATGACCGGATTTCGATCCCGGATGGGGCATCCTCGGGAAGTATCGTACGCGCTCTGGCGTTACGGATGCTTGGCAGACGCTCCCGCCGCGTTGGCGTGTGGTAGGGCAGTGGCAGCTGCAGGTGCAGTAGCGAATTGGAAAGGACCGCGCTGAATGTCGTCGAAATCGAATTACGCGAACCCGGATGCTCTGGTCAGCACAGAGTGGGTGGCCAAGCACAAGGATGATCCCGGCATCGTGTTGGCCGAGGTCAACGAGGACATCCTGCTCTACGAGAGCGGCCATATCCCCGGCGCCATCAAGCTTGACTGGACCACCGAGCTCCAGGACCAGACCATTCGCGACTTCATCGATGAAGAAGGCTTCAATCGGCTGATGAGCCAGAAGGGCATCAAGCCCACCGACACCGTCGTCTTCTACGGCGACCGCTCGAACTGGTGGGCGGCCTATGCTTACTGGTTCTTCAAATACATGAGTCACGACAACGTCAAGCTGATGAACGGCGGGCGTGATAAGTGGGTCGCCGAAGGCCGTGAGCTGACCCGCGAGGTGCCGGAGATCACGCCGACCGAGTATACGGGCGCAAAGATCCGGCCGGAATTGCGCGCCTTCCGCGAGGACGTGCTCGAGCACATCGGCTACGACGGCCTCAAGAAGGTGGGCGAAGCCAAGCCGCTGGTCGATGTGCGCTCGCCGGCCGAGTTCAGCGGCGAGGTGACGCACATGCCGGAGTACCCGCAGGAGGGCGTGCTGCGCGGCGGGCACATTCCAGGGGCGGCCAACATCCCCTGGGCGCAGGCGGTGGCCGAGGACGGCACCTTTAAGCGCGCGGATGAGCTGCGCGAACTGTATGAGAGCAAGGGCATCACGCCCGATGAAGATGTCGTCGTCTACTGCCGCATCGGCGAGCGCAGCAGCCACACCTGGTTTGTGCTGCACGAGCTGCTGGGCTACCCCAAGGTGCGCAATTACGACGGCTCGTGGACCGAGTGGGGCAATATCCTGCGCGTCCCAGTCGAGAAGGGCCCCGGCAACAACTAACCCGCCGTCGATGAACCCACTGCCTCTGGCATGACCTCGCCTGCCGGGGCGAATGCGCGATACACTTCGCCAATCGCTCCGGCAGGACAATTTAGGCGCGGAAGCCGCGGTCATGAAGGGAGCAGGCAGTGGTGCAGGTCGACCGCAGTCATCAGCTAGTCCGCGAGATCGAAGAGGCCGGGATGATCCGGGAGGGGCGCTTCGCCTATCGCTCTGGCATGCAGTCGCTCAAGCTGCTGGATCGCGACCGCTTGCTCTCGGACACCCACATTGCCAGCCGCCTGGGCTACGCGCTGGCCAAGGAGTTCTTCCTGATACGCTCCGACATCGTCGCCACGCCGTCGATCTGGGGCGCTGGTCTGGCCCAGTGGGTGGCCTACTTCCTCGAGCCGCGCCGCCCGGTCGTCTACGCGCGTGAGGAGAACGGGGCCTACGCTTTCACGCCCGGCCCGGAGTACCTGGAGGGCAAGCGCGTCCTCATCATCGACAACCTGATCCTGACCGGCTCGACGATGACCAGGTTCGTCCAGGCGGTCGCCGCGGCCGGGGGCGTCCCGATCGCGGTTGGGACGCTGGCCGACCTGAGCGGCCTGGAGTACCCGATCCAGGTATTCGGCCTGCTCAACGACGTCGTCGAACTCTTTCATCCGGACAACCCGCCGCTCCGCGCCCAGGGGCTGGAGGTCACCGAGGTCGGCTACTAGAAGCTCCTGGCCCGTTCGCTAGCGTGCCACAAGTGGTTCGACGTCTCCGCGAACTACGAGGTAGCCGCGATCGGCGAGCCGCAAGCTGCGCTCGTCGACGATGGCGGCTTCCAGTGGCATGCGCCGGAGCGGGCGTAGCCCGTCCAGCTCCGCCTCGCGCAGGGCGTCGCCGAGCGCGGGGATCAGGTTGCGGAGCGCGGCCGTCTCATTCTCGACATGCACGATGACGCACAGGGGCGCGTCGAGCTTGTTGGGCACCGACGAGGGGTCCTGGTACACGGCGATGACGTGCGGGTCCATCCAGATCAGCGTCGAACCGATCTGGTGGGCCAGCTCATTGCGAAACTGGGCGATGACCTCCGCGTCACCATTCACCAGCCGTTCGAGCGTGTCGCGCGGCGAGGCCAGGCGCAGCCGCCCGGTCGCGACGGCTGCCGATGCCTGGACGATTCTCGGGGCGAGCTCGGAGAGATCGAATTCGGTTGCAACGGTTCGCTCGCCAGTCATTCCCGTCACCCTCCCCGTGGCGCGAGGCCGCGCAGGCGCGCGGCGGTCGCCACGCGCTCGACGGCGAGCCGGTAGGCGGCCTTGCGGAGCGTGATCTCGCGCGCCTCGGCCTTCTCAACGACGCTCATGAACGCGCCGGACATCATCTCCTGGAGGCGTGCCCTGACGACTTCGAGCGACCAGCGGTCGCCCTGCAGTCCCTGAAGCCACTCGAAGTAGGAGACGACGACGCCGCCAGCGTTGGCCAGGATGTCCGGCACGACCGGGATGCCGCGCTGTTCGAGGATCAGGTCGGCCTCGCGGGTCGTCGGGCCGTTGGCGCCCTCGACGATGAACCGGGCGCGCACATCGCCGGCATTGTCGGCCGTGATCTGGCTCTCCAGCGCGGCCGGGATCAGGACGTCGCATTCGAGCGCCAGCAGTTCCTCGTTGGAGATGTGATTGGCGCGCTCATCCGGGAAGCTGGGTACCAGCCGGCCGGGGTTTGCGCGGATGTAGGCCAGCAGCCGCGGAATGTCGAGGCCGTCCGGGTTGTAGATCGCCCCGCCGACGTCGCTGACCGCGACGATCCGGCAGCCATACTCGGCGAGGGTCTCGGCGGTGTAGCTGCCGACTTTGCCGAAGCCCTGGATGACGACGCGCGCGTTGCGCGGGGCGATCTCCATGCGCTCGAGCATCAACAGGGTCACATGAGCGACGCCGCGACCGGTGGACTCGGCGCGGCCCAGGCTGCCGCCGAGGTCGACCGGCTTGCCGGTGACGGCGGCCGGCTCGAGGCGCCCGGTGACGCGCTCGTACTCGTCGAGGAACCAGCCCATCGTTTGCTCGCCGGTGTTGACGTCCGGCGCGGGGATATCGACATGCGCGCCGATGAACGGCGCCAGGGCACGGGCGTAGGCGCGCGTCAGGCGCTCCAGCTCGCCGGCCGACAGGCGCGCCGGGTCGCAGGTGACGCCGCCCTTGGCGCCACCGTAGGGCAGGTTGAGCAAGGCGCACTTCCAGGTCATCAGCCCGGCCAGGCCGCGCACTTCGTCGAGGTCGACGTGCGGGTGATAGCGGACGCCGCCTTTGCCGGGGCCGCGCAGCCTCGAGTGCAGGATGCGGAAGCCCTGAAAGACGGCCAGCTCGCCGTTATCGAGCTGGACCGGCAGAGCGAAGGCGAGCTCCCGCTCGGGCGTTTCGAGCAGCCGCTGAAGGCCGCTGTCCAGGCCGAGCGCGCTCGCGGCTTCGCTCACCGCCGCGAGCGAGTCGGCGAGCAGGCTGGATGGTTGGGTCGCCGGCGCGCCAGTGGTTACTGTTTCGCCGGTTGTGGATGCTAGTTCGACCATGATGGCGATTTCCCTCTCTCAATATTCCACTCGGGATTTACGTTAAGACTGCAACGCCATCCATGAGAGTCGCATGAGAGTTTTTTTGCATGACATGAGAAGTACATGAGAATTTGGGCGTCGTGCTGCTCAGGGGTCGTCAGGCGCCGGGGTGGTCTTCCCGCGCGGTGGTCGCCAGGCGGTAGCCCACGCCCGGGACGGTGACGATGTAGCGCGGATTGGCCGGGTCGGGCTCGAGCTTCTTCCGCAGGTAGCGGATGTAGGTCCGGAGGGAGTCGACCTGGTCGCTGAACTGGGGTCCCCATACTTCTCGCAGAAGGTCGGTGTGGGTCATGGCGTGGCCGGGGTGGCGCGCGAGGGCCACGAGCAGGCGCAGCTCGGTCGGCGACAGATGCACCGGCCCCTCCGGCCCGGTCACCTCCATGGCGGCCAGGTCGAGGGTGACGTCTCCGAGCGTGAGGCGGCCGGCGCCTTCGACCGGCACCCTCGTGCGCCGCAGCACGGCCTGGACGCGGGCCAGCAGTTCCCGGGCGCTGAAGGGCTTGGTGATGTAGTCGTCGGCGCCGGCTTCGAAGCCGCGCAGGCGCTCTTCTTCGTGCGTGCGCGCCGTGACCATGATGATCGGGACCATCGAGAACTGTCTCAGCCGCTCGGCGACGGCGTAGCCGTCCAGGGGGCCGGGCAAGAGCAGATCGAGCAGCACCAGATCGGGGTGCTCCAGCAGCACCTGCTCGATCGCGTGCTCGCCGTCATGCACGGTGATCACGCGGTAGTCGGCCTTTTCCAGGACGGCCCGGATCAGGCGCACCAGGCGAGGCTCGTCTTCGACGACCAGGATCGTGGCCGGTTTGGTATTGGTCATCGCGGCGCGCCTCTCATCTGGCCCGCTCACTCTCGGCGAGCGGCAGCGCGAAGGAGAGCGTCGTGCCGCTGCCCATGACGCTCTCGGCCCAGATGCGGCCACCATGGGCGCGGATGATCGAGTCGGCGATCGGGAGGCCCAGGCCGGTGCCGCCGATCCGGCCGCGGCGGTCCGGCGAGGCTCGAAAGAAGCGCTCGAAGAGCTTGTTGAGGTCCTCGGGCGCGATGCCGATGCCCTGATCGGTGACGCTGACGACGACCTCATCCGGACGCACTTCGCCGCGCACGACGACGAGCCCGCCGTCGGGAGAATACTTGATGGCGTTGTCGATCAGGTTCGTGAGTACCTGCTCGATGCGCGCAGCGTCGGCCTGGACGGTCGGGAAGCCTGCTGGGAAGCTCAGGACCAGGCGGTGGATCTCGGTCTGGATGCTCAACTTGCCGACCACGCGCCGGGCGATTTCCGGGATGTCGATCGGCGCGACTTGAATGCGCAGCTCGCCGGCGTCCATGGCGGCTGTATCGAGCACGTCGGTGACCAGCGCGGTCAGATGGTCGGTCTCGTCCTCGATCGTCTGCAGGAACTCGACGCGCACGGCGCTGTCCCACTCGACGTCATCTAGCAGCAGAGCCGACACGTAGCCCTTGATCGCGGCCAGCGGCGTGCGCATCTCGTGGGAGAGCATCGAGACGACGTCGAAGCGCAGCTGCGAGGCTTCCTGGATCTGTTGCGCCAATTCCTCGGCGGCCCGCGCGTGGGCCGCCAGCGCCGCGCCGAACAAGCGCGTCATGCGGGCGAGTTCGGGTGCGTTCAGGTCGTTCTCGGAGACGTCGTTGCCGACAAGGACGGCCCCCAGGAGGTGGCTCTCCCAGGCGAGCGGGATGCAGGCGATGGCGTCGGTCTCGGGGGCGGGCGCGCTGTCACAAAGTTCAGCTGCGGCGCGCAGCTTGACGTGGACTCCCAGCGCGTCGGCAAACGCCCGCTGGGCGAGGTCCAAAATGTCGTCCGCTCCCCGCGCGGTCAGCAGCTCGATGACCAGGTCATCAAACCGTGTCAGGGGGTCGGCGGATTGCCTGGCGTCGCTGGCTCGAATCGCGCATTCCATTCTCGGGTAATCCCGGCTCAATGATGTCACGCCGAAACAAAATGGTACCAGTGCCCGGCTCCAGGATTACGTTGACACGCCAGCCGGTCGCTGTTAGGATGCTCGCCAACAATCGAATATCCCTGCGCTCATCAAGAGAGGTGGAGGGAACCGGCCCTGTGAAGCCCGGCAACCAGCGCGCACACGCGCATGGTGCTAACTCCGGCGGGATCATTTTCCCGGAAGATGAGCGAAACGTGAAACGTCGTGGAGCCTAGCTCCGCGAGCATCGTTTCCTCGGTGGCGCAGGGAGCGCGGTGGATGCACCGCCGCGTCACTGTGTCGCCCCCGCTCGCCAGCCCGCTGGTGGGCGGTTGAAAGGAAACGTCACGTGGGTATTCGCGTATCCTCGCTTCGTACCTCGACTCACACGATCACCGCACGCGGCCGGCCGTTCCTGACGGAGTATGGCGCGATCCTCGATCATGTCGAGCTGGCTTACGAGACCTGGGGCCGGCTGGATGAGGACGGCAGCAACGCGATCCTGATCTTCCACGCCCTCACCGGCGACGCCCACGTTGCGAGCCACCCGGAGATCCCGGGCGACGCCCCCGGCTGGTGGGAGGGCATCGTCGGCCCGGGCAAGCCGATCGACACGAACCGCTTCTTCGTGATCTGCGCAAACGCGCTCGGCTCCTGCTACGGGTCGACCGGGCCGCGCTCGATCGCGCCGGATGGACGGCGCTACAATCTGCGCTTCCCGCAGCTGACGGTGCGCGATCTGGTGGCGGCCCAATTGCGGCTGCTCGACGATCTGGGGATCAACCGGCTGGTGGCGGCCATCGGCGGGTCGCTGGGTGGCATGGAGGCCATCGAGCTGGCCGTCATGGCGCCGGACCACGCCGAGACGGTGATGGTGATCGCGGCATCATCGGTGTTCCATACGCAGGGCATCGCCTACAACGAGATCCAGCGCCGGGCGATCATGCTCGACCCGGCCTGGGCGGAGGGCGAGTATGAGCCGGGCGCCGGGCCGCACCAGGGCCTCGCCCTGGCGCGCATGGTCGGCATGGTGACGTTTCAGAGCGCGCCGTTGATGAGCGGGCGCTTCGGGCGCGGTCCGGCGCGTTACGCCGAGTGGCCGGAGTTCCAGGGGCGCTACGACGTCGAGGGCTACCTGCACTACCAGGGCGACAAGCTGGCGCGCCGCTTCGACGCCAACAGCTACCTGTATCTCTCGCGCGTTATGGACTCACATGACATTGGGCGCGGACGGGGCGGCGAGGAGGCGGCGGCGGAGCGCATTCGCGCGCGCTGCGTCTTCGTGGGAATCGACAGCGATATTTTGTTCCCGGCGTCGGAGGTGCGTCGCTCGGCCGAGGTGGCGGCGCGCGCCGGTGCTCGAGTGGCCTACCGCGAGATGGCGACGATCAACGGGCACGACGGTTTCCTGAACCGCATCGAGGATATGGGGCGGATCATTCGCGAGGAGCTTGGCCCTCAGACGGCGCGGCGCGGCGCCCGGCGGTTGGCGACGGCCAGCGACTCGGCCAGCACGGCAACGGCGACGACGAGCGTGCCGTTGAATGGCGTCAGCAGCTCCAGCGCGCTGAGCAAGGCCAGCGTCACCAGCGCCAGCGCGGCAAGGTAGCCGACGCGGCGCGCCTGCAGCACGTTCCCGGCGCGGTCGGCGGTGCCTCGGATGCGCCGGATGAAGGCGTAGGCGATCAGCGTCGTCACCGAGGCCAGCGCGACGGTCAGCGGCAGGTGGAGCGCCAGGAACTGCTCGTGGCTGAGCGGGCTGTCCGGCCGGAAGAAGACCACCACGAAGCCCAGTGTCGCCCAGCCCAGCACGGCCTCGATATCGTAGAAGGGCGCTCGCAGGAAGCTGCCGATCGGCAGGAAGACGAGCGCCGGGGCGAGCACCAGCAAGGCCGCCGTCAGGATGGCTACGGGGCTGAAGAGCGACTGCCCGCCAGCGTCGCGATTAACGACCAGGTGAATCAGCAAGACCCAGAGATTGACCGTCAGCGCGACCCAGAGAATGGGTTTGACGAACCGCGGCATCAGTGTACGTACTCCTCTCGGCGGCAGTGTATCACGCGCCCGGTCGTGTATGCTCCGATGTCTGGAACGGTTGGAGTGGAAGCGAGCCAGGCATGAGGAAAGACACTCCACTCGAGATCGTCGTCGGCGATGTCGTCGAGCTCCGCAAGCAGCACCCCTGTGGCTCGAAGATCTGGACGGTGACCGGCCTGGGGGCGGATATTCGCATGCGTTGCGAAGGCTGCGGGCGACGCGTCCTGATGCCCCGGCGAACGCTCGAGAAGCGCCTGAAGCGCTTCGTCTCCCGCGGCCCGGCGATGGTCTTGGCCGAGGAGATCCTGGCTGCCCAGGCGGTGGAAGAATCTAGCTCGCCGGACGCTCCTGAGGATTGAGCAGCATATCCAGCAGCGCCATGCGCACGTAGACGCCGTTGCGCGCCTGCCGGAAGTAGGCTGCCTGAGGCAGCGCGTCGACCTCGGGCGCGATCTCGTCCACGCGCGGTAGCGGGTGCAGGATCACGGCTCCGTCACGCGCCGCCTTCGCGAGCTCCGCGGTCAGCCGGTAGGCGCCCTGGACCTCGGCGTAGGCTTCCGCGCTCGGGAAGCGTTCCTTCTGGATGCGTGTCATGTAGATGACGTCGGCGGTGGTGACGGCGCGCTCGAGGTCGCTGCCGATTTCATACGAGACGCCAGCGTTGTCCAGGTGCTGGGTGACGTCGTCGACCATCTGGAGCTGGGCGGGCGAGACGAACTGGATGTGACAGCCCTCGGCGCGCGCCAGCAGCATCGCCAGCGAGCGCGGGGCACGGCCGTACTTGAGGTCGCCGATGAGCGCGATGTTGAGGTTGTCGATCCGGCCGATCTCGCGCTGAATGGTGTAGACGTCGATCAAGGCCTGGCTGGGGTGTTCGCGGGCGCCGTCGCCGCCGTTGATGATCGGCACCGAGGCGACGGACGCGGCGCGGTCGACCGTGTTGGGGACAGGGTGGCGGAAGACGATCGCGTCGGCGTAGGACTCGACGATCCGCACGGTGTCCTCGATCGACTCGCCCTTGGCGGCCGAGGACGTCTCCGCGGCCATCTCTGAGGAGATGACGTTGCCGCCGAGGCGCATCATGGCCGATTCGAAGCTGAGGCGCGTGCGCGTGCTCGGTTCGTAGAAGACGGTGGCCAGGATACGGCCGGCGAGGCGGTTATCGCCGCCGCGCTCGGCGACCTGGCGCATCTCGTCGGCGCGCTGCAAGATCTCATCGAGCGTCGGCCGGTCGAACTGCTCGACGCGCAGGACGTGCTGGATCAACCGCGTTCCTTTCTACGTCGCCGGATCGGGGCGCCGGCACCTGACGCGCCCGGGTGCAGGGTATCAGAGTGGCCGGGGCGATGGCACGCCGTTATGTGTAACGCTATGACCTTTGGCAGGCTGTAGAATGGGAGCGCCTCTGCTATTATCTTGGGTGTTTTCGGCACCTTGCGGCGCGCTTCCGATATCGCAGAAACACGTGACGTGCTCGGACGATCCATTCGCATCGGTCGCATCAAAGGCATCGAGATCAAGGTCCACCCGACCTTCGCGCTGATCCTGCCCTGGGTGTTCTACCAGTGGGGCATCGTCGGGAACTCCGGCCTGCGCGGCGTCGTCTTCGGATCGTTCGTGCTTTCGGCGGTCTTTGCCTGCGTGCTGGCGCACGAGATGGGTCACGCGCTGGTGGCCAAGCGCTATGGATTGTCAGTGCATGACGTCACACTGCTGCCAATTGGCGGCGTGGCGCGCATCGAGCATGGCGCCCTGACGCCGCGCACCGAGACGCTGATCGCCCTGGCCGGGCCGCTGGTCAACGTGGTCATCGCCGGACTACTCACGCCGATTGTCGTGGCCGTGGCCGTGGTGACGAGCATCAACGACGCGCTCGGTTACCTGGTCTATGCCGAGCAGCTGTCGGTCATCGGCTTCGTGATCTACCTGTGGATCGCCAACATCGTGTTGGCGGTTTTCAACTTAATCCCGGCGTTTCCCATGGACGGCGGGCGCATCCTGCGCGCCCAGCTCGCCGCCCGCCAGGGCCGCTTGCAGGCGACCCAGACGGCGGTCACGGTAGGGCAGGCGTTCGCCCTGGCGATTGCCGGCATCGGTGTCTTGAGCGGCAACGTGATGCTGCTGCTGATCACGGCCTTCATCGTGATCTACGCGCAGATCGAGGCTCGCCAGGTCAACATGGAGGCGCGGCTGCGCGATCTGCCGGCCGGGCTGTACGCGCTGTGGGATACCGGCGGCATTCCCCCGACGGCATCGCTGGCCTGGGCGCTGCGGGGCGGCCCACGCGACCTCGTCGTCACCGAGGATGGTCGCGTCATCGGCATGCTCTGGCGGCGTGATTTGATGCTGCACCTCAACGGGGCGCACCATGACCTGAAGGTGCGCGACGTGATGGACCGTGACTTCCACGCCGTCGACGCCGGCGACTCGGTCTACGACGTGCAGATGTGGATGGCCGACACGCGCCGCCCGGCAGTCGCGGTGGTCGAAGACGGCCTCTACCGCGGCATCATCACCGGCGAGCGGCTGTTGCACGTGTACCACACGGTCGGCGAATACGAGTGGCAGCGCTACCGCTCGCTCGGCCGCACGCTGGTCCAGCGGCTGCGCTCCGCGACCCGCTAGCGCAGACTCCGCCGCGCGAATAATCCCCGACGCTCGCGCGTTCACAAAGGTGAGTACTCCCGTCGGGTATACTGGCAATGTTCCCTGGCGAGAGCCTACGAGAGGAGCGCAACGGTGAAGGTATCAACCCGGGGCGAATACGGACTACGAGCGATGGTTGAGCTCTCCCGCCGCTATGGGCAGGGCCCGACGCCGCTTGCCGTCGTCGCCAATGCTTCGGTGGTGCCCGTTGCCTACCTTGAGCAGTTGATTGCCCCGCTTCGCGAACGCGATCTCGTCAAGTCCACCCGAGGGGCGCATGGCGGCTATGAGCTCGCCCGCGACCCCAGCGAGATTTACATCGGCGAAGTCTACCGTGCGCTGGAGGGCCCGGTCGCGCCGATGGACTGCGTCTCCGAGGAGCCGGTGGATGATATCTGCCCGCTGATTGACGGGTGTGTCACGCGCCTCGCCTGGGTGAAGGTGCGCGACAGCATCATCGACGTACTGGACTCGACGACGTTGGCCGATCTGCTCAATCAGGGCGCGAGTGAACGCCCGGCCGTGGCGAGCACCGCCTAGATTCGGATTCGATCTACGCACTCCGATAAGACCGCAGCCTCGGCGCACCCGGTCCAGCCAATCCCGGCGGATAACAGTCGCACCGTCTACCTCGATCACGCCGCGACCACGCCGGTGGATCCGCGTGTCCTTGAGGCGATGCTGCCGTATTTCACCGACATCTTCGGCAACCCGAGCAGCGTGCATGAAGCCGGTCGCGACGCGCGCGCCGGGTTGGACTGGGCACGCGGGACGCTGGCTCGCATTCTGGGTTGCCGCCCGCGTGAGGTCGTCTTTACCGGCGGCGCCACCGAAGCCAACAACCTGGCAATTCGCGGCACGCTCGACCGTGCGCGGCGCGATTTTCCCGGCGAACGCCACCACGTCATCACCACGGCGATCGAGCACCACGCCGTGCTGCACGCCGTTCAAGCGCTCGCCGAATTCGATGGCGTTGACGTCACCATCGTTCCGGTGGACGCCAGCGGCGTGGTCAGGGCTGAGGATGTCGAAGCGGCGATCCGCCCGGAGACGCGCCTGATCTCCGTGATGTACGCCAACAACGAGATCGGCACGATCCAGCCCGTGGCCGAGATCGCCGGGATCGCCCGGGAGCGCGGCGTGGTCGTCCACTGCGATGCTGTCCAGGCTGCTGGCGCCTTGCCGCTGGATGTCAATGAACTCGGCGTCGACCTACTCTCGATCAGCGCGCACAAGTTCTACGGGCCCAAGGGCGTCGGGCTGCTGTATGTCCGCGAGGGCGTGCGCCTGCAGCCCTTGGTCCACGGGGGCGGCCAGGAGCGCGCGCTGCGCCCGGGGACCGAGAATGTCGCCGGCGTGGTCGGCATGGCGACCGCGCTGTTGCTGGCTGTCGAGGAGCGCGAGGAGCGCAGCGCGCACGACCGCGAGCTCCGGGATCGCCTGATGGATCAGTTGCTGGAACGTATCCCGGACAGCTACGTCAATGGTGACCTGGAGCGCCGATTGCCGAACAATCTCAATATCGGCTTCGACGGGGTAGACGGCGAGAGCGTGCTGCTCGACCTGGATCTCAACGGCATCGCGGCATCAAGTGGCTCGGCTTGCGCCAGCGCGACCAACGAGCCATCGCACGTCCTGCTCGCGATCGGCCTTGACGAGGCGGCCGCCGACGCCACGCTGCGGCTGACCGTCGGGCGCTCGAACACGCGCGAGCAGATCGATCGCGCCATCGAGGTCATCGTCAACGCTGTCGAGCGCATCCGCGGCGTCGCGGCTGGCGGATAGTTCTCCCTTCAGTTCCTGTTGGATCTGGCGCAACTCCTCTCGAAAAACCAACCGTAGAACGGGACCCTCAGTGTGGAACTCGCGTGCTGTCGGCGCCACGCTCGTCCACGCGTGCAACCGCTCGTGCGCGGGTCGACTTCGCATTCACTTGAATCGGTCGAGGCGCTCGCGGCGATGGGGTGCTGCACCGGCCTGGGTGATTTACGTAGATTTACAGATGTTTAGCTACAAATGCTTCATTAGTATGTGGCTATCGCTAACACCGGCAAGCGCAGGCAAGCAACCGCCCAGTTCGTCGTCTGCATGCCAGTACATTGCCGGGACGGCGTGGGGCGCCGCGACGGAGCGGCGACTACTCGTCAACCATGAAGGGGTTGATATGATGCAAGTCTTAGAGTCAATCCACGACCGCATTGCGACCGAACCGGTGATGTTCATGGCTTTCATCGAAGCCCTTATCGGGGTATTCATCGTCTTCGGCGTCGATCTGACCACCGAGCAGAGCGCTGCCATTCTCATTGCCACGGGCTCGCTGCTATCGCTCATCGCTCGGCAGAAGGTCACGCCGACGCGCTCGATCCAAACCAGCCCTGCCTCCTCTCCGGGCAGTGGTGGTGGCCCTGTGCGAGACGTTGATGGAGTACTCGCGCACGTTGATTAGGTGGAACGGGCGCTGGCGCGTCAACTG
>Ga0079224_100008555_pt1 | contig 13880 bp, 10 predicted proteins | sample Stecom2015_FD_80414 | JGI IMG/M metagenome (GOLD analysis project Ga0079224, IMG submission 80414) | Agricultural soil microbial communities from Utah to study Nitrogen management - Steer compost 2015 | ecosystem: Environmental > Terrestrial > Soil > Agricultural land | place: USA: Utah... | reverse complement strand
CCATCGGCCGCTGGCCGGCGCCGACGCGCTGCTGCGCGCCGGCGACGCCTGGGTGCACGCACCGACCGCGCTGGCGTGGGACGCGCGTTTCGGAACCATCGGGCCACCCGCACCGGTGGCCGACGACGCCTACGTGCGCGCCGATGCACTCGCCGAACTCGGCTGCGCCGACTGGCACGCCGGACGCGCCATCCCCGCATCGCAGGCCGCGCCGCGCTATCTGCGCGACAAGGTCGCGCTCGATCACGACGAGCAGCGTGCGGCGCGCGAGCGCGCGGAGGCGGACTCGCGCGAGTGATGCACGTGCGCCCGATGCGCCGCAGCGATCTGGACGCGGTCGCCGCGATCGAGCGGTCGATCTACGAGTTCCCGTGGACGCGCGGCAACTTCGCCGACTCGCTGCTCGCCGGCCACGACGCGTGGGTGTTCGAGATCGAGGTCGAGGAATCGCCGCAGCTGATCGGATACGCGGTGGTGATGTGGCTTCCGGACGAGGTCCATCTGCTGAACCTGAGCGTGTGCGCACCGATGCAGGGCAAGGGGTACGGGCGCGAGATGCTGCGTTGGCTGCTGCGCGACGCCGCGGGGCGCGGCGCCCGCGGGATGCTGCTCGAGGTACGTCCGACGAACGCCCGGGCGCTGGCGCTGTATCGCTCGATGGGTTTCGAGCCGATCGGCACGCGTCGCGGCTATTACCCCGCACAGAACGGGCGCGAGGATGCGCAGGTCCTCTTCAAGCGTCTCGGTCCGTCGTGAACGAAGCGAAGCGACGCGCCTTCCGGGCGCTGGGGATCGGACCGCTGTGGCGGCTGCGGGCCGGGCCCGCCGGTGCGCCGGGTGCCGCGGTCGATGCGTCGTCGACGCCGCTCGAAGCGGCGCCTGTGCGGCGCGAATCGGCGCCCGTACCGTCCGGGCGTCCCGCCATGTTCCTGCTGTCCGACGAAAGCGGCGACTGGCTGTTCGTCGGTGAGAACGTCGAGACGACGCCCGACGGCGACGGCACCGGTCGGCACGGCGACACGATGCGCCTGCTCGAGCGCATGCTCGCGGCGCTCGAGCTGCGTCCGGCCCGATCGCCCGCGGAGGTGCTGCCGCCCGCGCCCGCGCCGGCCGGCGATCCGTTCGAACGTTCGGCCGGCGATCCGTCCGACGACTCGGCCGGCGCTCGCCGCGACGACGCGCTCGCCGCGCGCATCGGCGCGCTCGGGCCGCGCGTGATCGTCGCGCTCGGCTCGGCGGCGGCTCAGGCGCTGCTCGGTACCGATGACACGGTGACGGCGCTGCGCGGCCGGGTGCACGAGTGGCGCGGGGGCTCGCGTGCGGTGCCGCTCGTCGTCAGCGGGCATCCGTCGCAGCTGCTCGAGGCGCCGCACGAGAAGGCCGCGGCCTGGGCCGATCTGTGCCTCGCCGCAGGGGCGTCGCGCGTCAATGCTTGCTCTGGCCGATGAGCGCCACCGCGTCGAATACGCGCTGGTTCGCACGATGACGACGGATGATGAGCACCATCGCCAGTGCGATGAAGGCGCCGAACACGACGATCACGACGTTCACCCCGAGCTCGAGCCGCACCAGCAGCGAGTACAGTCCGAGCATCAGGAGGATGTTCAGGTTCTCGTTGAAGTTCTGCACGGCGATCGAGTGGCCGGCGCTCATCAGCACGTGGCCGCGGTGCTGGAGCAGCGCGTTCATCGGCACGACGAAGAAGCCGGCGAGCGCGCCGATCAGCACGAGCACGGGGAACGCCGCCGCCTCCGATCCGATCAGCGTCATGCACGGCACGACGATGCCCATCGCCACGCCGACCGGCAGCACACGCAGCGAGTCGCGCAGCCGCACGACGCGCGCGGCGAGCACGGCGCCGCCGGCGATGCCCACCGCGACGACGCCCTGCAGGATCGCCGCGCGGCTGAGCGGCATCTCCAGCGCTTCGCGCGCCCAGTCGAGCACGATGAACTGCAGCGTCGCCCCGGCGCCCCAGAACAGCGTCGTGACCGACAGCGAGATCTGGCCGAGCCGATCCCGCCACAGGATCCGGTTGCATTCGAGGAAGTCGCGCATCAGCCGCCACGGATGGCGCGGCTGGTGCGGGTAGCGGGCGCCGGTGTCGGGGATGCGGAGATTGAACAGCGCCGCCACCGCGTAGACGAGCGCGATCGTCAGGATCGCCGCCTCGGCCGGCGTGTCCACGCCGGTGTCGATCCACGGCACGTCGATCGCGAGCAGCATCGATGCGATCGACGGGCTGATCAAGGCCCCGCCGAGCACGGTGCCGAGGATGATCGACGCGACCGTCGTTCCTTCGATCCACCCGTTAGCGGCGACCAGCTTCTCGGGCGGAAGCAGCTCGGTGAGGATGCCGTACTTGGCCGGCGAATAGGCCGCCGCGCCGAAGCCGACCACCGCATAGGCGAGCAGCGGATGCACCGTGAAGAACATCAGCATGCAGCCGACGATCTTCACCAGGTTCGTGACGAACATGACGTGCCCTTTCTGCATCGAGTCGGCGAAGGCGCCGACGAAGGGCGCGAGCAGCACGTACGACACGGTGAAGAAGAGCTTGAGCAGCGGCTTCATCCACTCGGGCGCGTGCATCTCGATCAGCAGCGCGATGGCGGCGATCAGCAGTGCATTGTCGGCGAGCGACGAGAAGAACTGCGCCGCCATGATCGTGTAGAAGCCGCGCTTCATCGCCCAGGGATGGTTCGAGAGGGATCGCCGCGCGGTGGCGAAGCGGGCGGCCGCCCGGGAAACGCGCCTCGGGGGCGGGTCGAAATGCCGTTGCAAAGCGCGGGTCGGTTTATACCATGTTCGCGGGGGGCGCAGCCGAGGCGGAAAGTCCGGAGCGCGGCGCCGCGCGCGCTATAGTGCCCGGCAACGCTTGCCGCCCCATGTCGCGTCCGACGTTCGCCACCGTTTCGATCTCCGCGCTGCGCCACAACCTGTCGGTCGCGCGCGCGCACGCGCCCGGACGCTTCGTCTGGGCGGTCGTGAAAGCCGACGGCTACGGGCACGGACTGGCGAACGTGTTGCGCGGCTTCGCCGAGGCCGACGGCCTGGCACTGGTCGAGTTCGACCGTGCGGCGCGGCTGCGCGAGCTCGGCTGGACGGGGCCGATCCTGATGCTCGAGGGCGCCTTCGAGGCGGCCGACGTCGCGCAGGCGGCCGCGCAGCGGCTCTCGCTGGTCGTGCACGAAGCCCGGCAGATCGACTGGCTCGAGCGGCTGCCCGCGGACGCCGCGCTCGACGTGTTCGTCAAGCTGAACAGCGGGATGAACCGCCTCGGCTTCGAAGCGGCGGCGTTTCGCCCGGCCTTCGAGCGGCTGCGCGCGCTGCCCGCCGTGCGCTCGGCGACGCTGATGACGCATTTCGCCGATGCCGACCGCGACGGCGGTGCCGACGACGCGCTGAGACGCTTCGAGCAGGCGGCGCGCGGGCTGGCGGCGCCGTGGTCGCTGGCCAATTCGGCGGCCGTGCTGTCGCTGCCGGCCGCGCACGGGGCCGCGATCCGGCCCGGCATCCTGCTCTACGGCGCCACGCCGTTCGCGCACCGCAGCGCCCGCTCGTTCGGGCTGCGCGCCGCGATGACGCTCGAGTCGACGCTGATCGCGGTGCAGTCGCTCGCGACGGGCGACGCGGTCGGCTACGGGTCGACCTTCCGCGCCGAGCGTCCGATGCGCATCGGCGTCGTCGCCTGCGGCTACGCCGACGGCTATCCGCGCCACGCCCCGACCGGAACGCCGGTCGCCGTCGATGGCGTGCGAACGCACACCGTGGGTCGCGTCGCGATGGACATGCTGACGGTCGACCTGACGCCGGTGCCACGCGCCGGTGTCGGCTCGCGGGTGGAGCTGTGGGGGGCGACGGTGCCGGTCGACGAAGTCGCACAGGCGTCGGGCACGATCGGCTACGAGCTGCTGTGCGCGCTCGCGCCGCGCGTGCCGCTTCGCGTCGTCGACGCCGCGTGATGGCGCGCGTCCGCACCCGGCACGTCTGCAGCGAGTGCGGCGGCACGGCCCCGAAATGGCAGGGGCAGTGCCCGCACTGCGCGGCCTGGAACACGCTCGTCGAGACGGTCGAAGAGGCGCGCTCGGGCCCGGGCCGCTTCCCGGCGCTCGCCCCGTCGCAGCCGATCGTGACTCTGGACGAGGTTCCGGTCGTCTCGATCGCGCGCATTCCCACCGGCATCGACGAGTTCGACCGCGTGCTCGGCGGCGGACTCGTCGAGGGCTCGGTCGTGCTGATCGGCGGCGACCCGGGCATCGGCAAGTCGACGCTGTTGCTGCAGACGCTCGTCGCGCTGTCCGCGGCGCGCGAAGTGCTCTACGTGAGCGGCGAGGAGTCGGTCTCGCAGGTCGCGCTGCGTGCCCACCGGATGGGCGCCGAGTCGGCGCGCATGCCGCTGATGGCGGAGATCGAGCTCGAGCGCATCGTCGCCGCGATCGAATCGCGGCGGCCGGCGGTCGTCGTGATCGACTCGATCCAGACGCTGTATTCGTCGCAGCTGCAGTCGGTGCCCGGCTCGGTGGCGCAGGTGCGCGAGTGCGCGGCGCAGCTCACGAGGCTGTCGAAGCAGCTCGGCGTCGCCGTCGTGATGATCGGCCACGTGACCAAGGAGGGCACGCTCGCCGGGCCGCGCGTGCTCGAGCACATGGTCGACACCGTCCTGTATTTCGAGGGCGATTCCCATTCGTCGTATCGCCTCGTGCGCGCCTTCAAGAACCGCTTCGGCGCGGTGAACGAGCTCGGCGTGTTCGCGATGACCGACCGCGGGCTGCGCGGGGTGGCGAATCCGTCGGCGCTGTTCCTGTCGACGCACGCCACCGGCGTGCCGGGCTCGTGCGTGAACGTCACGCAGGAGGGCACGCGCCCGTTGCTGGTGGAGATCCAGGCGCTCGTCGACACAGCGCACGTTCCGAATCCGCGTCGCCTTTCGGTGGGACTCGAGCACAACCGGCTCGCGATGCTGCTCGCCGTGCTGCACCGGCATGCCGGCATCGCCTGCTACGATCAGGACGTCTTCGTCAACGCGGTCGGCGGCGTGCGCGTGTCCGAGCCCGCCGCCGATCTCGCCGTGCTGCTGGCGATCGTCTCGTCGCTGAAGAATCGCCCGTTGCCGCGAGGGGTCGCGGCCTTCGGCGAGGTCGGCCTCGCCGGCGAGATCCGGCCCGCCCCGCGCGGGCAGGAGCGCCTGCGCGAGGCGGCGAAGCTCGGTTTCTCCCGCGTGCTCGTTCCGCGCGGGAACGCGCCGCGCCGGCCGATCGAGGGAATCGAGGCGGTCGCGCTCGACCGCGTCGATCAGGCGCTCGAGGCGGCCTGGGGCTGAGCCGCCCGCACTCGTTCGGCCGCGCGCCGCCCGCTGCGCACCGCGGTCTCGAGCGTCGCCGGGTATTCGTCGTCGACGTAGTCGCCGGCCAGCCACAGGCCGGGCAGCGCGTCGGCGAATGCGTCGCAGGCGATGCGCGGCCGATCGGGCGTGCAGCGGATCGTCGCGCGCCTTTCGATCACCGTGCGGTGCGCGCGCGGCAGCGGCAGCTCGAGCTGGCGCGCCACCTGGTGCGCGACCGCCTCGCCGAGTGCTTCGCGCGTCGTCGCACCCAGGCGCGAGGCGGCGCTGACGACGACGGCGGCGATGCGATGCGCGCCGATGCAGCCCCGATCGAACAGCCACTGCCCCCACGCGCGTCGCCCGTCGTCGTGCAGCAGCGTCCAGTCCGGCAACGGCAGCAGCGCGTCGCGCGGCCATTCGAGCAGCACGGTGGCGATCGGCTCGTAGGTGAAGCGCGCGAGGGCCTGCGCGCGCGGATCGAGCGGCTCGAGCAGGCGCGCGGCGTCGGCCGGGGGCGTGGCGACAACGAGCTGCGACGCCTCGAGCGTCGCGCCGGCGGTCTCGATGCGCCAATGCGGGCCGGCGCGCCGAACGGCGCGCACGTTCGTGCCAAACGAGACGGCGCCGCCGTGCGCACGCAGCCAACCGAGCGCGGGGCGGGTGATCGCGGCGTCGAGCGTCGTTTCCGGAAGCACGAAATCGCTCGCCGCGCGCTCGGCGCCCAGCGTGTCGCGCAGCACCGCCGCGAAGGCTCCCGCGCAGGCGCTCTCGGGTGCGGTGTTCATCGCACCGATGCACAGCGGAGACCACAGCCGCTCGACGAGCGTGCGCGGCTGCCGGTGGCGTGCCAGCAGTGCCGAAACCGTCTCGCCGGCGGGCGTGCGCCAGCCGCGGGCGCGCAATGCGGCGACCAGGCGCAGCGCCGCCCATCGCTCGCGCAGCGACAGCCCGCGCGCGCCCGCCAGCGCGCCGAGCAGGTGCCACGGAGCGCGGCGGGCACGCGCCTCGAGCCGCAGTCCGGCGGTGTCGCGCAGCGCGAGCGCGGTGCGCCGAAGAGGCGGCGCGGCCGCGCCGTGCGCGATCGCCGCCAGCCGCAGGCACTCGCGGTAGGCGCCCATCAGCAGGTGCTGGCCGGCGTCGACCGCGACCGGCCCTGCGCCGAAGTCGATCCGTGCCTCGCGCGCACGCCCGCCCCCGAAGGGCGCGCGCTCGACGAGATGCACCCGAAGGCCGGCGCGCGCTGCGTGCACTGCGGTCGACAGCCCGGCCCAGCCGGCGCCGACCACGGCGAGCGTGTTCACCGTGTCGCCGCGAAGCGCGGCGCCCCGAAGGTCCAGGTCCGCCATGCGATCCAGAGCTTGCGCAGTGGCGTGAGCGACGTGCGATGCGTCAGCACGCGAAAGCCGTCGCGTTCGATCTCGTCGAGCAGCGTGAAGTAGATCGCCGCCATCATCAGGCCGGGCCGCTGGGCGGGCCGCTCGTCGGGCTCGAGCAGCGAGAGCGCCCGTGCGTAGGTTTCGCGGGCGCGCGCGGCCTGGAAACGCATCAGCTCGACGAAGCGCTCGCTCGGGCGGATCGCGAGTATCTCGTGCACCGCCACGTCGAAGCGCTGCAGGTCCTCGATCGGCAGGTAGACGCGCTTGCGGCGGGCGTCCTCGCCGACGTCGCGGATGATGTTCGTCAGCTGCAGCGCGAGCCCGAGCTCCTCCGCGTAGCGCATCGTCGATTCGCGACGGGCGCCGAAGATCCGCGCGGCCAGCACGCCGACGACGCCGGCGACGCGATGGCAATACAGGCGCAGGCCTTCGAAATCGAGGTAGCGGTCCTGCTCGAGGTCCATTTGCATGCCGTCGACGATCTCGAGCAGCCGCGCGCGCTCGATCGAGCACGTCTGCAGATGCGGGGCGAGCGCCCGCGTGACCGGGTGCTGCGGCCGGCCCTCGTACAGTCGCTCGACCTCGTCGCGCCACCAGTCCAGTCGCGTACGCGCGAGCATCGCGTCGGTCGATTCGTCGACGACGTCGTCGACCTCGCGGCAGAACGCGTAGAGCGCGGTGATCGCGCGTCGGCGGTCGGCGGGCAGGAACCCGAAGCTGTAGTAGAAGCTCGATCCGCTGCGCGCGGCACGATCGCGGCAGTACTCGTCGGGCGTCATCGCGGGGCGGACGGAGCGGCGAGGGCGAGTCGCGCGAGCGCCGGCGCATCGCGCCAGCCGAGCGTGGGCCGGGCGGCGATCGGATCGTAGCCGTTCGCGCGCAGCCGCTCGGCGATCCGCAGGCCCCCGCCGACGATCGCGCGCAACTCGAGCGCCAGCCTCCAGGGCACGTGGCGCACCAGCGCGCTGCCGCTGCGCAGCAGTCCGGTGGCGGCCTCGGTCTGCCGCGCGAGCAGCGCGGCGAGCCGGGCGTCGACGCGTCCCGTGTCGACCGCGCGCGCCACGTCGCCTTCGTCCAGCCCGGCGGCGCGCAGTTCGTCGAGCGGTACGTAGAGCCGCCGGCGCCGCCAGTCGATCGCGAGGTCCTGCACGAAGTTCAGCAGCTGCAGCGCGCTGCAGATCGCGTCCGAGTGCACCCGCGTGTGCTCGTTCCATGCGCCGAACAGGCGCAGGATCAGCTCGCCGATCGGGTTGGCCGAGCGTGCGCAGTAATCGAGCAGATGGGCACGGTCGGGGTGGCGCAGCCCCGAAGGCGCATCCGTCGCCGCCGCATCCTGCGCGAAGGCCGACAGCAGCGCGTGCAGCGGCTCGTAGGGCAGGGCATGCGCCTGCCAATGCGGGCGAAGGCGCGCGACGACGGCCGAGTCGGGCCGTTCGCCGCGCAGCTCGCTGCCGAGCGCATCGAGCGCCGCGAGCCGCTCGGGCGCACCCGCGTCGCCTTCGTCGGCCAGATCATCGGCATGACGCGCGAATCGGTAGAGCGCGACGATCGCCGGCCGCAGGCGGGCCGGAACGAGCAGCGACGCGACCGGGAAGTTCTCGTAGTGGTCGCTCGAGGTGAGCGGGCGGGCGAGGACGGCGTTCATCGCCGCGCATTGTAGGCGTGCGATGCATCCCGGCCACATTCCGGACGTCGTCGTTGACGCGCTCTCGAGGTCGATGTAAATTAATGACCAGTGCGTCATTTATTCTCCATCCGGCACGCGCGCCGCTCGCACTCCGAAACCTCTCCCGCCTTTCGCCGATGGACCGCCGCTCGCTGCTGATCGTCGTCGCGCTGTTGCCGCTCGCCGGGTGCGGGCGGCCCCAGCCCGTACGCGAGGAGGCGATACGACCCGTGCGCGTCGTCACCGTCGCCGAGCGGCGGGCGCGGACGTCGCTCACGCTGCCGGCGGAGATCCGACCCAGGATCGAGACGCGCTACGGCTTCCGTGTCGGCGGCAAGATCGTCGAGCGGGCGGTCGAGATCGGCCAGCCGGTGCGCCCCGGCCAGCTGCTCGCGCGCCTCGACCCGCAGGACCGCGCGCCCGCACGCAGCGCGGCGCGCTCGCAGCTGGACGCGGCGCAGACCGAGGCGCGCCTGGCGCACGCCGAGCTCGAGCGCGTGCGCGAGCTGCACGCGCAGCGCTACGTGAGCCGCGCGCAGCTCGATCGCCAGCAGGCGGCGGCCGATGCCGCCGACGCCCGCGTGCGCGCGGCGCGCGCCGCGCTCGCGCAGGCCGACAACGAGCTCGCCTTCCAGACGCTGCGCGCCGACGTCGCCGGCATCGTGACGGGCGTCGAGGCCGAGGCGGGGCAGGTGGTGGCCGCCGGTCAGCCGGTCGTGCGCGTGGCGCGCGCCGGCGAATTCGAGCTGCTCGCGCACGTGCCCGAGCGCGCGCTCGGGCTCGCACGCGCGGCGACGCGGTGGAGTGCGACCGTTCCGGCGCTCGGTGCGGACGATTTCGAGGCGCAGATCCGCGAGCTGTCCCCGCTCGCCGATCCCGCGTCGCGCACCTACGCGATGCGCCTGGCACCGAGCGAAGGGCAGGCGCCCGAGGGCATCGCGCTGGGCATGAGCGCGGTGGTCCGCGCGGAGAACGAGACGGAGCCGGCCTACGAGCTGCCGCTGTCCGCGCTGCACTCGCGCGACGGAACGCCGCACGTGTGGCGACTGGGCGCGGACGATCGCGTCGAGCTCGTCGAGGTGCGCACCGACGGGCTGCTCGACGACGCCGTGCGCGTCGTCGCCGGCATCGTCGCCGGCGACCGGATCGTGACCGCCGGCGCCGGCCTGCTGGTCGCCGGCCAGCGCGTGCGCCCGCTGCAAGCGGCCGCCGCCGCCGCCGAAACGCCGGGAATGCAATGAGCGCGAACGGCGGCGAGGCGGCCGGGCGACCGCCTCGTCCGAACCCTCTCCCGAACCTTTCGGCGGCGGCGCTGCGCTTCCCGCAGCTCACGCTGTTCCTGATGCTCGTCGTCGCGCTCGCCGGTGCGCGGGCCTATTTCGAGCTGGGACAGCGCGAGGATCCCGCCTTCACGTTCCGGATGATGGTCGTGCGCACGCTGTGGCCGGGCGCGACCACCGAGCAGGTCGACGAGGTCGTCACCGACCGCATCGAGCGCACGCTGCAGGAGACGCCGCACTTCAAGCTCACGCGCAGCCATTCGAAGCCCGGCGAATCGCTCGTCGTGCTCGAGCTGCAGGACGACGCGCCCGCCGCCCAGGTGCCGCAGATCTGGTACCAGGTGCGCAAGAAGATCGGCGACATCCGCCACACGCTGCCGCCCGAGATCGTCGGCCCGTTCTTCAACGACGAGTTCGGCGATGTGTTCGGCACGATCTACGCGTTCACCGGCGACGGCTTCACGATGGAGGAGCTGCGCCGCGCCGTCGAGAGTGTGCGCCAGGAGCTGCTGCGCCTGCCCGACGTGCAGAAGGTCGAGCTCTTCGGCGTGCAGGACGAGCGCATCTACGTGGAGATCTCGCCCCGGGCGCTCGCCTCGCTCGGACTGGACGCGCAGGGCATCGCCGCGCAGCTGCAGGCGCAGAACGTCGTCGCACCGGCCGGAACCGTGCAGGGCACCACGCATGCGGTGCCGCTGCGCGTGACCGGCCAGTTCGATTCGGTACGCGAGGTCGAGGCGCTGCGGCTGCACGTCGGTGGGCGGGTGCTGCGCCTGGGCGACATCGCGCGGGTCTTTCGCGGCGGCGTCGACCCGCCCGTCTACACGATGCGTTTCGGCGGACGCGAGGCGATCGGACTCGGCGTGTCGATGACGCCGAGCGGCGACGTGATCCGCCTCGGCGACGGCCTCGAGCGGACGATGCAGCGGCTGCGCGCCGACCTGCCGATCGGCATCGAGTTCGCGAAGGTCTCCGACCAGCCGCGCATCGTGCGCGACGCGGTCGGGCTGTTCATGCGCGTGCTCGCCGAGGCCGTCGCCATCGTCCTCGTCGTCGGCTTCCTCAGCCTTGGCCTGCGCGCCGGCGCCGTCGTCGCGCTGACGATCCCGCTGGTGCTCGCCGCCACCTTCGTGCTGATGCGCTGGTTCGGCATCGATCTGCACCGCGTCTCGACCGGCGCGCTGGTGATCGCCCTCGGACTGCTCGTCGACGACGCGATGATCGCGATCGAGATGATGGCGCGCAAGATCGAGGAGGGCCTCGATCGCTTCTCGGCGGCCACCTTCGCGTACCGCAGCACGGCGTTCCCGATGCTCACCGGGACGCTGATCACCGCCTCCGGCTTCCTGCCGATCGCGACGGCCCGGTCGATGTCGGGCGAATACGCCTTCAGCATCTTCTCCGTGGTGACGATCGCGCTGCTCGTTTCGTGGGTGGCGGCGGTCACGGTCACGCCGTTTCTCGGCCACTGGCTGCTGCGCGAGCGCCGCGCGGCGCCGCACGAGCTGTTCGACACGCGCTTCTACCGGCTGCTGCGCGCGACGATCGAGACGTGCATGCGCCGGCGCTGGACGACGATCGCGGTCACCGTGCTCGCGTTCGCGCTCGGCATCGTCGGCATGCAGCGGACCGAGAAGCAGTTCTTCCCGTCGTCGAACCGTGCCGAGATCCTCGTCGAGCTGTGGCTGCCGGAGGGATCCAGTCTTCGTGCCACCGAGGAGCAGGCGCGCCGGCTCGAGGCGCTGTTGGCGCAGGATCCCGACATCGAGACCTTCGTCGGCTACGTCGGCAACGGATCGCCGCGCTACTACCTGTCGCTCGACCAGCAGCTGTTCCGCAGCAACTTCGCGCAGTTCGTGATCCTCACGCACGACGTCGCCGGCCGCGACCGGGCGCTCGCGCGGCTGCGCCGAACGCTGCACGACGATTTCCCCGGCGTGCGGGCGCGTGCCTACCGCACGCCGCTCGGACCGCCCGTCTCCTATGCGGTCCAGTTCCGCGTCCTGGGCGACGACCACGCGCGGCTCAAGGCGATCGCCGACCAGGTGGCCGAGCGCGTGCGCGCCGACCCCTCGACTCTCGACACGCACCTGGACTGGGGCGATCGCGCACCGGCGGTGCGCGTCGAAGTCGACCAGGACAAGGCGCGGGCGATCGGCCTGAGCTCGGGCCAGGTCTCGCGCGCGCTCGGTGCGGCGCTGTCGGGGACCCCGATCGGCCAGTTCCGCGAGAACGACCGACTGATCGACGTCGTCCTGCGCGCGCCGCCGGGCGAACGCGCGTCGCTCGCCCACCTGCACGACCTGCAGATCCCCACCGCCTTCGGAGGCTCGGTTCCGCTCGCCCAGGTCGCGACGATCCGTGAAACGCTCGAGGAACCGATCGTCTGGCGGCGCAGCCGGGTGCCGGTGATCACGGTGCGCGCCGACATCGTCGAGGGCCTGCAGGCACCCGACGTCGCGGCCCGCATCGATGCGACGCTCGCCGAGTTGCGCGCCTCGCTGCCGCCCGGCTACCGGATCGAGGCCGGCGGACCGTACGAGGACAACGCGCATGCGCAGGCCTCGATCGTCGCCGGCACGCCGATGCTGCTCGCCGTCGTCGCGCTGCTGCTGATGCTGCAGCTGCGCAGCTTCTCGCTGTCGGCGATGGTGCTGGCGACGGCACCGCTGGGCGTGATCGGCGTCGCCGCGGCGCTGCTCGCAGCCGGACGCCCCTTCGGCTTCGTGGCGATGCTCGGCCTGATCGCGCTGGGCGGCATGATCATGCGCAACACGGTGATCCTGGTCGACCAGATCCGGCAGGACCTCGAAGCGGGGCACACGCGCTGGCAGGCGGTGCTCGACTCGACGGTCCGCCGCTTCCGTCCGATCGCGCTCACCGCCGCAGCGGCCGTGCTGGCGATGGTGCCGCTGTCGCGCGACGTGCTCTGGGGGCCGATGGCGGTATCGATCATGGGCGGCCTGGTCGTGGCTACCGTGCTCACCGTGCTGTTCGTGCCTGCGTTGTACGTCGCCTGCTACCGCGTGCGGCCCTGAAGCTGCGGCTGTGCCGTCGCGGCCTTCGCCGCGGGCATGCACAAGCGGCGAACCCGCGCACCGGGTCGCTTTGCGCTTCGTTTAGAATGCTTCGTTTCTCCGCGGCCGTGGCGGAATGGGTAGACGCACCAGGTTTAGGTCCTGGCGCTGCAAGGCGTGAAGGTTCGACTCCTTTCGGCCGCACCACCGCCCGGGGCTCCGCCCGCCGTCCGGCCGCTCCGATTCCCCGCGATTTATCGACGATCACGTACCGATGGCAACGCAACTCGAAACGACCGGCGCGCTCGAGCGCAAACTGCAGATGGCCGTGCCGGTGGCCGACATCAACCGTCAGGTCGTCGATCGGCTACGCAGGATCTCCCGCAGCGTGAAGATGCCGGGCTTCCGTCCCGGCAAGGTCCCGATGAAGATGATCGAGCAGTCGTACGGGCCGCAGGTGCATGCCGAGGTCCTGTCCGACGCCGTCTCGAAGGCCTTCAGCGACGCGGTCGCCGAGCATCAGCTGCGCGTCGCCGGCCAGCCGCGCATCGAGTCGCGCGACACCGGCACCGAGAGTGAGCTCGGCTTCACCGCCACCTTCGAGGTCTATCCCGACATCGAGCTCGGCGATCCGGCCACGCTGTCGCTCGAGCGCTTCGAGTCGCCGGTCGGCGACGCGGAGGTCGACAAGACGATCGACATCCTGCGCAAGCAGCGCGTGCGCTGGAACGAGGTCGATCGCCCCGCGCAGGACGGCGACCGCCTGACGATCGATTTCGAGGGCCGGATCGACGACGTCGCCTTCGAGGGCGGCAGCGCGCAGGGCTTTCCCTTCGTGCTCGGCGAGGGACGCATGTTGTCGGACTTCGAGACCGGGTTGCGCGGCGCCGCCGTCGGCGAGACCCGCACCTTCCCGGTGAGTTTTCCGGACGACTACGGGGCGAAGGAGCTCGCCGGCAAGACCGCCCAGTTCGAGGCGACGGTGCGCAAGATCGAGGCGCCCGAGCTGCCCGAGGTGGACGAGGCGTTCGCGCGCCAGCTCGGCGTGCCCGAGGGCGACGTCGCGCGGCTGCGCAACGACGTGCGCGCGAACCTCGAGCGCGAGGTGGCGCAGCGCCTGCGCAGCCGCACGAAATCGAGCGTGATGGACGCGCTGCTCACGCTGGCGAGCTTCGAGGTCCCGAAGGCGCTGGTCGACGCCGAGAAACAGGCGCT
>Ga0079224_100008554_pt1 | contig 13880 bp, 11 predicted proteins | sample Stecom2015_FD_80414 | JGI IMG/M metagenome (GOLD analysis project Ga0079224, IMG submission 80414) | Agricultural soil microbial communities from Utah to study Nitrogen management - Steer compost 2015 | ecosystem: Environmental > Terrestrial > Soil > Agricultural land | place: USA: Utah... | reverse complement strand
GTGGACGTTGTGGTCCTCGAGCGCCCAGTTGTAGAAGCGCGGGAAGTGCCAGACCGTGAATACCACGTTGTAGATCGCGAACGCGACCAGCGGATGCACCAGGAACGCCGCCGTCGCGCGCACGGCGGGTCGCCGCAGAATCGGCGTCAGCGCCCACTCCGGCAGCCCCAGCAGCAACAGCGGCGGCATGATCAGCATGAGCAGCATGTGCTGCACCATGTGAGCGCTGAAAAGGAAGTAATCGCTGAGGTCGTGGATCGGTCCGTTCAGGGACAAGAACATCACGACGACGCCGCTCGTCCAGTAGAGCACCTGCGCCTGGCTGACCGGCGGGCCCAGGCGGTGCTTCTCGCGGAGTGGACCGACGAGCGCAGCATAGCCGACGAGCAGCAGGCCGCATCCGATCAGGATGCTGGGATGCAGGTCCCAGCGGGTCCAGGAAAACTCGCCGCTGGCTCCGGCGTGCAGCAGCGCGAGCGTCGGCAGGATCGAAGGTACTGCAGCCATCATCTCAACTTCCGTTAGGCGCCGGCCGACTCCGCGGAACGGCGCCATGAACCACGATCAGCAACAGCGCCGCTCAGGTGCGATACTCGCCAAGCACCACGTGGAACAGCAACAGCCCCGAGACCAGCAGTGCTGCCAGCAGCGTGAGCGCGTAGAAGACCCGCGAGAAGATCTTGCTGTCGAACTTCAGGTGCATGTAGAACAGCACGACGAGCATGAACTTGCCGAACGACAGCGCGAGCAGCAGCGGCACCTCGACCGACTCGAGAGCCGGGATGTACGAGATCGCGACTTCGATCGCCGTCACGATCGTGAGGATCACGCCAACGATGACGTACGTCCTCAGACTGGCGTGGCCGCCCTCCGCGTGCGCGTGTTCGACCTGATGCGTTTCCTGCGCCATGCGTCCTCTCCTACGCCAGCAGATAGATGAGCGTGAAGATCACGATCCAGACGATATCGACGAAGTGCCAGTACAGACCCGCCACCTCGACCTGCAATGCATGCTTCGCGGGCACCATCGGGCCGCGCAGGATGTCCATGAACAGGATGAACAGCCAGATGATCCCGATCGATACGTGCGCACCGTGGAAGCCGGTCAGGATGAAGAACGACGAGCCGAACAGGTTCGTCTGGAGTGTCAGTCCGGCATGATAGAAGTGCGTGAACTCGTATGCCTGGAAGCCCAGGAACCCCGCGCCCAGCAGGATCGTCGCCGCCAGTCCCCAGAGCGCCTGCTTCCGATTTCCCTTCTGGATCCCGTCCAGCCCGGTTACCACGGCGAGCGACGACATCAGCAGCACGAACGTGCTGATCGAGGTCAGCGGAATGTCCAGGATGTCCGTCGGGAACGGGCCCACCACGCTCGACGCCTTGTACACCATGTACGTCGAGATGAAGGATCCGAAGAACAGCGTCTCCGACGACAGGAAGACCCAGAACCCGAGCTTCCAGGTGTTCAGTCCCGTCGAAGTCGGGGGATGGAGCGCGTGTGCGTCAGTCTGTGCCATGGCCATCGATCAGTCGTGAAGCGGGCCTGGTGCCCGGGCCCGGAGCCCGGGCCAGTTCTCGCCCGCTGTTCAAGTCGTTGGTGCTTCGCCGACCCGTCGATACGGTCCGCGATACTGCGTTCGTTCGTCTCGACCCGTAGTGCCGGGCGCGGGCGCGGGCGCGGGCCCGGGCTCCGTGCCCTTGCCGTTCATGTCGGCTCGTACGCCCAGTTCACGACGCCGATGAACGTCCATGCAAGGCCGATCAGCGGCTCCCACCACGACGGCGCCATGAAGAGCACGCACGTCAGGGTCACACCGACCGCAGTGAAGAGCGGCCAGTACGAGTTGGGCGGCATGTGCATCGGCTCCAGCTCACCGCGCGCGTCCTTCAGGATCTGCTCCGACTCGATCCAGAGCGGCTCACGGCTGTGCACCGTCGGGATCTTCGCGAAGTTGTGCTCGGCCGGCGGCGACTCCGTTGCCCATTCGAGCGTTGCAGCGCCCCACGGATTGTCCGGTGCCTTCTGCCCGCTCTTCAGCGTCTTCAGGATGTTCACGACCAGCAGGCTCACGCCGATGAGCTGGATGAATGCACCGGCCGTAACGAGCTGGTTCAGGCCCTCGAGGTTCAGGTCGCTGCCGTACGTGAAGATGCGGCGCGGCATGCCGAGCAGGCCGATCCAGTGCATCGGCATGAACGTCAGGTTGAAGCCGAGGAAGTAGATCCAGAAGTTCGCCTTGCCCAGCCGCTCATCCATCATTCTGCCGGTGAGCTTCGGGAACCAGTGATAGAGGGCGCCGAAGATCGCGAGCACGAGCCCGCCCACCAGCACGTAGTGGAAGTGCGCGACGACGAAGTACGTGTCGGTCTGCTGCAGGTTGTGCGGCGACGTCGCGTGCATCACGCCGGAGATGCCGCCGATCGTAAACGTCGCGACCATCCCGACCGCGTACAGCATCGCAGTGTTGAAGCGTATCTTGCCGCCCCACATCGTCGCGAGCCAGTTGAATATCTTCACGCCTGTCGGGATCGCGATGATCATCGTCGAGATCGTGAAGAACGCGTCCGCGATGGGGCCCATGCCGGTCGCGAACATGTGGTGCGCCCACACGCCCCAGCCGATGATGCCGATCAGCACACCCGAATAGACCATGACGGCGTAGCCGAAGAGCGGCTTGCGCGAGTTGGTCGGGATGATCTCGCTGACGATGCCGAACGCCGGCAGGATCAGGATGTAGACCTCGGGGTGGCCGAACATCCAGAACAGGTGCTGCCAGATGACCGGGTCGCCGCCGGCCGCGACATCGAAGAAGCGCGTGCCCCAGAAGCGGTCGAACGTCATGAGGAACAGGGCGACTGCGAGTACGGGCAGCGCCGTGATCATCAGGAAGCTCGTCACCAGCGCCATCCAGCTGAACAGCGGCACGCGCATCATGCGCATGCCTGGCGCCCGCATGTTGATGATCGTGGTGATGAAGTTGACACCACCCATGATCGACGCGACGCCGAGGATCTGCAGTCCCAACCCCCAGAAGTCCATGTTCATGCCGGGCGAGTACTGCGTCGACGACAGGTTCGCGTAACCGAACCAGCCGCCGTTCGGCGCGGCGCCGAACAGGAAGCTCGCGTTCATGAACAGTGCGCCGAACAGGAAGATCCAGTACGACAGCGCGTTGAGCCTCGGGAACGCCACATCGCGCGCACCGATCTGGAGCGGCACGAGGTAGTTGAACATCGCCACGGCGATCGGCATGCCGACGAGGAACACCATCGTCGTGCCGTGCATCGTGAAGATCTGGTTGTACAGATCGGGGCTGAGGAACGCGTTCTCCGGCTTCGTCAGCTGAATCCGGATCAGCAGCGCCTCGATACCACCAACCGCAAAGAAGAAGAGCGCCGTCACACCGTACAGGATGCCGATCTTCTTGTGATCGACCGTCGATAGCCAGTCCCGGATTCCCGTCGGCCGCACCGGCCCTGCATGCGCATGTGCTGGCGCGTGTGCTTCGATCGTCGCCATTTATCCTATCGCTCCCGCGCCTACTTGAGGCTCCTCAGATACGTCGCAATCAGACGGATCTCCTGTTCCGTCAGATTCGTCGGCGGCATCCCGCCACCCGGCGTGTGCGCACCCGGCATCAGTGTGCCGGGCTTCATGCTCTGCGGATCACGGATCCACTGCTCCACGTTCGCCTGGCTGTTCGTCGCAGCACCGGCGCCGACCCAGGGCCGCGTGCCGAAGCGCGTCAGTACCGGGCCGAGTGCACCCTGCGCGCGCGTACCCGTGATCGCGTGACACGCCACACACGTCTTCGACAGGAAGACCTCGCGGCCCAGCTCCGCGTCGGTCTGCGCGCCCGGCACCATCACCGCCGGAACCGCCGGCCGCGCAGCGGGCAGACCCGTCGGCGCCGGGATCGCGCCGATCTGCTGCGCCGATGCGGGGGCTGGCAGCGCCTGCCCGGTTGCGGGCGGCTCGACCTGCGGCTGCGTGCGCGGCGGCGCACTGTCGCCAACCGCCACACCCGTCGTGTCACCGACCGGCGCCGTCGCACCCGGCGTGCGCGCAAGCTGCGTCAGCATGTCCGCACCCGTCGAACCGCTCCGCATCTGCTCGATCCACTCGTCGTACTCGGCTTGCGATACGACATGCGCGACCATGCGCATGATCGCGTGCGCCTCGCCGCAGAACTCCGCACACTGGCCCGTGTACGCGCCTTCCTCGTGCGGCGTGAACAGGATCTGGTTCGTCACCGGCTCGCGATCACCCGTGACCGCCGGCTGCGGGTTGACGTCGCGCTTCCCGCCCAGCTTCGGAATCCAGAACGAGTGCACCACGTCCGCAGAGTGCAGCCGCAGCTCGACCGGGCGATCGATCGGCACATAGAACTGGTTGCCGGCAACGACACCCTCCTCGGGGTAGCGGAACTCCCACCACCACTGGTGACCGATCACCTCGATCCGCAGCGCGTCCTCGGGCGCTTCCCTCTGCGTGTCGAAGATGGTCAGGATCGTCGGTACCGCGATCACGACGATGATGACCGCAGGAATCGCCGTCCACGCGATCTCGAAAATCGTGTTGCCGTGGATCTGCTCGGGCTTCGGCGCGTCGGGCTTCTCGCGGAACCGCCAGATCACATAGAGCAGCAGGACTTCGACGAGGACCATGATCCCGACAGTCCACCACGTGGTGTTGTAGAACACCGCGTTCTGCTTCTCGCCGAGCTCGCTGACGGGTCTGAAGGTCGTCTGGGGGAAGTCGCCGCCGGCCTCGCAGGCCGCGACGAAAAACAGCGCGGCAAGCGTGAGCAGACCGCCTGCGCGGCGAAACCGGAACTTCGACAAGGGCTCAGGCTCCTTTTTCTTGTCAGGCATTTCCCGCCAGGATGGGGCGCGGGAGTCAGGCACGTTATCGGCTGCACTCCTGTGGGTCAAGCCGACTCACTCCGGCCTGCACACATCGAGGCGATCGTTGGCGCGCACGCCGGCCCGCCGCTATCCTGCCGCCAATGCAGCGCACTGACCTCCTCGTCATCGGCGGCGGCATCGCCGCGGCCGCCGCAGCACTCGAGGCCCGCGCCAGCGGCATGACCGTTACGCTCGTGCGGCGCGGACCCGGGGCAACCGCACTCGGGCACGGCGGATGGACCGGTCCACTGCCACCGCGCATCGCGGACGCACTCGCGCAGCAGCGCCTCGTGCACGTCGATCTCGACGCGCCACTGCCCCACCCCGACGGCGACATGCGCGCGTACGACTTCGCGCCGGCTTCGCACGCGGGCGCACGCGTGGAAACCGGCGCAGCCGTCGTGGGCATCGCAGGACTGCCAGGGTTCAGACCCGCCGCCCTGGCCCGCATGTGGGGCGACGCCGTTGGCGCGAGCCTCGTCAATGAGTCCCTCTCACTGCCCGGTACGCCCGCCGCCGGCTGGGCGCCGCTCGCACTCGCCCGCTCGATCGACGCCGACCCGGATCCCCTCACAGTCGCACTTCGCGACATGGCCACGCGCACGCGGTGCGCAAGCGTGATCATGCCCGCCGTGATCGGGATGTCGCGGACGGGAGAGATACGCGCGCAACTCGAAGCGGCGACCGGCGTGCCCGTCGGTGAGGCGCTTGGCGTGGCGCCGTCGGTGCCGGGGTGGCGACTGCACGTCGCGCTGGAGCATGCACTCCGCGGGGCCGGCGTTGCGGTCCGGGATGGTCGGGTCGTGGACGTGGAACTGGAACACGATCGTTGCACGGCTGTCGCCGTGGTGGCGCCGGACTCGGATCAGGCCGTGCGCCTGGCCGCAGACCGGTTTCTGCTTGCGACCGGAAAGTATGTCGGTGGTGGAATCGTCGCGGACCCTGTGTTTGCGGAGCCCGTCTTCGGCGCTGCGGTCTGGGTCGATCACCTGGGCGAGCGATTCGAGGATGCCGACTCACTCGTGCTGACGGATCCGGTGCGTCGCGAACCGCAGCCGCTGCTGCTCGCGGGCGTTCGCGTGAACGGTACGCATCGTCTTGCCCGCAACGGCGTGCAGCCGCTCGTGAACGTGTGGGCCGCCGGCACCGTGCGTGCAGACCTTGCCCGCGGTCTCGGTGTTGCCGCAGCCGATGGCGTACTCGCGGTGACGCACATGCGATCCGAATGAAAGGCATGCATTCGTGGCGCGACTGACCAACCAGCTCGCAGCGTGGGGTAACCTCGCCTACCGCATGGCCGCGCACGTGCTCGTGCGCATGCCGGCACGTGCAGTCGGAGCACTGCGTGACCGTGAGCGCTACCTGGACGCGGTGCGGCCCGAGGGCTACCTGCCGTTGCTGCCGGAAGAGCGCGCAGCATTCCCTGCGACGATGCGCTGTGTTCATTGCGGGCTGTGTGCGCTCGTCGCACCGGACGTGCGTTCTGCGTGGGACGAAGCGTGGACCTTCGTGGCCGGTCCCTCGCGTGCCCTCGACCGCGCCCGCACGGTGGCAGCATCGACCGGCACGGCGCCGCATGATCCGGCAGCGGCCGGGGTCTGTCCGATGGGCGTACCGATCCCGCACATGGCGGCGACGATCGATCGACTTGCCGCTGCGGGTAAGCAGCACGTTTGACCACAGACATGGGGAGGCAGTTTGAGGACTCGCATGGCGCTGGTGCTCGTGATGCTCGCGGGTGCGGCTGACGTGTCTGCGCAGGAGGCGCGGCCACGCGCACGAGAGGCGGGCGTCGTCGTCGGCATCTTTCAGCCGGGCGCGCAGAACGCGATCACGGACGTCGCCGGCGTGCGCGTGGGGCAGACGACGATTCACGAGGGCAGCGTGCACACCGGCGTGACCGCGATCCTGCCGCACGCAGGCAACGCGTTTCGCAGTCGTGTCCCCGCGGCGATCGTCGTCGGCAACGGCTTCGGCAAGCTGCTGGGTGTGACGCAGGTACAGGAGCTCGGCGAACTCGAGACGCCGATCCTGCTGACATGCACGCTCTGTGTCTGGAAGGCGGCGGACGCGATGGTCGAGTGGCTGATCGCGCAGCCGGGCATGGAAAATGTCCGCTCGATCAATCCTGTGGTCGGCGAGACGAATGACGGTGGCCTGAACGACATCCGCGCGCGCCCGGTCACGCCGCAGCACGTGGTGCACGCACTCGAGTCCGCTGCCGGAGGCGCCGTCGAGGAAGGTGCGGTCGGTGCGGGTGCAGGCACGGTGGCGTTCGGCTGGAAGGGCGGCATCGGCACGTCGTCGCGCGTGGTGCCGCAGACCTACGGCGGCTACACGGTAGGCGTGCTCGTGCAGAGCAACTACGGGGGCGTCCTCACGATCAACGGCGCACCGGTTGGCATCGAGCTCGACAAGTACAGCTTCCAGCGCGCAGTGGAGGTGGAGCGTCCGCGCGACGACCAGGCGGCACGCGGCAGCAGTGCACCGGAGGCTGCACAGCACGCGTCCGCAAGCTACGTCGACCGCGACGGCTTCACGCCCGATGGCAGTATCATGATGATCGTGGCGACGGATGCGCCGCTCGACCAGCGCAACCTGGAGCGTCTCGCACAGCGCGCACTCGTCGGCCTGTCACGCACCGGTGCAACGATGAGCAACGGCTCGGGCGACTACGTGATCGCGTTCTCGACCGCGCAGTCCGTGCGCCGTGAAGCGGATGCGCCCGCCTTGCGTCCGGGGGCATTCCTTTCGAATGACGCCGTGTCACCGCTGTTCCAGGCAGTCGCGGAAGCGACCGAGGAAGCGATCTACAACTCGCTGTTTCGCGCTACGGCGATCGGTGACGTGGAGGCACTGCCGCTGGACGCAACGATGGACGTGCTGCGGAAGTACGGCGCGACTACAGCTCCGTCCCGTCCTCGATGAACCGTTCCAGCTCGTGCGCGTTTGCTTCCGCGTCACGCTCGCCCAGGTCCATGACTTCCTGCAGGTATCTCGGATTGAACATGAGCATGGCAAGGATGTCGGGCGAGCGCGTTTCGCGCGTGCCCAGTCCTCGTGTCATGAAGCGGAACGCCCACGGCAGGTCGAGCTCGTGACCCGCGGCCATCCTTGCGAGATCCTGGCTGGGCCGGATCGTGAGGATGCGGATGGGACGCAGCCCGCCGCGCTCCTCCGGCGGCAGCTTCACGAGCAGCGAGTTGAGCCGTTCGAGGCGCAGCACGTCCTGGTCGATCAGGTCGAGGAACACGGAGTTGAGCAGCAGTCCGAGCACCTGCGCGGGCGGCGGGTATCCCGCCACCTCCGGTACGTCCCACTCCTGCTGCTGCCGGTCGTAGCGCGTTGAGATCGCGAGCACGCGGTCCGCGCCGAGGTGCAGTGCCGGCGACAGCGGCGCGGACAGGCGCATCCCGCCGTCTCCGTACCAGTGCCGCCCGACCACCGGGTCCGGTATCTCGATAGCAGGAAAGAACAGCGGCAAGGCTGCGGACGCCATGATGTGGTCCACGCGCAGCTTCGTGTGCACGGCGCGCCGGTTCGGCCGCGTCCAGGGTGCGATATCACGTCCCTGCACCCACACCACGGACTGGCTGGTCGTGTACGACGCGGTGATGATCGCAACCGACTTGAGGGCGCCGCGCTCGAGGTTGTAGTCGATCCCGGTGAGCACGCCCTCCTGCGTGACCATCACCTCCTCGAGCAGCTCGCGCAGCGGCGTTGTGTCCAGCAGGCCCTGGACGCCCGCCACGCCATGCCCGCCGCCTGCCGTCAGCCGGGAACCCCAGCGCACTGCGCTCCAGGCCAGCGACAGGGGGGCGACGCCGAACACGTCCTCGACCTGCAGCTCGCTCCAGAGCCCGCGCAGCTCTTCCACCGATTGCGCGAACGTGCCGAAACGGGAAGCCAGCTTGGCGGCGTTGACGGCGCCCGCGGAAACGCCCGTCATGATCGGCACGTCGAGTTCGGGGTAGCGCCGTGCGATCCACGACAACACACCGACCTGGTAGGCGCCCCGGGCGCCGCCACCCGTCAGGACGAGTCCGATCTCAGCCATTGCAACAGGTTAGTACCGGAATATGTCAACCGGCCAGCCCCAGGCGGCCGCCGTCCCGCCGGACGTTCCCCTGATCCCCCGCCCACGGTTGTCACTCACTTGTTACAACCGTCGTCTGTGAAACGGTGTCATAGCTCATGGAAAGCTGGCGTTTTATCCTTGATCCATGAACCCGCCGCATGACCCGATGGATTTCCTCAGCGAGCTGAAGCGCAGGCGAGTCGTCCGTGTCGGGATCGGCTACGCGGCGGCGGTCTTCGTGGTGCTCCAGGCGGCGGACCTGATTTTCGAGGCGCTCGAGTTCGAGTCCGGTGTGTTCCGTGTCCTGGTGATCGGATGCCTCGCCGGTTTCCCCGTCGCACTCGCACTCGGCTGGCTCCTCGACATCACGCCGGAAGGCATCCGCCTGACCGCGGGGCGCGGTGAGCCGGGCCGACTGCTCGCGCGCGTGCCTCGGTGGATGGTCTTTGCGCCCGTCGCAGCGCTGCTGCTCAGTGCGGTTGCGTTTGCGGTCGTCGTGCGCGCACCGGGAACGGCGGGCGCAGTGAAGCCGGGTGCGGAAGTGCTGGCCGTGATGCCGTTCACAGTGACCGGTACTGCAGGGCTCACGAGCGAGGGGTTCGTCGATCTGCTGTCGCGCAACCTGGACGGCGTCGGCGGCATCCGCACGGTCGATCCGCGCACCGTGCTGTACCGCTGGGAGCAGCGACCGTCGGAGTCCGCACTCGATCCCAACGGCACCGCTGTCCAGATCGGGCGAAGTGTGCGCGCGGGCTCGGTACTGACCGGCAGCGTCACCGTCGTGAGCGACGAAATCGTCATCAGTGCCGATGTGCGCCCGGTTGACAGTGACAGCACGCTGCTCGCCAGCGTTCACGTCAGGGGCAGCATCGATCACGTGCTGGACCTGGTCGATACTCTCAGCATCGCGCTGCTGCGCGAGCTGTGGCGGACGTCCGCGACGCAGGCATTGCCACGTACCGACGTGCGCGCGATCACGAGCGGCAACCTCGACGCGATTCGAGCGTTCCTGCGCGGCGAGCAGCACTATCGCGCGTCCGCCTGGGACAGCGCGCTCGTCTGGTTCGCAAGCGCGGTCGCGGAGGACTCGATGTTCCCGCTCGCGCACTACCGGCTCGCGATGACCGCCGGCTGGGGCGGCGGCGGGCCCGCGAAAGCAGCCTCTGCCGCGTCCACTCGTCTTGCGCTCCATTTCGCGGACCGGCTGCCACAGCGCGAGCAGCTGCTCGTGCGGGTGATGGCGTTGCGCGCGGCAGGTGAGATGGACATGGCGCGCGACACGCTGCAGGCATTCCTGCAGGCGTATCCGGACGACGCCGAAGCCTGGTTCCTGCTGGCGGATGATTCGTATCACGCGTCGCACGAGTCGATCGCGCCATTGCGCAGCCGGCCGGAGGAGACACTCGTCCTGTTCGATCGTGTGTTCGGCCTGGATCCGAGTTTCACGCCGGCACTGATCCACCCGCTCGAGATCGCATTCCGCTCCGGCAATGGCGCGCTGATCGAACAGTACGTGACGCGCGTGCGCGCAGTCGCGCCGGGAACCAACGGTGCCACGCTCTATGCCGATGCCGCGAGCGCACTGAACACACATGATCCGGATGCGCTCGGCGACGTGCTCGCGCGCATCGTGGCGACGACCGACAGTGCCGCTGCCGATCTCGGCACGCAGGCGGCGCTGGCCGTGCGTGTCCCCGTGCTCGCCGCCGTGATCGGGCTGTCACCGGATCACCGTGCCATCGCCCTCGAGAGGTTCCGCAATGTGCTCGGCGGCACGCATCGCGACGCAGCGGTGGCGATGATCGCGCACATCGAGATCGCTCACGGCAGGACCGACGCTGCGCGCGCACTACTCGCCCCGCTCGCGCGCGATCCGGTCACCGCGCCGACACACGTCCGGCCGCTGGAGCGGCTCGGCGTGTATGCGGGCGTGTCCGATACGGCTGCTGCGGACGATCGGCTCTTCGAGCTGGAGCCGCTGCAGGTGGACGCGCTGCGGCTGGTCGCGGCGATCGACCGCCGTGATGCGAGCGATGCACAACGCGCCGCGCAGCGGATCGCGGCGGCAGCGACCGACAGCACCTGGCGTACGATCGCGGAGGCGGGCTACGGCTTTGCCGCGGTGCTGGGCGGGGAGACGATCGCAGGACTGGCGCAGGTGCAGGCGACTCTGCCGCGTCGCGGGTTCGGGGCGGGCTCGATCTTCGACGCCCTCTGGTTCCGCTGGGTCGAGCTGCTCGCCGAGGAGCCACAGACGCGCGACCGCGCAATCGAGCTGCTCCTGACACCATGGGCGGGTGAGTCCGCGCTCGAGCTGCAGCGACAGTACGTGCTCGGCCGTGCACTCGAGGCCAGGGGTGACTTCGGCAATGCTCGTATCGCCTACACGCGCTTCATCACCGCGGCGGGCGAACCGTCCGGGTTGAGCGGGCCGATCCGCGTGCGCGCGGAAAGCGCGCGTAACGCACTGGCCCGTTTCGGCTCACAGCGGCCATCAACGACCGGCTGACGCCTCCCGCACATACGGCGCGAGTACCGTGGCATCGGCACTGATGTCGCGCGCCGCTTCGATACCGAGCAATCCGGCCAGGAACGGGTGGACGTGCACGCTCCGGAACGCGGGGATGCGTCCCGCAGCACGTACGTTCGGTCCGCTGGCGAGGAAGATGCCCGCCATGCCCGGTGTATCGGACGGCCAGCCGTGCGCGCCATGCGGCCGCAACGGGATCCTGCCCCGTCCGATCTGCCAGTACGGCTCCGCAATCAACACGAGATCGCCCATGCGGGGGTCGTTCCAGTGCCATTCGGCCGGCAACTCGTCGCGTTGCAGTGCCTGGACGTGCGGCATGTCCCGCAGCGCTGCGCGCATGCTGTCGATGCGCGCGCTGCTGCCGTCCAGATACAGGAACGCGAACGGGCCGTGCGTGGCGAAACGCAGGCCGACCGTGTCGATGTGCTCAGCCAGGAACACGGCGTCGCGCGTGTCGGCCATGCCGTGGTCCGATACGACCACGAAGTTGATCCTGTCGGCGAATGGCAGCGAGCGGGCTCCGTCGATGAGCCGGCCCACCATCGAGTCGGCCCGCGCGACCGCTGCGTTCGCTTCCGGCGACGACGGGCCGTAGCGGCTGCCGGCGTCGTCGGTCATTTCGAAATAGAGGGTCAGCAGCCGGGGCCGCTGCGCATCCGGCAGGCGCAGCCACGAGAGCACGGTATCGACGCGTGCCTCGTCCGGCATGGCTGCATCGAATCGCTTCCAGTAGTTCGGTCGGACCCCGCCGACGTCCGCTTCGCTGCCGATCCAGAACATGGTGCCCGTGCGCAGTCCCTGTCGCTGGGCCGTGACCCAGATCGGCTCGCCGCGGTACCAGGTGCCGTCCTCTACGGCAGCGCGATTGGCGGGCGAGTACCACGCGGCGCGCTCCGGATCGTAGAACGTGTTCGCGACAATGCCGTGCTCACCCGGGTAGAGCCCTGTTGCAATCGTGTAGTGGTTCGGGAACGTCTTGGCAGGCTGCACCGGCAGCATGGAATCCGCCCGGACGCCGGCACGTGCGAGCGAATCCAGAACAGGCGTCAGGCCGCGGTCCAGGTAATCGCTGCGAAACCCGTCGAAGGAGACCAGGACCACGTACCGGTCCTCCGTGGCGTGGCGCGGGGTGGGCGTGGCGCTCGCGCACGCCGCCGGGAACAGCAGGGCCGCCGCGAGCATGGCGCGGCGGCGGACTGACTCATGCATCCGGTACTCCGGGACTCAGGTTGGCGTCGGCGCCGAAGCTAAGTAGACTGCCCGCCGGCGCACAGTACTGACGGGCACCCTGTTATACGATCGGAAACGATGGAAGCAATCGACGCACTATTCGCGGGTCCCTGGGGCCCGGTGCTCATTTTCGTACTGCGCATCTTCGACGTTTCGCTCGCGACGCTGCGCATCCTGCTGTCCGTACGCAATCAGCGCGTCATGGTCCCGATCATCGGGTTCTTCGAGGTGCTCATCTGGATTTTCGCGGTCGGCAGCGCGATCCGTAACCTCGAGAGCATCTGGCACGTGCTCGGTTATGCCGGCGGCTTTGCGATGGGCAACATCGTCGGGCTCTGGATCGAAGGGAAACTCGCAATTGGCCTCGCGACGCTGCGCATCATCTCGCGCGCCGGCGGCGTCGAGCTGGCCGAGGCGCTGCGCGAGCGGGGGTATGGCGTCACGGAGTTCTACGGGCAGGGCCGCGACGGCCGCGTCGAAATCGTCTACACCGCCGTCGCCCGTCGCGAGATCCCGCGCGTGCTCGACGAAGTCGGGCGCTGGGACCCGGAAGCATTCGTCACGGTCGAGGAGCCGCGCGAGATCCGGAGGGGATGGATGCAGGCGACACCGCGCCAGCGGATTCCGGCTGCATTGCGCGTCAGCAAGTGGGCGCCGCGGCCGATCAACCCGACGCGCCGCGATCGTGAGGGGCCGCGCACCGAGGAGAAGTAGCCGGGCTCAGCTCAGCTCGACCTGCCGCGCGTCGATCACGTCCGGCACCGCGCGCAGACGATCCATCACCTCGTCCGGGATGCGAACGTCCACGCTCACGGCGGCGAGCGCTTCACCGCCGGCCTGCATGCGCGCCTGGTGATACTCCGCGATATTGATCTCTGCACTGCCGAGCACCGTGCCGACCCGGCCGATCACGCCCGGCACGTCACGGTTGCGGATCACGAGCAGTGACCCGCTCGGGTGCACGACCACGCGGAACCGGTTGATGCGCACGATGCGTGGGTGGCGACCCGCGACGAGCGCGCCGGCCGCACGTGATTCGGTGTCTCCCTTGCCGAGCCGCACTTCCAGGAACTCCTCGTCACTGCCATGCGTCCCAACGCGCGTCCGCTCGACCCGGATCCCGCGCGACTCCGC
>Ga0079224_100008553_pt1 | contig 13881 bp, 10 predicted proteins | sample Stecom2015_FD_80414 | JGI IMG/M metagenome (GOLD analysis project Ga0079224, IMG submission 80414) | Agricultural soil microbial communities from Utah to study Nitrogen management - Steer compost 2015 | ecosystem: Environmental > Terrestrial > Soil > Agricultural land | place: USA: Utah... | reverse complement strand
TGCCCGTGCTCGCGCTCGTCGCCGCCGGCATGGTCGCCGCCTTCCTGCTCTACCCGAAAATGGGCAAGGACTTCCTGCCCTCATTCAAAGAAGAGACCGCGCTCGTCGCCGTCACTTCCGCGCCCGGCACCTCGCTGCCCGAGATGAACCGCATCGCCGACGCCATCGAACGCCAAATCCTCGCTGTGCCCGAAGTCCGCACCGTCGGCCGCCGCCTCGGCCGCGCCGAGCGCGGCGACCACGTCGTGCCCGTCTCCACCGCCGAGTTCGACATCGATTTCCGTGAACCCGCCGCGGGCGCCCCCGCGCGCTCCCGCGCCGAAATCCTCGCCGACCTCGACCGCCGCCTCAAATCCGTGCCCGGCACCTTTGCCGTGATCAGCGGACCGCTTTCCGACCGCATCGGCCACATGCTCAGCGGCGTGTCCGCGCCTGTCGCGATCAAGGTCTTCGGCCCCGACCTCGACACCCTGCGCCGGCTCGGCACCGAGATCCACGGCATCGCCAAAACCATCCCCGGCTTCGAGACCGCGCGCCTCGACCAGCAGGCCTTCATTCCGCAGCTGCGCATCGAGGCCGACCGCGCCCGCGCCGCCGCCTACGGCGTGACCCCCGGCGCGCTCAACGAACAACTCTCCGCGCTCATCGGCGGCAAGACCGTCGCCGAACTCCGCGACGGCCCGCGCGCCGTCAACCTCGTGTTGCGCTTGCCGCCGGACTGGCGCGAGTCGCCCGAGAAAATCGCCCGCCTGCCCATCGAAACGCTCACCGGACAACGCATCCAGCTCGACCGGGTCGCCGACGTGCGCGAAGCCCGCGGTCCCAACGTCATCTTCCGCGAGAACAGCCAGCGCCGCTTCACCATCGCCATCAAGCCCACCGCCCGCGACGTCGGCGCGCTGGTCGAGCGCCTGCAAACCGAGGTTGCCGAAAAGGTCACCCTGCCCACCGGCTACTTCATCACCTACGAAGGCGAGTTTCAGGCGCGCCGCGACGCCACGCTGCGCATCCTGCTCTTCAGCATCGTGGTCTTCGTGGTGATCGTGTTTTTCCTGCAAAACTATTTCCAGAGCTGGTCGCTCGCCTTGCAGGTGATGCTCAACATCCCACTCGCGTTGGCCGGCGGCTTGGTGCTCACGTGGCTGCTGATCGACAACATCAGCATCGCCACGTTGGTCGGTTTCATCGCGGTCGGCGGCATCGCCGCGCGCAACGGCATCATGATGCTCTCGCACTACCTGCACCTCATGAAGCACGAAGGCGAAGGCTTCACCCGCGAGATGGTCGTGCGCGGCACGTTGGAGCGCATGGTGCCCGTCTTCATGACGGCGCTCGCGGCCGGCATCGCGTTGATCCCGTTCGTCCTCGCCGGCGACCAGCCCGGCAAGGAAATCCTGCACCCGGTGGCGGTCGTGATCGTCGGCGGATTGGTTTCCTCGACGCTGCTCGATTTCCTGGTGACCCCGCTGATCTTTTTCACCTTCGCCCGCCGCGCCGCCGAGCGCGCCCTGCAACGCGGAGCCGCCGCCGCGCACTAAATCCCGATGAACCGATGAATGGTTTTAACGCAAAGGCGCAGAGGCGCAAAGAGCACCAAGCACACCGGTTCTTTTTTTGCGCCTTTTGTGCCTTCTGTGGCCAAGAATTCAGGCATCCGACCTGACAACTCTGCGATCTCCGCACCTCCGCGTCTCTGCGTTAAAACTCCGACCCTTTCCGCCAACCCAATCATGAAAATGAAATCCACCACCCTCCGCCTCATTGTTCTGTTTGCCCTCGCCTTCACCGGTTCCGCGTTGTCGGCGCACGAGAAAAACGTCGCCGGCCCCAACGGCGGCCGTCTCATCACCGCGGTCGAGCCGCACGCCGAGTTTCTGGTCACGCCGGAGCGCAAGGTCCGCGTCACCTTCGTCGGCGAGGACGGCCAGCCTGTCGCCCCCGCCGGTCAGACGGTGACCGTGACCGCCGGCGAACGTGCCGCGCCGATCACGCTTACCTTCACCAAAACCGCCGAGGGTCTGCTCTCCGACGGCGCGCTGCCGGAGGGCAACGACTACCCGACGGTGGTGGTCATCAAACCCACGCCCGACGCCAAACCGGTGATCGCGCGCTTCAACCTCAACACCACGATCTGCGGCGGCTGCGACCGCCCCGAATACGCCTGCACCTGCGGGCATTGACCCTCCATAGGGCTGCCGACAGGCGTCCTCTCGGATATGAGAATTCATAAATTGAATTCCAGAAGCTCCCCGCTGCGTCCTACACGCGGGCCAGCAGGGCTTGACAGGCGGTGCGCAGCAATTGGCGCGCGCGGTAGAGCCGGGTTTCCACCGCCTTGGTGGTGCAGCCCAAGACCTTTGCGGCTTCACCGTAACTGAGATCTTCCAGCTCCACGCACAGCACCGCCTGCCGGAGGTTGTCAGGCAGCGCGTTCACGGCGGTCCGGACTTCCTGCGCGAGGCCCGCCTGTTCCGCCAGGTCGGACGCCGGCCGGGCCGTGGGATCGACCGGATCGAAGCCGCCGGGACGGATTTCGTTCAACGCCTCGATGCTGTCCTCGCGGCGACGAAACCGCCACCGGAGGCGGTTGCGACCCAGATTGCCCGCGAGCGTGAGCAGCCAGGGTTTGAAGGCCGCTCCGACACGGTAGTTGGCGCGCTTCTCATAGAGACGGACGAAGGCTTCCTGGGCCACATCCTCGACATCCGCGGCGGGCACGCCGAGACGCAACAGGAAGGCTTTCACGCCCAACTCCCAGCGCTGCATCAACGCGGCCAACGCGGTGTCATCACCGCATTGCAGCGCGTTCATCAGGGCTTCGTCGGAGACTCCGTCGTCACTTGGCGGAGTCGTGGCCATGCGGGGAGGATGGGTGCAGGTCGAGTGTGGCGGGCGCGGTGTGATCGAAGGTCGTCACGCGCGGCAGGACGATGGCGAGATACCGCCGTCCCTCCTCGCCGCCGATCACGGCGGCGATCCGCCGGATGTGTTCCTCCGTGCTTGCGATGCATTGCTCGTCCACGGCCCGGGCCTTGGTGGTCGCGGTAGCGATCTCGGCGGGCGTGGCGTTGGTGGTGTTTAACCGCCGGAGTTCATCGCGTGATTCCACGATGGCGTGGCAGTGTGCCAGGCAGACCGATTCGTAGGCTTGGTGCAGGGCCTCGACTCGCGCCAGTGTTTCGCCGGAAAGGTTGAACTCGTGACGGACCCACCCGAGCGCGTCGTGGTCCGCCCCGGCGGTTTTGGGCGAGGCGCGTTCCAGGCAGACATAGGCGAGGCAGCCGGCGGCGAGTGCGAGGACGGCGATCACGCCGGCGGTGATCCAGCGGTAGTTCATGGCCGGCCCTCCGCGTCCACCCGCTGGTGCGGATCGATGCTGGTGACATAACGCTGGATGAGTTGTTCGCGGTCATGGCCGGTCTGTCTGGTGGCGAGCAGGCCGCCACTCGTGCCGGCGAGCGCGATGCTGGCGGCCGCATACAGGGTCACGGGGGCGAGATGCACTTTCAGCCAGGCGAACCAGTTTGCCGGCTGGCGGCGCCCCGCTTCGATCCGCGCCCAGACCGCCGCGCGAAATCCGGGGTCGGGCCGGGGAGACACCGTCCAGCCCTGACGGAGCAACCGGCGGAGTTGTTCATCGTTGAGGTGGGTTGTTTTCATGATGGTTGTGCAGGTAATACACCTGAGGGCGCGCCAACCCCTCGGGGTTTCGGGCCGCACCCCGGCCGAACACGCCATCGCGGCGTGGTGCGGATCAGAGGGTTATTTTGAAGGCCGCGCCTCTCATGAGGGGTTTTCATTTCTGCGGTGTAAGGTGCTCGGAACGCGGTCCCGATGATGACCACCGGGACCGGTGCTCAAAAAAACAAACAAGGAAAACTCCCATGAAAACCCTACCTGCCACGCTCGCCCTCGCTGTTGTTGTCGCGGTTGCCGCCACCACGGCTTTCGCCGGTCCCCCTCGCGGAAAGAAAGTTGTGCCGCCCACCGGTTCTGCCGCCTATCGCACCGCCCCGGCCGAGCCGACCTCCTCAACCAAGCGCACCATGATCGAGAAGTCCGGCAAGCGCACCTCCACGGTGCATTGCGACAACTCCACCGCCAAGTGCCGGGTCCACTGCGCAAATTAAGCGCCCGGGCGACCATATCCCGCCCGGCCCGTTTCCTCGGGCCGGGCGTTTTTCTTGTTTTCCCGGGGATGAGGCGTGGCTCGTGACGCCGCTTTTTGTCGCCCCGATGCAAAGATTTCCCGAGGGTTTGCCCGTTCCCAGGCGTATGGATAAACGCAGGCGACGGCGTCTCCATGACCCGCAACGTCGCGCCACTTGATTCAACCCATGCACCTCTCCCTCGCCACAACGACGTCCGCCGGACTCGCGCGAATCCTTTTGCCCGCCGCCCTCCTCATCGCAACCGCCGTCCCGGCCCGGGCCGATGATACTACGGCCCCGACCACGCAGACCGCAGACGATGCGCACGAGCAAGTCGCCGCGACGGCGGATTCTCCTATCGACGCGCTCGTGCGCGCGGCCTACGCGCACAACCTCGAACTCCAGGCCGCCCACGCCCGCTGGCAGGCCTCGTCCGAACGCCCAGCCCAGGCCCGCAGCCTCCCCGATCCGGTCCTCGGCTACGGCTATTTCGTGAAGCGCATGGAGACCCGCCAACGTTTCTCGCTTCAACAAATGTTTCCCGGCGGCGGCCGGCGCGGCCTCGAAGCCGAAGCCGCCACCCGCGCCGCCGAGGCCGCCGAAGCCGCCCTCGAAACCACCGCCGCCCGCGTGCGCTCCGAAGTGCTCCAAGCCTTCGCCGACTGGCTCCTGGTTCGCCAAACCCACGCGCTCGTCGCCCAAAACCTCGACATCGTCGTCTCCCTCCAGGCTATCGTCCAACAACGCCACCGCTCCGGCGACGCCTCACTGGCCGACCTCCTCCGGCTCGAATCCGAAGCCGATCTGCTCCGCCTCGATCTCGCCGAGCTGGAGGAACGCCGCGCACCCGCGCTCGCCCGCCTCAACGCCCGCCTCGGCCGCCCCGGCGACACGCCCCCCGACCCCGCGCTCGCCGCCTTAACCTCCCTTCCTCCCCTCCCGCCGCTCCCCGCCGTCGATCTCTCGCCCGACCTCGCCGCGCGCCTCGCCGCCAACCCCGAGTTGCTCGAACGCCGACACCTCGTCCGCCAGGCCGAGACCCGCCGCGAACTCTCCCGCCGCGCCAACCGCCCCGACTTCATGGTCGGCGTCGAGTTCATGGACAACCGCGGCATGGCGCGCGACGAGGTCCTCGGCATGGTCTCGGTCAACCTCCCCGTCTGGCGCACGCGCACCGCCGCGCTCCGGCGCGAAGCCACCGCGGATCTGCGCGCCGCCGAGCTTGATCACGCCGACCGGCGACTCTCCCTCGAAGCCGAGGCCCGGCAAACCCTCTTCGCCCTCGCCGCCGCCGCCCGCCGCCTCCGGCTCTACGACGACACCCTCCTTCCCCGCGCCCGCCAGACCCTCGACCTCGTCGAGGCCGACTACCGCACCGGCCGCGCCACCTTCCTCGACTTGCTCGAAGCCCGCCGCGCTCTCCTCGCCCTCGAACAAGCCGCGCTCAACACCCGCGCCGACCACTTCCGACGCCACGCCGAGTGGGAACAGCTCGCCGGCCCCTTCTCTTCAACCGTCACCAAGACCGACTCAGCCGATGAATAAACCCGCGCCCAAATTTCTCCTCGTCGCCATCACCGTTGTCGCCCTCGTCGCCGGCCTGCTCGCCGGCCGCTACCTGCTCGCGCCCGGAGCCGATCCCCACGCCGGCCACGACCACACGGACGCGGCCCCCGCCGGCACGGCGGTCGCGACCAAGTCCGAGGTCTGGACCTGCTCCATGCACCCGCAGATCCGGCAGCCCTCCGCCGGCAAATGCCCCATCTGCGCCATGGACCTCATCCCCGTCGAAACCTCCTCCTCCGGCGCCGACGACGGACCGCGCACGCTCGTCATGAGCGAGAGCGCCCGCGCCCTCGCCGACATCCAGACCACGCGCGTCGAACGCCGTTTTCCCGAGGTCACCGTCCGCCTCGTCGGCCAGCTCGACTACGACGAAACCCGCCTGCGCTCGCTCACCGCCCGCTTCCCCGCGCGCATCGACAAGCTCTTCGTCAACTACACCGGCGTGGCCGTCGCCCCGGGCGAACACCTCGCCCGCATCTACAGCCCCGAACTCATCACCGCCCAACGCGAGCTGCTCTCCGCCCACGCCACCGATCCCGACGGCGTCTCCGCCCGCGCGACCCGCGACAAACTCCTGCTCTGGGACCTCCTGCCCGCGCAGATCGACGCCATCCTCGCCCGCGGCGACACCGCCGACGCCTTCGAACTGCTCGCGCCGACCGGCGGCGTGGTCGTCACCAAAAACATCAACGAAGGCGACTACGTGAAGACCGGCGAACCCCTCTTCCGCATCGCCGACCTCGGCGAGCTTTGGCTGAATCTCCAAGCCTTCGAATCCGACCTCGCCAAGCTCCGCTACGGCCAGGAAGTCACGTTCACCGTCGAGGCCTGGCCCGGCGAAACCTTCACCGGCCGCATCGCCTTCCTCGCGCCCGATGTTGATCGCCGCACCCGCACCGTGCCCGTGCGCGTCAACGTGCCCAACTCCGACGGACGCCTCAAACCCGGCATGTTCGCCCGCGGCCAAGTCCGCGTGAAACTCGCCGCCGACAACCAGATCTTCGCCCCCGACCTCGCCGGCAAATGGATCAGCCCCATGCACCCCGAGATCGTCAAAGACGGCCCCGGCCCGTGCGACGTCTGCGGCATGGCCCTCGTGCCCGCCGAGTCCCTCGGCTACCGCGCACTGTCCCCCGGCGAGGCGCCCGTCGTCGCGCCCGCCACCGCCCTCCTGCGCACCGGCAAGCGTGCCGTGGTTTACGTCAAGAAACCCGACACCGAGAGCCCCGCCTTCGAAGGTCGCGAGGTGGTGCTCGGCTCCGAGGCCGACGGCGGCGTGATCATCGTCTCCGGCCTCGCCGAGGGCGACGAGGTCGTCACCCAAGGTGCCTTCAAAATCGACAGCTCCCTGCAAATTCTCGCCAAGCCCAGCATGATGAATCCGGAAGGCGGCGGCCCGCCCCCCGGCCACGATCACGGCGAAACCCTCGCCGTCCGTCCTGCACCCCTCTCTCTCGAACCCGCCCAAGCCCGCGCGCTGTTGCCCGTCTACTTCAAACTTCAGGCGGCCCTCGCCGACGACGATCTGGACAACTCCAAAGCCGCGCTGCGCGCCATGATGGAGGTCACCGGCCACACCGGGCCGCTGCCCGACCTGCTGCACGGCCTGCTCGGTGCTGAAAAACTGGATACACTGCGCCGCCCCGCCTTCGAACAGATTTCCAGCGCCCTGATCGCGGCGCTGAAAAAGGAACCGTCCGCCCTGGAAGGCACCGTCATCCGCATGCATTGCCCCATGGTTTACGACGACCGCGGCGCCGACTGGCTGCAAGCGACCGACGACCTGCGCAACCCCTACTTCGGCTCCGCCATGCTCACCTGCGGTGAGATCGTCGAACGTCTGAAATAATCCGCTCCCACCGCGCCGCCCCCTCCCTTCGACATGGTCAATACCTTCATCCGCTTCTGCCTGGAGAATAAACTCGTGGTGATGCTCTTCACCGCGGGTCTCATCCTCTGGGGCACGCTGGTCGCGCCCTTTGATTGGAAGATCGACGCGCTGCCGCGCGACCCCGTGGCCGCGGACGCGATTCCCGACATCGGCGAAAACCAGCAGATCGTCTTCACCGAATGGATGGGCCGCTCGCCCCAGGACATCGAGGATCAGATCACCTATCCGCTGACCACTGCGCTGCTCGGCCTGCCCGAGGTCAAAACCGTGCGCAGCTACTCGATGTTCGGGTTCTCCTCGATCTACATCATCTTCAACGAAGGGGCGGAGTTTTATTGGACGCGCAGCCGCATCCTCGAAAAACTCAACAGCCTGCCCTCCGGCCTGCTGCCCGCCGGCGTGCAACCCCAACTCGGCCCCGATGCCACCGCGCTCGGGCAAGTGCTCTGGTATACGCTCGAAGGTCGCGATGCGGCCGGCTCCCCGGCTGGCGGCTGGGACATGCAAGAGCTGCGCAGCACCCAAGACTGGTATGTGCGCTACGCGCTCCAAGGCGTCGAAGGCGTGGCCGAGGTCGCCTCCATCGGCGGCTTCGTGAAGGAGTATCAGATCGACGTCGATCCCGACGCCCTGCGCATCCACCAGCTCACCCTGGCCGATGTGTTCGCCGCCGTGAAAGGCAGCAACCTCGACGTCGGCGCGCGCACCATCGAGATCAACAGCGTCGAATACGTCATCCGCGGACTCGGCTTCATCAAGAGCCTCGACGACCTGCGCAAGACCGTCGTCGCCTCGCGCGACGGCGTGCCCGTCACCCTCGCGCAACTGGCCACCGTCGAGTTTGGCCCGGCGCTCCGGCGCGGCGCGCTGGACAAAGCCGGGGCCGAGGCCGTCGGCGGCGTGGTCGTCACCCGCTTCGGCGAGAACCCGCTGGAGGTCATCAAACGCGTCAAAGCCAGGATCGCGGAAATCACCCCCGGCCTGCCATCCAAGACGCTCGCCGACGGCACCGAGAGCAAGGTCACCATTGTGCCCTTCTACGACCGCAGCGGCCTCATTCATGAAACCCTCGGCACCCTGGAGGACGCCATCCGCGATCAGATTCTGGTCACGATCATCGTGGTCGTTCTCATGGTCATGCACCTGCGCAGCGCGTTGCTCATCTCCAGCGTGCTGCCGCTCGCGGTGCTCTTCGCGTTTGTCGCCATGAAGCTCACGGGAGTCGATGCCAACATCGTCGCGCTCTCCGGCATCGCCATCGCCATCGGCACGGTCGTGGACATGGGCATCGTGCTGGTCGAAAACATCCTCAGGCACCTTGAGAAAGCGCGCCCGGGGGAGAGCGCCCTCGAAACCGTTTACCGCGCGTGCTCCGAGGTGGGCGGGGCCGTGCTCACCGCGGTCGCGACCACCGTCATCAGCTTCCTGCCGGTGTTCACCATGGAGGGCGCCGAGGGCAAACTCTTCAGCCCGCTCGCCTACACCAAGACCTTTGCGCTGATCGGCGCCATTGTGGTCGCGCTCGCGATCATCCCGCCGCTGGCCCACTGGTTCATCGCCGGGAAAATCCGCTCGCGACTGTCCGGCTGGGGAGTCTGGGGCGCACTCGCCCTGGCCGGCATCATCGCGCCGCTCGTCCTCTCCTGGTTCCCGGTCTGGCTTGGCCTGCTCTTCATCGCGGTGGCCGCGTTCAACCTGCTGGGCGAGCGCATCCCGACCGTCTGGCGGCAACGCACCCTCTATGCGTTCAACTTCATCTTCGCGCTGGTGGTCGTGTTTATCCTCGCCGGCACCTGGGCTCCGCTCGGTCCCGACGTGCCCGTGCACAACATCATCTTCGTGATGCTCACGGTCGGCAGCCTGCTCCTCGGCATGCTGCTGTTTGTGCATTTCTACCGTCACATCCTGGCCTGCCTGCTGCGCGCCAAGCTCCTCTTCATGGCGAGCAGCAGCGTGATCGTGATCTGGGGCCTGTGCGCCTGGCTCGGCGTGGGCACAGTCTTCGGTTGGTTGCCCGGCTGGGCCAAAAACAACCCGGTTTACACCAGCGCCTTTCACGCCTTTCCGGGCCTGGGCAAGGAGTTCATGCCCGACCTCGACGAAGGGTCGTATCTCTTCATGCCCACCGTCATGCCACACGCTTCGATCGGCGAGACCATGGACATCCTGCGCAAGCAGGACATGGCCATCCAAGCCATCCCCGAGGTCGATAGCGTCGTCGGCAAGCTCGGCCGCGCCGAGAGCCCGCTCGACCCTGCGCCTGTCTCGATGATCGAGACCATCGTGTCATATAAATCTGAATACAAAACCGACGCCGATGGACGCCTGCTCACCTACGTCTATGACCAAAAGACCGGGGAGTTTGCGCGAGACGCGGCCGGCGAACTCATCCCCGACCCCGACGGCCATCCCTACCGCCAATGGCGCGACGAGATCCGCTCCCCCGACGACATCTGGCGCGAGATCGCCCGCGCCGCCGCCGTGCCCGGCAGCACCTCCGCCCCCAAACTCCAACCCATCGCCGCCCGCGTCGTCATGCTGCAAAGCGGCATGCGCGCGCCCATGGGCCTGAAGGTTTACGGGCCTGACCTGGCGACCATCGAGCAGGTTTCCTTGCAAATCGAGGGCCTGCTCAAGGAAGTGCCCTCGATCAACGCCGGCGCCGTGCTCGCCGACCGCATCGTCGGCAAACCCTACCTGGAGGTCGCCATCGATCGCGACGCCATCGCCCGCCACGGGATCAAGATCCAGATGGTGCAGGACGTCATCGAGGTCGCCATCGGCGGCAAGCCCATCACCACCACGGTCGAGGGCCGCGAGCGCTATCCGGTGCGCGTGCGCTACCCGCGCGAGCTGCGCGACAGCATCGACGGCATCGAAAACATTCTCGTGGCCGCGCCCGACGGCACGCAGATTCCGCTCCGGCAGCTGGCCCGCATCGACTACGTGCGCGGCCCGCAGGCCATCAAGAGCGAGGACACGTTCCTCGTCGCTTACGTCATCTTCGACAAGACCACCGGCTTCGCCGAGGTGGAGGTCGTCGAGCAGGCCGACGCGTTGCTTCGGTCGAAGATCGCCTCGGGCGAACTCACCATCCCGGCGGGCGTCAGCTACAAGTTCACCGGCAGCTACGAGAACCAGATCCGCGCCGAAAAGCGCCTGAGCATCGTGCTGCCCATCGCGCTCTTCGCGATCTGGCTGATCCTCTACTTCCAGTTCAAGCGCATCGCCGTGACGCTGCTCGTCTTCTCCGGCATCGCCTACGCCTGGGCCGGCGGGTTCATCCTGCTCTGGCTCTACGGACAGCCCTGGTTCATGGACTTCGAGTTCTTTGGCCACGCCTTCCGCGACCTGTTCCAGATGGGAACGATCAACCTGAGCGTTGCCGTCTGGGTAGGTTTTCTCGCGCTCTTCGGCATCGCGACTGACGACGGCGTCATCATGGCGACCTACATCGGCCAACGGCTCGACGACGCGCCGTCCGAGACGCCCGACGACATCCGCGCCCGCATCCTGGAGGCCGGGGCCAAGCGTGTGCGTCCGGCGATGATGACCATCGCCACGACCATCCTCGCGTTGCTGCCCGTGCTCACCTCGGCCGGACGCGGTTCGGACGTCATGATCCCCATGGCGATCCCCACCTTCGGCGGCATGTTGATCGGCATCGTCACCGTCTTCGTGGTGCCCGTGCTCTACTGCTCGCTCGAAGAATTCCGCCTCCGCTTCCGCCGCTTCACCTGAGGCGGTCCAATCCGAAAACACCAACCCTCCCAATCATGAAAACCATCCGTCAACTCCTCGTCGTCCTCGGGCTGTTCGCCCTCGTTGCCCAGTCTGGCTTTGCCCATCCCGACACCTTCAAGCCTGCGTTCACCGACAGCCTGGTGTCGCCCTATTTGAAGGTGCAGACCGCGCTCGCGGCCGACGACCTGCCGGTTGCCAAGGTCGCCGCAGGCGAGTTGCTGGCGGCCGCCGCCAAGGGGCCGGACTTCAAGGCCTTCACCGCGCCGACCGAGGCTATCGCGCAGGCTCCCGACATCGCCGCCGCCCGGGCGAGTTTTCTCACGGTATCGAAGGAGATGATCTCCCTGGTGGCCCATGTCGGCACCACCGGCGGGCAGGATCTCTACGTAGCGCATTGTCCGATGGCCTTTGGCAACAAGGGCGGCGACTGGCTGCAGGCCGACAAGAAAATCAACAACCCCTACTACGGCGCCTCCATGCTGCGTTGCGGCTCGATCAAGAGCCAGGCCGCGGCCAAGTCGGCGGCGGACGGCGGGCACGACGCCCATCATTGAGGTTTGAGACGGAAAACCAGGCGGCCGGCGACACCGGCTGCCTGCGCTGGAGTTGTGGGTAGCCCCGGCCGTGTCGGCCGGGTCCGTGCGGCGTGGTCGGTGAGTAGGCGGCGAAGAACACGGACGACACGCCCGTGGCTACACGGAGGAGATGCTGAACCACAAAAGGTGCGAATGATCGCAAAAGTCGGAGCGGAGGATTTTGCGTTTATTTGCGCTTTTTGCGGTTGAAGACGGTTTGGGGTGAACGCGAGGGACGCACACAAAAAAGCTCCCGGTGCGCAAGGCACCGGGAGCGTTGAGAGTGAGGTGAAATTGAGGGCCGTCGGGGCTTTACTCGAAAGCGGCGGCGGAAGTCATCTCGGCCAGCGAGCCGGTGTGGCGGCGGGCCTGGCGTGCGGTGGCGCGCTTGCGCAGCATGCGGTCGAGCTTGTCGATCAGGAGGTCGATGGACTTGTAGGCGTCCTCGGCGACGACCAGGCCGCGTTGGAACACTTTGCCGAGCGAGCCGAGAAGGTGGTGCAGGCCGTGCCCGGCGCGGCCGACGCGCAGATGCAACGCGAGGGCGGAAAACCCTACGCGGAGGTGCGGCTCGACTCCGAAAAACTCGCGCGCTTCGGCCTGAGTGCCGAGCTGGTGCTGGCGGCCGTCGAAACCGCGCTGGGCGGCATGCCGGTCACCTGGTCGGTGGAGGGCGCGCTGCGTTATCCGGTGCGCATTCGCTACGAACGCGAACTGCGCGACGACCCCGACGAATTGCTCGGACTGCTCATCGGTCGCGACGGCGAACGTGGCGGCGTGCCGCTGGCGCGCCTGCTGGCCACGCCGACCACGCACACCCTGGAGCTGCCGGAGCCGGCGGACGATTTTTTGGCGAAGCTGCCGCTGACGCATCAGCGCAATTTTGTGGCGCTGTCGGACCGCCGCGCCGAGCTCACCGTGCCGGCCGGCGAGGAGTTGCCGGCGGTGGCCGCGCCGCACGCGGTGGCGGAGCGTCCGAGTGAGCTCGGGCTCACCCAGGTGATCGGCCCGATGGCGATCCGTTCCGAGGGCGGACGCCGCACGCAATACGTGATGTTCAACGTGGCCCCCGGCGCGTCGGAGGTGGACGTGGCGCGCGCCGCCGACGAGCGGCTCAAGGCGGCGCTGGCCGCCGGCGAGCTCACCTTGCCGGCCGGGGCGACCTACCGCTGGGTCGGGCGTTACGAACAAAAACTCAAGGCCGACCGCACGCTGGTCTGGGTGGTCTCGGTGTCGCTGGCGATCATGGTGATGTTGATCTACATCGGCACGCGCTCGTGGCTGATCACGGCGGTGATCGTATTGTGTAATGCCATCGTGAATACGGCCGGCGGTTTTATGATGGTCTGGCTGTGGGACGCGCAGCTGACGATTGCGGTGACGGTCGGTTTCCTCGTGCTGCTCGGGGTGATGTTCAACGACAGCATTTTGTTGGGCACGTATATCCGGGACAAATTTGTGACGCCGCCGCGCGACGTGAAGGAAGTGCACGAGCGCATCTTCGAGGCCGGCCTGCGGCGGAGGCGTCCGGCCCTGATGACCAGCGTGACGACGTTGCTGGCCCTGGTGCCGGTCTTGTGGGCGACGGGCCGCGGCGCGGACCTGATGCAACCGATGATTCTGCCGGTGATCGGCGGCATGGTGTTCGACCTATTGTCGTTGTTCTCGGTCCCGGTGTTCTACGCCTGGTATTGGGAACGCCGCCTGGCGCGTGAAGCGCGGGAGCGGTGAGACCGGCGGCGCGGAGGGTTTCGGAATTGGGCCACAAGAGCACGGAGCTCCGACACGGAGGTCACGGAGATCGGAGTTTTAACGCAGAGACGCGGAGGCGGGGAGGGCGGCGGAGCTCCGACCAAAGACGGCAACAACACAGATGCCGACGTCGTGCGCGTCGCCTGATAATTGAAAATAAACGAGTTAAGGCCTGCTCGTGGCTCGCCTCGGTCGCCCTCAC
>Ga0079224_100008552_pt1 | contig 13881 bp, 11 predicted proteins | sample Stecom2015_FD_80414 | JGI IMG/M metagenome (GOLD analysis project Ga0079224, IMG submission 80414) | Agricultural soil microbial communities from Utah to study Nitrogen management - Steer compost 2015 | ecosystem: Environmental > Terrestrial > Soil > Agricultural land | place: USA: Utah... | reverse complement strand
TAGCCCGGATCGCATCAGGTCGGGGCACCAAGTTGAGGCGTGAATCCGGCGCCAGCGGTGCTCCGGCGAATAGGCAGCAAGGCGATCCCGGCCAGAGGTAGTTAGCCCTGGATCGCCGCCTGCCCTGGTCGCTCTCGGTGTAGCCGCCCAAGCGATCTGGTCACAAAGCAGCTTCCTAACTCAAAAGAGATCAGTGAGCGCGCGGCGGAGCAGTCCGCGCGCGCTTGGCGGCTTGTCGCTCCAGGGGAAGGGTCGGCAAAGGTCAATTGCGGCGGCGGCGATTCTGGCTGTCAAAAGACCATTCAGAAGGCCGACGCCTGCACGCCGCGAGAGGCGGGAGGCAACCCCCGCCCCGATGAGGTCGCCCAGACTGTCGTCCGCCAGGTCCAGTGCGCCGCTGGCCAGCACCTGTGTCAGGGACAGTCGCAAGAGGCGCCAGGCGCCGAGCCAGCCGGGCCTGCCGCCGTAGATCCGCGCGATGCGCCGCAGCAGCCTCAGTCCGATCGCCAGGCTGACCGCCATGTCGAGCAGGGCGAAGGGGCTGATGGCCGTGATCATGGCAGCACGCCTCACCGCGGTGACGGCGATTGCGCGGGCACGTTCGTCGAGGGGGCGCAGCAGCTCCTTTTCCGCAAGAGGAAGAAGACCGCCGAAGGACTCGGCCGTGGGCCGGAGTTCCCCGAAGCGGCGCAGCGACCACTCCATATCGCTGCGACCGCGATAGAGGCGGCAAAGGTCGTCTACCACTGCCTCGATCGCGGCCGGCTGCTCCGCCTTTTCCGCCACTTCCGCCTTTTGACGGGCTTCCCGCAGCTGGTCCAGGCTCGCCAGGCCCCGCCATTCCCGCACAAAGCCAAGCAGGAGGCCAAAGAGGAAAAGCAGCAGGCCCGCCAAACCAATCCCCGCGAGATAGCTCTCGGCGGCCAGCGCTCGTGTCAGCAGGTCTTCTACCGCTAGAGCAAGGAGACTGGTGGCCAGCAGGCCACCACCGGCCAGTAGCAGCCGCAGCGGCCAGGAGCTTCGCGGTCGCGCTAGAGGGTCGAGAAGTTCGTGCTCTATGGCAAGGCTGCGCGTGGCCTCGAGCGGAATGAAATGGGGGGCGGGAGCCTCGGCCTCGGCCGTCGTCTCGGGCTCGAGCTCGCTGAGGGGACGCGAATGGGGTTCCTGCGGAGAGATCATTCCAGCCAGTCTCCCACGAGAAACTCCAGCGCCCGGTCCAGTCCGAGGTGGGGCCAGGGTCCTCTCGGATCCAGATTGTCGGGCGGACGGAAGCGTTCGATCCGAAAGCTGCCGCTGGCGATGGGGCCAGTCTGGGGAATCTTGCCGGGATAGTGGGCGAGCGCCTGATCCCGGCCATAGGGTTGGCCTGCGACATAACGGTGCCCGACCCCGCGCGCTTCCACTTCTCGCGTTGCTCGAATCGAGGCCAGTGCCATGGTTTCCAAGCGCGCCCCTGCATAGGCCGTGCGGCGGAGGCTGGCATCGAGCTTGCGGCGCAACTGTTCCTCCAGGGCTGGATGCTGGTCGCCGGGCAGGTGATCGGCCTTGGTCGCGGCAAAAAGCACCCGGTCGATCCGGGGGGCCAGCCAGCGTGGCAGCCAGCTGCTTCCCCCTATCTTCAGGGCTGACAGGACTGCATCCAGCGCCTGGGCGGCGGCATCGGCCCGGGCCTCTTCCTGGCTCAGGTGGCCGGCCAGGTCGATCAGCAGGATCTGTCTGTCCAGGCGGGTGAAATGCCTCTGGTGGAAGGCCTTTACCACCCGATCCTGATAAGCCTGAAATCGTTCGGCCATCAATCGGCGCAAGGATCCGCGGGCCGCAGGCTTGCCGCCTTCCGGCCCCAAGGGAGCAAATGTGAGGAGCGGTGAGCCCTCGAGCTCACCCGGCAGCAGAAAGCGTCCGGGTCCAAGGGGGGCGGAACGGCCCAGCTTCCGCTGCCGAGCCTGCAGAAAAGCGGTGAAGAGGCGGGCGCTGTCGATCGCCTGGACTTCGGCTTGGCTATCTTCCTGATCTGGGGCAAGCCGGTGCAGATGATCAAGGTAAGCCGCTGCTTCCGGCTGGGGGGAAGCTGCCCGGATTTCGGCGAGCGTGGCACGTGACCAGCTTTCATAGGTCTGGTTCAGAAGCGCCAGATCGAGCAGCCACTCGCCCGGATAGTCGAAAAGATCGAGATGCAGGAGCCTTTCCCCCAGGTAAGCCATCAGGCCGCCCGGTATATACCTGAGGGATAGACGAAGCTCCGCCTGAGTGCGTGTGCTCTCCGGCCAGTCCGGCTTTCCCAGGGCTCCGGTCAGGCGTGCGACACATTCCTCGAAGGGAAAGCGCGGCAGATCCTGGCTTGGCTGGGGGCGGAGCAACACCGTGCGCAGGCGGCCCTGGGCCACGACACTGAAGCGCGGCAAGGCCGAGGGGTGCAGCAGCGCCTGAACCAGAGCGGTGATGAAAACCGTCTTGCCCGCTTCGGCCAAGCCGGTCACACCGAGGCGCAAACGGCGCTCCACCAGCCCGCGGCCTGTGTCGAGCGCGCGGTCATAAAGTCGGTCGACAAGATCGATCATGAAGCCAGCAGATATGCCTTCGGGTGCCAAAGGCCAATGGGAAAGGCGCTCCAGAGCAATCGCACCCGGTGATGTAGACCGGATTCACGCGTTTGACTGAACCCCATAGTGGTTCAGATCAAACGCGATCCGGTCTAGTTACTCAGGGAGAAGGCTTGCCACTCCTTTCTTGTCAGGTAGAGCGTGGTTTCTCCGTTGATCCGATCTCGTGGCAGTTGTGAGCAGACGGAGAAGCCGAAACGCTGGAGAGCACGGCTCATGGCTTGGTTGCTCTCGTGCGTCGAAACCCGGAAGGAGTAGTCGAAGTAAAGGAGGAGGAGATTGGCAAGCAGGCGGGTCACGAGCCCGCGGGCACGCCACTGGGGGTGCGTCATGCAGAAGCCGATCTCGATTTCCTTGGCGGGTCCCTTCTGGGTGAAGTCAAGATAGGAGACCAATTGGTCTCCTCGCGGGTCCTGCAGGGCCAGGCCCTGCCACTTGCCGGAGCGGATGCCGCTCAAGAGCATATCCGTGTGGGGCAGCCGCCAGGAAACCTTGGGCAGGAAAGAAACCGCTTCCGCCAACTCCCGGACTTGCGCTTCCGCTTCCGGTGAAAGAAAGCAGAGGTGCAAGCCGAATTCGTCACTCTCAAATCGGATGGCTACCTGCTCGCCCACCTGGTAGGCCTCGACAATGCGCAGGCCGGCCACCGCGAGCCTGTCTCGCAGGCCATCGCGCTCCTTCGCGGGGCGGTAGAGGCAGACCAGCTCCGCTGGAGTGGCGTTGCGAGCTTCGTCCATGTCGCTTTCCTCTTGAACAGGTCTCTAGGGCACCGGGGTTCGAGCGAACTTCTTTGTTTCGGCTCGAATCCTTTATGCTCTAGAGCTTATAGGTTGGGCGACCCACAACAAAGCCGAGAGGTGAGCGGTGCATATTCTCCTATGCAGCAAGCGCGATCTGATCGCCTGTCTCATGCTTCGCCAGATGTTGCCTCGGCTTCCCTCCGCCCGGATCACGCTACTTCTCGCCAACCGTGTGCGCGACCAGGCGCTGGCGGTTCCTCAATTGCGCATGCTGCGCCTTCTTGAAGAGGAACTGCCAAATCAGGTGCTCTTCCCCCTCGCCGAGGCGGCCAGGGCCCCGGGCGAGCTGGTTTCCTTTGAAAGCCTGGCACGTCGTCATGCTATCGAGCTGGTTCTTGCTGACGGCCTGGGGCGGCGGGGCCGCAGCGCCCTCTACCGGGATCTCGCGCCCGACCTGATTCTCACCTTCAAGTTCGGCTTCCTGCTTCATCCTGAGGATATCCTGCTTCCACGGCTCGGTGCATGGAATTTGCACTCCGGTCGCCTGCCAGAGCGGCCCGGACTGCACGCCGTCTTCTGGGCGATGCACGACGGAGAGGCGTTCACGACGGCGACCCTCCACCGCATCGAAAGGGAAATCGACAGTGGGCCAATCGCCATGATGCGTGAGCGGCCCATCAAGAGAGACCGCTCGTTCTTTCACAACATGGTGGAGACCTATCTGATGGGCGCCGAGATGCTGGCAGAGCTGGCCTGCCACTTGGTCGAAGGTTGCCCTCCAGCACTTCGGCCCCAGGAAGCGAACGCTGAGCGCCGCTATCTTTCCTTACCCACCGCCGAGGACATCGCCCGCTTCGAGGCCGCAGGCGGAAGGATGCTTGACGGGGAGGACTATCTGGCGCTCGTTCGGCATTTCTTGCCGTCGCCTGCGATCCGAAGTCACGGGTGACGATTGGATCAGCCGCCGCGCCGATAGCCCAAGGTGAGGATCGTCATGTCGTCCGCCTGCGGGGCACCCCTCTCGAAGGCCTTCACAGTCTTAGCTACCGCCTGGGGCATCATCCAGGTCGGTGTCTCCTGATTTTGGCGGAGGCTTTCCACCAGGCGCTCTTCACCAAATTCCTGCTTGTCCGGGTCGCAGGCCTCGGTCACGCCGTCGGTATAGAGCAGTAGCAGATCACCAGGAGCGAGGGTGATCTCCCGCTCCTGATAGTCTTGTTCTTCCATCACCGCCAAGGCCATGTCCCCTGTCACCGGCAAGAATTCGAGCTCGCCCTTCGCGCGCAGATGCAGGGGCGGATTGTGGCCGGCATTGACGAAGACAAAGTGGCCGCTGGCAGGCTCGAATAGGCCGAAGAAGAGGGTGACGAACATCATCTGCTCATTCTCGGCGCAGAGCAGATCGTTAAGGCGGTCGATTGCCGCTCCAGGTTCTCCGCCAGCTGTGGCGATCGCCTTCAGCAGCGTGCGGGTGATGAGGCTGAAGAAGGCAGCCGGAACACCCTTGCCGGAGACATCGGCCACCACCAGAGCCAGTCGTCCATCCTCGAGTTCGAAGACATCGTAGAAGTCGCCCCCTACCTCCTTCGCTGGCAGCATCATGCCATGGACTGCCACCCCGTCCTTCTCCGGCCGGTCCGGGGGCAGGATCGAGAGCTGCATCTTGCGGGCGAGGTCCAGTTCCTGCTGCAGCAGGACAAACTCGTTCTTGGTGCGCAGCGCCTCGTTGAGCTCGGCCACGAGCTGCTTCAGGTGGGCATTCTGGTCGCGGATGCGGAAGGAGAGGTTTTCGAAGGCCACCGCCAGAAGCGCGAAGTCATCCTGGCCGCTGGCGCGCGGCTCCAGGAGGGCCTTCTCCAGGCGTCCATCGGCAGCGGCCAGGAGGTCGCTGGTCGGTTGTGCCTCTACGCGCCGGGCGGCCTTTTCCAGGCGTTCGAGATCCTTCAGCAGGCCCTCACGATCCTGGCCTTCGAGGGTTTCGGCCAGTCCCGACAGCTGGCGTCGCAGGAAGCGCTCCTGTCGACGGCGTTGCCGCTCCCGGGAGATCTCCAGGGTCGTAAGGAGCAAAGCGCGCTGGCGGAGCTGCTGCAAGGCGGCCGACAGCCGCCCGATCTCATCGGCGCCGAAGTGCCGTGGTACCTCCACATCGCTCTGGCCCGCGGCCAGGGCCCCCACGCCCCCGATCAGGCGATCCAGCGGCGCGAATTCCGCGCGGATGGCACGCGCGAAGACCATCAGCAACAAGAAAAAAAGACCCAGGCTGAGGAGCAGAGTGACCAGGCGCAAGCGATCCAGCGTGGAGGCCACCGGCTCTGCGGGCAGCAGTGATACGACCTGTCCGATGGGGCGACCGGCGATGTCGGAAAGTGGAGTTTCAATAAGGCGTGCGGAGGCGGGCACCTCCTGCTCTCCGGCCAGGATGCTCTGAAGGAGAGACCTGCCCTCTTCCGGTCCGGCGAGCGCGACAGGGTGTCCGCGCAGATCGGCGACGGCAGCGGGACGCGCGGGTGCGACAGCATTGCGGGAGAGGCCGAGCAGCGGCTGTTCCATCGTCGTGGTCAGCATCAGCCGACCGCCGCCGGGCAGAGGCCGCGAATAGGAAAAGACAAGGTTGCGATCGAGATCCTGGCGAAAGCCGACGAGCACTTCCTCCAGCGGTACTCTTGTTGCTTCCTCTCCGGCCAGATCGGGTCGTCCCGGCCCCTTTCGGGTCCTTCCCGGAGGATAGATCACCTCGCCCTGGGCGCTGGTGATCTCGATCCCGGTGATCCCGTAGAGCCGCTGCAGCCTGGGCAGGCGTTCCTGGAGACGAAGGGCCAGGAGCTCCTCATTGGCGCTGTTCAAGAGCTGTGCGGTCCAGGGGTCGTCCGTCACTTCCTCGGCAGCAATTGCCAGCAGCAGTTCCTGTTGATCGATGAGGCTCTGCCAAAGCCGTGCCTGTTCGCGCTGGTGAAGCTGCACCTCCGCCTGGACCACCTCGGGCAGGGCCACCCCGCGGGTCCAGAGCAGTCCGCCGGCGAAGGCCAGGCCCATGAGCAGGCCGGCAAGGAGCAGCAGACGCAAGCGGGCCGTCATGCCAGCCTCCAGCTCGCCGCATAGGCGAAGAGCAAGACAGCGGGCAGAAGAAGAGCCAGCGAGGGCCCCAAGCTTGTCGCCAGGAAGAGGCTGCCCAGCAAGGCGAAGGCAGCGGCGAGCGCGGAAGTGGCAGGGCCTCTGTCATAGCTGGGGTGTGGCCTGGGACCCAAAAAGACGACGGCGGACAGCAGCAGCGCTGCCGGCAGCACAAATGCAGGGGCCTCTTCCCGGGGCAGGAAGGCCAGGAGCGTGAAGAGCAGGCCAGCCGCTCCGGCAACTAACGCCATGCCGCGCGCCACGCCCCATCGCTTCGCCAGCCAGTCGCTCGCCAACAGCGCGAAGAGGAGGCCAAGGCTGCCATACAACACCAGGGAGACGTCCATTCCTGCAATGTTGCCCGGCAGCTCGCCGGTCAGGGATAGTGCCGCTGGCGTGGCAGCCAGTACCGCTGCCGGAAGAGGGTTGGCCCAGGGGAAGGAGTTTGAAGGCGTGCTCGCCTTGCCTTTTTGCTCCTCTTCATCACTGGGGAGCATCTGTCCCGCGAGAAGACCCGCGGCAGCCATCAGGAAAGCTGCCAGCGGCGCGATGACTTCGATGCCGAAGATGAAGAGCGCCAGGAGGCCGGGGGCAACCGTCGCCAGAAAGGCTGTCGCGAGCGCAGCCGGCAAGGGCGAGCGAGCGCCCAGTGGCGAAAGCGCGATGCCGATGCCGAAGCCGCTCAGCAGTCGGAGCGCAATCAAGCCTTCGAGGTTCGCCACCAGTGGCAGGGCGAGGGTGGCTGCCGCTGCGATCAGTGCACCTGCGGTGAAGATCAGGCCGTCAGCAAAACCCACCAGTAGGCGACGCGCGCTTTCGCTGCCGAGAGGAACCGCAAAGAGGAATGGCAAGAAGACGTAGAGCAGGCTCGGCAGGGCACGCGGGATATCGAACAAAGGAAGGAGTTGCCACGCTGGGATAAGCAGCGCCTCTCCCAGAAGCAGGGAAAATGCGGCCAAGCGATAGAGGCCGCGCTGCTCGAGTGGTACGGGCCAGGCACCGGCCACGGGTGGCAGACGGTAGTTGGTAAGGCAGCGCCTGACGACCAGGGTCACTTCCCGGAGGACGGCCGGGTCAAAGTGGCCAGCGCGGGTTGCAAAGGCGCCGAGCAGGAAGGCATGAAAGCGTCCATTGACGCTGACCAGTCGTTCGCGAAGCGCTTCTACCGCTTGGCCCAGGCGGCCCGAAGCCGTCAGCCAGGTGGTCCGTGAAAGGTCCCCTTCCTCCAGCGCGCGGGCTAGTCGCGCCAAAGCCAGGGCAGGGCGCTCCAGCGCCTGGTAGAGCACGCCTCTCAGGCTTTCCCACAAGAGCACTCCGACGGAGAGAAAGATCAGCAGCAAGGCCAGCAGAAAGATTCGAAGTGCCTCTGCCGGCAGTCCGGCCTCCAGCCCGACAAGAACGTAACCTTGGAGTTGCTCTTGTGCATGGATGGCGGTTGGCGTGCCCAATTGATCCAGAAGGCGGAGGCTTTCGCGCCCTGTAAGTGATCTATCAAGATTTTGAGGAAGCTCATGCGCTCGCGGGCCGGCAGCGTGGCGGAGCGTGCCGGCGGCATCGAAGAGGGCGGCAAATCCGATTCGATCGTCAAAGCTGGCTGCTGTGGCGAGGAAGGCCTCCACCCCGGCAAGCGCCTCGAAGGGAATGCCGGCAGAAAGCGCCACTTCGAACTGCTGCGCCAGGCTCATGCCGATGGCCCGGGAAGAAGGGAGAATCTGGGCTTCCAGTCTTTGCTCCACCTGGCGCAGGCCGAGCCAAGCGCTCAGCAGTGTCGCAAGCAGGAGTAGAGCCAGACCGAAGATGAGGACCTGCCGGCGTGGTCTCCGCGTCCAGGCTATCTCCTCCTGTGCCTGGCCGAGGGTTGTCGCAGCATTTTCCAAGGCAGCTAGAGGAGGTTCCTGCTGTCGCTCAGCCACGGCCATCAATACGCTCCACTTCCGCAGCGGCGGTATCACACTCCTGCTCGGCCTTCTGCAGCGCCTTCAGCAGCCGCAGCCCGTCTTCGCCGAGAGCAGTGGATTCGGTGCTGCTTCCCTGGGGCCCTTCAGCCCGACCGCGCAGCGCAGCGGCCAAGCTTTCGGCCTCTCGATCGATCGGTTTGCTGAGCCACCAGAAGCCCAGACCGCCAAGCAGAGCCGCACCACCGGCCACGGCCAGAAGAAGCAGTGTGCCCGGCCCCAGCAGGGCCTCTCCTACATCGCTTGCGCGGTGACGTAGCGCCAAACCGCCAACCAGCAGGCCAAAGTCATTGTAAAGTGCGACACCAAGTACACGCCCGTCGCGCTCCTCCCCCAGCCAGTAGGATGCAGCAGCAGGCGCTTCGTCCTGTGGCGCCGGCAGGGCCTGAATTTCCTGCAGCCAACTGTCGGGCACGCTTTGGCGGATGCCGGCGGCGTCGGTGGTGAAGAGTTGTTCCCCGCGGGCGTTGAAGAGGTCTATGGAAAGGATGTCCGCTTCGGCGGCAGCTTCCTGTTCCAGGAGATGCTGCAGGTAATCGAGGCTTTCCACCTGCAGGCCCAGGGACAGCGGTACTTCCACCCGTTGCTTCAACTGCGCGAGGATATAGGCGTAGCGCCCCTCCCGCAGGTCACGTTCGCTCTGGGTGGCAAGCGCGTCCAGGGTCAGGGCCAGCAAGGTCACCAAAAGAAGAAGTGCCGCACAGAGCGGAATCAGCAGGCGTATGGCCAAGGCACCCCGCATAACTCAGCCCATGAGCTCGGCAAACTGGAGCACCAGCATGGGGGGATAGCGTTCGAGCTCAAGGGCCACCGGCATGTTGATGAGGAGCGTGAAGCGCTGAAGCGATGGAGTCGGTAGTTCGCCTGGAATAGCACCGTCCCGCAGGATCTGTTCTGCCTGATAGCCGGCAATCTGGCCGATGCTGGAAAGGGACGCATAGAGGGCGAGCATGGCGTCGCCCTCGCGAATTGGCAGCTCTGCGGAGGTGAAGACCGGCAGGCCTGCCTTCACGGCAGCGCCGGTAAAGGCCTTGATGTTTTGAATTATGAAGGTGCTGGAGACGGTCACCAGAAAGTCGGGTTTCAGCTCCGCGATCGCCTGCATCGCCGGTTCGATGGCCTCCGGCAAGGGCGTGCCATCGGGTCCCAGCTCCAGTTGTTGCTCCACGACTTCGACGCCAAAGCTGCTCGCTGCAACCTTGAGCGCGGTAACGGCCGCCACCGAGTTCAGTTCGTTCGCGCCATAGACCACACCGATCCGCTGCAGTTCTGGTTGGTAGGACTGCATGATGCGAAGTTGCGCCTCGAGGGGCACCTGGATGTTCGCGCCAGCCAGATTGGGGCGGCCAGAGATGTCCGGACGTTCCACCAATCCGGCGCCGCTTGGATCGGCGACATAGAGGTAGACCGTCGGAATGTCGGTAATGTAATTCTCGCTTTCGGTGGTCCCGTAGGGTCCCACCATGTCCAGGCTGATCGCCGTGCCCCAGGTGACCAGAAGGTCCGGACGCAGCGCGCGAACTTCCTCGATCAGATCGGGAATGCGCGAGGCGTCGCGCTCGATCGAGCGCTCAATGAAGTCGACAGCAAGCCCCCGTTCGATCAGGTAGCTCTTGAAGGCTTCGCAGACCTCTTCGCAGCCACGATAGGTGGCGATGTAGACTTGATGGCTGCGGGCTTCACTGTCCGTTTGGGAGAAGGCAGCTGGGAGCTGCGTCCCCAGCCATAGCATCGCTGCCAGCAGGCCCAGGATTGCTCTCGACATCCGCGCGAGCATTGCCGCCATCCCCCTATCTGCCCCAGTCCGCGCTGGTTCGCATCGAGAAGAGTGCAACCACCGCGAACAACATCCCGCACACCAAAACGTACAGCCCAAGCAGGCCGATCGTCCAGTTGTAGCCGTAGAGGGCGGCCAGCGTGGCTGCCAGAAGCGGCCCCAGCACGCTCCCCACTCGCTCGAGTACCCGGTAAGCTGATATGGCCGCCGTGCGGCGCTCTCCGCCCAGTTGCTCGGCCTCCTGCAGAAGGATGGCACCCTGGGCCGGGATGCAGGCCGCATGTGCCAGACCCACCAGCGCCATGGAGAGGCCGATCCAGGCAGCGAGGTGGACTGAGCCTTCTACGAGCGTGGGCAACATCGCGGCGAAGCCGGCGAGGAGAAGCCCGCCACTGGCAAAGAGGCGATAGCGTCCCACCCGATCCGCGAGCTTTGCCGCTGGCACTCCCAGAAGAATCATGACGATGAAATAGACCATCATGACCTGGCCGATTGTCGAGGTGCTGTAGCCCTCTTCGTCGAGCAGCATGGGCGCGGCATAGAAGAGGTAACCGGTTGTCAGGAGCTGGGTAGGAATGGCGGAGATGACGATCAAGAGCTGGAAGGCGCGGTGGCGCAGCACCAGACCAAAGTCCCCGAGACGCAGCCGGACGCCGCCCCCGGTCGCACCAGCGCCCCGCTCGCGGAGGTTGATCAGGAGCATGAGCGCGGATAGCAGGGTGACCGCAGCCGCTATGATGAAGGTGGCGTGGTAGCCGAGGCGATCCGCAAGTATGCCGCCAATCGAGGTGCCGCAAAGCCCTGCGGTCACAAAGGCCGCCGTGTAGATCGCCATGCCTTCGGCACGCCGGGTCCTGCCGGCCGCCCGCGCGATGTAGTCGAGCGCCGCGATGGTGGTGAGCGCGAAGCCGAGCGCATTGACGCTGCGCCAGACAATGAGACTGACAAGGCCCTCGCTGAAGGCGGTCATCAGGAGGCCAAGCCCAGTCGGCAGCAGGCCGAGAAGGAAGAGGCGCCGGCTTCCGAGGCGCCCGGCGAGGGCACCGGCCATGGGCGTCAGGATGGCGACGAGGAAGAGATAGAGGGCGATCGGCAAGGCGATCGCCACCTCGTAGGAGATGCCCGGCAACGGCTCATAGAGGTCCCGCGCGAACATCGGGAGGAAGGAACGGCTGAGCTCCGTTGCAAAGAAGAAGAGGAAGAGCGGCATGCGAACGTCGGAGACGTTGCCTTCCGCTGCAAGGGCGTTGCTGTCCGGCGAAAGGCGCTCCTTGAGCTCTTGCATCAGCGCGCTGAGTTCCGGCGTTTCGCTTGGGCCAAGGTCACGCCAGATTTCCGCAAGGCGCGTATAGCGCTCCTGCTCGCGCCGGATCAGCTTGTTGAAGGCTTTCGCAAAGCGCCCGATCTCGTCGTTGGATTCACGCCCCACCGTCTTGCGGAAGTAGCCCTTCGCGCCTTCGGATAGGAGTTGCGAGAGGCGCTGTACCGGCTCCGTGACGAACATGGCCACAACGACGAGAAGCACCTCGAAGGTCAGGAAGAGTGCCACCAGGAGGATGGCAATCACCTCTGCCTGGATGTCGCGCAGGCGGTCCGAAACGTAGTTCGGCGCCACGGCCACGGCCAGCGTGGCGGCCGAAGATCCCTGCCCAATTCTGGTATCATCGTTCCAAAGCGCATCCGGGCGCGCGCCGCCGGAACTGCTAAAGAGGGTTCGGCCTTCCGCGCTCCGCAGCTCGACACGTAGAATTTCCGGATGCTCAGCCAGCAACTGGTCTGCAAAGGGCGCAAAGCCGACCAGGCGATCCAAGGGCACCCCGGCTTGCATAGCACGTTCGACCTCGCTCGCGATGACCTCGGCCACCACGATCGCCTTCGCCTCGAGTTGGGGTTCGAGCACTCTCTCGAAGGTCCTGAGGCTGGAAAGGGCCGCGACCGAGAGGGCTGCGGTCAGCAAGGCGAGCGTGAGAGCGATCAGCCCGTAGGAGAGCCGTTGCAAGCTCCTTTCCTCGATCACGCCCCCCTCCCGCAGCCCTGCCAAGGCCCTTCATCAAGCCCTTCGTCGAGCCATCTACATGCAGAGGCGGATTGGCAGTTCGCCCATCGTTGCCCGCCGGACTGCTCTTGCTTCATGGCGCCGGTGACTGACCTAGGCGCCTGAGCGGCGTGCTTCCCGAAGCCGCTCCGGTGCGAAGCCGGCGAGGGCTTTCTCCACCTCCGCGACCTTGCCTTCCAATTCTTCCGCCTGCGCCCGCATTTGATGGAAGCGCCGGTCCAAAGTGTGCGCTGCCGGCCTTGTGCTGGCGCCCGGCGGTACCTCGACAAGGCGGGTCATCTCGACGAAGCTTCTTGTCAGGCGGCGCATGTAGGCTGCGGTAAACGTCATCGCGATCAAGCCCGCCAGCAGGAGCGTCAGCCCCCCGATCCTCACTTGCTCGAAGGTGACGGCACGCGCGGCCATGTCGCTGGTTGCCCGGTCGTACTGAAGGACGACGGCGCCCACCACCTGCCCGAAGCTATTGACGAGCGGAAGCGCCAGACCGAAGGCTGCCTCGCTCGACAGCTCCACCGCGCGACTGCTTTCGCTGCCGCTCTGAACCTTAATCCTTTGCAGAGCCTGGGCTAGCTGAGGCCGCTCGAGCGTCGCCTCCGATCCATGGAGGCTGTCGCCACGGTCGTTGACGATTTGAAGTGACAGGATCTCTGGATGCTCGCTCCGCAGCCTATTCAGGATGCCGGCGAGATTGTTCATCTGCTCGAGGCCAAGCCCTAGCGCCAAGCCCCGCTCGGCTGTCGCTTTGATATCGAGCGCAAGCACGAGGAAGCGCGAACGCTCAACCTCCTCCTGCAGCGAGCGGAACTTGGCATTAGTCAGGTAGGTGAGGAGTATCAGCGCAAAGGCGATAACTCCCACCATGTAGATCGCGATCTTGAAAGACAGTCGCATGTCCCCAGCCTTCCCCCTTGGCCGGGAGCGGCACTATTTGGTCGCGGCTACTGCCGCAGCGCGATCGCCATGGATGGAGAAGATGCTGGAAAAACCGCTGATGTCGAAGACTTCACGCACATGCGATGAAAGCCCGCAGAGTGCGAGCTTCGCGCCGCCGGACCGGCCCTGCTTGGCAGCTTTCAGGAGCACGCGCAGGCCCGCCGAACTGATGTACTCGAGGCCGGAAAAGTCCAGAACCACCCCTGGCTTGCTCTGAACTTGCTTGATCAGCACCTCGTCCAGATCTTTGGAGGTGTTGCTGTCCAGACGCCCCTGAACCGAAAGGATCAGAACCTCGCCGTCGACCGCTTCACTAATTTGCATCGTGCCTTCCCCTCGTGTCCTTCAGCCCGCCGTACTGTTCTGCGTCAGCGGCTTTCTAAAGCAAAGCCTATTTCGCCCATTTTCCCGCCGATAGCAAAGATCATCCATGAGCGTACGCAAAAAATGCACACCCAATCCACCGATCGGGCGGCTTTCCAGGGGCGCATCAATATCCGGTGGGGGCACTTCGAGAGGGTTAAAGGCCCGCCCATCGTCCTCTACTTCCACGTGGAGAGCTTCGGGCTCACGCCTCAGCGATATTCTGATCTCCCTGTCTCCAGCATCGGCGTCATAGCCGTAGCTGACGATATTTGTCACCAGTTCGTCCAGAACGAGGTTCAGGTGGTAGGCAGCCTGGAGCGGGATCTCCTGGCTTTCACAGAAG
>Ga0079224_100008550_pt1 | contig 13883 bp, 12 predicted proteins | sample Stecom2015_FD_80414 | JGI IMG/M metagenome (GOLD analysis project Ga0079224, IMG submission 80414) | Agricultural soil microbial communities from Utah to study Nitrogen management - Steer compost 2015 | ecosystem: Environmental > Terrestrial > Soil > Agricultural land | place: USA: Utah... | reverse complement strand
GGTCGGGAACCGGCCGATGCGTGGAGGACTGTAAGACCGGCAAACCTTCCGGGTGAACCGGCACGTCCGGCGAAGCGCGAAACTCACGCCATAGCCTGAAAGGCTTGGCGGGAGTAGTTCATCCATCAAGCTGTGAACAAGGCTGTGGGAGGGGCTTACTCGCTGCGCTCGCCCTTCGGGCCAACCTAGCGGCTGTTACTGCGCTTCATTTCAGCCCCGACAACCGACCTGCAAGGCAGGTCAAGGCTAATGGCACTGAACTAAGGTCAGGAGGCCTTGTGGTTGCCTGCCCCCACTCCAAGCTTCCACCAGTCGTCATCAGCCCCAAACATGTGATGCATATGCCTTCACCTTTGCTGCAATGACGACAGATGAACAACCACCAGCCTCCCAACCGTTTCAAGCCCGCTCCTATGCCGCGCTTCGAGGCGCAGCGCCTGACCGATCTGAAAGCGCTGCAGATTCTCGATACGGAGGCGGAAGAGCGTTTCGACCGCTACACCCAGCTGGCGGCCGATCTGTTCCAGGTGCCGATCGCGCTGGTGTCGCTGGTGGACGCGGAGCGGCAGTGGTTCAAGTCCGCCGTCGGCACCGACCTGCGGGAAACCGACCGCACTATCTCCCTGTGCGGGCACGTGGTCGCCGCCGATGAAATCCTGGTCATCGAGGACGCCCTGCGCGACCCGCGCTTTGCTGGCAATCCGCTGGTGCAGTGCGCACCGCAGATCCGCTTCTATGCCGGTGTCCCGTTGCATGGAGCCGCTGGCCAGCCGGTCGGCACGCTCTGCCTGATCGACCATCAGCCGCGGCACCTGGCCCAGCACGAGCTGGCGCTGCTCAAGCAGCTGGCGGCCCTGGTGGAGAGCGAGCTGCAGCGGCAGCGCCACATCGACCAGCTGCGGGCGGAGATCGAGCGCAGCGCCTATTTCGATGCGCTGACCTCGCTGCCCAACCGCCGCCTGCTGAGCGATCGGCTGGATTTCGCCCTGGAGCTGGCCAGCGAGCAGCAGCAGCGCATCTTGGTGGCCATCTTCGACCTCAACAACTTCTCCACCTTCAACAAGAGCTTCGGCCGGGCAGCCGGCGACGCCCTGCTGCGCGCCATCGCCGAGCGTTTGACGCAGGAGTTTCCGCCTCCCACCGTGGTCGGCCGCTGGCGCGACGACCAGTTCATGCTGATCGTGTTCCAGAACGACCTGTCGATGGAGGCGCTGGGCGAGCGCCTGGTCCGCTGCATAGGGCGGCCCTTCCGAGTGGACGACAAGATGCTGCACGTCGGCGCCAAAATCGGCGTCAGCTGCTATCCAGACGATGCCCAGGACAGCCATGATTTGATCCAGCACGCCATCATGGCCATGCGCGCCAATCCGCCGGCGACGGAAAGCAGCTTCCGGCTCTATACCCCCGCGCTGGAGCGCAACCGGGTGCGCTACTACCACGTGCTACGCCGCCTGCGCCGGGCCATCGCCGTCGGTCAGCTCACGCTGGCCTTCCAGCCGGAAGTGGAGATCGCCAGCGGCTGCCTGGTCGGCGCAGAGGCGTTGCTGCGCTGGCACGACCCCGAGCTGGGTCAGGTGCCGCCTGATGAAGCCACCGCCACTGCCGAGCAGACCAACGTCACCCATCTTCTGGGCGAGCACGTGCTGCGCACTGCCTGCCAGCAGGCCGCGCGCTGGCGCGAGGTTTGCGGCCGTCGTCTCGAGGTCGCGGTCAACCTCACCGCCACCCAGCTCTACCGCCCCGACCTGGTGAAGCTGGTAGCCGACATCCTGGGCGAGTCAGGACTGGCCGGCAGTCAGCTGATTCTGGAGCTGACCGAAAGCTCGCTGGTGGAAGACATCGACACCGCGGTCGAGCGCATGCAGGCGCTCAAGCCGCTGGGGGTGCGCTTCGCCATCGATGATTTCGGCACCGGCTACTCGTCCTTCGCCTATCTCACCCAGCTGCCGGTCAGCCGCCTCAAGATCGACCGCGCCTTCATCCTCGCCGTCAGCGAAAGCGCCGAGGCGGCCAAGGTGGTCAGCGGCCTGGTAGAGCTGGCCCACCGCCTGCAGCTGGACGTGGTCGCCGAAGGCGTGGAGACGCCCGCCCAGCTGGCCTTTCTGCGGCAGATCGGCTGCAACATCGCGCAGGGCTACTACTTCAGCCCACCCCTGCCGGCGGAACAGTTCGCGGACTACGTCGCCAACTGGAAGTCCGCCTAGCCCGGCTGCGCGCGCCTGCCCATGATCAGGACGCGGTGCCCACGGCCGCCGTCAGCTCCGGCTGCTGGATGTCTTCCGTCACCGCCGCCCGAACCGCTTCCGCCTCCAGCGCATAGAACGCCGCGCCGCAGAGTATGGCGCTGGCGCCCAGCATCTCCAGGAATTCCTCCGTCGCGATCTCCAGCACCTGGTACAGCCGCGGCGCTTCGCGCAGGAATTCATAGCCGATGACTTCCATGCCCACCGCGCCGAGCAGGAACACGCCCACCCCGGCGGCCATCAGCGAGAAGGAGTAGCGATGGAACCGCCAGAGGGCGACGATGGGACGCAACGACGGCAGCAGCAGCAGGCAGCCAAGGCCGAGGTAGGCGAAGATCCAGACACCATGGTCGCCGCTGAAGCGCGGCACCCAGTCGAGGTGCACCGTGAGCTTGGTAATGGTTTCGTGCAGCTGCAGATGCTCGTCCAACGACAGGAACAAAAAGCCGGCACAGCCCAGCGCCAAGAACCAGCGCGGCACCTGGTCGTTTGGCCGTGCTTTGGCGGCCTTGATCAAAAACAAAATGCCGATGGCCGCCAGCTGCACGGTGGAAAACCACACCGCGATGCTCAGCTCGCCGTCGAGATCCAGCAGGCGCTCTATGGTCCAAACCGGACTGCCGAGCACCGATTCGAGCAAATAAGCCACAAGTAGAAAAAGTTCGAAGCCGATCAGCCAGAAAAAAAGCTGTCTGACATTTTCCCAACTGAAACGTATGCTGATTTCCACCGCTCGCCTTCCCTTATCGTTGTTTCCATTGATGATTATCGCTTCGAGGCATTATTAGCCTTGGTAGCGGAATCGGCTTTTATTCAACCTCCTACTTCCGGCCGATTCCGTTTTCACGCGCGGCGGAAGGCAAGCGGCCGGTGGCGCCAGCGCGAGAGGATGACGAGGACCAGGCCGACCGGCCCGGTCGAAAGGAGGGTGTGGGACGGCCGCGGGCGCGCGCGGCCGGCGGATTTTAGATCTGGCCGGCCCGCTCAAGCAGCGCGTCCGCTGCCGTCGCCGACGGCAGCGCGCCGTAGACGTGCCAGCCTTCCGCGGCCAGGCGGCTGGCGCAGAAGGCGTCCGCCACCTCCGGCGGCGCATGCCGCACGAGCAGACTGCCCTGCAGCGTAAGCGCCATCAGCTCCACCAGCCGGCGTGCCCGCAGCTCCGCCTGCTCCGCCGTGCGCAGCTCCCGCTGCAGGCGCTCCATGGCGGCGTCCAGGTCGCGGTTGGCGCCGCGCGCCTGGGCCAGCTCGGTCAGGAAGCATTCCAGCGTCAACGGATCGCGCTGTATGGCCCGCAGCACGTCCAGGCACATCACGTTGCCCGAACCTTCCCAGATGCTGTTCAGCGGCGACTCCCGGAACAGCCGCGGCAGGATAGACTCCTCGATATAGCCGGCCCCGCCCAGGCACTCCATGGCCTCGTAGATGAATTCCGGCGCCCGCTTATTAGTCCAGAACTTGGTCACGGCGGTGGCGATGCGGGCGAAGGCGCGGGCCGTAGGATTCCGGTGGCTCTCGTCGAACGCCCGCGCCACCCGCATGACCAGAGCCGTGCCTGCCTCTACCTCCAGCGCCAGGTCCGCCAGCACGTTGCGCATCAGCGGCTGCTCGATCAGCGGCTTGCCAAACGCCTGGCGGTGGCGGCAGTGGTGCAGGGCCTGCACCAGGGCCTGGCGCATCATGCCCACCGGCGCCGTCGCCGCGTCCAGGCGAGTCTGATGCACCATCTCGATGATGGTGGGCACGCCGCGCCCCGGCTCGCCCACCATGACGCCGTAGGTGCCGGCGTATTCGATTTCCGCCGACGCGTTGGAGCGGTTGCCCAGCTTGTCCTTGAGGCGCTGGATGAAGAAGGGATTGCGGCTGCCATCCGGCCGCCAGCGCGGCACCAGAAAGCAGGACAGTCCTTCCGGCGTGCGCGCCAGCGTCAGGAAAGCGTCCGACATGGGTGCCGAACAGAACCATTTGTGGCCGGTGATCTCGTACGCTTGGCCCGGGCCGGGCTGACCCAGCGGCATAGCCGTGGTGGTGTTGGCGCGCACGTCCGAGCCGCCCTGCTTCTCGGTCATGGCCATGCCGAAGGTGACGCCGGCCTTCTCGGCCGCCGGGATGCAGCGCGGATCGTAATGCCGCGACAGCACGCGTGGTTCCCACTCCAGCGCCAGCTCGGGCTGATGCCGCAGGGCCGGCACCACGGCATGGGTCATGGTGATCGGGCAGCACACGCCCTGCTCCGGCTGGGTCAGCAGATACATGAGCGCGACGTGGGCCACGGCGCCACCTTCGCCCTGTTGGCGCCAGGCGATGCCGTGACAGTCGTGCTCGATGGCCAGCGCCATCAGCTCGTGGTAGGCCGGATGGAACTCGACCTCGTCGATGCGCCGGCCATAGCGGTCGAAAGCGCGCAGCTCCGGCGGATGGCGGTTGGCCTGGAAGCCCAGCTCCTGCACCCGCTCGCTGCCAACCACGGCGCCGAAGCGCCGGCAGTATTCACTGACCCAGGCCGGCGCCTCCCGCGCCACGGCCTCCCGCAGCGGAATGTCGGTGTCGAAGGCGTTGTAGTCGCCGAGCGGGGGCGGCTGGTTGAACACCTCATGGGTGGCAAGCTGGGTAAGCGGCTGGCGTGGCTGCACGGCGACCCTCCAGACCAAAGGCGGTTGACTGCAAGCATCAGTTTCAACATAGCACGGCGCCGCCAATGCACCAGTTCGCCCGACTCGCCCCGCCCCGGGCGCCTAGTGCAGCGCCGTCCCAGGCTTGAGGACCACCTTGACGCAGCCGTCGCGCTTGTCGCGAAACATCGCATAGGCCTCCGGCGCCTGCTCCAGCGGCAGGCGATGGGTGACGATGACACTGGGGTCTACCTCGCCCTGCTCGATGCGCTGCAGCAGCGGACGCAGATAGCGGTGGACGTGGGTCTGCCCCGTCTTCAGCGTCAGCCCCTTGTTCATCAAGGCACCCAAGGGAATCTTGTCCGCCACACCGGCGTAGACCCCGGGCACGGACACGGTGCCACCCTTGCGGCAGGCCATGATGGCCTGGCGCAGGGCCACCGGCCGCTCCGTCTCCAGCCACGTCGCTTGCTTGAGCCGGTCGTACCAGCCCTCGAGCCCGATGCCATGGGCTTCCATGCCGACCGCGTCGATGCAGGCGTCCGGACCGCGCCCAGCGGTCAGCTCGCGCAGCGCCTCCGCGATTTCCAGCGAGTTGCCGATTTCGCTAGGCCGCAGCGGCTCCACGCCCGGCTGGTGCATGGCCATCTCCAGCCGCTCGCTGACGTCGTCGATGGCGATGATGCGCTCCGCCCCCAGCAGCCGCGCGCTGATAATGGCGAACTGCCCCACCGGGCCGCAGCCCCATACCGCCACCGTGTCGCCGGGCTGGATGCCGCAGGCCTCGGCGGCCTGGTAGCCGGTCGGGAACACGTCGGACGGAAACAGCGCCTGCTCGTCGCTGAGCGACTCCGGCACCTTTAGCGGCCCCACGTCGCCATAAGGCACCCACACGTACTCGGCCTGGCCGCCGGCATAGCCGCCCAGCAGATGCGAATAGCCGAATATGCCGGCCGGCGACTGGCCCCAGGCCTGCTCCGCCATGAAAGCGTTGGGGTTGGAGTTGTCGCACAGCGACCAGAGCCCGCGTTCGCAGAAATAGCAGCCGCCGCAGGCGATGGGGAAAGGCACCACCACCCTGTCGCCCAGCTGTAGGTTGGCGACCGCCGGCCCCGTCTCGACCACCTCGCCCATGAACTCGTGCCCCAACACGTCGCCGGCACGCATGGTCGGAATGACGTCGTCGTAAAGGTGCAAGTCAGAGCCGCAAATCGCGGTCGAGGTGACGCGCACGATGATGTCGCGCGGGTTGATCACTTCCGGGTCCGGCACCCGCTCCACCCGCACATCGCCCTTGCCATGCCAGACCACTGCCTTCATACCGCCTCCCGCAGCCGACCCTGGAAAGACACGCTGCTCGCGAACGTCCGCGCAGCTATTGGCTGATCGCCGCCGACGGCAGCTCGCCCGACTCCATCAGCCGCTTGAAGCGGCGCAAATCCTCGCGCAGCATGGCCTGGGTCAGCGAGCGCGCCAGCCGGGCGGCGATGGCTCCAGCCGTCCCGGGCGGCTGGTAGCTCATCTCCACCTCGACCTCGGTCCCATAGGGGCTGGAGCGGAAGCGAACCTCGCCGCTGGTCTCGATTTCCGAGCCTTCGACCGAGCGCCAGGCGATGCGCTGGTCCGGCTCGTCGGCGGTGATCTCGGATTCCCACTCCAGACGGCCCGCCATGGGCACCTCGGCCACCCAGTGGGAACGGCCGTCCGGCGCCGGCCGCACCTCCTCGATGAAGCGCATGAAACGCACCAGGTTGCTGAAGTCGCGCCAGTAGGCGTAGACCTCGCCGCGGTCGCGGTTGATGGTGACGGAAGCGCGCAGCCGTAGCGCCGCGCCGCTGGCGCGGCCAAGCAGACCCTTATCGTGCGGGGTGGCGGTGCTGCGCCCCAGACGCTGGTACAGCGCGCAGTGCCCGGTCGCGCCCCGGTACATGAACACCGCGCCCAACCCGGCCATCAGCATGCCCAAGGGCCCGCCGCGGCGCAGTCCCAGGATGCTGGCCAGGGCGCCGCCAAGCAATGACAGCCGCCGCTCGTTGTCGCCGACGTTGCGCCAGTCGGCGTAGCCCTGTTCCGCCTGCTCTCCCTGCATTCGCTCCCCTTTCATGGCCTTTCCTCCCTGAATGGCCTACTGCCGTGCCTGGTGCTAACGGGGAATAGCGGCGCGCTGAGGGAAAAGCAATACTAGACGGTGACGGCGTCACCGGTGCGAGGGAGGATCCGGCGCGGCAGCCGCCACCCGCTCCGGGCCGGCTGGCCAGCCGCCCGCCGCTGCCTGCGCTCCCACGCCTTCTCGTGGAAGAAGTAGGCGACCGTGTTGCACAACGGCTCGATCACAGCGATGGCCCCGCCCACCGCCCAGCTCCCGCTGATCAGGTAGCCGACGGTGAGCGCGACCGTGAAGTGCACACCGGCGAAACTGAGTGTCTTGACCATCGTCCTTACCTCCATGCTTTATGCAAATGATAAGGACTCTCGTTAACAGATCAAGTCAATCGACCTGATCGTTATGATAGGCCAAGTCTATCAATCTGCGCTCACCAGGTCCCGACGTTGGGCATCGATGCCCACGGCTCCTCCACCGGCAGCGGATCCCCGGCCTGCAGCAGCTCGATGGAAATGTTGTCGGGCGAGCGGACGAAGGCCATGCGCCCGTCGCGCGGCGGCCGGTTGATGGTGACGCCGTGCTCCTGCAGCCGACGGCAGGTCTCGTAGATGTTGTCGACCCGGAACGCGATGTGGCCGAAATTGCGTGCGCTGCCGTACTCCTCTGAATCCCAGTTGTAGGTCAGCTCCAGCATCGGCGCCTGATTGGCACGGGCCCGCTCCACGTCCTTGGGCGCTGCCAGGAAGATCAGCGTATAGCGCCCCTGCTCGCTTTCGTAGCGGCGGATTTCCACCAGCCCCAGCGCCTTGCAGTAAAAATTCAGCGATTCCTCGATGTCGGAAATTCGCACCATGGTGTGCAGGTATTCCATTTTGCCCTCCTTGCAGGCGGTCAATTGGCATTTCCTGGTATAAGATAGCGCTTTCCTACGCCAGTTCGGCCTGGTCAGGGCCGGCGGCGGGCGCCTCGCCCGCCGGCGCGCGTTCAACACCCCCGCTTGTCCCAGCAATAACAGCAGAGGTTGGCCTCGCCATGTCGATCATTCGCCAGGACGATTTCATCCAAAGCATCGCCGATGCGCTGCAGTACATCTCTTATTATCACCCCAAGGATTTCATCGACGCCGTCCATGCCGCTTATCGACGCGAGCAATCGCCGGCGGCCAGGGACGCCCTGGCGCAGATCCTGATCAACTCCCGCATGTGCGCCGAAGGCCGACGGCCGATCTGCCAGGACACCGGCATCGTCACCGTCTTCCTCAAGATCGGCATGAACGTGCGCTGGGATGCCACCATGAGCGTCGAGGACATGGTCAACGAAGGCGTGCGGCGGGCCTACCTGCACCCGGACAACGTCCTGCGCGCCTCGGTGCTGGCCGATCCGGCTGGCGCCCGCAAGAACACCCGCGACAACACGCCCGCCGTGATCCACATGAGCGTGGTCCCGGGCGACAAGGTCGAGGTCGAGGTGGCGGCCAAGGGCGGCGGCTCGGAAGCCAAGAGCAAGTTCGCCATGCTCAACCCGTCCGACTCCATCGTCGACTGGGTACTCGAGATGGTGCCCACCATGGGCGCCGGCTGGTGCCCGCCGGGCATTCTCGGCATCGGCATCGGCGGCACCGCGGAGAAGGCCATGCAGCTCGCCAAGGAAGCCTGCATGGAGCGCATCGACATCCACGAGCTGCAGGCGCGCGGTCCCAGCAGCCGCATTGAGGAGCTGCGACTGGAGCTCTACGACAAGATCAACCGACTCGGCATCGGCGCCCAGGGCCTGGGCGGCCTCACCACGGTGCTGGACGTCAAGATCAAGGACTACCCGACCCACGCCGCCAACCTGCCGGTGGCCATCATCCCCAACTGCGCCGCCACCCGCCACGTCGGCTTCGTGCTGGACGGCTCGGGCCCGGCTCGCCTCGCACCACCGCGGCTGGAGGACTGGCCGCAAATCGACTACGGCGTCAAAGAGGCGCGGCGGGTCAATCTCGACACCGTCACCCCGGAAGAGGTACAGAGCTGGCGGCCGGGCGAGACCCTGCTGCTGTCCGGCACCGTGCTCACTGGCCGCGACGCCGCCCACAAGCGCATGCAGGACATGCTGGAGCGCGGCGAGCCGCTGCCGGTGGACCTGCGCGGCAAGTTCATCTACTACGTCGGCCCGGTGGATCCGGTGCGCGACGAGGTGGTCGGTCCAGCCGGTCCCACCACCGCCACCCGCATGGACAAGTTCACCGACATGATGCTGGAGAAGACCGGCCTGCTGGGCATGATCGGCAAGGGTGAACGCGGCCCGGCCGCCATCGAGGCGATCAAGAAGCACAAGGCCGTCTACCTGATCGCGGTCGGCGGGGCGGCCTACCTGGTGTCCAAGGCCATCCGCAAGGCGCGGGTGGTGGCCTTCGAGGATCTCGGTATGGAGGCCATCCACGAGTTCGTGGTCGAGGACATGCCGGTGACGGTGGCCGTCGACAGCCGCGGCGTCTCCGTGCATGCAAGTGGCCCGGCTGAATGGCGGGCCAGGATTGGCAACATCCCGGTCACCGTCGCCTGAAGGCCGCGCCGGGCGCGGGCGACCTCGGCAACCCACCAGATCCGGCCGCTTTGTCCCGGCCGACGCGGCACCCATATGAGCAACATGCCGCTTCGGCATGTTGCTCATACAATACTAGGGTGGCCGCCATGAGACCGATGCTGCTCCTCGTCGCCTTGACCGCGCTGGCCTCCGGCTGCGCCATGCAACCCGCCGCTACCACCGCCGCGGCGCCAGCCGACGAGCGGGTCGAGGTCGCCAGCCAGGAAGGCGCCATTGCGCTGGAATGGCAGCTTCCTAGGGAGCGGCTCGACGGAACCCCGCTGTCAAGCTCCGACATCGCCGGCTACCGCATCTACATCGGCAACCGGCCGGGCCACACCGGCCGCGTCATCGCCATCGATGACCCGCAGCAGACCCGGGTGCTGCTGCGCGGCCTCAAGCCCGGCCACAGGTATCACGTGGCCATCAGCACCGTTGACCGCGAGGGCCTGGAAAGCCCGCGCTCGGCCGAGTCCCGCCTGGTCGCCGCGCCCATCACCGAGGAGCAGGTGGCCGCTTTCGAACGCGAGCGGTCGCCCATCCAGCACGCCAGCCTCGAGTGAGGCCGGCCGCCGCCTGCGCAGGGGTGGGCGGATCGCCTATACTGGCGGGGCTCGCCAGGGCGGGCGCTTGCAGCGTCTCCGCGCCATGGCCCCGCGAGCGGGCCGGTATTCGCGACTCCCAATTCGAGGACTGGTTTCGCTTCCATGCAGGATATCGTACGTTCCCAATCGATCGCCGAGGTCATCCGCAACCGCCGCAGCATCGATAGCTTCCGGCCGGAACTGCCACCGCGCGAAAACATTCTGGCGGCCATCGACAGCGCCCGCTGGGCGCCCAACCACCGGCTGACCGAGCCGTGGCACTTCTACCTCTGCGGCCCGGAAACCCGCCGCGCCATCATCGACCTCAACGCCGAGATTACCCGCGCCAAGAGCGGTGACGAGGCCGCCGAGCGCAAGCGCGAGCGCTGGTCGCGCATGCCGGGCTTTCTGGTCGTCACCTGCGACCTCGACCCCAACCCGCTGTACGAGCGGGAGAACTACGCTGCCACCTGCTGCGCGGTCCAGAACCTCATGCTGCATCTGTGGGACATGGGCATAGGCACCAAGTGGACCACCGGCGACGTCACCCGCGACAGCCGCTTCTACGACCTGATCTGGGTGGACCCGCTGCAGGAGGTCGTGGTCGGCCTGCTCTGGTACGGCTACCCGGCCGAGACCCCGGACTCCACCCGCCGCCCGGTCGAGGCCATCGTCACCGACCTGCCCTGACCGGCAGGCGGCTCACAACGCCGCCACGAAGCTGGCGATGAAGTCGCACAGCTGCTCGGTTTCCTTGATGCTGCCGAGATGGCCCCAGGGCGAGTCGATCAGGCCTATCCTGGCTTGCCCCGCCATGCGGGTATTGAGGATGTCGGCCACCTCCTCCGCCCACTCCAGCCGATAGACGGTGTCGGTGTCCACGCTCAGCAGCAGCACCGGACACTGGATGCGCAGCACGCCGGCCTCGTAGTCACCGACGTCCCGCCCCAGGTCGTAGGAATTGATGGCGCCGAGCAGCGTGATGTAGCAGTTGGGGTCGCGGTCGCGGACGTCGATGTCCAGGGTGGCGGTGAGATAGCGCGAGATGGCGCGGCCGCGTTCGGCCTGTGCCTGCACCCCCTCGTGGACGGCGTCCCACACCGCCGTCTTGAGCAAATCCTCGTGCACCGACATGATGCGCAGGAACTGATGCACGGTCTTCATGGCCGCCAGCGGCCGCACCAGGTCATACCAGCCGCCCTGGAACGCCGGGTCCATGGTCAGCACGTTGATGATGAACTGATTGGCAGCCAGCGCCGCCGGCGGGGTGCGGCCGCAGCCAGCCACCGCTACCACCGCGCCGATCAGCTCGGGGTAGAGGGCCGCCAGCTGCAGCGCGGTCATGGCCCCCATGGCAGGCCCGGCCACCAGGTGCAGCTCCTCCACCCCGATGGCATCCAGGAAGGCCTTCTGGTAGCGCGCCATGTCGATCAGGGTGATGGGCGGGAAATGCGGGCCGTAGCGGCAGCCGGTGTCGGGGTTCATGGTCAGCGGGCTGGTGCTGCCGTACATACTGCCCAGCGCGTTCATGCACAGCACCCGGAATGTGTCGGTGTCTATCGCCTTACCCGGCCCGATCAGGCCGTCCCACCAGCCCGGGGTGGGGTCTTCCGCGCAGTAGCGCCCAGCGACGTGCTGGTCGGCGAAGCCGCCGTGGGTGATGAGGATCACCGGCCCGTCCGGATTGCCGCCGTCGTCATAGACGATTTGCGGCCGCTTCAGGGCCACACCGGATTCGGTGACGAAAGGCTCCGGCAAATGCAGGAGCTTCTTCTGCACGAGCATGCAATCCCTCGCTTGCTATTGTTGTCTGGCGCACCGCCGCCCGTCCCTGGGCCCGCGCGGCAGGCAGGGCCGCAGCGCCGCCTAGCGGCGGCCCTCGGCTCATTGTATGGAGGCCGGCGCTGACGCCTGCAAGGCAGCGCCGGCGGCCCTCACGTGGCCACGGGGGCTTCCGCCTCGCTGGCGGCGGCCTGCTGCAGCCGGGCGCTGCGGCGCTGGGCGAAGGCCACCGCGCGCTCCAGCGTCGGGACGAAAACGATGCCCTCGCTGGTGCGGATGCCGGCGCCGCGCAGCAGCCGCCGCGTGGTTGGCCGGGTGCCGGCGAAGACCACGAAGATGCCGCGCTCGCGCATGTGCTCGAGCGCCGAGCTCAGCGCGATCAGGCCGGTGACGTCGATAATGGGTACGTTGCCCATCCACAGGATCAGGGTCCGCACGTCCGGCTCGTAGCGCTTTAGCGTGGTCATGGCCTTCTCGGCCGCGCCGAAGAACAGCGGCCCCTCCAGCATGTACAGCCGGGTGTCGGCGGGCAGTTTGCCCTTGAGCTCCGGCATCTGCGCCTCCGGCATCCAGCGGCCGCCGGAGACCTCGCCCACCCGGTGCATGAACAGTAGCGCCGCCAGCACCATGCCGACGCCGACCGCCACCACCATGTCGAAGATCACGGTCAGGGCGAAGCAGGTCAGCAGCACCACCCGGTCGCTGTTGGGGCCGATGCGCAGCACGTTGCGCACGTGCTGCAGGTCGCTCATGTTCCAGGCCGTCATCAGCAGCAGTGCGGCCAGGGCGCTCATGGGCACGTAGGCCAGCAGCTGGGCCAGGCTAACCACCGCCAGCAGCACCACCAAGGCATGCACGATGGCTGACACCGGCGAGCGGGCGCCGGCCCGCACCCCGGCGGCGGACCGGGCGATGGCGGCGGTGGCGGTGATCCCGCCGAAGAACGGCGCCACCACGTTGCCGATGCCCTGGCCAATCAGCTCGGCGTTGGGGTTGTGCCGGGTGCGCAGGAAGTTGTCCACCACCACCGCGCACAGCAGCGATTCGATGGCGCCGAGCATAGCGATGGCGAAGGCCGGCCCGATCAGACTGCGCAGCGTCTCAAAGCTCAGCACGAAGGGCTCGCCATCCGGCCCCGGCCAGCTCCAGGGCCAAGACAGCGTCGGCGGCGTCGACGGAATGCCCGGCATGACCTGGCCGTCGGCGGTGACGTAGCTAAACTGCGAGCCGATGGTGGCCACGGCGAAGTCCGGCACCAGCTTGACGCCGAAGTAAGCCAGCAGCGCCGCTACCGTGACCGCCACCAGATGCGCCGGGACGGGCGTCTTCAGCCGCGGCCACAGGATCATGATCGCCAGCGCCACGCCGCCGACCAGGATGTCGCCCCAGTTGGCGGTGGGCAGCGCTGCTGCCAGCATCCGCATGCGCTCGAAGAAGTTGGCCGGATTGCCCTCCAGCTCCAGGCCCAGGAAGCCGTCGACCTGCAGCAGGGCGATCACCACCGCGATGCCCAGGGTGAAGCCGGTGGTCACTGGGTGGGGAATGTATTCGATGAGCCGCCCGAGCCGGGCCACGCCCATCACGATCAGGATGATGCCGGCCATGACCGTCGCCAGCAGCAGGCCAGCGATGCCGTACTGGGCGGTGATGGGGTTGAGGATGACGATGAAGGCGGCGGTCGGCCCGGAGACGCTGCCGCGCGAGCCGCCGAACAGCGCGATCAGGAAGCCGGCGACGATGGCCGTGTACAGCCCGTGCTGCGGCGGCACCCCGGCGCCGATGGCGAGCGCCATGGCCAGCGGCAGGGCGATGATGCCGACCACGATGCCGGCCAGGATGTCGGCGATGAGCTGCTGCCGACCATAACCTTCCCGCAATGCCTCGCGCAGTGCGGTTGCAATGGGAAACGATGCGAACCGGGAACCAGCTTCGCTCAACGCAGTGCACCTCGAACGTTAAGGAAAACGCAATGACCCGCGCCTAGCGTCCTGGC
>Ga0079224_100008548_pt1 | contig 13885 bp, 15 predicted proteins | sample Stecom2015_FD_80414 | JGI IMG/M metagenome (GOLD analysis project Ga0079224, IMG submission 80414) | Agricultural soil microbial communities from Utah to study Nitrogen management - Steer compost 2015 | ecosystem: Environmental > Terrestrial > Soil > Agricultural land | place: USA: Utah... | reverse complement strand
GCATCCGGAGTATTACATCACGACCATCACCTGCGCTTGCGGCGCCGTGTACGAGGTGGGCACCACCAAGCAGAACCTGCGGGTGGAAGTGTGCGCCAACTGCCATCCCTTCTTTACCGGGCAGCAGCGCATCGTCGACACCGGCGGCCGGGTGGAGCGCTTCCGCCGCAAGTACGGTGATTACGCCCGGCGCGGTTGATCACATCCCTCGCCCGGCGGCGACGTCATTCCAGGAGAGCAGGGCCCCGGCGGCTCTGCTCTTTGTTCATGGTTCAGGCATGCTCTATGCGACGTTTCTGGGGTGAGCGGGAATGGAGCGCCGGTCAGGCTACGACTACGGCGGTCAGGCGGTCATCGAGGGTGTAATGATCCGCGGCCCCGAGGGCATCGCCGTGGCCGTGCGCCGCCCCGACGGCAGCATCAGCGTGCGCCGGCGGCCCTACCGGCCGCTGACGCGGGCCCACCGCCTGCTGGGGCTTCCGCTGGTCCGCGGCGCCGTGGCCCTGTACGAAGCCCTGGTCCTGGGCATCGATGCCCTGCTGTTCTCGGCCAACGAAGTTGCCGCCGCCGAGGACGAGAAGCTGGGGCGCGGCGAGATGGTGGGCACCCTGCTGCTGTCGGTGGCTCTGGTGGTGGCCCTGTTCATCGTCCTGCCCACCTGGCTGGTGTCGCTGCTGGACCCGCTCGGCCTGGGGCCCTCGGTCCACAACCTGATCGAGGGCCTGCTGCGGCTGTTGATCCTGCTGGCGTACGTGGCGTCCATCGCGCGCATGAACGACATCCGACGGGTGCTGGAGTACCACGGCGCCGAGCACAAGGTCATCCACGCCCTGGAGCAGGGCGACCAGCTGACGGTGGCGGCGGTGCGGCCCTACCCGATCCTGCACCCCCGCTGCGGCACCAGCTTCCTGCTGCTGGTGGCGCTGATCAGCGTGGTGCTGTTTTCGTTCTTCGGGTGGCCGGGTTTCTGGCAGCGGATCCTGGTGCGCCTGGCCCTGCTGCCGGTGGTGGCCGGCGTGGCCTACGAGTTCCTGCGGGCCTCGGGCCGTTCACGGTCGCCCCTGTGGCGGCCGGTGATCGCGCCGGGCCTGTGGCTGCAGCGCTTCACCACCCGGGAGCCTGACGACCAGCAGATTGAAGTGGCGATCCGGGCCCTGGAGGCGGTGCTGGCCGAAAGCGGCGAGGTGCCGGCATGAACCAGCGGCTCGACGTCCTGGAGCGGCGGTATGACGAACTGGAGCGCCGCTACGAGGAACTGAACCGCCTGATCGCCGACCCCGAGGTCATGGCCGACGCCGCCCGCTACCGGGAACTGCTCAAGGAGCACGCGTCCCTGGAAGACGTGGTGGACCTGATCCGCCGGCGCCGGCAGGCCGTGGCGGACCTGGAGGAGGCCCGGGCCCTGGAAGAGGAGGGCGCCGACGCCGAGACCCTGCGCTGGATCCAGGAGGAGCGGCGCCGCCTGCAGGACCTGATCAGCGGGCTCGACGCGCGCCTCAAGGAGGCCCTGGAGCCCCGGGATCCCAACGACGAGAAGAACGTGATCATGGAGATCCGGGCCGGCGCCGGCGGCGACGAGGCGGCCCTGTTCGCCGCCGACCTGTTCCGCATGTACCAGCGCTACGCCGACCGCCGGGGATGGAAGACCGAGGTCCTGTCGCTGCAGGAGAGCGACCTGGGCGGCATCCGCGAGGTCATTTTCAGCGTGTCGGGCCGCGGGGCCTACAGCCGCCTGAAGTGGGAGAGCGGCGTCCACCGGGTCCAGCGGGTGCCGGTTACCGAGTCGGCGGGCCGCATCCACACCTCCACGGCCACGGTGGCGGTGCTGCCCGAGGCTGAGGAAGTGGACGTGACCATCGATCCCGACGACCTGCAGATCGACACCTTCCGGGCCAGCGGCCCCGGCGGCCAGCACGTGAACAAGACCGAATCGGCCATCCGCATCACCCACCTGCCCACCGGCATCGTGGTCACGTGCCAGGATGAGAAGTCGCAGCACAAGAACCGCGAGCGGGCCATGAAGATCCTGCGGGCGCGCCTGTACGACCGCCTGGAGTCGGAACGGCGGCAGAAGGAGGCCGAGGCGCGCCGCAAGCAGGTGGGCACCGGCGACCGCAGCGAGCGGATCCGAACCTACAACTTCCCCCAGTCGCGGGTCACCGACCACCGCGGCGGCATCACCCTGCACCGCCTGGACGAGGTGCTGGCCGGCGACCTGGACCTGCTGCTGGACCAGCTGGTGGCCGCCGGGGACGGGGCGTGACGGCCCTGGCCGCCGTCACCGCCGGGCAGTGGGTTCGCCGGGCCGCGGCGGTGCTGAAGGAGGCCGGCGTGGAAGCCGCCGGGCTGGAGGCACGGGTCCTGGCCGGCCACGTGCTGGGCCTGTCGGCCGCCGACGTGGTCCTGGAGGCCGACCGGCCGCTGAAGCCCGGCCAGCGGGCGGCCGCTGACCGCCTGCTCAGGCGGCGCGTCGCCGGCGAACCGCTGCAGTACCTGATCGGCCGGGCGGAGTTCTGGTCGCTGACGCTGGAAGTTTCGCCGGCGGTGCTGATCCCCCGGCCCGAGACCGAGCACCTGGTGGAGAGCGTGCTGGAGCACGTGCGGGGGACGGCGGTGTCGCGGCCGCTGCTGGCCGACCTGGGCACCGGCAGCGGCGCGGTGGCGGCGGCGCTGGCCCACGAACTGCCGCTGGCCCGGGTGTACGCCGTGGATATCGACCCGCGGGCCCTGGCCACGGCCCGGCGCAACGTGACGCGGTTGGGCCTGGCCGGCCGCGTGACGCTGCTCCAGGGCTCCTGGTGCCGGCCGCTGCTGGCGGCGGGGCTGCGGGGTCGACTGGACGCCGTGGCCGCCAACCCGCCCTACGTGGCCCTGGAGGAGGCGGCCGGGTTGGCCGCCCAGGTGCGCTGCTTCGAGCCGCCGGTGGCCCTGTTCACCGGTGCCGATCCCCTGTCGGCCTACCGTGCCATCGTGGCCGGCGCCCCGGCCCTGCTCAAGCCTGGCGGCCTGCTGGCCCTGGAGGTGGCGCCCCACCGGGCGGGCCAGGTGGCGGAACTGCTGGAGCGCTGTCCCCGGTTGGAGGCGGTCCGCATCGACAGCGACTACGCTGGCAGGCCGCGGGTGGTGTCGGCCCTGCGGGGGCCGGCCGTCCCGCCTCGGGGGGAGCGGCGGTGAAGGTGCGCCTGCTCAGCGTGCGCGGCCTGGACCGCCGGGATCGGGACTACCGCCGGGTGCTGCAGGAGGCTGCGGCGGTGCTCCGCGCCGGCGGCCTGGTGGCCTTTCCCACCGAGACCGTCTACGGCCTGGGGGCGTCCATCGAGGTGCCGGGCGCCGTGGAGCGCATTTTCGCCGCCAAGGGCCGCCCGCCCGACAACCCGCTGATCGTCCACGTCGCCGGGCCCGACGACGCGCGGCGGCTCTGCACCCGCTGGCCCGAGGCGGCCCAGGCCGCTGCCGACGCTTTCTGGCCCGGTCCCCTGACCCTGATCCTGCCCCGCAGTTCCCTGGTGCCCGAGGCCGTCAGCGCCGGCCTGCCCACGGTGGCCGTGCGGGCGCCGGCCCACCGCGTGGCCCGGGACCTGATTCAACTGGCCGGGCCCCTGGCGGCGCCCAGCGCCAACCGGTCGGGACGGCCCAGCCCGACCCGGGCGGAGCACGTGCTGGCGGAACTGGGCGACCTGGTGGACGTGGTCATCGATGACGGGCCCACCAGCGTTGGCGTGGAGTCGACGGTGGTGGACCTGACGGGTCCCGTGCCGCTGCTGCTGCGGCCCGGCGGCATCGGCGTCGACAGCCTGCGGGAGGTGCTGGGCGAGGTGGAGGTTCCCCTACCCTGGGACCCCGCTGGGGAGGGTACCGCGGCCGATCCCAGGCTGGCCCGGTCCCCGGGCACCCGCTACCGCCACTACGCACCGTCCACGCGGCTGGTGGTGGTCCGCGCAGGACCGGCCCGCGACCTGGAGGCGGCGGTGGAGGGCGTGCGCCGGGAGATCCGGCGCCTGCGGCAGGAGGGCCTGAAGGTGGCGGTCCTGGGCGCCGACGAGGTAACCCGGGCCCTGGCCGGCGAGGCCGATGCCGTGGTGCCTCTGGGACCGTACACGGATTCGGTGCAGGCGGCGCGGCGGCTGTTCGACGCCCTGCGCCGGGTGGACGACGCCGGGGTGGACGCTGCGGTGGCCCACACCTACCCGCCCCTGGGCGTGGGCCTGGCCGTCAACGACCGGCTGCTGCGGGCCGCCACCGAGGTGCGGGGAGCGGGCGCGGCGGGAGGCGGCGAGGCGGCGGCCGGGGGGAACCGCGGCGCGGCGGGAGGCGGCGGGCCCGTGCCGCGGCGGGTGCTGCTGGTCTGCACCGGCAACACCTGCCGCAGCCCCATGGCGGCGGCCTTGCTGCGGGCCCTGGCCGTGGAAGCGGGGCTGGACCTGGAGGTGCGGTCGGCGGGAACCGGCGCCCTGGAAGGGGCGCCGGCCACGCCGGAGGCGGCCGCCGCCCTGGCCCAAAGGGGCATCGCCCTGGGCGACCACCGGGCGCGGCTGCTCCAGGAGGCCGACCTGGCCTGGGCCGACCTGGTCCTGACCATGACCCGCGGGCAGCGGGATCGGCTGCGGGACGCCTACCCGCAGGCCGCGGGAAAGATCTGGACCCTGGGCGAGCAGGGCGGGCGGCCGGAGCGGGACGTCGAAGACCCCATCGGCGGCGGCGAGGCCCGTTACCGGGCCACCCTGGACGAGATCGAAACCCTGCTGCGCCGGCTGCTGGCCCGCTGGCGCGGCCAGGAAGGGACGTGATCGGGTGCGCATCGCCATCGGTTCCGACCATGCGGGTTTCGACCTGAAGGAGTACCTGCGGGCCGCCCTGGCCGAGGAGGGGTACGAGATCGACGACCTGGGCACCCACGACCGGTCGTCGTGCGACTACCCCGACTTCGCCGCGGCGGTGGGCCGGGCGGTGGCCGAGGGCCGGGCGGACCGCGGCATCCTCATCTGCGGCACGGGCATCGGCATGGCCATCGCCGCCAACAAGATCCCAGGCGTGCGGGCCGCCTGCTGCAGCGAGCCGGTCTCGGCACGGCTCACCCGGCAGGATAACGACAGCAACGTGCTGACCCTGGGCGGCCGCCTGATCGGCCCGCTGATGGCCCTGGAGATCGCCCGGGTGTGGCTCACCACGCCCTTTGCCGGCGGCCGGCACCAGCGCCGGGTGGACAAGATCCGCGCCCTGGAGTGAGGGGCGGTTACAATTGCGTTACGGGTAACCCCTCCGGTACGCATGTCTCCACCCCGGCGTTAAGGTAGTATCCGGAATGGGCCCCGGTGGCCCGTGGGGGGAGCGAGTTTGACGGGAACGACAGCGCTCATGGCGTTCCTGCTGGCGGCCGCGGTGGCGCTGGCGGCGACGCCGCTGGTGAGACGGCTGGCCATCCTGACCGGGTTTCTGGCCATGCCCAGCCCCCGCGGCGTCCACCAGCGTCCCGTGCCCCAGTTGGGCGGCCTGGCCATCTTCCTGGCTTTCGCGGCGGCGCTGGCCTGGCGCTACGGCCTGGCCGACCCCACCACCCGCAGCGTATTGCTGGGCGGCGCGGCCATCGTGGCCCTGGGCGTCGTCGACGACAAGATCCGGCTGCGGCCCGCGGCGAAACTGGCGGGCCAGGTGGCGGTGGCGGCCCTGACGGTGGCCATGGGCGTCCGGGTCGAGTGGGTCAGCAATCCCTTCGGGCCCGGCGTGGTGGCCCTGGGCGCCTGGTCCTACCCGCTGACCATGGCCTGGATCGTGGCTCTGGTCAACGTGATGAACCTGATCGACGGCCTGGACGGGCTTGCGGCCGGCATCGCCTCCATCGCCTCCACCACCCTGCTGCTGACGGCCATGCACACGGGGCTGCCGGAGTTGAGCATCGTGCTGTCGGCGGCGCTGGCGGGAGCCGCCCTGGGCTTCTTGCCCTACAACTTCAACCCCGCCCGGATCTTCATGGGCGACGCCGGCGCCATGTTCCTGGGCTTCGGCCTGGCGGTGGTATCGGTGGAGGGCTTGCTCAAGACCACCACGGTGGTGGCCCTGGGCATCCCGGTGCTGGCCCTGGGCCTGCCCATCGCCGACACCTTCCTGGCCATCGTGCGCCGGGTGGCCGCGGGCCGGCCCATCGGCGAGGCCGACCGCCAGCACCTGCACCACCGGCTGCTGGACATGGGCCTCAGCCACCGCGACGCGGTCATCGTGCTGTACCTCATCAGCGGCTGGCTGGGGATCAGCGCCTGGGCCCTGACGGCGGTGGAGACGGTGGGGGCCATCCTGATCTTCACGCTGGTCGCCGCGTCCACGTACTTCTTCGCCCGGCGCTTCGGCCTGTTCCCGCAGCAGCAGGAGAGGAACGTGAAGTCCTGAGCCGGGCCCGCGTCATGGTGGTCTTCGGCACGCGGCCCGAGGCCACCAAGATGGCCCCCGTGGTCCGGGAACTGGAACGGCATCCCGGGATGGAGCCCATCGTCACCGTGACGGCCCAGCACCGGGAAATGCTGGACCAGGTCCTGCGTCTGTTCCGCCTTCCGGTCCACCACGACCTGGACATCATGCGGCCCCGGCAGAGCCTGACCGACGTCACGGTGCGGGTCCTGGAGGGCCTGGAGCGGCTGCTCGAGGCCGAGCGGCCCGACGTGGTCCTGGTCCACGGCGACACGGCCACCACCGCCGCCGCGTCGCTGGCGGCGTTCTACGCGCGCGTACCCGTGGGTCACGTGGAGGCCGGGCTGCGCACCTACCGCAAGTACGAGCCGTTCCCTGAGGAGATCTTCCGCCGCATCACCGACGCCATCGCCGACATCCACTTCGCGCCCACCCGCCAGGCCCGCGACAACCTGCTGGCCGAGCGCATCGACGGCCGCAGCATCTTCGTCACCGGCAACACCGCCATCGACGCCCTGCTGATGACGGTGCGGCCGGACTACACCTTCCGGACCCCGGGCCTGGCCAGCATCCTGGACGGCGGGCGCCGCGTGCTGGCCGTGGAGGCCCACCGCCGGGAGAACTGGGGACGGCCCATGCACGACATCTGCCGCGCCCTGCGCCGGGTCCTGGACGCCCGCGACGACGTGTGCCTGGTGTACTCGGTCCACCGCAATCCCGAGGTGGCCGGCGTGGTCACCCGGTACCTGGATGGACATCCCCGCGCCCACCTGTTCAGCCCGCCGCTGGACTACGACGAGTGGGCCAACCTGATGGCCCGCTGCGCCTTCGTGGTCACCGACTCGGGCGGGCTTCAGGAGGAGGCGCCGGCCCTGGGCAAGCCGGTGCTGCTGCTGCGCAACGCCACCGAGCGGCCCGAGGCGGTGGCGGCCGGGACCGTGCAGCAGGTGGGCACCGATCCGGACGCGGTGACGGCGGCCATCCTGCGGCTGCTGGATGACCCCGAGGCATACCGTGCCATGGCCACCGCCCGCAACCCCTACGGCGACGGCCAGGCAGCCCGCCGCACGGTGCAGGGACTGGCCTGCTGGCTGGGCCTGTCGACGGAAAGGCCCGACGAGTGGGACGGTTGAGCCCGCCGCCTTGCCCGGCCGCCGCCCGTGTGTTAGAAAGTAGCGGGTGGGACCGCCGGTGAAGGAGTCCCGGGACGACGAGCGCCGCCGCTTCCGAGGGATGAGCGCCGCCCTCAACTTCGGTTTCAACCTTGTAGGCGGCATCCTGATCGGGTATTACGGCGGCGCCTGGCTCGACCGGCGCCTGGGCACCGACCCCTGGCTGGCGCTGGCGGGCGTCGCTCTGGGCATCACCGCCGCGTTCCGAATGCTCTGGCGGGAACTGCGGGGCGCCCGTCCCTGAAGGCGCCGCTGCGAGGCGGCACCCCCGACGAAAGGACGCAGGGGCCCATGTGGGATGTGGTGCTGGCCGGCGCCTGGGGCCTGCTGGTCGGCGGCATCAACCACGTGATCACCGCCCGCGCCCTGAACCAGATGGCGGCGGCCGGCGCCGACGCGAAACAGGCGCAGGCGGCCATCCGAAAGGTCCAGGGCGCGTTCCAGGTGCGGCTGCTGGTCAGCCTGGCCGGCCTGGCCGCCGCCTACGGCATCTGGGGGGAGCCGCTGCCGGTGGGCGTGGCCGCCGCGGCGCTTCTCCTTGTCAACATCCTGTCACCCTGGCAGAATCAACGGCGGAGGAGGGGCGGCTGAATGTCGACGCACGAATTTGCGCTGGCTGCCTCCGAGCACGGCAGCGACGCCCTCTTTTACATCGGTCCCGCTCCGGTCACATCGGCGGTGGTCGGCCTCTGGGCGGTGATGGCGTTCATTCTCCTGCTGGCCTGGCTGGTGACCCGCCGCCTGGAGATGGTGCCCAACAGCCGCCTGCAGAACGTCCTCGAGCTGGCCATTGAAGGCCTGCATTCCTGGACCAGCCGGATCATGGGCCCGGAACGGGCCTGGCGCTACCTGCCCATTCCGGCCACGTTCTTTCTCTTCATCCTGATTTCGAACTATTCAGGCCTGATCCCGATCCTGCCGCACCTGCCCTGGTACGTGCCGCCCACCAGCCACTGGGGGGTCACGGCGGGCCTGGCGGTGTTCGTCTTCCTGTTCGTGCAGTACACCGCCGTCAAGGAAACCCGCGGCGCATACTACAAGCACCTCTTCGACCCGCCGCTGCTGACGCCGCTGATGCTGCCGCTGGGCATCATCGAAGAACTGGTGCGGCCGTTCTCCCTGTCGCTGCGTTTGTTCGCCAATATCTTCGCCGGGGAAACCGCCCTGTCGGTGATGATCGGCATCGTTGCCGCCATCCCGTTTTTGCTGCCGCTGCCCATCTTCGTCACCGCCCTTGAGATGGTGGCCGGTTTCGTACAGGCCCTTATCTTCACCACGCTCACGGCGGTTTACGTGGGGGCGGCCAGCGAGCACCACCATTGATTTGCCTGCAGGTGCCGGCTCTCCAGTTGCGGCACGTGCCCGTGGGCAGGCTGGAAGGGAGGGTTAGCTGTGATTTCGTCCATCGGCTTGTTTGCAGCCGTCGGCATCTTCAGCCTGGCGCTGAGCGCCATCGGTGGTGCCACGGCGCAGGGGCGCACGGCCAGCGCAGCTTTCGACGCCGTGGCGCGGCAGCCGGAGGCGGCCGGCAACGTCCAGTCGGCCTTGATCCTGTCGCTGGCCTTCATTGAGTCGCTGACGCTCTTCGTGTTCGCCATGATCTTCATCCTGGCGGGTCGTGTGACCGGCTGATTCCCGGAAGATCGTGCGGCCGTGGGCGGCGGCCGGGCGGCCGCCGCCCACGGTGGAGCCTGGATTCGCGGGCGCCCGCCTGGGCGCCGGCGAAAAGGGGGCCGCAAAGCAACATGGCCGAGCTGTTTAACGTCTGGGAGACCGTATGGACGGTCATCAGCTTTGCCATCTTCCTTTTTCTGCTTACGCGCCTGTTTTATCGCCCGGTCATGAAGATGCTGGAGGAGCGCCGCCAGACCATCGAATCGGGCCTCGAGGAAGCCCGCAAGGCTCGTGAGCAGGCTGAGGCGTTGAACAGGGAATACCAGGAGCGCCTGGCCGCCGCCCAGCGGGAGGCCCAGGCCATCATCGAGCGGGCCGAGCAGACCGCCGAGCGGTTCCGCCAGGAGCGGCTCCAGGCCGCCCAGGAGGAAGCCGAGCGGCTGCTGCAGCAGGCCCGGGAGCGAATCCAGCGGGAGCGCGACGACGCCATCGCCGCCCTGCGCCAGGAGGCCGCCGACCTGGCCCTGCTGGCGGCCGAGCGCATCATCCGCCGGCGGCTGGACGGCGAGGAGCAGCGGCGCCTGGCCGAAGAGGCCATCGCTGAGGTGGGTCGCGTCCAGTGAAGAACCGGACCATCGCCCGGCGCTACGCCCGGGGCCTGTTCCTACTGGCCCGGGAGCATGACCTGGCGGAGCGCATCCACCAGGACCTGCGGGCCATCGTCGAGGCGCTGGAACAGAACCCGCGCCTGCGGGTGACGCTGGAGCACCCCCAGGTGCCTCCCGCCCGCAAGCGCCAGTTGATCGAGGCCGTCTTCGGCGGGCGGGTTTCGTCATACGCGCTCAATTTTCTCCGGCTCGTCGTCAGGAAACGCCGCGAGCCGTACCTGGCGTTGATCGCCGAGGAATTCGGCCGCATCTACGACGAAGCGCGCGGGGTCCGACACGCCCGGCTCACCAGCGCCGTCCCCCTGCCGGGTGAACTGGTGGAGCGGACGGCGCGGGAGCTGTCCAGGGCCCTGGGCGTGGACGTGCGCGTCCACGCCGAGGTGGACCCCGACGTCATCGGCGGGCTGGTGGTGCAGGTCGGCGACCGCCGCATCGACGCCAGCCTGCGCGGCAGGCTCCGGGCGCTTCGTCAGCGACTGGCAGCCGGACGTACCCAGATGGGGGTGTCGTGATTGAGCATCCGCCCGGAGGAGATCAGCGCGCTGATCAAGCAGCAGATCGAATCCTTCGAGGCCGGCGTTCAACTGGACGACGTCGGTACGGTTATCCAGATCGCCGACGGCGCCGCCCGGGTCTACGGGCTGGAGTCGGTCATGGCCATGGAACTGGTCCAGTTCTCCAACGGCGTCTACGGCATGGCCATGGACCTGGCCGAGGACACGGTGGGCGTCGTCATCCTGGGTCCCTACACCGGCATCAAGGAAGGCGACGAGGTGCGCCGCACCGGCCGCATCGTGCAGGTGCCGGTGGGCCCCGAACTGCTGGGCCGGGTGGTGAACCCGCTGGGCCAGCCCCTGGACGGCGGGCCCGAGATCAAGGCCACCAGGTTCCGGCCCATCGAGTCGCCGGCTCCCGGCGTCATCTACCGCCAGTCGGTGAATGAGCCGCTGCAGACGGGCTGGAAGGCCATCGACTCCATGATCCCCATCGGCCGCGGCCAGCGCGAGCTCATCATCGGCGACCGGCAGACGGGCAAGACCTCCCTGATCGTGGACACCATCATCAACCAGAAGGACCAGAACGTCATCTGCATCTACGTGGCCATCGGCCAGAAGGCGTCCACGGTGGCCGGCGTGGTGGAGACCCTGAAGAAGTACGGCGCCATGGACTACACGGTGGTGGTGTCGGCCACCGCCAGCGAGCCGGCGCCGCTGCTGTACATCGCGCCCTACGCCGGCTGCGCCATCGGCGAGTACTTCATGTACGAAGAGCACCGGGACGTGTTGGTGGCCTACGACGACCTGACCAAGCACGCGTGGGCCTACCGCGAGCTGGCGCTGCTGCTGCGGCGCCCGCCGGGCCGCGAGGCGTACCCCGGCGACGTGTTCTACCTGCACTCGCGGCTGCTGGAACGGGCGGCCCGGCTGCACGACGAGTTGATGGGGGGCGGCTCGCTGACGGCGCTGCCCGTCATCGAGACCCAGGCCGGCGACATCTCGGCCTACATCCCCACCAACGTCATCTCCATCACCGACGGCCAGATCTTCCTGGAAGCCGACCTGTTCTACTCGGGCATCCGGCCGGCCATCGACGTGGGCCGGTCCGTGTCCCGCGTGGGTTCCTCGGCCCAGACCAAGGCCATGAAGCAGGTGGCCCGCAGCCTGCGCCTGGACCTGGCCCAGTACCGCGAGCTGGCGGCCTTTGCCCAGTTCGGCTCCGACCTGGACAAGGCCACCCAGGCGCGGCTGGCCCGGGGCCAGAGGGTCACCGAGATCCTCAAGCAGGACGAGCGCCAGCCGATGCCCATGGAAGAGCAGGTGTGCGCCATCTACCTGGGCATCCACGGATACGTGGACGACATCCCGGTGGAGCAGGTGCGGGCCTTCGAGAGCCAGTTCCTGCGCTACCTGCGGACATCCAGGCCGGAGATCCTGGAATCCATCCGCAGCAACCGGGAGATCACGGCGGACAACGAAGAGGCGCTGAAGTCGGCCATCGCCGAGTTCAAGCGGACCTTCGGCGGGGGCAGCGGGGCATCGGCCCAGGCCGCGTCCTGACCCGCCCAACGGCAGGGATGAGCCATGGCGACGCTGCGTGACATCCGGCGGCGCATCCGCGCGGTCAACAACATCCAGCAGATCACCCGCGCCATGTACATGGTGGCGACCGCCAAGCTGAAGCGGGCCGAGGAGCAGGCCAGGGCGGGGCGGCCCTACGCCGCCAAGCTGCGGGAACTGATCAACCGGGTGGCCGGCGCCGTCCAGGACTACAGCCACCCGCTGCTGGAGCGCCGCGAGCAGGAGCGGCGGGTGCTGCTGGTCCTGATCACCGCCGACCGCGGCCTGGCCGGCGCCTACAACGCCAACCTGATCCGCGCGGCCCAGCGCGCCCTGCGGGAACTGGAGGGCAAGGACGTCACCCTGATGGCGGTGGGCCGGCGCGGCCGGGAGTTCTTCCGGCGCACCGGCATCGCCATGGTGCGGGACGAACTGGACCTGGGCGAGACCATCGAATTTGCCAAGGCCCGGGACATCGCCCGCGCCTGCAAGGAAGCCTTCCAGTCGGGGCAGGCGGACCGCGTGCTTCTGGTCTACAGCCAGTTCGTATCGGCGGTGTCCCAGCGGCCGGTGGTGGAGACGCTGCTGCCGGTGGGCGGCGTGGAGGCGGCCACCCCGGCGGCCGGCGCCGCTCGGGCGGAGGACCCGGCAGCGGGCGACCCCTACCGCCGCGAGTACCTGTTTGAACCCTCGGCGGCGGCCATCCTGGACCAGCTGCTGCCGCGCTACGTGGAAACGGTGGTGTACCGGGCCCTGCTGGAGGCCAAGGCCAGCGAGCTGGGGGCCCGCATGACGGCCATGAAGAACGCCACCGACAACGCCGAGGAACTGGTCGAAACGCTGACCCTGCAGATGAACCGTGCCCGCCAGACGGCGATCACCACCGAGATCGCCGAGATCGTGGGCGGCGCTGAGGCCCTGAAAGGCTAGGAGGGACAAGGGATGGACCAGGCGGTCAAGGCGGCCGAGACCGAGACCAGGCGGGTCGGCCGCGTCGCCCAGGTGATCGGGCCGGTGGTCGACGTCGAGTTTGAATCGGGACACCTGCCCGAGATTTACAACGCCATCGTCATCCGCACGCCCGAGGGCGATCCCCGCAACATCAACCTGACGGTGGAGGTGGCCCAGCACCTGGGCAACAACCTGGTGCGCTGCGTGGCCATGGCGTCCACCGACGGCCTGCAGCGGGGCATGGAGGCCGTGGACACCGGCGGGCCCATCAAGGTGCCGGTGGGCCGCAGCACCCTGGGGCGGATGTTCAACGTGCTGGGTGAGCCCATCGACGGCATGGAGCCGCCCCAGGCCGAGAAGTACTACCCCATCCACCGGCCGGCGCCCGACGTCAGCGAGGTCAGCCCGGCCACCGAGATCCTGGAGACCGGCATCAAGGTCATCGACCTGATCGCGCCCTTCGCCCGCGGCGGTAAGGTCGGCCTGTTCGGCGGCGCCGGCGTGGGCAAGACGGTACTCATCCAGGAGCTGATCCACAACGTCGCCTACAAGCACGGCGGCTTCTCGGTCTTCTGCGGCGTGGGCGAGCGCACCCGCGAGGGCAACGACCTGTACAACGAGTTGAAGGAATCGGGCGTCATCGACAAGACGGTGCTGGTCTACGGCCAGATGAACGAGCCTCCCGGCGCCCGCCTGCGGGTGGGCCTGGCGGGCCTGGCCTTCGCCGAGTACTTCCGGGATGAGGAAGGCCAGGACCTGCTGCTCTTCATCGACAACATCTTCCGCTTCACCCAGGCCGGTTCCGAGGTGTCGGCGCTGCTGGGCCGCATGCCCAGCGCCGTGGGTTACCAGCCCACGCTGGCCACCGAGATGGGCAACCTGCAGGAGCGGATCACCACCACCCGCAAGGGCTCCATCACCTCCGTGCAGGCGGTGTATGTCCCGGCCGACGACTACACCGACCCGGCGCCGGTGACCACCTTCGCCCACCTGGACTCCACCATCCGGCTGGAGCGGTCCATCT
>Ga0079224_100008547_pt1 | contig 13886 bp, 10 predicted proteins | sample Stecom2015_FD_80414 | JGI IMG/M metagenome (GOLD analysis project Ga0079224, IMG submission 80414) | Agricultural soil microbial communities from Utah to study Nitrogen management - Steer compost 2015 | ecosystem: Environmental > Terrestrial > Soil > Agricultural land | place: USA: Utah... | reverse complement strand
TTGTCCGCTGCCGCTCGCAGTCGCTGGCGAGCTCGCCGAGCTGCCGCACCAGGCGCTCGGCCTGCCGGCTGGTCATGCCGCGCGCCATCACCAGTTCGGCTGCGTGCTGCTGGTTGCCGCGCGGCAACGCCGCCAGCGCGATCGCGGCGCGCGGGGAGAGCAGCCCGAGCCGCACGTCGGCCTGCACCACCCGCGGATCCTTGCGGTAGCGGACGGTCGCGTAGCCGTCATCGAACACGCTCGCGGTGATGCCATCGAAGGTGACCTCGAAGGTCTCGACGATCTCACCCTGATCATCGAAGCCGGTCAGCTCGACCGCCACCGACCTCGGGTCGAGGTCGCCGACGTCGCACGGGAACAGCCGCAGCTCGACCAGCTCCGCCGGAGCGCCGCAGCCGAGCACGGGGCTCAGCGCGAGCGTGATCAGCATCGATTGGAGGCCCCACCTCATCGCCGGTCTCGGAGATTGCGCAACTCTACCAGGCCCGGCCCGAATTCCGCACGGATCAGGTGAGGGTGAGCCCAACCGAGCTCGATGGTCTTGTGCTTGGGCCCGCTGAACAGCTCGACGATCCACGAGCACCAGCCCGGGTGCGGCGCGGTCTTGCCGGCTCGCGCGGGCTCGAACCGAACCCACATCCACGGCTGCTTGTGACGCAGACTCCAGCTCCGCGCGAATCCACGCAGCTCCCGGACCACCGCTCGCTGGTTGACGTCGCTCAGGTACGCGGTCACGCAGGTGTTGTAAGTGATGACCGGCGCCTGCGGATGGCTCGGGATCGCGGCCGCGAGAAACTCCGGGAGCTCGCCAGGGAGCTCGAGCTGGCGAACCTCGGCCGGCGTCAGGTCGAGCTCGGCGGCGCGGCTGTGCAGCTCCATGCCCTCGCGCAGACGATCGAGGCGCCGCCGTTGATCGCCCCAGACGCCGGCCTCGAGCTTGCGGCGGCTCTCGGGGCGAGCGAGCTCCTCGGCGTTGAGGTCACCACCGACGCGCGTGAGCACCTCGGGGCCGTTGCGCTCGGCGTCGGTGAAGGCATCGAGCGAGCCGGGCGTGGGTCCGCTGCACAGCGTCAGGAATTGTTCGTCGCGCGCTCGCCCGAGTCGCAGCCGCTTGCTCGCGCTCCAGGCCAGGTTGTAGCTGCGCTGCTCGGCGTAGAGGTTGAGCCCGGCGGAGCAGCCGAGCTCGACCAGATGAACCTCTTCGGCCGCGACCAGAGCGGCGGGCAACAGCCACGCGAGCCCGCGCGAGGTCTCGTTGGTCAGCGCTCGCCAGCTGCGGGCGCACTCGAACAGCTCCGGGCCGAGGGCCGCGAGCGCACGCAGCAGTCGACCGGCAAACTCCTCGTCGGTCGGCTTGCGAGCGTCGGGACCCTGGCCCTCGGCGACGGTCGCAAAGTAGGGGCGCAGCTCGACGACCCGATGATCACCGTCGAGCACGTACGCGTGCAGGCACGCGTTGAGCCGCAGCGCCGGCTGCAGGTCGTCGATCCAGCCGGTGTCGATGCCCTCGACGTCGTCCTCGGTCAGCAGCGCGACCAGCCGCTCGCAGATCTCCGTGACCGCCGCGGGATCGCCGAGCTCGCGGCCCCGGGCGTCGGGATCCGCCAGCCAGTCGACGGCCTGATCGAGCAGCGCGGCGGTCAACGGCGAGTAGCTGCGCACGAAGCCCGCTTGCACGGCCAAGCTCGATCGATGGCGCTCCCACGCCGGATCCTTGGACATGCCCTCCTGTACCATCATTCCGCCGCCGCTTGCGAGGGGGGACGAGTTCTGAAACCATCGCGCGACCGTGGCCCCGAGGTTCGAACAGACAATGGCGCCCTGGGCCTCCCGCGCAGCCGGGAGGTGTGCGTGGTAAAAGGACGGCTGCGCCCGGTCGACTACCTGGCCTGGGCGCAGACGGTGCCCGCGGGCGCGCGCTGGAACCTGACCGCCAGCGGAGTCCCCGACGCCTGCGGTCCCGGCTCGGTGGCGAGCGGCGCCGAGCGAGAGAGACAGCCGCCCGGCTGGCCGCTGCTCGGCAAGCTCGAGATCGAAGATCTATGTCGCCGCGACAAGCGACCCGAGATCCTCGCCGGGTTCCTGCAGACCGTCGCCGAGCGCTACGACGTCGCGCCCGAGTGCGTGGTGCCGACCGTCGGATCGAGCGGAGCGATCACGCAGATCCTGTTCGCGCTTGCGCGGCCCGGCGATCACGTGATCGTCGAGCGTCCGACCTTCGAGCCGCTCCACCGGGTGCCGGAGATGCTCGGGCTGAGCGTGTCGAGGCTCGAGCGCAAGTTCGAGGAGCGCTGGGAGCCGCTGCCGGATCGGCTCGCGCGGTTGCTGACGCCCAAGACCCGGGCGGTGATCCTGTCGAGCCTGCACAACCCGTCGGGCGTGGCGGTCGACAGCAAGACGCTCGCGGCGATCGGCGAGATGGCGGCGCGGGTCGGCGCGGCCGTGCTGATCGACGAGGTCTACCTCGACTTCGACTTCCATCCGACCGGCGACCCGGACGGCGAGCCTCGGCCGTGGCGGCCGGCCGCGGTCGCGATCGACAACGGCGTGAGCTGGTCCTCGACCACCAAGTGCTTCGGGTTCGCGGCGCTGCGGGCCGGCTGGGTGGTGACCCGCGATCGCGACGCCGCGCAGGCGTTTCGACTGGCGGCCAACTATTTTCACGTCGACGTCCCGCTGGCCTCGCTCGCGCTCGCGACCCAGGTGATGCGCCACGCCGTCGAGCTCGAGCAGCTCGCCGCCCGGGCGATCGCCCCGGCGCGGGCGATCATCGATCGCTGGATCGCCGCCGAGCCGCGGGTGGCCTGGGTGCCGCCGACCGCCGGGCACACCGGCCTGGTTCGGCTGCCCGACTTGACCGCCGACGTCGCCTTCGCTCGTCACCTGCGAGAGGCCTATGACACTCAGGTAGTCCCGGGCACGCTGTTCGAGGTGCCCGGTAGCGTGCGAATCAGCTTCAACCTGCCGACCGACGAGCTCGAGCAGGCGCTCGCCCACGTCTCGGCCGCCCTCGACGACTTTCAGGCCGGACGCGCAGTCGGGTGACTCGCGAGTGGCAGGCGATCATCCGCGCGGTCGAGTCGATCCCGCGGGGCAAGGTCGCCAGCTACGGACAGGTCGCCGCGCTGGCCGGCTTGCCTCGCCGCGCGCGGCTGGTCGGGCGAGTGCTCGCCAATCTCCCGTCGGGCAGCGGAGTCCCGTGGTATCGAGTGGTCAACGCTCGCGGCGAGATCAGCCTGCAAGGCCAGTCCGCGGCGCGTCAGCGTCGCTTGCTCGCGGCCGAGGGAGTGACGTTCACCGCGAGCGGGCGGATCGATCTGCGACGTCACGGGATCGTCGGCGATGGTCGCTCGACGTGAGTTGGTTCAGTGCGCGACGCCGCGGAACCGACGAGGCCAAGCGGATCCTCGACGGCCGAGAACCAGCGCAAAAGCGCTACAGACGGACGCCGAGGCGCCCCGCGAAACCCGCAGAAGCTCGCCCCTCGCAAATCTCTCGACCTGGACCCCGATCGCAGAGTATCCAACCACCACGTCCACTAGCTTTGTGACGACAGGAGACCCCCGCCGTGAAGAACACCCTTCGTACCCCCTACTTTTTTACAGCTCTTGCCAGCCTCGGCCTCGTGCTCGCGCCCATCGGTTGCGGTGGCAAGAGTGACGAATCCGCCGAAGAAGAGGAGACCTCCGGAGACGGAGACGGCGACCCGACCGGAGACGGCGACGGCGACGACCCGACCGGAGACGGCGACGGTGACCCGACCGGAGACGGCGACGGCGACCCGACCGGAGACGGCGACGGCGACCCGACCGGAGACGGCGACGGCGACTGCGTGGGCACGGGCGAGGCCGGTGCCACCTGCACCTCCAACTGCGAGTGCGCCTCGGGCAACTGCTACCTGGTCCCGTTCGTCGGCGGCCAGTGTGGCGAGTGCGACAACGTCGAGGGCGACATGGACTGCGCCGAGATCACCGGCGGCGGCTGTACCCCACCCAACCCCTTCGAGGGCAACGGCTCGACCTGCAACAACGGTGAGCTCGGTGGCGGCTGCCAGTCCAGCGAGGTCTGTGAGGAAGGCCTGGTCTGCAGCACGGTGCTCGACCTGCTGTCGGGCGTGATCACGATCAGCACCTGCAGCAACTGCGAGACCGACAACGACTGCGAGGCGCCGAACATCTGCGCGCCGGTGGTCGACGTTGCCGAGTTCTCGGGCATCAACGACTGCGTCGCTCCCGACTCGCTGCCGCAGGACAGCTACTGCAACCTCGGCGACAACGGCGACGCCGCCTGCGAGGGCATCTGCTCGGTCGTCGACGTCGAGGGCATCACCGAGATCGGCGCTTGCGGCGAGTGTGTGGACGACAACGACTGCAACGGTGGCACCTGCGTGCCCGGCAGCTTCGACCTCGGCGGCGGCACGCTGTCGGGCTCGAGCTGCAGCGGCGGGTGAGCTGAACCGAGGGTCATTCGATCCCCAGGGGCCCGAGCTCGGCATCGCCGGACTCGGGCTTTCTTTATCGGCTCCACCGCGCTGGTCGTCGGAGCCTTCGCTCCTTCCTCCCCACCGCGGCTACGCCTGGCGGCTCCACCGCGCTGGTCGTCGGAGCCTTCGCTCCTTCCTCCCCACCGCGGCTACGCCTGGCGGCTCCACCGCGCTGGTCGTCGGCACCGCGGCTACGCCTGGCGGCTCCACCGCGCTGGTCGTCGGAGCTCATCGGCTCAGCCGCCCATCAGCGCGTCCGGCAGCCGTCGCAGCCTGGCCGCGTAGGCGATCGCCTCGGCGTCGATCGGCGCGCGCGGATCCTTGCCGGGATCGAGATCGCCGATGGTCCGCGCGACCCGGCGCATGCGATGGATCGCCCGCATGCTCAGGTTGCGACGCGCCGCGATCCCCAGCAGCAGCTTGTGGGCGTCGGGCGTGAGCGGACACAGCCGCTCGATCGCGTGGTCGGTCGCCGGGACCTCGGCGTTGCGCTCCCACGGCGTTTGGGCGAGCCGCTCGCGCTGCCGCGCTCGGGCAGCGACGATCCGCTCGCGGACCCCGGCGCTCGGCTCCCCAAACGGCGCGTTGGCCAGCTCCTCGCGGGTCAGCGGCGTGACCGGGACGACCAGGTCCAGGCGATCCAAAAACGGCCCCGACACCCGACCCTGGTAGCGCTGCACGGCCGCCGGGCTGTCGGTGCAGACCCGCTCGGGGTGACCCAAGAACCCGCACGGGCACGGGTTCATCGCCGCCATCAGCTGAAAGCGAGCCGGGTAGTGCAGCGCGTAGCGAGCCCGGACGATCGCCACCGCGCCGTCCTCGAGCGGCTCGCGGAGCCCCTCGATGCACGCGCGCGGGAACTCGGGCAGCTCGTCGAGGAACAGCACGCCGCGGTGAGCGAGGCTGACCTCGCCGGGCCGCGGCGGGTTGCCGCCGCCGAGCAGGCCCGCGACCGAGACCGTGTGATGGGGCATGCGGATCGGCGGCCGCTGGATCAACCCGTCGGGGATCTTTCGGCGCGCGACCCCGTGGATCTTGGTGACCTCGAGCGCGTCCTCGCGATCGAGCGGCGGCAACAGGCCCGGGATCCGCCGCGCGAGCATGGTCTTGCCGACCCCGGGCGGCCCGTGCAGCAACAGGTTGTGACCGCCCGCGAGCATGATCTCGACCGCCTTGCGCGGCAGCGTCAGCCCGCGAATGTCGGCCATATCCGGCACCCCGTCGGCCTTCGCGGGCAAGGCGAGCGAGTACGGATCGCCGGCGAAGGGCTCGACCGCCGCCTCGCCACGCAGCTGGGTGACCAGGCCCGGCAGATCGCCGACCGCGACGATCTCGAGCCCGGGGATCATCGCCGCCTCGCGGGCGCTCTCTCGCGGGACGATCAGCCGAGCAAAGCCGGCCCGCCGCGCCGTGTCGGCGACCACCAGAGTACCGACCGCGGGCCGCAGCGTGCCGTCGAGCGCCAGCTCGCCCCACAGCATCGTCCGCGCCAGGCTGTCGACCGGGATCACCCCGTGGCTGATCAGCAGCGCGCAGGCGATCGCCAGATCGCAGCCGGGGCTGTCCTTGCGAAAGTCGACTGGCGCGAGGTTGACGATCTGCTTGCGCGGCGGGATCGGCTGCCCGCAGTTGTTCAACGCCGTCCGGACCCGCTCGCGAGCCTCGTCGAGCGCTCCGCTGAGCTGACCGACGATCGTCAGACACGGCAAGCCGACGCCGACGTCGGCCTCGACGGTGATCACATAGCCCTCGACGCCGAGGATCCCTGCGGAGTAGGTGCGGCTGATCATCGCCGCAGGGCAAATGCGATCGATATGCCGCCGGACAATTGAGTGATCGTGCGAGCTTGCGACGATCGACGAATTTCGAATTGGCCCGCCGACGGGCCAGCGTCCCGCCGGCTGGCCAGCTCGGGTGGCCCGTGGCCGGGCCGCACGGGCGAGCGCCCGAGCCCCGTCGATCGCTCGGTCGCCCACATTATAAAATTTCTGATAAATACAGTAAAATCAACAGGTTACAGTCATGAATCCACAGGCTCTGAGAACCTGTGGATTCAACCCGATTCAGTTCCAGACCGGCAAGAACGAGTAGCGCTCGCCGTACTCGAGCATCTGCGCGGTGAAGTCCTCGGCGTACTCGATCTTCACGTCGACGATCGCGTCGCCGTCCATCACCGGGACCAGCTTCGGCTGCACGAAGCCGATGTACGGGGCGATGTTCAGCGCCCGGTAGCGACCCGCGATCTCCTCGTGCAGCGCCCGATCGACCTTGACGCCGTAGCCCTCGATCAGCGCCTTGCCGGCCGCGAAGTCGCCCTGCGACTTGATGCGCTGGACCTCGCGGAGCAGCTCGCCGAACAGCGCGCGGAGCTTGTCGTAGTCGTTGACGACGAAGTAGGTCTTGCCGTCCCTGACCTTCTTCTCGATCACGTTGTCGGCCTTGCCCTTGTCGTAGGCCCAGGCGGCGATCATCTGGCGGTTGCGCATGTGCGACTCCTCGATCTGCTCGCCGAGCTCGAGCCGCGAGAGCTGGACCATCAGGCCGCCGCGGATGTAGCTGTCGTACTCGGCCTTGCCGACCTCGAGCGAGGGCATCAACCCGAGCTCGACCAGCTTGGGATCCATCGTGTACCAGAGCGCGACCAGGTCGGCGCGGGCCTCCTCGAGCGCGCTCGCGTAGCTCTTGAGCGTCTCGGTCGGGGTGCCGACGCCGGGCTCGAGCTGGCCCGAGGCGTGGCCGATGACCTCGTGCATGTCGACGTGGAGCTTGTGGGCGAGCGGCCCGAACTCGCGCGCGCGGGCGACCTCGGCCGCATCCCAGCAAAACTCCTCGAGCACACCGTTGCCCTCGGCGGCCTGGTCGTAGGCCTCGACGATGTTGCCGAGGTTGACCGACTTGCTGCCGTGCGCCGCCCGGATCCAGTTGGCGTTGGGCAGGTTGATGCCGATCGGCGTGACCGGGGCCGCGTCGCCGGCCTCGACCACCACGGTGATCACGTTGGCCGAGATCCCGACCACGTCGGGCTTCTTGTGGGCCGGGAGCAGCGGCGAGTTGTCCTCGAACCACTGCGCCTGGCTGGCGATCAGCGCGATGCGCTTGGTCGCCTCCGGATCCTTGAACGAGACCACCGCTTCCCAGCTGCCGCGGTAGCCGATCGCGTCGTCGTAGACCTCGATGAAGCCGTTGACATTGTCGACCAGCGACGCGGTGTCGGCCACCCAGGCGATGTTGTACTCGTCGAATTGCCGGAGATCGCCCGACTGGTAATAGCCGATCAATTTCTCGAGCACCGCCCGCTGCTGATCGTTCTCGGCCACCGCCCGGGCCTTGTTGAGCCACTTGACGATCTCGGTGATCGCCGGCCCGTACATGCCGCCCGCGAACCACGGCTTCTCGACCAGCTTGCCGCCCTCGCGGACCAGCTTGGAATTGAGACCCCAGGAGATCGGGGTCTCGTCGTTCTTGTCGATCTTCTTTTTATAGAAGGCCTCGACGTCCTTGGCCTTGATGCCCTCGCCGTAAAAATTGTTGGCCGAGTCGGCGACCGGATCGGCGCCCTGGTCCCGGTTGGTTCGCTTGGCGTCGAGCTTGGGGTCGAAGATCATCGGTCCGATCACCGCCAAGAATTGCTCGACGGTCTCGCCCTCACGCAGCGGCAGCGTGGCCGGGTCCAGGCCGATGACGGTCTGCTCGAACCACGCCTGCGAGAAGCCCGGCTCGAGCTTGCGGCCCGAGTAGTGGTGATGGATGCCGTTCGAGAACCACACCCGCTTGGCGTAGGTGTGGAGGGCGACGAACTCGGTGCTGTCGCGATCGCCGGAGAAGTCGCGGACGATCGCCTCGAGGGTCTTGCGGATCGCCAGGTTGCCCGCGAATTTCTGGTCGTAGATGATGTCGCGGCCGGCCAGCGCGGCCTCGTATAAATAGTAGAGCAGCTGCTTGCGCTGAAGATCGAGCTGCTCGAAGCCGGGCACCTGATAGCGGAGCACCTGCGCGTCGGCGAAGCGATCGACGGCCCACACGAACTCGGACTCGACGGAGTCGTCGGCGCTCGGCTGCTCGGCTGGCGCCGGATCCGGTTGCGTGGACGCGGGCTCGGCCTTGCAGGCGAGCAGCGCGAGGGCCAGGGGGACGCAGGCGAGGCGGCGGAGCGGGAGCATCGCGGATGAGTGCCATCCGCTTGCGAGGGATGCAATCCCGCGCTTCGATCGTGGTTGCCGGTCCCCGCCATGAGCCACCCCACCGTCGTTCGTCTGCTCACGCTCCCCATCACCCTGACCCTGCTGTCCGGCTGCGGCCTGCGGGGCAGCGGGACCCCGGCGACCGAGCTGCGCGAGCTCGACAGCTTCGACACGATCGAGCTCTCGGGCGCCTACGAGCTGGTCGTCCACGTCGAGCCCGGCGCCGCGCACAAGGTCGAGGTCACCGCCGACGACAACATCGTCCCCAAGATCACGACCACGATCTCGGGCGGCGAGCTCGACATCGGCCACCAGGACGACATCAAGCTGCTGCGGCCCCGGACCAAGATCCGGGTCGAGGTCTGGACGCCCTCGTTGCTCGGCATCGACGCCAGCGGGGCCTCCGACGTCGAGGTCGAGGGCCTGCACGGCGAGCGCTTCGAGCTCCGGCTCTCGGGCGTGAGCGACTCGACGCTGGGCGGTGCCGTCGATCGTTTCGACGTCGAGATCTCCGGGGCCGGGGAGCTCGACGGCAAGGGCCTGCAGGCGAAGGTCGTCACCGTCGAGCTCTCGGGCGCGGGCGAGGCCTCGGTCTGGGCCAGCGAGTCGCTCGACGTCGAGATCTCCGGGGCCGGCGAGGTCAGCTACTGGGGGAGCCCGGCCAGGGTCAGCAAGCAGATCTCGGGCGCGGGCGAGCTCCGGGCGGGCACGTGATCCGGCTTGCTTGACCGGACCGGTCGCGCTCTCAATCATCCGCCCTCGTGGACGAGTTCGACTTCATCGTCGTCGGGGGCGGATCCGCGGGCTGCATCGTCGCCGCTCGGCTCGCGCAGGAGAGCGAGGCCAGGGTGCTGCTGCTCGAGCTCGGCGATCGCGGCGAGGACCACCCCGAGACGCTGATCGTCGACGGCTACAAGGACGCGTTCATCAACGACGCCGTGATGTGGCCGAAGTACACGACCCCGCAGCCGGGCTGCTTCAACAAGTCGCTGTACGTCGGCTCGGGCCGCGGGCTCGGCGGGAGCGGGGCCATCAACGCGATGGTCTACCTGCGCAGCTCGGTCTCGGACTTCGACGACTGGCAGGTGCCGAGCTGGCGCTGGGCCGAAGTCGTTGCCGAGTATGAGGCGCTCGAGCGGGTGCTCGATCCGCATCGCCGCGAGCCGACCGAGTTCACCGAGGCCTGCATCGCCGCGGCCGAGCACGCCGGGTTTCGCCGGGCCGACGATCTCAACGACGGCGATCTCGACGGCGTGCTCGGCTACGAGTGGATGAACTACCGCGGTGACCAGCGGCGCAGCTCGTACGTGGCGTTCTTGCAGCCGGCCTTGGACCGTCCGAATTTGCGGGTCGAGACCGGTGCGCAGGTCCGGCGGGTGGTGTTCGACGGCGATCGCAACGTCGAGGCCGTCGAGTACATCCAGCGCGGCGTGGTCCGGCGCGCGAAGGCCCGGCGCGAGGTGGTGCTGACCGCGGGCGCGGTCGAGACCGCGAAATTGATGCTGCTGTCGGGCATCGGCCCGGCCTCGCAATTGCGCCGCCACCGGATCCCGGTGGTGCTCGATCAGCCGCGCGTCGGGAAGAATTTCCAGGATCACCCGAACGTGACCTTGTTCTACCAGGGCGGCCGCGAGATGGACGCCAAATACCCGCAGCTGTACGGCTTCGCCCGCGCCAACCCCCGCAGCGACCTGCGTCCGCGCCAGCCCGACACCTGCTACGTGTTCTATCCGGCTCGCTCGAGCTTGCGCGAGATGATGATCCGAATGCTGCCGACGATGGTGCTGCCGGCCTCGCTGCGCGAGCGCTCGCCGTTGCCCGAGCAGGGCATCCGCAGGGCGGTCTCGCTGGCGTTCGAGAGCCAGCGGCTGCGCGAATTCGTGGCCACGCTGTATGGGATGGTGGTGATCCTCGGCAAGCCCAAGAGCCGCGGCAGCGTCGAGCTCGGCGGTCCGAATGTTGGCGATCCGGCGAAGATCGATCCGGCCTATTTCGCCGATCCCGAGGATCTCGACACCATGACCAAGGGCGTGCAGCTGGCCCGGCGGATCACCGGGGCGCCCGCGCTGCGCGAGTGGGGCTCCCGCGAGCTGTTCCCCGGTCGCTGGGCAGCGACCGACAGGTTGATCGAGACCTTCGTCCGGGCCAACGCGATGACCACCTTCCACTTCGCCGGGACCTGCTCGATGGGCACCGACGATCGCAGCGTGGTCGACGAGCGCCTGCGCGTGCGCGGGGTCGAGGGGCTGCGGGTCGCGGACGCCTCGGTGATGCCCGCGGTACCGGTCTCGGCTCTGAATGCGCCGAGCATGCTGATCGGGCACCGGGCGGCGAGCTTCATGCTGGCGGCTGACTAGGCTAGGTCCCCGGCCCGCAATCGAGCGGCCGCGGCTTCGGGGCCATCTTGATCTTGCGCCCAAGCTGCTGCAGGGCGGTCCGCAGGCCCTCCTCGATGACCGGGTGATAGTAGGGCATCGCGAGCGCCTGCGGGACGGTCATGCGCTGCTCGATCGCCCAGGCCAGCAAGTGGGCGAGGTGCTCGACCTGCGGGCCGATCAGCTCGGCGCCGAGGATCGTGCCGCACGATCGAGTGGCGTAGATCCGGGCGCGACCGTGGTCCTGGCCGATCACCTGTGCCCGACCCTGGTTGGCAAAGTCGAGCTCGCCAAAGTCCCACTCGTCACCCTCGCCGTCGGGGCCCGGACACGAGCCGACCATCGCGACATTCGGGCTCGTGAACATGATCGCGAGCGAGACGTGGCGGACATGAGCGCGGACCTCCGGATAGCGGGCCGCGTTGATGCCGGCGATCCGGCCCTCGGCGGCGGCCTCGTGCAGCAGCGGTCGCTCGCCGTTGACGTCGCCGGCCAGGAAGATCGGCGTGTCGGCGATCTGCGTGGTGCGATCGTCCCAGCGCCTCGGCGTCCCGCGATCGTCGAGCTCGAGCCCGGCGTTTTGCAGCTCGAGCCGGGTGAGCTGGGGGCGGCGACCGGTCGCGGCCAGCACGTACTCGCAGGTCAGCTCGTGCGGCTGATCGTCGGAGCCGAACCAGCTCATGTGGGCACCATCTTCGCCGAGTTTGGCGGTCAGCTCGCGGATGCCGAAGTGCATGTCGAGCCGCTGCTCGAACAGCGCGCGGGCCTCGGTCTGCATCGCGTCGCTCTTCAGCAGCGGCAGGCGAGTGCCGATGTCGAGCACCGAGACGGCGACCCCGAGCTGCGCGAGCGCCTGGCCGAGCTCGAGGCCGATCACACCGGTCCCGACCACGACCAGCGAGCGCGGCAGGGTCGGCAGCTCGAACAGCGTGTCGCTGGTCAGCAGCCGATCACCGAGCTCGCGCAGCGACGCGGGCACGCTGGGCGACGAGCCGGTCGCAACCACGATCGCCCTGGCGTTCACCCGAGTGCGGCCGTCTGGACCCTCGACCTCGAGGCTCGAGCGACCGACGAAGCGGGCCCAGCCGTCGAGCCGATTTTGCTCGGGGATCTTGTCGATCGACTTCAGCACCGAGCCGACGAAGCCGTCGCGCTCGCGGCGAAGCCGGGCCATCAACGCGGCGCCGTCGATGCGCAGCCCACCGGGCTCGACGCCGAAGGTCGATGCGCCGCGGACGGCCGCGGCGGCCTCGGCTGCGGCGATCAACAGCTTCGAGGGCATGCAGCCGACCCGCGCGCAGGTGGTCCCGTGCGGGCCGCCTTCGATCAACAGCACCCGCTCGGCCCCGTGGGTGAGCGCCTGTCGGCGCGCGACCAGGCCCGCGGTTCCGGCTCCGATGATGGCGACGTCAACCTCGATGGTCTGCTCGGCCATGGCTCACTTGGGTTCTATCACGCTTCACCCACACCATCTTGGCCGACCCGGGCCGAGCCTGGCGCCGCAGGCCCGAGCGAGTACACTGCCGCGCCCATGTCACTTCGCGAGCTCGTCGTGCTCGGCACCGCCAGCCAGGTCCCCACGCGCTATCGCAACCACAACGCGTATTTGTTGCGATGGGACGGCGAGGGATTGTTGTTCGATCCCGGCGAAGGGACCCAGCGGCAGCTGATCCACGCGGGCATCTCGTCGCCGGACATCACCAAGATCTGCATCACCCATTTCCACGGTGATCATTGCCTGGGGCTGGCCGGAATCTCGCAGCTCTTGTCGCTCGACGGGTGCCCGCACCCGGTCGACGTGTTCTATCCGGCCTCGGGCGAGAAGTTCTATCACCGCCTGCGCCGGGCCTCGATCTATCACGATCGCGCCGAGGTCCACGGTCACCCCGTCACCCACGTCGGCGACGGCCCCACCGAGATCTGGCGGGCTGAATCGGCGGGCAAGGGCATGACGCTGAGCGTGATGAGCCTCGATCACGGCGTGCCGACGATCGGCTATCGGCTCGAGGAGCAGTCCGGCTGGACCCTGCAGCCCGACAAGCTCGCCGCCGCCGGGTTGCGCGGCGCGGTCATCAAGCAGCTGCAGCAGGACGGTCAGGTCGAGGTCGAGGGCAAGCTCGTGAAGATCGAGGAGGTCGGCGTGCGGCGGCGCGGCCAGGTGGTCGCGTTCGTGATGGACACGCGGCTGTGCGACAACGCGTTCGAGCTCGCCCGCGACGCCGACATGCTGATCTGCGAGTCGACCTACCTCGAGGAGGACGCCGAGCGGGCCCGCGACAACGGCCACCTGACCGCCAAGCAGGCCGCCCGGATCGCCAGCGAGGCGAAAGCCAAGCTGCTGGTGCTCACCCACTTCTCCCGTCGCTACGAGCGGACCGCCCCGTTCTTGCAGGAGGCCCGCGAGGTGTTCGGCGGCGAGGTGATCGCGGCCAAGGATTTCGACGTGATCCCGGTGCCCAAGCGGGTCCGCAAGCAGGGCTGAGCGAGGGCGGGGAGTGGGGTAGCATGCCGGTGTGACCTGCTCGAAGCTGCGACTTGCTTTCTGGGTAATCGGGGTGATCTCGGCCGGAGCGCTCGCCTGTGGAGACGATGCGGAGGCGACTCCGGCGGAGGCGGAGACGGGCGGTGATGGCGATGGCGACGGGGATGGTGATGGGGATGGTGATGGCGATGGGGATGGTGATGGCGATGGTGATGGGGATGGTGATGGGGATGGGGACGGTGACGGAGACGGTGACGGGGACGGCGATGGCGACGGCGACGGCGACGGCGACGGCGACGGTGACGGTGACGGTGACGGCGACGGCGATCCCGGCCTGGTCAGCTACACAGCCGAGGCCTATCTCG
>Ga0079224_100008545_pt1 | contig 13886 bp, 9 predicted proteins | sample Stecom2015_FD_80414 | JGI IMG/M metagenome (GOLD analysis project Ga0079224, IMG submission 80414) | Agricultural soil microbial communities from Utah to study Nitrogen management - Steer compost 2015 | ecosystem: Environmental > Terrestrial > Soil > Agricultural land | place: USA: Utah... | reverse complement strand
TCGCAGACGTCGTGCCAAAACTTGTAGCACAACGGCTGCTCGAGCCCGCGTTGCGGCTACCGAGCCCCATCCGCATCCTGTGTCGAGAAGACAAACCCGAACGGCTCCTGGCCGATCTGGCGGTCCACGACCTGGATGTGGTCATTGCGGACGCGCCCGTGCCTCGCTCGATTCGCGTGCAGGCCTATAACCATTTGTTGGGGGAGTGCGGCATCGTGTTTTTTGCAGCGCCGCGCCTAGCTCCGCAACTTAGACGCAATTTCCCGGATTCGCTGCATCGAGCGCCGCTGCTGTTGCCAAGCGAAAATACCATGTTGAGGCGTTCGTTGGAGGCCTGGCTTTCCGAACGAGGGCTCCATCCGGACGTCGTCGGTGAATTCGACGATAGCGCGCTGCTAGGCGTTTTCGGTCAGGTCGGACACGGTGTCTTCGCAGCTCCCGAAGTCATAGAAAAGGAGGTCCGGCGCCAGTACCAAGTGCATGTGGTGGGTCGGCTGCCTGACGTGCGTGAGCGTTTCTACGCCGTATCGGTCGAGCGCCGCTTGAAACACCCGGCCGTCCAGGCCATCAGTGAGGCAGCACGCGCCAAGCTCTTTCAATAGCGGCCGTGCGGATCTCGCATGTTAGATTGGAGCAATCATGGCACACCAACCGGTGTACGCGCGCGAGCCGCTGGCGGAGCTTTGGTGGACTTAGACAGCTGGGCGGTGCTGGCCGCGCTCGGCTTCGGCAGTCTTCGTGCGCTCGAGCTCTGGCGATTGAGTTGCAAGGTGGACGTCGTGAACGTAGCCGTCTTGGGCACGGTCGCCCAAAGCCGCGCTGAAGAGCTATCGAACGTGCTGAAACACGCTGGGTCGGGACTTTATTTGGAGGTCGCCCGAGCCATCGCCGAGTCCACGGAAAAACACCAACCCGACAGCGCCGCGGAATTGAAGAGCCGACTGGAGCGCGATGCATTGCGGGCTGTCAGCGCAGCCCATGGCCGACTGAAGCGCCACGCTTGGCTCGATGCCCTAACCATCGTGCTCATCGGCCTGAGTGGGATCAGTGCCGTAATGGGGCCGCAGCCATCGGCGAGCTCCGCGCTCGGATTGGTCGCCGCCACGTTGTTATGGTGGTCGAACGCTCGCGGAGCACGCAGCATCGCCACCCAAATCTTTTCCGGGGCCATGGCTCTGGTGGAGGGCCTCGTCACACTCAGCCGGCAAGCGAGCTGACGAGTACCAATCGAGTCAACGGATTGTTGACGCAGCAGCACGGGTGAAGTGCCAAGTTGGCGATTTTCGTTGCTCGCGACCGGTGCAACGCTGATAGACGTGGGCCCAGCCAAGGTGGGCTTGGCAAGCCATCCAGAGCGCGACCCGCGCTCCAGACGTCTGGGCACAACCAGCGCCTGCAGCACCACGTACAGCCTCGGCGCCCGACCCGGGTCCTCGGCTCGAGAAGCCTCCGACGCAGCGGGAACCCACCGCCCCTCGAACGACTCATTCCACGGCGCAACCGCTGCGGCGACGAAGCGCAGCTGCCGCCAAAACCCCAACTCCCATCGAGGCAGCTCAGCTGCGGGAGTGGCGGCGCAGCACGCTCCCGGATTTCGGTGGCCGGCGCTAGCTTTGGGGCGACGCGGGAAAACCGGGCGCTTTGCCTGCCAGGCGCCGATCCCAAATCGGGGGGTCGCGCAGGTTGTCCACCAAAAAGTCGACCACGGCGCGCACCTTGTTCGACAGCTGCCGAGCCGATGGATACACGGCGAACACGGCAGTGGGCTCGAACTCATAGTCGTCCAGAACCCTCACCAAATCGCCCGAAAGCAACGCCGGTGCCACGACCAGCGTTGCTCCCACCGCGATACCCAGTCCATCTCTTGCTGCAGTAGCCAGGGCGTCGATATTGTTGGAAGCGATACGACCCGAAATCGTCACCGTGGTGGGCCCATCGGGGCCAATCAGACGCCACTCTCGTGGGCGTGCCAGCCTGTTGAAAATCAGGCATTCATGATTCGCTAGATCGGCGGGTACTTTGGGCGTACCGCGGCGTTCCAAGTAGCTGCGTGACGCCACCAACACGCGGTGGTTGGTGCAAAGTCGGCGTGCGATCAGCCTCGAGTCGGAGAGAGCCCCGAAGCGGATCGCCAGATCGATGCCTTCTTCTACCAAATCGACGAAGCGGTCCGTCAGTGTGAGGTCCACGGACAACTCAGGAAATCGTTCCATCATTTCGCGCAGCATGGGCGCCATGTACGCCCCACCGAACACCACCGAGGTCGTGACGCGCAGAGTACCGCGCGGCTCGAACACGGTAGTCTGCACCTGAGCCTCGGCATCAGCGAGGTCCATCAAGATCTGCGCCGTCCGCGCGTGAAAAGACGCTCCGGCTTCGGTGAGCGATAGCTTGCGGGTGGTGCGCTGAATCAGGCGCGCTCCCAAGCGCTCTTCCAATCGCGATACGATACGGCTGACTCCGGACGGGCTGAGTCCGAGCTCTTCCGCCGCCTTCGCATAGTTCGAGTGCTTTACAACGCAATGAAACACCATGAGCTCTTGGGTCTCTATCGCCATTGCGGCTATGGCGTAGGCGCAGGTTGCTCGCGCCGCAACACAAGAGAGCCCCACCTCACGCTCCGGTGGCCATGCATCGAGCGCGGCAGAAACTGTGGAGCTACGCGAGCTCAGCGACAAGGTGTCGTTCGGCCGTACCCACAAAGAGCGTAGCTTCGGTCCGATGAGACCAGCCACGCGCACTCGCCAATACCGTGCAGCTTCAGTTGAACAGCGCTGGTGGATCCGTCTCGCGTCCACTTGTCAGCTTGGTCGGCCAGAGGACCCTTCGCCTCGGTTCGGGTGGAAACAGCAACAAATCCGTGCCAGGCTCCACTCCGGCCGAGCGACTAAGACCGTTCGGAAGGAGACTTACCAGTGCATCGCTTGTTCACCTCGTGTTCGGGATTGCTCTTGGCTGTCGCGGCAAGTGCCTGCTCCGGAGGAACGGAGACCTCCCCCCGTCGCGACCTATCGAGTGGTAGCAGTGGCTCAGGAAACGGGGCAGTGGGAGCAGTCGGTGCGGTCGGCGGCCCCGTGGGCACCACGGGAGGCGGAATCGAGATACCGGAGAATCCCGAGGGCAATTCCGAGAGCACCTGTGGCTCCGTGCTGCCTGTCACGCTGCGCGATTTTCGAGGTTCCGGTGAATCGGGAGGGCACGTCGACTTCGAGATTTCGGCTCGCAACGTGTATGGGCCCGACGGCATGGTCTACAAAGGGTGGAACGACGTCGGCTGCGGGCTGGTCGAACCCACGCTGGGCGCGGACAGCAAGCCCACCTTCTACGCCGGTGCCCCGGACGTCGGCCAAGGCGGGCCAATGGTCAGAAAAGGCGTGGGCCGTCAGAAGCGCGTCGTGGCAGGTCCTGGCTGTTGGACGGAGTCGAACCCTACTCCCACCGGGGTCTGCAATATCGGCAGCTGCGTCCCCTGGGATTTCGATCCACCCACGTTCGAGATCGAGAGTGCCACGAGCTTCAACCAGTGGTTCAACACCATCGAGGGCGTCAACATGGAAGTCCAGATGGATCTGCCTCTGACGGACGATGGGAGCGGCGTGTACGTGTACGACAGCAACGCGTTCTTTCCGTTGGACGGCCAAGGGTTCGGCAACACACCGGGCCAGTCGCACAACTACCACTTCACTACCGAAGCCCACGTGAAGTTCACGTATCAAGCGGGGCAGGTCTTTACGTTTCGCGGTGACGACGATCTGTGGATCTTCGTGAACGGCAAGCTGGCGCTCGACGTTGGCGGGCTGCACCAAGCGCTCGAGGGCACCATCGCATTCGACGCCAAAGCAGCAGAGCTGGGAATCACGCCGGGTGGACAGTATCAAATGGATATCTTCCACGCTGAACGGCAGACCAGCGAATCCAACTTCCGCATCGAGACGAACATCAGCTGCTTCGAGCCGGTCGACATCATCAAGTAGATCGGGGCTCTGGCCCCCCACGGCTCATCCTTCGCCGACGGGAGTCGCCCAGGAAATCGGCCTTCGCTGGAAACGTTACCCTGAGAGGTCGCCAACCGAACCACGCGGGTAATGTCGGATCTTGCGTTGCGCAAAAATCCCCACCCTCCTGAAAGCCCGAACCGCCCATCCCTTCTCCGTTCGGATGCAGTCAGAAAGGTTTACCAAAGCGCCCCAGCGATGGCACGCCAGCGAAGTTGGCAGGCGCCTAAATCAGCAAGGCAACCCGAACGCGCGTGCGGAGGACGCTTCCTTTTACCTACCGTATCGTACTAAGATGTTGACGTGCGGTTGTATTTAGGGAGCAAGCTCAAGATTCGTCTCGAGGGTACCGAGCGTATCTGGACGATGCGACGGACACCGCTTTGCTTCGCCAAGCACGAAGTATTGAGCGCCTTTGCGGGCAAACCCGAGCAAAGCTGGAAGGACCTTCGCCTACCCGGCACCGCGCTGCCGGGCGTCATCAAAGCCGGTACGTATCTCACACCTCGTGGTTGCGAGTTCTGGTACGTCACGCGGCGTTACTTCGACTGCGCGCTCATCATTCGGGTCGACCATGCTCGCTTCCGCGGTGTCATTCTGGGGCTCGCAGAACCTGAAGCATGGGCTCAACGGATCACCGACTGGCTGCAAGGTAAGGGCGAATTTGCACCATCCCATTCCTGGCTACCTTGGGCTCAAGGTCCCTCACGGCCTTGAGCTACCCAAGGCACGCTGAGGCGGCATACCTTGACGGCGCCAGGCCCGGGCGGTAGTCGGGTCCTATGGCTGTGCCGCTATGGCTGGTATTCGGCGCCGGGTCCTTGATGTTGGCACCGGCTGGGGTGTTCTTCGCCCAGTGCTGCGCCGCGGTACTCGGGCCCGAGCTGCCCCAGCCCGAGTTGGGGCGGCGCCCTCGGCTATGCGTGCTGGTGCCCGCGCACAACGAAGAGCCAGTCATTCGGGCAACTCTGGAAGGCATCAAAGCCCAGTTGTCGGGCGATGACCGACTACTCGTCATCGCCGACAACTGCGAGGACAACACGGCCTCGCTGGCACGTGCTGCCGGCGCAACGGTGCTCGAGCGCACCAGCGAGCATGAGCGGGGCAAAGGCTTTGCCATTTCGCACGGGCTAAAGTGGTTGGATGCCGACCCGCCAGAAGTGCTCATCATCGTCGATGCGGACTGTACGCTTTCAGAGGGCGCCATCGACACGCTCAGCCGGCTCGCCCTGGCTACCCAGCGACCGGTTCAGGCCGAATACCTGTTGACCGCGCCGGACGACCCTACCCCGCTAGCGACCATTTCGGCGTTGGCATTTCTCGTGCGCAATCGGGTACGACCGCTCGGTATGGCAAAATTGGGTTTGCCTTGCCAAGCCACCGGGAGCGGCATGGCATTCCCTTGGGACTTGATTCGCAACACGCCGGCGCTTGGTGCAAACCTGGTGGAAGATCTGGTCATGGGTCTCGACATGGCGCTAGCGGGAAAACCGCCCTTGTTCTGCCCATCGGCGCGCGTGCGCTCCATTCTCCCCGATAGAAAGCGAGCTGCCACGTCGCAGCGCACCCGCTGGGAGCACGGACACGTGGCCACGCTGATGAGCCGCGGGCCTGCGCTCGTTCGCGAAGGTTTACGCCAAGGTCGCCCTGAGCTCATCGCCTTGGCCGCAGACCTGATGGTGCCACCCGTGGCGCTGTTGGTCACGACACTGAGCGCCACCACAATGGTGAGTGGCCTTTTGGGTTGGCTAGTACGGCGACCGGTGTTGGCAGCGCTGCCGTCGCTGACCGGGCTGGGCTTGGTGGGAGCCGGCACGGGCATCGCGTGGTGGCGGTTCGCGAAAGACAGCGTGCCGCTCGGCGTGCTGTTCATGGCGCCGGTGTACGTGAGCTGGAAGATTCCCATGTATTTGTCGCTGCTCTTGCGAGGCAAGCAGCAGAGCTGGGTGCGAACGGAGCGAACCCATGCGTCTCCAGCCGGCGCGACCCGTGAAAGTGCGGGCAGCAACGGCGCTTCGCGCAGCGCCGCGCACTCATGAACCGCTCCTGAGGTTCGCCGTGTATTTGGTGCTGGCTCATGGCAGAACACGACAAGGCTAGCCCGCCCCAGGACGCGGACCACGCTCGAGACAGTATCGTGCGCCTGTACACGGGGCGGACGTTGGACAACCGCTATCAACTGCTGCGAGTGCTCGGCCGCGGCGGCATGGGTTCGGTATTTTTTGCCCGACACGTGGTGATCGGCAAACCCATCGCGGTCAAGCTCCTCGACATCGATCGCATGGGCCAACATCGCGAGTACTCGCGAGTCTTTCGCGAAGCTCAAACCGCCGGAGCGATTGGTCACCCAAATATCATCGATGTGATCGATGTGGGCGTCACGCCGGAGGGTCATCCGTTTTTGGTCATGGAGTACCTGGACGGGGAAGACGTGGCGCGAATTCTTCGCCGCCAAGGGGCGCTGTCGCTCGCGGCGGCTTGTGCCATCGTCGAGCCAGTGTTGTTGGCGTTGCAGGCGGCGCATGCGCGCAACATCGTGCATCGCGACATCAAACCCGCGAATATTTTCGTGCTCCGCCGCAAAGACAGTCCACCGACGGTCAAACTCATCGACTTCGGAGTGGCAAAAGATCTGGCGCCTACCCAGCACGTGCAATTGACCATGCCGGGTGCCCTGCTGGGCACTCCCTCGTATATGCCGCCCGAGCAAGCCACGGGGGTAGAAGACGTGGATACACGCGCGGATGTGTACGGCATCGGCATAACGCTCTACGAAATGCTGACGGGTAAGCTGCCCTTCGATGGAGCCAACTACAACGAAACCTTGTTCAAGATCGTGACCGACGACGCGCCACGGCCGGTTTCTCCCATCGAAGAACTCCCGGAACAGGTCGTCTCGTTGCTCCAAAGAGCGATGCACAAAGATCCGGCCGAGCGCCTGCAGTCAGTCACCGAGCTCCTGCTCGAGCTGGAGGCATTGGATGCATGGCCAGCACGCAAGGCGGCATTCGACGAGCTGGTCGCGTCGCTTCGTGTGCGGGACATCACTCCGCTCATCGACTCGGCCACACAGGTTTCGCCTGTCTCGCCGCTGGCACACCGCAAGCAACCCGGCGATGGCCAGCAGCCCTCGGATCACGTCGCGACGGTCGCCGAAGGAGCCAGCCTGAAGCCGCAAGAGAGCGTCACCCGTTCGAGCACGCCCTGGCTGCTCCGAGCGGCGGGGGTCTTGTCGCTGATTTCGCTGGTTCTGTGTCTGCTGTGGCTCGCCAATCGCGGCCCGAAGCAAGAGTCGACGCAGCCCGAGACCCGTAGCGCCGCAACACCCGCCAAGCCCGACCGCGTGACGATCACCGTCGTCGGCGCTCCGGACGGAGCCATCATTCACTACGGTGGCGAGCGGGTTGCAGAGAACCCCTTCGTGGTCACAGCGACCGAAACCGTCATGCCGGTCCGCGTAGAAAAACCGGGCTACGAAAGCTTCGTCGCAACCATCATTCCCAATACGAATGTGACGATTCGAGTCGGCTTGGAACCAACCCGGTTGGCAGCCCCCAGCCAAGCGGCGGGCGACGCACCGGTGACGCCGCCTAGCCCAAAGCCGTGGCCCCGCACCCCTACACGGCCGGCACCACAGCCCGAAAAGCCCGACTCGAATACCGTACGAGAGAGCGGCCGCGGCACATTTTACACCGAAAAGTTCGAGTAGCCCGGCCGCAGAGCTCCACGTTAAACTCCGGCGACATGAAGTATCCCCAAAGGGTGCTTGCGCTTGCTGCCTGCCTCTGCCTCACGGTCACGGAGCTCGAAGCCCAAGATGCTGTGGCCGACGGCAACAGCGCGGTGTCTCCGGACGCCAAGCAGGAAGCGGAAAAACATTTTCGCGCTGGGGTATCGCTCCAGAAGGCTGAAGATTTCAATGCGGCGATCGTTGCATTCGAAGCTTCGTTGCGGCTGTTCCCAACCAAGGGCGCCCTCTTCAATTTGGCCAATTGCCTGCGTGCCGCGCACCGCTACCCCGACGCGCTGAAGTCCTTCGAAGACCTCAAACAAAGGTTCGGCGCCGAGCTCGAAGGCTCCATGTTGGCGGCAGTCAACATGCAGATCGCCGAGCTCGAAAACCTCACGGGAACACTCGAGCTCGAAATCGAGCCCAGCGGCGCCGAAATCAAGCTCGACGGCAGGCCCATCGGCAGCTCCCCACTCTCTGAGCCGCTGCGGCTCAGTTTGGGGGATCACGAGCTTCAGATCTCGGAGCCCGGCTTCGAAACAAAAGCGATGCGGGTCAACGTCGCTCCCGGGCAGCGCGTACTGCATCGTATCGCCCTGAATCCCACGCCCCCGCTTGATCTGGCGCCGCCCTCACCACGAACCACCGCAGAGCCAGCCAATCTCACGGCCGCTCCAAGGACCGACGTTTTCCCCACCGAGCAGAGTCGGCAAGAGCACCCCTATCGAACCGCGGCTCTGGTCGCCGGGGGCAGCGGTCTGGCTTTTTTGGCTGCCGGTACAGCGTCGGGGTTGTGGGCCCTTTCGATCAATCGAGACTTGGACCGCGCCTGCGAGGGCAGTCACTGCCCGAAAAGCCGCGGCGAGGACATCGAACGGCTGCAGACCCTGACCCACGCCACCAACGTGCTCCTGACCATTGGTGCCGTCGCCACCGTGAGCGGCGTGGTACTATGGCTGGTGGGAGAACCCGCATCCAGCGAGGCTACCGTCGGAACGGACGTGCACGTGCGGCTGGCTCCAGGAGTTGCACAAGCTCAATTCGTCAAAAGGTTCTGATGCGTCAACGTGTTCGACAATCGCTCGCAGGCTGTTGCCTGTGCGCCTTGGGATGCCAAGCCTTTGTCGGTGACTACGTTGCAAACTTGGGGGAGGCACCCGCCACGACGAACACCGCGGAGCTCTGCGGCATCGAGCTCGACGAATTCGTCTTCGACCTCGACTTGGAAACGACCGAGGCACACGACAATCTGGAAGCCTACTACGAGGCAGCCAATCCCGAGCTGGTCGCTCACTTGGCCGCAGTAGCCGACACCCACATGAAGGGCGAGCGCCATGCCCGGATCACCTATTTGCGCGGCGCCGCAGGTGTGGGCAAGTCCTTCGTCACGCGGAACCTCACAGACGCCTTCGAAGACTCGGAGCAGTGTGTGGTGTCGTTGGCCGAAGCCTTCATGCTCGAAGCGGATTCACTCGGCTTCGAAGTGGAACAGGCGGCTGACCTGGCCACTTTGGACGGCACGACGGTGTTCAACACGCTGCCCAACGTGAGCCAACCCAGCCGGTTCAGTTTGCTGACGTTGCTCGAAGCAGCAGGTTGTTTCGACGAGGGCATCCTGACCCCACTCGTCATTTTGGATGGCCTCGACGAAATCCACAGCGATGCGTCCACGCTGCTGCTCGAAGAGCTGGACGACTATGTCCTGTCGGGAGCCGAGGGCACCGGCGACTTCGTGCACTTTTTGGTCAGCGGTAGACCCGAGGGTTTCGCTCGTTGGCTCACCGCTCCCGAACGCACTCGGGCGAACACGGCCATCGTCGATCAGTTCGATCTGACTCCACCGGTCTACGACACGGCCGGCGACCTCGCTTACCGCGTCAAGAGCTATCTGGAGTTTGCCCGAATGCCTGCACCACAACCTCAGGAGCTGGAGTCTCATGTCGAAAGCTTCGTGGCGGCGCTCCTTGACTACCCCTTCTTGAGGTATTCCATCGGCAACCTCGCGGTGGGCAACATCGTGATCGATCAGACCGCTCCTGGGCTGACGCTGTCGGAGCGGTCGCTCAAGGAAGGCATGTTCGACGACTTGCTCGTGCGAAATGCGGCCACCCATGGGCGACCGGGAACAGACAACGCGCTTTCCGGAGTGTACCGACGCATGCTAGAGGACATCGCAGCACAGTACGTCGATGTCGACCAGAGCGGGCGCTTCACGGTGCGCTCGGAAGACACGGTGCCGGTAACCGACGATGACGGAACCCCGCTCGGCCGGGCGCGCGTGCGCAACGTGCTCGACCGGGCCGGAGTGGCATTCCTTACCGAACCGCGCACGTCGACCACGCGCTATCGCTTCGAGCCCTTTTGGCTACAAGCTCATCTGATCGAACGCAGGAATCAACGCTTGCACGCAGGGTACGCCTACCAAGCCTGCTACTGAGCACCTGGAAACCACGCTATTCGTGGGTGTCGGGAAACGCCGATGACGGGGGGGGTTTGCGCTCTGGCTTCGGTGCAGGCTCGAGCGGTGGCAGCGGCGGCACGGGTGGAAGTGGTCGCTCGGACGCCGCATCGGTCTTTTTGGCCGATGCCTCGTCCGGCGCTTCAACCTTGTCCGCCGCGAGCTTGTCGTTCGATGGAGGTTTCGATGCGGCCAATGCGTAGCGCGCTTCTACGGCCTCCTCACCCGACCGTGCGCCACTGGTCACCAAAGGCGTCATTTCGTCGCCGATGTCTTCCAGCTCTTCGTTAATCTCCTGGTCGCTCATGGCGTCGCCCGCACGCGCGCGAGGCACACTGGCGCGCTGCCGAGCTGGCGCTGGAGCGCCCCTACCATTGCTCCCGGCCACACGCGGCGCAGGGCTGCCCAAGGGCAATTCGTCGCCCAGCACCGGCAGCACGTTCGGACCGTCGGTCACCGGAACTACCTCGGGTCCCTGGGGTGCGCCTTTGGAGAGGTCCCGGCTTTTTTCCACGAGCAGGCCGCTAGTCGCCCCCGCCTGGTTGGCCCCGTCTGTTGGGTGGGTCGAGACGAAGTACCCGACGATACCCAACAAGCCTCCGAGCGCCACGCCGACCGCCAACCGCAGGCGCCCTCGCCTGCCGGAAGTCGAGTCGCTGGGGGTGGCCTGCTCCTGTTCGGTGGCGGGCACCTGCTGGAGCATGCTCTCGTGTGCGGCCAGGGCCGCCGCCAGCTCCAGCGCGCTCGAAAATCGCTCATCCGCCGACTTGTTCAGGCAGCGCAGCACCAACTCCTCGAGTGATTCGGGGATGTCGGGCCGCTCGGACCTCAGCAGCGGTGGTTCCCCGGCGACCACGCCGGAGCAGATCTCGTGTTGGTTATTGCCGCCGAACGGTACGTAGCCGGTGAGCAGCTCGAACAAGACCACTCCGAGCGACCAAATGTCCGCACGATGGTCGACCAAGCTGCCGGGAAGCAGCTGCTCGGGCGCCATGTATTCGGGAGATCCGGGCCCCAATGACCCTGCGTCGTAGCGCCCATCGGCACCCTGGCGCGCGGAGATCCCAAAATCGATGACCTTGAGCGTGCTGCCACCGTTTTCGTTGTCGGCCAGGAAGAGATTTTCCGGTTTGATGTCTCTGTGAACGATGCCCTTGGCGTGGGCTTCAGCCACGGCCTCGCAAGCCTCGCGCACGAGCTGCACGGCGAGCGAGAGCGGAACCTGGCCCTGTTGTTCCAGCAGCGTCCGCAAATCTTTGCCGCGCAGCAGCTCCATGACGATGAATGGAGACCCGTCCTCGATCCCGGCGTCGAGCACCTGGGCGACATGGGGACCTCGGAGCTGCGCGAGAGCGCGCGCTTCTTCCATGAAGCGCTTGACGGCGTCCGCATTGTTGACCAGCTCTTTGCGAATCACCTTCACCGCGACGGGCTGATCGAGTGTCACGTGCCAGCCGGCGTAGATGATGCCCATGCCGCCCTCGGCAAGGCGGTCGTCGAGCCTATAACGGCCCGCAATGTCCGGTCGACTCGGCGGGGCCGAGCTGATTCTTTTCACCGGAGCGATTTCCGGCTCCGGATTGAACGTAACGGCCACATGCGGCTCGATTTCGCCCGGGGGCTGACTGGACCGGAGACCCGAGCTGGGGCTCGTATCGCTGTCGAAGATGCGAGCGTCCAGTACCCCGCCGAGCGGAGCCGCCGGAGGGCGCTCTACTGGCTCTGTGTCGCCGGACGCCGAAGGAGGCTCGCTCTCCCGACCCGACTCGTCGGCAGAGTCGCGCGCGGATCGGCCCCTAACACCGGACTCACCCACCGTGGTTCCGACCTTTTCACTGCCCGGTCCACTACCCGGATTAGAGGAGCGCCGGGCCTCGTACTCGCGCGACCCCATGGCCAAAAGAGAATATTAACGCTTATATCACACCCGGTGTATCAAAACCGAGGGTATGTAAATAGCCTACACTGGGCCGGGCGCAAGTCCATCAATGGTCGACCCGCTGTGGCACGCAGTTTCCCTGCATAAATTTCACCTATTGCGAGCAGCCGGGTTGGGTCAGGTGCTTTGACCAAGCACGTCAAGGCGCGACGCCCTCCATCGTAAGACCACGAGGGTCCACGCCTACGATCCGCAGTTCTGGTACCTGACGCTCTCCGCCTTGACTTCACTTCGGCGGCGTTGTTCGCAAGCAGCGCGCAACCGCTTGAGCGGAGCCACCTGTTCGATATCGGAAGCCTTGTTGCCTGAGCTCTTACCGCCCGCAGCCTTCCAGACTCGGTGCTTGGCATCCAAAAGTGGATCGTGAGCGACACAGTGCGCCCGGCACGCGTTCTGCAAAGCCAGCTGCTTGTTCTCTCCCGTCCCTGTGGCGCTTTTGCCTGCGATGCTCACCGTCGCCTCGCAGGGTGACTCTGCTTTGCAGGCGAGCAGCCCGACACATGGAACCAGCACCAGCCAGAGCTTGCAGACGTTGGTCCGCCGTGCCTTGCTCCACGGTGGCTTCGACATGGCTAGCTTCGACATGGTTTCGGCCTACTCGGCCTTGCGCGAACCTGCAAGGAAACTCGCCGACCGTCGCCTGCTGCGACGCCCCCCGCTTTACTCTCGGCGGTTTGTTGATACGGTCCCGCGCATGTCCCTGGTCGACGCGAAAGGATTGGTGAAAGCCTACGGCTCTCGCACCATTCTACGCGGCGTCGATGTTACCATCCGACCGGGCGAACGCGTCGGTGTCGTTGGCCTGAACGGTGCAGGCAAGAGCACCTTGGCTCGACTGTTGGCCGGTGAAGAATTGCCCGACGCGGGGCAAGTCGCCAAGCAACGGGGTGCCACCATCCGATACCTCGCACAAGAACCGCGGTTCGAGGCCGACGTGAGCGCCGAAGCAGCAGTTCGGTCGAGCCTGGGGGAATGGACCGCTGCGCTCGAACGGCACGCGGAGCTCACCCGGCAGCTCAGCGCGGTAACGTCGCCGGATGCGACACTTCTGCAAGCTCAGGCTACGCTGGCCGAAGACATCGAACGCTTGGGAGGCTGGGATCCGACGCACCGCGTCCAATCCAGCTTGAAACGCCTGGGAATCGCGCATCCGGAGACACCGGTGCGGACCATGAGCGGCGGTGAGCGCCGCCGCGTGGCCTTGGCGCAGGTCCTCGTCGCCCAACCCACCCTGGCCATTTTGGATGAACCCACCAATCACCTCGATGCGGAAACCATCGAGTGGCTGGAGCAGTACTTGCTCGACGAGTATCGCGGCGCGCTAGTGCTGGTCACGCATGACCGCTACCTCTTGGACCGCGTAGCAACACGCACTTTGGAGGTGGTTGAGGGCGAGGTCTTCAGCTTCGAAGGCGGGTACGAGCGCTATCTCGAGCAAAAGGCAGAACGTCTGGCTCACGCCGAGCGCACGGAAAAAAATCGGCAGAACTTCCTGAGAACCGAGCTCGACTGGCTGAGGCGTCAACCGAAGGCGCGAGGCACGAAACAAAAAGCGCGCATCGAGCGCGCCGAGCAAGCGCTGGCCCAGCGCGCTCCGAAACAGGACAAGGTGTTCGACTTCGAGCTAGGGGTCGCGCGCCAAGGAAAGGTCTTGCTAGAGCTTCGCGCTCTCACGCTAACCGTCGGCCACCAGGAGCTCGTCCGTCACCTGGACCTCATCGTGAGCCAGGGCGACCGCATCGGCATCATCGGGCGCAACGGCAC
>Ga0079224_100008544_pt1 | contig 13887 bp, 12 predicted proteins | sample Stecom2015_FD_80414 | JGI IMG/M metagenome (GOLD analysis project Ga0079224, IMG submission 80414) | Agricultural soil microbial communities from Utah to study Nitrogen management - Steer compost 2015 | ecosystem: Environmental > Terrestrial > Soil > Agricultural land | place: USA: Utah... | reverse complement strand
TCGATCGGCACGACGAGGTCACCGGCGATCGCATCGAGCGCGCCGCGAATCGACTGCTCCTTCGGTCGGCTCGGCTGATCGACGTTGTACGGCGGCGCCCATTCGCGTGCCGGCGCGAGCCGGTCGATGTGGCTCGCGACGACGATCAGCGGCGGCATCTTGCGGGCGGGATCGGCCGCGAAGCGCGCCCGCACCGCGTCGAGCGCGGCGCGGTCGAGCGCGCGGTCGGCGCGGTGCGCCGGCGCGACCCAGATGATCAGGTCGCACGAGAACGCGCGCTTCACGAACTCCGCGACGCCGTTCTCGTCGTCGATGCCGGGCGAGTCGATCAGATAGGCCGGCGGCAGCCCTTCCTCGCGAAGCTCGTATCCTTCGAAGCCCGCCGTCAACGGCAGCACGTCGACGCCGGCTCGAAGCTCTCCGAGCATCCGGTTCACGAGCGTCGACTTGCCGGCGTTCGTCTGTCCCGCGATCAGAACCCTGAGCGAGCCGGGCGGCGCCGCGGGCGCGGCGACGTCACCGAGGCCTTCGGTTGCCGCGGCCGCAGCCATCCGCATCGCATCGACGCGCATGCGCCCCGAGTAGAGGTCGATCGCCGCCCGGCCGATCTCCTCGATCCAGAGGCGCACGATGCGGCGCCGGACGTTCACCTGCAGGCTGTCGAACAGGTCGCTGACGAGGTGATCGCGGATCTCCGCGACGACCGCGTGCAGCGGGCTCACGGCACGTGCGATCCGGAGCAGCGTGTAGAGCCGAAGGCCCTGCCGGTAGCTCGCCTCGACGAGAGGCCGATAGCCCCATGCCCGCATCAGCGGACCGACCTTCAGCCGATGCGACAGCGGCACGTGCTCGAGCAGCGCGAGCCTCAGGCGCGCGCTGACGCGCTCGGTAAGGAGCAGAAGCTCCGGCAGCGTGAACTCGAGCGCGGGCTCCCTGCGTCCGCCGTGGTAATGCTGCGCGACCTCCTCGATCGTGCGCTGCGCGACGGCGAGCATCTTGCCGCGGCTCGCGAGCTCGGAGCCGTCGGCCTCCGCGCTCAGCCGCTGGACGGCCGCCCACGCGGCGTGCTCGTGCGGAGCCCACGTCGGGTCCGGCTGCGTCAGCGACGGCCGGCGGGCGTCCGGCGCGGTCGGGCGGCGCGGACGGTGACGGATCCGGAGCGCGGTCCAGACGAGCGCCGCGAGCGACATTGCGCCGAGCAGCCACCAGATCAGCCAGCCGCGCTGCCACATCCATGTGACGCCCGCGCCGAACAGCACGAGCACCGGGATCAGGAGCAGCACGATCGCCGCGATCTCGACCCACCAGCGCGCCCAGAAGCGCCAGCCGGTTCTCGGTCTCGGCGGCGGCGCGGGGTCCGCGCCCCTCGACGCTCCACCGCCGATGCGGGCCGGCGCATCGCCGTCCCGTGCAGCGCCGGGCTTCGGGCGTTCGGGCTGTGACTCGTCGCCGCTCATTTCGACGCTCCGCCGCTCGATGTGCCGCCGCGGCGGACCATATCGAGCGCTTCCTTCAGCGAATCGCGGTACACGCGCTTCACCTCGTCGACGTCGGCGCCGCCCCTGCGCCGCGTCGTCGCGAGGTAGTACGACGCGGCTTGCCCGAGCGCGTACGTCACCGAGAAGCTCGTCGCGCCCGCCGCCGCGGCGCCGACGGTCTGACCGTAGACGGGAATCAGCTTCGCGAGCTGGCGCAGCCCGAGGCTCACGCCGAGGCCGATCGCGGTTCCGGTGCCGAGCGACGCGGCGAACCGGCGGAGCGTCTCCCGATCCCACGTGACCCCGTGGATCCGGCCGACGCTGTGCAGCATCTTGCCCTGGATCGTCGGCACGGTGACGAGGCCGACCATCGGCACGACGTCGGCGGCGGCCGCCGCGAGCGCGTAGCCCAGCACGTGCGCCCGCGTGCGCTCCATCAGCCTGCCCGCGTCGCCCTGCGTGAGCGCGCGCAGGATCACGTCCATGCCGGCGGAGCCTGCGTGCTCGAGCGCATCGAGCAGCGCGTGGAGCCCGTAGTACGGCTCGCTGAAACCTTCCTCGGGACGCGTGAAGTCGATCGGCACGGTGTGCACGGCGCCGGTGCCGGGCAGCGCGCGGAACGCGGCCGCCTGCACGTCGAGCGCGCGGCGCAGGTCCGCGAGCTCCGGAGCGGTCGCAAGCTGCTCGTACGGCAAATGGTCCGCGCCCTCCGGATACGCCTCGTGGAGCCACGTCAGCGCGACGACGATGGCCCAGTCGGGATGGCGCTCCCGCACGGCGCGGAGCACCCGCAGGACCGCCTCCTGTCGCGTGTCCATCGCGCGAACGACGGCGAGCACGACATGCGCGCGGCTCTCGAGCTGCGCGAGGTCCTCGGTGGGGTCGTAGCCGACCTCGCCGAGCCCGCTGCTGTCGAGGAAACGGATCACGGGCACGTCCGACGGAAAATCGAAGATGCGCGCCGTGCGCGTGCACGGCTTGAAGCCGAGACCGATCTCCGCGTCCGGATGCCCGGTGATCGCGCGCACGATCGACGTCTTGCCGGACTGCACCTTGCCGAGCAGCCAGACGACCGGCGCGCGCTCGCGCGCGAGCTCGCCGATACGGCGTTGCTGCTCCGGATCCGGCTCGGGATTCAAGACCACCCGGCGGATCGCGCGCCAGGCGCGGGTCAGACGTTCGCCGGCCATGACGCTCACGCCGGCGACCCGAGCAGTGCGACGAGCGTACTGCCGACACTGTTCACGGCGCCGATACTACCAGCCTGCCGCGGGACGAGGCATCCGGAACGGCCGCGCGCTGCGGGAAAATGGCTCAGACACCTTTCTCGTCGCGACGAAAAAGATGTCTGGCACGTTGGCTACCCGCCAGCATCTCGCGTGCCGCTCGGGTGTCCGATGCTCGCGACGTCGACGCGATGCTCCGCGACGCCGTGCGCACGCATCGGCTCCCGCTCGAGCTCCGCGTTCCGGCGGCGTTTCGCATCGAGCAGCCAGTGCGGGCAGCGCGCCTTGTCCGCGTAGAGATTCTCGCAATCGTCGCAGCGAACGCACTCCGTCACGACGATCTTGCGGTTGCGGATCGCGCCCCATTCGCACGTGTTCTCGCAGACCTTGCACTGCGTGCACTCGGACCAGCGCTTGATCCTGAAAACCGAAAGCAGAGACAACAGCCCGAGCGCGGCGCCGACGGGGCACAGGAATCGACAGTAGAGATTGCGAACGAATACGCTCGCGAGAAGCAGCGCGGCGAGCCCGATCCAGAGCGCCGTCGATGCCTGAAACGTGAACATCCAGAACGGCTCGATGTAGCGATAGAACGAGATCTCGCGAGTCGACAGGAAGACCGCGATCGCCGCTGCGAGGATCGCGTACTTGACGTAGCCCGCCCGCCGCTCGATCTCAGGCGGAATCTCGATCTGCCACCTCCTCGGCACGACGGCGTCGATCAGCTGCGTCAACGCGCCGAACGCGCAGATCCTGCCGCAGTAGAGCCTGCCCCAGAGCAGCGTCGTCGCGACGGCGAACGCGGCGAACGCATACCACGCGATGCTGTACGAGAAGATCGGCAGGTTCGCAGACAGCGCGGCGAAGATGTTCGTGATCGACAGGAGCTGGCTCTTGTAGACGCCGAGGTAGAGCACGGAGGCCGCGAGCGTCGCGTGCTTGAGCGGCACGCTGCGCCGCGAGAAGCCGATCATCGCGAAGGTTGCGAAGGCCGCGAACAGCAGCACGTCCGGCGCCTGATCGCGGAGGAGCTCAGCGAAGGAAGGCGCCGCCTCGTCGAGATCGTCGAACCCCCAAGGATCCTCGTCGTCGGCTCCTTGCCCGAAAGCCGCGAGCGGCGCGAGCGACGCGCCGACGAGCAGCATGGGCTTTGCGGCCGATGCGGCAGCACGCGCGAGACCCGCACCTGTCGCACCGCATCGGCGCCGCGCGGTGCGGGCCTCTGCGGCGAAGCGGCGCGGCTCACGTGCGCCGTTCATTGCTCGGGCGGCGTGAGGTAGGCACGCGCGACGCGGCGCGCGCTGTTCCGGACGGCGCGGCTCGCGCTCGCGACCGTGACCGTCGCGCGCGAGATCGCGTCGATGTCCTCGCCGACGCGAAACCGGTCGCGCACGCTCTTGCCGACGAATTGCCGCGGCCATTCGGGAAGGTCGATCGAGAAGTAACCGTAAGGCTCGCGATGCTCGACGACGATGACGCCCGTCAGCACGCCCGACACGTCCATGCCGACGAGCATCTTGATCGGACCGTCGTAGGCCCGCTCGAGAGGCTCGAGCTCCGTCGTCCAGAATGCGAAACCGAGCAGCGCCGCCTCTCCGGTCGCGTCGGCGGGACCGAATGCTTTGAAGTGCGGCGGATCGCCTTCCTTCGGCGAGAAGTCGACCGCGTCGGGGAACAGGCTTTCGAGCTGTTGCCGCAGCACCGGGTCGTCGACCGATTGACCGACGACCGTCGCCGACGCGACGAGGCAGGCGACGACGGCGACGAGTCCGATTCGCAAGGCGGGCTCCTTCCTCATCCGGTCCGATTATTGCGAGCCGCGGAGCCGAGGGTCAATTTGCTCGACGGGCCTCCGCAAACGTTACCTCGCCGCCCCGAGCGTGCAGCGTCGAGAATTCGCTGCCGACGTCGGGCATGATATGTATTCGCGTAAACGGGAAGAGCAGCGAGCGCCATCGTGCCGACGATCCACTCGAGGACATTCACGTCGCAAGCCCGCGCGATCCGCGCAGCCGCCGCGTCGACGCTCGCCGTCGCCCTCTTCGCCTCGGGCGATGCCGAAGCGCAGAACGTCGCGCTCGAGCGGAGGCTCGAATCCGCGACCCGCGTCGATTGCCGCTTCACGGCGCTCGCGACCGGGGACTGGACGGGCGAAGGGGCCAACGTGACGGTCACCGACGTCGAGCACAAGGCCGCGTTTTTCGACATCGACGTCGACAGCGGCACGGCCGAAGCGGAAGGCGCGCTGGGCGCAACGTTCATCGTCGTGCGTTATGCACGTGGGTACCTGCACTTCTTGCAGATGGGCAACGCGGGACCGGCGCATCTGACGACTGTGCTCGCGCAGCCGTCGAGCGACGGCCGCTTCAAGGCCGTTCAGACGCGGCACGAGTACTCGCAGATTGCATTGCCCGGCTTCACTTCCAGACCGGAGATGTACATCGGCGACTGCGAGGTCGTCAGCGCGGACGGGTAGAGCCGACGCGCGTCCGCGTCGGAAACGGTCACCCGACACATCGAAGCCTTCGCGGCCGCCGACTAACGGCAGGTTTGCGCGCCGGGCTCAGCGCGCACGAAAGGCCGTCCCTGGCATCCGACGCCCGGCCGGGCGCCGTGTCCATCGATTCGCGAAAGGGTGCGGAGTGCTAGTTCGCGCCGCCGCCCGGACCTCGGCCGCCGCCCCCCGGGCCGCCTCCCGGCCCCTGCATCCGCGGACGGTTCTCGAACTCTTCGCGCGACACCGAACCGTCCTTGTTCGCGTCCCAGTTCTGGAAGATCTGGCCGAGCATGTCGCCGCCGCCCGGGCCGCCCGCGCCCGGACCGCCCGGGCCGCCTGCGCCCGGACCTCCGCGCGGCATGTTCTGGAACATTTGCGTGAAAAACTGCCGCACCTCTTCCTCGGAAAGCGCGCCGCTCTTGTCGGTATCGATCTGATCGAACGAGGGCGGCCCCGGAGGCTGCGCAGAAGCCGTGTGCGCCGCGGCGCCGAGCGCGGCCGCAAGCGCAATGACCGTCAACCTTCTCATGGTTCTTCTACCTCTCGACGAGGGGAAACGGCGACACGAAGTATAGGGCCGCAATCGTCGCGCAGATTGGAGATTTCTCAAGAGCGCGCCTTTCCGTCACCGCTTGGCGTCGGCGGCCCGCGCGTAGAGCGACGCGATCCGGGCGGCATCGCGCGCCGACAGCCCCGGGAAGTCGGCGATGTCATCGCGAGACTCGAGCTGCTCGCGATACCGCCGAAAGAATCCCGGGATGTCGCCGCCGTACCCGAAGAAGTACATGATGTCGGCGTATTCCGACGAGTGCTCGAGCCCGAACGCATGGCCGAGCTCGTGCACGCAGGTGAGATAGACGATCGTCTCGCGAAGCAACGGATCCTCGAGCGCTGCGCCCGCGATATCGGGCCCGAGGGCGCGCACGTCCGGCCGAACGTAGACGGCCGCGCCGCGGCGCCCGTTCACGAAGATCGGGCGCATTTCGCCGTACTGGCCCGCGCTCGCCGGCACGAAATAGATCCGCAGGATCGCGTCCTCCTCGGGCGCCTCGGCGAGCTCGAACGCGCCGCCCGCGGCGTTTCGCCACGCGGCGAGCGCCCAGAGCGCGAGCTCTCGATCCGACTCGCGATACATCGAGCCAGGCGCACCTTCCGCGATGAAATACGTGATCGGCCCGTCCGCATCGAGCGGCGCGATCGGCGTCGGTTGCGCATCTGCGGCGGACGGCGCCGTCGCAAGCGCGAGCAGCAGCGACAGGCACGCGAGCACGCGTGCGAAGGCACCCATACGAGCCGCGGCGAAGATCGAGTCGTGCGTTCTCATTCCAGGTCGTGCTCTTCCGGTCTCGTCGTGGCGTCCTGCTCGACGAGCTCGCATTTGATCGTCGGCGCCTCCGTGTCGGCGGCTGCCGTACCGGTCTGCACCTCCCTGCACACCGGCCGCGAGCGCAGATACGCGGGCTTCAAGTGCGCGAACAATTTCGGAGATTCGCCCTGCTCGGCGCAAACACTCGCGAAGTTCCTCCCGCCGAACCCGAGGCCGAACCCGCCGGTCAGCGCGTTGCAGAGCTCGGCGAGCGCGCGGCCGATCCTCGTGCGCGCAGCGCCCGGCGACAGCACCGACGCCCCCCCGCGGCCGCGATAGCGCTCCGCGGCCTCGAAGATACTCTCCGACGGACCCGGCTCCTCCGGCGGCGGCGCGTCGATGAGGTCATCGAGCGAGAACGTCAGGTAGTTCTCCTCGCGCTCCCGCTGCTCGCGTATCGCCTCGATGGCACGCCGCCGTGCCTCTTCGAGCTGGGCTTCGGTGAACGCGAAGCGGCTAGCGGGATCGTCCGCGGACGCGTCGGGCACGGCGCGTTCCGGGTCCGACGACGGTACGGCTTCCGCATCGGATTCCTCGTCACGCGATTCGGCACTCGAGTCGGCGTCGCGCTGCTCGGGCTCGACGAGCGGCTCGGGCGCGGGCGGCACCGGCACGACCTCGGGCTCGGGCAAAGGCTCGGGCGGCACCGCCGCGACTTCGCGCTCGGGCAAAGGCTCGAGCGGAGCCGGACGTTCCGGTGGCTCGGGAATGATCCGCACGAGCGCAAGGTCCGGCGTCCGGAGCTCCGTCAGCCATATGGCTTCGATGGGCGGCCTGGCGTCGTGCTCCGCGACGTCCCAAGACAAGTGTGCAACGCCGACGACGACGAGCGCATGCAGCGCGAGAGACGCTCCGCACGCCGCGATACGGGTCCTCGTCCTGTCGCTCGGGCGTCGCATCCGAGCGTCAGCACGTGAAGGAACACGTGAAGAGACGGGTCACCTCGAGGCGAGCGATCATCGTCGTCGAGAACGTGCTCGCGCTCGCCCGAGCATGATTGCCGCCTCGAAGGCCGTAGAGCGTGGCGTTGCCATCGACGAGCACCGTGAAGGTCACCAAGTCAACCGAGTGCGCACGGAGATGCCGCCGCGGGATGTGCGCGTAAGCGCATCTTCGATCGGACGAGGCTTCTGGTACGCCTTCCATTAGTACCTTTCTCGATCGCCGGAGTTTCCCGCCGATCGCCGAGGGGCAGAGTAGCCGAATCCGCGCGCGCCGCCGAATTGCGCGGGAAGATCGCGACGGGGCCGCGCGGAGACCGGCCCGTCCAGGTTCGGGCCCGCCTGCGACTTCCGCTACACTGAAAGCTGCCGATGATTCGGACCGCACGGGGGAGAATCGCATGGTGAGGGGAAACGTCAGAGGAACGCTCCTGCTCGGCGCCGCGTTCCTATGCCAGGATGCGGCGCTCGCGCAGAACGATACGGGTTCGGTCGACCTGTCCCCGCTTTTCGCTTGCGCCGACATCGAACGCGAGATCCTGCGCCTCGAGTGCTACGACGACGCGGTCGCAGCCCTCCGCGCCGATCGAGCGGTGCGCAGCGAGACGCGGATCGGCGTGTCCCGCGCGGCGGAAGCTGCGCCGGCCGCGCGGAGCGGTGCAACGTCCGATCGAACGCCGACGGCGACGGACCGCAACGACGCATCCGCTGCGTCGCCGCGCGTCGTCGCGGAACGCGAGCTCGCCGCCCCGGATACGCCCGCCGATGCGCGCACGACCAATCGCCGCGACAGAAGCGTCCGGATCGTCGAGGTACGCACGCAGATCCCGGGCCGGGCCGTGTTCGTGACGTCCGACGGAGAGGAATTCGTGCAGACGAGCGGACAGCTCAGGCTCTACCTGCCCGAGGTGCCGTTCCAGGCCGAGGTGCGCTCCGGCGCCATCGGCGGCATGTTCCTCACGCCGGAAGGGACACGGCGCAGCATCCGCATCACGGTGCGCGACTGACCTATACGAGACCTCGAGCGCCGCGCCTCAACGCTGACGTCTGAGGTGATAGTCGAACGCCGCGCCTCGAGCGCGTGCGTTCGCCCAGATGACCAGCATTTCCTCGAGCACGTGCGCGTAGCGCAGCGGGCCGACATCGACGACCTCGAGCCCCATCCCTTCGATCAACCCGGCGACGAACGCTTTTGCCTCTTCGTCGTCGCCAGCGATCGGAATCGTGACGGGACCGCCCGAGCTTTCGGGGTCGATCATCGTTCGGTAGTTCAACGTATTGAACGCCTTCACGACGCGCGCGCTCGGCGCCGCCGCCTGGATCAGCTCGGCGTTCGAGCCCTTGCCCGGCACGTCGTGCACGAGCCAGCCGTCGTCGCCGCGGCCGATGCGATTCGTCGGATCGATGATGATCTTGCCCGAGAGATCGCCGAGCTCCAGCGTCACCTCCTCGGCAACGCCGCCCGGCACGGCGAGCACGACGACGTCCGCTTGGGCGACCGCTTCCTGCTGCGTCGTCGCGGATGCGTGCTCGCCGGTGCGCGCGACGAGCTCCGCGACGTCGTCGCGGTCCGGGGTGCGCGAGCCGTAGACGATCGTGTGGCCCAGCGCGGCGAGCTCCGGGCCGAGCGCGCCCGCGACCTGTCCTGTCCCGATGATCGCGATCGTCTCCGCGGCGGCAGCGATGTGGAATCCGACGACGGCGAATCCCACGAGGACGGCGGCGATCAGCCTTCGGTGCATGCGCATGACGAGTGTCCCCCTGTAGTTCGATCGACGACGCCGCGACACCGTCGTCGGCGTCGAAGCGTGCGGACGCCATCATACGACAGCCCGCGTCGGCCGATGCCCGAGCGGGCCGCAGGATTCCCTCTATAATCCGTGGATCCGGGGACGCGCCCGCGGGCGTTGGGGGAAGAATAATGGAACGCAACCGCTACTCGAGCTTCGATCGCAGAACCTTCATCAAAGGGAGCGCGGCCGTCGCGCTCGCCGGCATGCCGCTCGTCTCGCTCGGCCAGGACCGCCGTCTCGCGTCGATCGGCGGCATAGCCAGAACGCGCGCGGGCCGGGTCCGGGGACTGTTGCGTGACGGCGTGCATCAGTTCTGGTGCGTGCCGTACGGCGCCCCGACCGAAGGCGCGAACCGTTTCATGCCGCCGCAGCCGCCTGCGCCATGGTCCGGCGTTCGGGATCATTTCGAGATCACGTTCGCCGCGCCGATCGAGCCGGGCGCCGAGGAGCCCGCACCGGTCGTGACGGCGCTGAACCGTCACACACCGCAGAGCGAAGATTGCCTCACGGTGAACGTCTTCACTCCGGGGCTCGACGGCAAAGCCCGTCCGGTCATGGTCTGGTTGCACGGCGGCGGATTCTCGGTCGGCTCGGGCAACTACCTGCTCTACGACGGGACGAATCTCGCGAAGAAGGAAGACGTCGTCGTCGTCGCGGTAAATCACCGGCTCAACATCTTCGGCTTTCTGCATCTCGCCGACCTGGGCGGCGAGAAGTGGGCGCGCTCGACGAACGTCGGGATGCAGGATCTCGTCGCCGCGCTCGAGTGGGTGCGCGACAACATCGAGAACTTCGGCGGCGACCCGGATCGCGTCACGATCTTCGGGCAGTCGGGCGGCGGCGGCAAGACGACGACGCTGATGGCGATGCCGTCGGCACGCGGGCTCTTCCACCGCGCGATCGCGCAGAGCGGCTTCGCGTTCCGCGGGCAGACGGCGGACGATGCGACCGCGGGCGCCGAGCAGCTCCTGCGCCGGCTCGGGCTGCGTGCCGATCAGCTCGACAAGCTGCAAGAGCTCGACTTCCGGCAGATCCAGGCCGCGTACTACCAGCAGCCGCGCATACCGCGCCTCGGGACGGGGCCCGTGATCGACGGCAGGATCCTGCCGCGGCACCAGTGGGATCCGAGCGCGCCGTCGTACTCGGCGAACGTGCCGTTCATGACCGGCTCGACCGAGACGGAGGACGGCTGGCTCGGCCCGCCCGAGTACGATCTCTCCGACGAGGAGATGCTCGAGCGGTTCACGACGAGGATCGCGAACGGCGACCCGGCGGAAGGACGGCGCCTCGTCGATCTCTACAAGCGCACTTATCCTGACCGCCGCAACCAGATGCTGTGGCTCACGGCCGATGCCGACAACACGCGCCGCTGGAGCGCGCAGGAGATGTGCCGTTTGAAGCACGCGCAGCACGCGGCGCCTGCGTACCTCTACTTCTTCGACTGGCACTCGCCCGTGCACAACAACCGCATGGGCGCGTATCACACGCTCGACATTCCGTTCGTCTTCTACAATCTCGACATCGGCGCGTCGATGACCGGCTCCGCGCAGTCGCGATACGAGCTCGGCCACGTGATGAGCGCCGCCTGGGCCGCGTTCGCGCGCACCGGCAACCCGAACCATGCGGATATGCCGTACTGGCCGCCGTTCGACCCCGAGCGCTATCCGACGATGATGTTCGGCGAAACGGTTCGGATGCGAAACGACCCGAACCGCGAGACCCGCCTCGCGATCGAAGCCCTGAAGCAGCGCGCGTCGTAAAAATCGGGGTCAGACCCCGATTTCCCGGGCTCTGCCCCCCGAAGGAAATCGGGGTCAGACCCCGTTTTCTTTGGCTGATCTCCGCTCCCCCGGTTCATTCCCACATATCCAAGGCAGGCGACAGCTCCTTCCGCTCCTTTCGCGGCCGACCGGGCCGACGCCGTCGAAGCGACCGATTCACCGACGCCTCGAGCGACTGCCGAAACTCCTCGCTACCCGCGGGTAATCCGCTCCGTACGCCGTTGCGAAGCTCATTCATGACTTTCTGCGGCAGACCTTCCTCGAGCAGCTCTCGGTATCGAGCGGCGCGTATTTCGGCAGTCTTGCCGAGCTCGAGAAACACAGCGTGCGGCGTAACGAGCGACGAAGCGCGCGTGCCGCAATTGATTCGAACGCTGCTCCACGCGTAATCGTCCGGACGGCGCACCATGCCGGCTCGAACCGGGTTCAGCTCGATGTAGCGATAGCATGCGAGCAGATAGCGGTCCGTATCGATGGGCGAGGACCTGAAGCGCCCTCCCCACAACGTGCCCGTCCTGCCGAGTCGACGATTCAATTTGGCAACGTAGCGGCCAGCGACGTATTGCATCGTGCGCGAAACGCCTTCAGGCAAGCTCGATGTCACGAGCAAGTGCACATGGTTCGTCATCAACACGTAGGCGTGCACTTGGGTTTGGTAGCGCCGACATGCGTACTCGAGCAGCGCCAGGTAGAGCGCGTAATCCTGTTCCTCGAAGAACGTTCGCGCCTGGTTGTTGCCCCGCTGGACGACGTGAAACGTCGTATTCGGAACGGAGATGCGCGGAGGTCTTGGCATGCCGAAGCACATTGTCGCGACGGCGCAGCACCGACCGCCAAGACGAAATCCGGCGTGTGCCCCAAGAAACTGGGGTCAGACCCCGTTTTCTGCAGGAAATTGGGGTCAGACCCCGTTTTCTGGTCCCATAAACGTCAGCTGACTCCGTCCAAGCGATGGCGAAAAAGGGGTCTGACCCCGATTTCGACCCCGATTTCGAAAAAGGGGGCTGACCCCGATTTCAGTTGACGGCGAAGACCCAGACGACGCCGCCCTGCGGCACGATCGTGTTGCGGTTGAAGTACTGGTCGACGCGGCGCTGCGAGCCGACGGAGTCGACGCCCCAGCCGGCCTGCACGGCGATGTACTGCTTGCCGTCGACCTCGAACGAGACCGGCACGCCGAGCACACCGGAGTTGAGCCGGAGCTGCCACAGCAGCTCGCCGGTTCTCGCGTCGAACGCGCGGAAGTAACGGTCCGCCGTGCCGCCCGAGAACACGAGCCCGCCCGCGGTCGTCAACACGGGGCCCCAGTTCGACATCGGACCGTATACGTGGGTCCACACGCGCTCGCCGGTGCTCAGGTCCCACGCCTGAAGCTCGCCGACATGCTCCGCGCCTTCGCGCAAGCTCCCGCCGAAGTTCGTCACGCCGGTGAAGCCGCGTCCCGGCACATACTCGGTTTCCTCGCCCTCGAACGCCGAGCACAGATTGTCATTCGCGGGCACGTACAAGAGCTTCGTGATCGGATTGTACGCGGCCGGCGGCCAGTTCTTGCCGCCGTGCAGCGACGGGCAAAAGCTCGCGAGCTTGCCGATCCCGGGCTTCTTGTCCATGTCGTACTCCGGCCGACCGGTGCGCGGGTCGATCGACGTAAACACGTTCTGATGGACGAACGGCCACGCGTCCACGAAGCCGATGCCGTCCGCGCGCCGCTCGAGCAGCCACATGTAGCCGTTGCGGCCGGGATGCACGAGCGCCGGGAACGTGCGGCCGTCGCGCTCGACGTCGACCAATAGCGGCGCATCGACCTCGTCCCAGTCCCACGAGTCGTTCCAGTGATACTGGTGGAAACCCCGCAACGCACCCGTGTCGGCATCGAGCGCGATCACCGAGTTTGTGTACAGGTTGTCGCCCGGGCGAGCGTCGCCGGTCCACGGGCCGGGATTGCCGGTGCCCCAGTACGTGATGTTGAGCTCGGGATCGTACGTGCCCGTGAGCCACGCGGGCGCGCCGCCGGTGCGCCACGAGTCGCCGGGCCACGTCTCGTGACCGGGCTCGCCGGGCCCCGGAATCGTGTACGTCTTCCACGCCTCTTCGCCGGTCTCGGCGTCGTAGGCCACGACGAAGCCGCGGATGCCGCGCTCGCCGCCGGACACGCCGACGAGAATCTTGCCGCGTATCGCGAGCGGCGCGAGCGTCATGTAGTACCCGGCACGATAGTCCGCGACCGTCTGCTCCCACTCGACGTTGCCGGTTCTCGCGTCGAGCGCGACGAGCTTCGCATCCGACGTCGCCATGTAAACCTTGTCGCCGTAGAGCGCGGCGCCGCGATTCGTCGGATGCGCGAGCTGGATGTCGGGCGGCATCTGACGCTGATACGTCCACAGCACGTCGCCGGTCGCCGCGTCGAGCGCGAGCACGCGGTTCAGCGGCGTCGTCACGAACATCACGCCGTCGTTGACGATCAGCACGCCTTCGTGACCCTCGGTGATGCCGGTCGAGACGGTCCATACCGGACGAAGGTTCTTCACGTTCTCGGTATCGATCTGATCGAGCGGACTGTACCCCCAGCCGTCGTACGTGCGCCGATACAAGAGCCAGTTGCCGGGCTCCGGGTTCACGAGCCGCTCGTCGGTGACGACGCTGTAGTCGGCGATCTGCGCAGCGGCGAGGAGCGGAACGAGCACGAGCGCGCCGGCGGCGCTCATTCTGACGGCGGCCATCATGCGAATCCCCCTTACGAGCCGAGCGGACCGTCCCGCCGGCCGGATTTGTCGTTCTCGGGTCGAGTATAACGGAGCGGTGCGG
>Ga0079224_100008543_pt1 | contig 13887 bp, 11 predicted proteins | sample Stecom2015_FD_80414 | JGI IMG/M metagenome (GOLD analysis project Ga0079224, IMG submission 80414) | Agricultural soil microbial communities from Utah to study Nitrogen management - Steer compost 2015 | ecosystem: Environmental > Terrestrial > Soil > Agricultural land | place: USA: Utah... | reverse complement strand
GTCGCGCCGTCGGCGTCGGTCGTGAGCGCGTCGGATCCCATGCGGTCGAGCGCGAGCAGCAGCGGGCCGTCGCTCGCGGATGCGGCGCGCCAGATCTCGGTGCGCGCGACGTCGACGGCGTTCTCGCGCGCCTCCGGGTCGGATTCGCGGGCGGCGTCGAGCAGCAGGTCGGACAGCTCGTCGTCGTAGGCGAGGGCGTCGTCGCCGAGGCGCGCGGATCCGTCGCTCGTCGACGACGCGGGCACGAGCACGTGCGCGTCGCGGTCGGCCGTGAGCGCCGACACGGTGCCGTCGTCGGCGGATCCGGGCGCGGGCCAGAACACCTCGGGCTCCGTGCCGGGGCCGATGCGTGTGAGCGATTCGAGCGTGACGGGCGACTCCTCGGTGCCGACCGCGCTGTCGTCGAGGTACGCGCCGAGGTGCGTCGGGGCGAGGGGCTCCTCGAGCCCCGCGTCGATCTGCGGCGTGACGTCGGCGTCGCCGAACTGCAGCGCGAAGCGCTCGTTGCCGAGCGACATGAGCTCGTCGAGCCACGCGACGGCCTCCTCGGGCGCGCGGTCGCCGAGCGCACGGATCGAGGCGGGAATCGCGGGGTCGATCGCCAGGATCGCGTCGGTGCCGCGCACGGCGTCGAGCTGGGCGCGCAGCAGGCCGTTGTCGCCCGTCATGGTCGACAGTGCGCCGGCCGAGTACATGCCCTGCACCGAGACGGGGCCCGTGATGGGCATGACGAGCGCGACAGAGGCGTCGTCGTCGCCCGCGACGATCGCGACGCCGCGCTCCTCGACGGGCGACGATCCGCCCGAGAACTGCGCGACGACGGGATATGCCCCGGGAGGCATATCTCCGACCGAGACCGTTTCGTTGAGGGTCTGGGTGTCGTCGGGGGCGAGCGCGTTCGTCGCGAACGTGCCGAGACGCGTCAGCTGCGAGTCCGCGGATCCGTCGAGCCACGCCTCCACGGCGCGGGCGTCCCCGAGCGCCTGGCCGACCGAGACCGAGACGGTCGAGGCGGCGATGTCGGCGTCTGACGTGTTGGCGATGTCGATCGAGACGGCCAGCGCGTCGCCCGTCACGACGCCGCCGTCGCCGAGCGTCATCTCGATCGGCGCGGTCTCGTCGCTCGGATCCTCGGCGTTCGCGACCGTCGCGGGCAGCGGGCGCGCGTGCGCCGCGGCCGGCGCCGCGGTGCCGAGCAGGAGCGCCGTCGCCGCGCCAACCATCGCGGTGACGCGGAAGATGGCGCGTCGCCGGGGAGCGGGCGAAGTCGTGAAGTCCATAGAGATGCGGCCGCGCGGGGAGGCGGACCGCCTGCGATTCTAGGGCCGTCCGCTCGAAGAGCCTGGGAAACGCGGGGCGAAACGGGCGATCGCCCTGACGCGGAAGAGGGTCTGGCGCTGGATAGGATCGAGGTGTATATCCCCCTCGCCTCTCTCCCCAAGGAACCAGGGAATGTCCGACGACGCACGTGCAGCCTCCTCCCCCGACGCCGCGATCGAGCTCACGGCCGGTGTGGTCAAGCGCCCCGCGCGCCTCGCGGACGGGCGCGAGCTGATCTACTTCGACGACCCGGGCACCTCCCTGCCGCCGGAGCGCCGCATCGACGAGCGCGAGCTGGATCCGCGCCCCGCGACAGCGACCATGCGCCGCGACGTGCTCACGGGCGAGTGGATCACGGTCGCCGCCAACCGGCAGAACCGGGCGATGCTGCCGCCCGCCGAGCTCGACCCGCTCGCGCCGCAGTCGCCGACCAACCCCTCCGAGGTGCCGAGCGTCTACGACGTCGCGGTGTTCGAGAACCGCTCGCCCTCGCTCGGCCCCGCGCTCGCGGAGGCCACGGGAGACGTGCCGCAGGCTGAGGACGCCCCGCGCGGCCTCGACGACCTCGACGCGCCCGGCCTCGGTCGCACGCGCACGGCGATCGGCCGATGCGAGGTCGTGTGCTTCAGCCCCGAGCGCACGGGCAGCTTCGGCACCCAGACGGTCACGCGCGCCCGCACCGTCATCGAGGCGTGGGCAGACCGCACGGCCGCCCTCGGGGCGCTGCCCGGCGTCGAGCAGGTGTTCCCGTTCGAGAACCGCGGCGAGCAGATCGGCGTCACGCTGCACCACCCGCACGGGCAGATCTACTCGTACCCGTACGTCACGCCGCGCACGCGCGCCCTCCTCGCGCAGATCGAGCGCGAGGGATCTGACCTCTTCGAGCGCATCATCGCGTTCGAGCAGCAGGGTCCGCGCGTCGTCATCGACGCCGAGCACTGGATCGCGTACGTGCCGTTCGCGGCCCGCTGGCCCGTCGAGGTGCACCTCGTGCCGCGCCGCCACGCCGCCGACTTCACCGAGCTCACGGCCGACGAGCGCGACGAGCTCGCCCGCGTCTACCTGCGCCTGCTGCGCGGCGTCGACGCGCTCTACGACACCCCAACCCCCTACATCGCCGCGTGGCACCAGGCACCCGTGCGCGTCGGCCGCGACGCCGTGCGCCTGCACCTGCAGCTCACGTCGCCGCGCCGCGGCGCCGACAAGCTGAAGTTCCTCGCCGGATCCGAGGCCGCCATGGGCGCCTGGACCGCAGAGATCCCGCCCGAGATGAGCGCGGAGCGACTCCGCGCGGCGATCGACTCCGTCAGCGAGGTGCTGTGATGACCCCCTCCGCCCAGGAAGCCTCTGCGCTCTTCGAGCGACTCGTCGGATCCGCGCCCGAGCGCGTGTGGTCGGCGCCGGGCCGCGCGAACCTCATCGGCGAGCACACCGACTACAACGAGGGCTACGTACTGCCGTTCGCGATCGAGCACCGCACGTACGCGGCCGTCGGGCGCCGCCGCGACGGCATCATCCGCGTCACCTCGACGTTCGATCCGAACCCGGTCGAGGTCGCGATCGTCGAGCTGCCCGCCCTGTTCGGCGGCGACCCGGGGGAGGCCGTGCGGAGCGGCGACGTGCCCGAGTGGGCCGCGTACCCGCTCGGCGTGGCGTGGGCCGCGCTCGCGCACGTCGACGCGACGCACGCCCAGATCCCTGGCGTCGACATCGCGCTGGCGAGCGACGTGCCGATCGGCGCGGGCCTGTCGTCGTCGGCGGCCATCGAGGGAGCCACGGTCGGCGCGCTCGACGACCTGTGGCACCTCGGCCTCACGCCCCTCGACATGTCGCAGATCGGCCGCACGGCCGAGAACCTCGCGGTCGGTGCGCCCACGGGCATCATGGATCAGGTCGCCTCGATCATGGGCGAGACCGACTCGGCGACGTTCCTCGACTGCCGCACGCTCGAGACGCAGCCCGTCGACCTCGGCTTCGCGCGCGAGGGGCTGCGCGTGCTCGTGATCGACACGAAGGTGTCGCACTCGCACTCGACGGGCGGCTACCGCGATCGCCGCGAGGCGTGCGAGCGCGGGGCGCGCGAGATGGGCGTGAAGGCGCTGCGCGACCTCACGACGGGCGACCTGGATCGCGCGAAGCGGATCCTCGACGACGTCACCTTCCGCCGCGTCGCCCACGTCGTGACCGAGAACCAGCGCGTGCTCGACACGGTCGACACGCTGCGCGCCGAGGGGCCGCGCGCGATCGGCGGCCTGCTCGTCGCCTCGCACGTATCGATGCGCGACGACTTCGAGATCTCGGTGCCCGAGCTCGACACGGCCGTCACCGCGGCGCTCGAGGCGGGCGCGATCGGCGCACGCATGACGGGCGGCGGGTTCGGCGGCGCGGCCATCGCGCTCGTCGAGGCCGACCGCGTCGCCGAGACGAAGCGCGCGGTCGCGCAGGCGTTCGCCGACGCGGGCTTCGCCGAGCCGCACCAGTTCACGGTCGCGCCGTCGCACGGCGTGCTGCGCGACGCGTAGGGCTACGCGAACCGCAGGAAGCCGTCGACGAGCAGCGCGCGCACGGCCGGCAGGAGGGCGGCGCGCAGCGCCTGCTCGTCGACCTCGAGCAGCTGTGCGATCGCGCCCGTGATCTGCCCCACCGTCAGCTCGCCGTCGCTCGCGCCGACGAGGCCCGCGAGGGCCGGATCCGCCTGCACCGAGCGGCCGAAGCCGCCGCCCTGGCGCAGCTCGATGACGGTCGGGTGCTCGGACCCGGGCGTGTGGTGGCGCGCCTCGGTCACGTCGGGCGCCGCGCGCAGCACGCGGGCCTCGAGCTCGTCGTCGGAGAGCGCCGCCTGCGCGTCGTGCGCCGCGAGCGCGTCGGCGAGGTGGGATCCGAGCGCCCCCTCCGACGGGATCGGCTGCGGAACGCGCTCGTAGCGCGCGAGCGTCGGCTCGCCCTCGGCGCGGCGCAGGAGCACGTAGCCGAAGCCGATCGCCGTCACGCCGCGCGCGGCGAAGTCGTCGAGCCATGCAGTGAGCAGGCGGTCGTGGTCGGGGGTGCCGGGCGCCGTGCCGCCGTCGCGGATCCACATCTCGGCGTACTCGATGGGGTTCAGCTCTTCGCGCTCGACGACCCATGCGTCGAGCGGCACGGGCGACGCCTCGACCCAAGAACGCACGCGGTCGAGGCCCGCGGATCCGTCCTTCGTCTCCCAGTTGCCGAGGAACTGCGCCACGCCGCCGGGCACGAGGTGCGCGCCGACGCCCGCGACGACCTGCTCGACGAGCGCGTCGCCCACGAGGCCGCCGTCGCGGTACTCGTATGCGGGCACGCCCTGCACGCGCGGCGTGATGACGAAGGCCGGATTGGAGACGATGCGGTCGAACGTCTCGCCCGCGACGGGCTCGAACAGCGAGCCGAGCCGCGTGTCGATGCCCGAGGTGCCGTCGAGGAGCGCGTTCATGCGCGTGAAGGCGAGGGCGCGCTCCGAGATGTCGGTCGCGACGACCTCGTCGGCGTAGCGCCTCGCGCGCAGCGCCTGCACGCCGCAGCCGGTGCCGAGGTCGAGCACGCGGCGCGCAGGCGTCGGCAGCTGCAGGCCGGCGAGCGTGAGCGAGGCGCCGCCGACGCCCAGCACGTGGTCGTCGGGGAGGGATCCGCCGCCCGTCGCGAGCTCGTCGAGGTCGGAGGCGACCCACCACTCCCCCGGCCCGCGGTCGTCGTGGAACGACTGCGGGCGCACGATCGCGGTGGGCGTCACGGCGTGCGCGTCGACGCGCGCGAGGCCGAGCGTGACGAGCCCCGCGGATCCCGTGCGCGGCAGCGCGTCGTCGACGTGCGAGACGGGCTGCGCGACGCCGAAGATGAGCAGGCGCGCGAGCACGGCCTGCGGATCCGTGCGGTCGCCGAGGCCGCGCAGCGCGGGCGTGCGCAGCGTGCGGCCGATCGCGTCGTCGGCCTCGACGCCCCAGCCGGCCCGCAGGGGCGCGGAGCGGAAGTCGGCGTCCGCGAGGTCGGCGGCGAGAGCGCGGATGAGGTCGGCGTCGGGGTTCAGCACGCGACCATTCTCGCGGCTGCCCCCGCGCGTTCCCAGAGATTTCATCAGCTGGGCGACCCCGGCCGGCCGATTCGCGGCGATGCTGGGAACATGGACGCTCTTTACACGACAGAAGCACTCGCCACCGGCGCGGGGCGCGACGGTCAGGTCGCGGTCGCCGGCACCGACCTCGAGTTCGACCTCGCGATCCCCCGCGAGATGGGCGGCAGCGGCAACGGGGCGAACCCCGAGCAGCTCTTCGCCGCGGGCTACGCGGCCTGCTTCCACTCTGCCCTGCAGATGGTCGCGCGGCAGCAGAAGATCGCGATCGAGGGATCGTCGGTCGGCGGCCGCGTGTCGGTGCTGCGCACGGAGGAGGGCGGGTTCTCGCTCGCCGTCGACCTCGAGGTCGTCATCCCCGACCTCGAGGAGGAGGTCGCGCAGGGCCTCGCGAACGCGGCGCACCAGGTGTGCCCCTACAGCAACGCCACGCGCGGCAACATCCCCGTCACCGTCACGGTCGTCGACGACTGATCGAGGGCCTCACGGGCGCGGCATGAGGCCGCGCTCGATGAGCCTGATCGCGTGCGCCGCGGCGCCCTCGTCGGGCGTCGCGGCCACGTGGAACGCGACCATGCTGACCGCCGCAACGGCGTCGTCGACCGAGACGCGCGTGTCGAGCGCGCCTTCGGCCCGCTCGCGGTCGAGGATCCCGCCGATGATGGCGCGCAGGCGCGTCTGCAGCTCGGCGGCGGCGCCCGAACGATCCGCCACGAGCGCCTCCAGCAGCGACGTCGACGCGCGCGCCTGATCGGCGATGCGCTCGAGGAACTCGCGCATGCGCAGGTGCTCGCCCTCGAGCAGCGCGAGGTTCTCGTCGAACACCGCGATGCCGATCGCGACCTTGTCGGGGAAGTGTCGGTACAGGCTCGCCTGCCCCACCCCCGCGCGCCGCGCGATCGCGCTGAACGGCACGGCGAAGCCGCGCTCGGCGAACAGCTCGCGGGCCGCGTGGATCAGCGCGCGCCGATTCTCGGCCGCGGCGGCGGGGCCGCGATTGCGCTTGGAGGTGTCACCCGTGCCCGACATGAGGAGTAGCCTATTACCGGACATCGATGTCCGGTAGAGTTCGACCGAGGGATTCCCCGGTCACAGAACGAAAGGATGTCGCATGAGCGACGCCGCACAGCAGGGCCCCGCCATGGCGCAGTGGGACGAGCAGATCCTCCCCGGCCGCTTCGAGGGCCGCACCATCATCGTGACGGGTGCCGGATCCGGCATCGGCCGCGCGACCGCGTCACGCATCGCGCGCGAGGGCGGCCGCGTCGTCGCGGTCGACATGAACGAGACCGGCCTCGACGAGTTCGTCGCCGAGCACGACGGATCCGACATCGTGAAGGTCGTCGCGGACATCACGGACGACGGCGCAGTCGCCTCGATCGTCGAGGCCGCGGGCGAGCAGATCGACGGGCTCGCCAACATCGCGGGCATCATGGACCGCATGCAGCCCGTGCACGAGGTCGAGCAGGACCTCTGGGACCGCGTGTTCGCGGTCAACGTGACGGGATCCTTCAAGCTCATGAAGGCCGTCATCCCCGGCATGCTCGAGCGCGGCGCCGGCAGCATCGTCAACGTCGCGAGCGAGGCGGGCCTGCGCGGATCCGCCGCGGGCACGGCGTACACGGCCTCGAAGCACGCCGTCGTCGGCATGACGAAGAGCTCGGCGTACCTCTACGCGCTGTCGGGCCTGCGCATCAACGCCGTCGCGCCGGGTGCCGTCGCGACCGGTATCGACGGCACCTTCGCCTCGGAGTTCGCGGCGCCCCGCATCCAGCGCGGCATGGCCTCGATCCCGTCGGTCGCGCAGGCGACGCAGCTCGCGGCGAGCATCACGTTCCTGCTGAGCGACGACGCGACGAACCTCAACGGCGTGATCCTGCCCTCCGACGGAGGCTGGTCGGCCGCCTGATCCCCCAGACCGCACGCCCTGCGCGACGCCCTCTCCCCCAGCTCGGCGACGCGCGGGGCGTGCACTTTTCTACGGCAGCAGCAGCGACTTGATCGCGCGGCGCTCGTCCATGGCCGCGTAGGCGCTCGCCGCATCGGCGAGGGCGAACGTCTGGTCGAAGACGCGGCCGGGGCGCAGCGATCCGTCGAGCACCTCGGGCAGGATCTCGTCGACGTAGCTGCGCACGGGCGCGACGCCGCCGCGCACGCCGACGTTCGTGTCGAACATCGCGCGCATCGGCAGCTCGGGTCCGCCGTTCGGCACGCCGACGAAGCCGACCTGCCCGCCGGGGCGTGCGGAACGCAGCGCCTGATCCATCGACTCCTTCGTGCCGACGCACTCGAGCACCGTATCCGGGCCGACGCCATCGAACATGTCCTTCAGGATCGCGATGCCCTCGTCGCCGCGCTCCGCCACGACGTCGGTCGCGCCGAACTCGCGCGCGACCTCCTGGCGCGAGGCGTGGCGCGACATCGCGACGATCCGCTCGGCGCCGAGGCGGTGCGCCGCGAGCACGGCCGACAGGCCCACAGCGCCGTCGCCGACGACCGCGACCGTGGATCCCTCGCGCACGCCGGCCGAGACGGCCGCGTGGTGGCCCGTGAGGAACACGTCGCTCAGCGTGAGCAGGTGCGGCAGCAGGTCGGCGTCCGCGCCGCCGGGCACCACCGTGAGGGCGCCGTCGGCGTGCGGCACGCGCACGAGCTCGCCCTGCGCGCCGTCGACCGCGTGGCCCCAGTGGTCGACCCCACCGAACCAGCCGATCTCGAGGCACGACGTCGTGAAGCCGTTGCGGCAGTTCACGCATTCGCCGCAGCAGTCGTAGAACGGCGCGATCACGAGGTCGCCCGGCTTCACGCGCGTCACCCCGCTCGCGACCTCCTCCACGACGCCCACGAATTCGTGCCCGATGCGCTTGGGCATCTTCGGGTGCGTCACGCCGCGGTACGGCCACAGGTCGGATCCGCACACGCACGCGGCTGAGACGCGCACGATCGCGTCCTTCCCCTCCCCGCTCAGGACGGGGTCGGGCACCTGCTCGGACCGGATGTCTCGTTCGCCGTAGATCACCGTTGCACGCATGCTTCGACGGTACATTTCCCACCCCTCCCCCAACACAACGCAGTCAATCCGGGCGACAGGTGGCCCGAACTCGCCGGTTTCGGCAGTTTCGGCCTCGGATTGACTGCGTTGTGTTGGGCTGGGCGCTCTCGCCGGTCTCGAAGGCGTCGCCACTACCCTGGATCGCATGCTCAACATGGCCGCCGGTCTCGCGCGCCTCGGCGACCTCGCGCACTCCCCCGTCGTCTCGACGCTCGCTCGCGCCTTCGCCGAAGCGGGGCGGGATCTCGCCGTCGTGGGCGGCCCCGTGCGCGACGCGCTGCTCGGCCGCGACACACACGACCTCGACTTCACGACCGACGCCGAGCCCGACGAGATCCTGCGGATCGTCACCCCCGTCTCCTCGACGCAGTGGGACATCGGGCGGGCGTTCGGCACGATTGGCGCGCGTGTGAAGGGCGAGCAGGTCGAGATCACGACCTACCGCGCCGACAGCTACGACGGCACGACGCGCAAGCCGGTCGTCGCGTTCGGCGACAGCCTCGAGGGCGACCTCACGCGCCGCGACTTCACGGTGAACGCCATGGCGCTGCGCGTGCCCGATGTGAAGCTCGTCGACCCGACCGGCGGCGTCGAGGATCTCGTGGCCGGCCGGCTGCGCACGCCCATCGACCCCGCTGTGAGCTTCGGCGACGACCCCCTGCGCATGCTGCGCGCGGCGCGCTTCGCGGCGCAGCTCGGCTTCGACGTCGAGGACGCGACCCGCGACGCGATCGGAAAGCTGCGGCAGACGCTCGAGATCGTGAGCGCCGAGCGGATCCAGTCGGAACTCACGCGCACAATGCAGACGGACGACCCGGTGCGCGGGATCCGCGTGATGGTCGAGACGGGGCTCGCCGACGAGTTCCTGCCCGAGCTCGGCGAGATGCAGCTCGAGGTCGACGAGCACCACCACCACAAGGACGTCTACGAGCACTCGCTCACCGTGCTGCGGCAGGCCATCGACCTCGAGCGCGAGCGCTTCGGCGGCGAGCCCGACGTCGCGCTGCGCATCGCAGCGCTGCTGCACGACATCGGCAAGCCGCGCACGCGCAAGCTCGAGCCGGGCGGCGCCGTGACGTTCCATCACCACGACGTCGTCGGATCCCGCATGGCGAAGAAGCGCCTGCAGGCGCTGAAGTTCGACACGGCGACGGTCCAGTCGGTCGCGAAGCTCATCGAGCTGCACCTGCGGTTCTTCGGTTACGCGGAGGGCGCGTGGACCGATTCGGCCGTGCGCCGGTACGTGCGCGACGCGGGCGACGAGCTCGAGCGCCTGCACATCCTCACCCGGGCCGACGTCACGACGCGCAACAAGCGCAAGGCCCGCCGGCTCGCCGCCGCGTACGACGACATCGAGCAGCGCATCGTGCAGCTGCGCAAGCAGGAGGAGGTCGACGCGATCCGCCCCGACCTCGACGGCAACCGCATCCAGGAGGTGCTCGGCATCCGTCCTGGGCCCGACGTGGGCCGGGCGTATCGGTTCCTGCTCGAGCTGCGGCTCGACGAGGGGCCGCTCGGCGAAGAGGAGGCCGAGCGCCGCCTGCGTTCGTGGTGGAGCGAGCAGTCATCTGGGTAACCCCCGAATGTCGCGCCAGGTCATGGGACAACGGGCCCCGCGCCGGTAGCGTTGTGGAGGTGTCCGATACCGCGAAACAACGTCCCCTGACGGTCTTGCTCGGGTGTGACACGTTCACCCCCGACATCAACGGCGCCGCGCGCTTCGCCGAGCGCCTCTCGGCGGGTCTCGTGCAGCGCGGCCACACCGTGCACGTCAGCGCTCCCAACGTCGCGCACCGCGAGGAGGAGCCGCGCTTCGAGCGCGTCGAGGGCGAGGATCTCGTCGTCCACCGCCTGCCGTCCGTCGCGCTCTGGAGCCACGACTGGCTGCGCTTCGTGTGGCCGTGGCGCTCGAAGCACTACGCGCGCCGCGTGCTCGACCGCGTGAAGCCCGACGTCGTGCACATCCAGTCGCACATCGTGATCGGCCGCGGCCTCACGCGCGAGGCGCGCAAGCGCGGGATCCCCGTGATCGCGACGAACCACACGATGGCCGAGAACGTCCTCGACTTCACGCGCCTGCCCGAGTGGGGCAACCGCATCTTCGTGAAGCAGGCCTGGGCCGACGCCGAGCGCACGTTCCGCATGTGCGCTGCGGTGACGACGCCCACGCGCAAGGCCGCCGAGTTCCTCGAGAAGACGATCGACATCTCGGGCGTCATCCCCGTCAGCTGCGGCATCGACAAGTCGCAGTACACAGCCGACCTCACGCCGCGCGAGGACACGCGCATCGTGTTCGTGGGCCGCCTCACGAGCGAGAAGCGCGTCGACGACGTGCTGCGCGCCGCGGCCCGCCTGGGCGACGACGTGATCGTCGAGCTCGTCGGCGACGGCGACCAGCGCGCGAACCTCGAGGCGCTCGCGACCGAGCTGGGGATCCGCGACCGCGTCGTCTTCCACGGGCACACCACCGACGAGGAGCTGCGGGCCGCGCTCACGCGCGCGACCGTCTTCGCGATCGCGTCGATCGCCGAGCTGCAGTCGATCGCGACGATGGAGGCGATGGCGTCGGGCCTGCCGATCGTCGCCGCGAACGCCGTCGCGCTCCCCCACCTCGTGTCTGACGGCGAGAACGGCTACCTCTTCGAACCGGGCGACGTCGATCAGCTGACGGATCGCCTGCGCGACGTGATCGACGCCTCGCCCGAGCGCTACCTCGAGATGCAGCGGGCATCGCTCGAGATGGTCGAGGTGCACGACATCGGCCGCACGCTCGACACCTTCGAGGCGCTGTACCGCGGGGAGCCGATCCCGGAATGAGCCGGCCCCTGCACGTCGTCATGTTCGGCGATCAGCACGTCGAGACATCGGGCGGCGCGCAGGTCGCGATGCGGCTGCAGAGGAAGTATCTCGAGCGCGCGGGGCACACCGTCACGGTCGTCGCGCCCGCCCGCCACGGCCGCGAGCGGCCGAACATGTCGGATCCGGCATATGTCGACGTGCCGTCGATCGGCGTGCCCCGCGACTACGAGTACGCGGGCGTCTGGCCCGGGCGCCGCGTGGAGCGAGCAGTCGATCTCGGTATCGCGCGGCGCGTGGGTCGCGACGGCGCCCGGATCCCCGATCTCGTGCACGTGCAGGCCGACTACTGGGGCGCAGTCCTCGGCTACCGCTTCGCCGAGCGCGCTCGCGTGCCGGTCGTGCACACGATGCACAACCGTGTGGACGCGGGTTTCGCCGCGACCGTTCCCCTCGCCGGGCTCGCGCTGGCGGGGCTGAACCTCGCGCGCCGCGCGCTGCTGCCGGGCACGGGCGGCGGATCCGACGCCTGGGCATACCTGCGCGGGATCTCGGCGCGCGCCGCCGCCGTGACGGCGCCGTCGGGCCACTTCGCGCGGCGGCTCGAGCGGCACGGCGTGCGCGACCGCGTCGAGGTCGTCTGGAACGGCATCGACGACGACGTGCTCGCCTCGCTCGCCCGCCCCGAGCCGTCGGGCGCGCTTGTGTGGGTCGGGCGCATGAGCCCCGAGAAGCGCCTGCTCCCCCTCATCGAGGCATATGCCGCAAGCGGAATCGACCTGCCCCTCGACGTCGTGGGCGGCGGGTTCGAGTGGGAGGACGCGTGGCGCCTCGTCGAGCGGCGGGGGGTGCACGACCGCGTGCGCTTCCTCGGCCGGCTCGGCTACGAGGAGACCCTCGCCCGCATCGCGGCGTCCACAGCGCTCGTGCAGACCTCCATCGGGTTCGAGACGCAGGGCATGACGCCGTTCGAGGCGGCCCAGCTCGGCACGCCGTCGATCGTGTCGGATCCCGATATCGCCGACGAGATGGGCGGCGGGCTGTGGCGCGTGCGTCCCGCCGACGGCGAGCCCGAGCGGATCCACGCCCTCGCCGACGCCCTCCGCGAGGCAGCGGCCGACATCGCGCGCGGCGCGTTGCCCGAGCTGAGCGAGCGCGTGCGCCGCGAGTTCGTGCAGTCCTCCCGCACCGAAGCGATGCTCGAGATCTACCGCAGCGTGCTCTGAGCACTCACGCCCGCGGGTCGCGCCAGTCCTCGACGCGGTGGCGCGGGAAGCCGTAGTCGCGATCGTCACGCCCGGGTTCTCGATGTTTGAGTTCAGCATCGCCTGCGAGACGTTCGGCCTCGACCGCTCGCCCTACGGCGTGCCGCGATTCGACTTTCGCGCCGTGACGCCGGATCCGGGGCACGTGCCCAACGAGCTCGGCATGGAGATGCGCGTCGACGACGACCTGTCGGCGGCCGAGGGGGCCGACATCGTCGTCGTCCCGCCGCCGGGATCCCGCCTGCCGGGCGACATCGACGACCGCGTGCTCGACGCGATACGCCGCGCCGTGGATCGCGGTGCGTGGGTGATCAGCTACTGCACGGGCGCCTTCGTCGTGGCGGCGTCGGGGGTGCTCGACGGCGGGCGAGCGACGACCCACTGGCGCTCGACCGAGGAGTTCGGGCGCCGCTTCCCGCTCGTCGAGGTCGACCCCGACGTGCTGTACGTGCAGTGGGGGAGGATCATCACGAGCGCCGGCACGGCGGCGGGCGTCGACGCGAGCCTGCACCTGCTGCGGCAGGTGATCGGCGTCGAGCACGCCAACTCGATCGCGCGCAGCATGGTCGTCGCGCCGCACCGCGACGGGGGACAGGCGCAGTTCATCGACCGGCCCGTGCCCGACTGCACGGGGTCGTCGCTCGCGCCCGTCACCGACTGGATGATCGACAACCTGCACCGCGAGCTGTCGGTCGAGGAGCTCGCGGCCCGGGCCCTCATGTCACCGCGCACCTTCGCGCGTCGCTTCAAGGCCGAGCTGGGGGCGACGCCCGCGGCGTGGCTCGCGCGGCAGCGGATCCTGCACGCCCAGCGCCTGCTCGAGCGGACCGACTGGGCGGTCGAGCGCATCGCGGGGGAGTGCGGCTTCGGATCCGCCGCCGTGCTGCGGCAGAACTTCTCGCGCGTGCTGGGTCTCTCGCCCGCCGCGTACCGCGCCCGGTTCACGGCCGTGCCGCGCGAGGCTGTGCCGGCCTGACGCGAGATCACTGGGCGACCGAGATGACGCCAGTGATGAGCAGGGTGACGAGCGTCGTCCACAGGACGATCGCGAGGCCCTGCCAGAAGAGGATCCGCCCGCGACCCACGCCCGCAGCGGCGAGCATCGTGGCCGTGAACTGGGTCGGCAGGAGCAGCGGGCCGAGCAGGCTCACACCCGGCACGCCGTAGCGCACGAGCGCGCGCTGGAACTTCTCCTTGCGCGGCGAGGCGGGTTCGGGCGCCGCGACGGATCCGCCGCCGGCCGCGATCGCCGCGCGACGGCGCTCCACGATGACGCGCCGCGTGCCGGCGCCTGCGAGCACGAGCACCGCGACGCACACGAAGTTGCCGATCGCGCCCGCGACTGCCGCGACGATGGGGTTGATGCCGCC
>Ga0079224_100008542_pt1 | contig 13888 bp, 11 predicted proteins | sample Stecom2015_FD_80414 | JGI IMG/M metagenome (GOLD analysis project Ga0079224, IMG submission 80414) | Agricultural soil microbial communities from Utah to study Nitrogen management - Steer compost 2015 | ecosystem: Environmental > Terrestrial > Soil > Agricultural land | place: USA: Utah... | reverse complement strand
GTTACGCAGGTGGGCCGAGGCCCAGCTGCGTATGGCGGCGATGACCCTCTCGAGGCCCAGGCCGGCCTCGGTGAGCGAGTAGCTGCAGCGCCCGCCCGCCTGGCCGGGCTCCTTGTGCAGCACCCCGAGCTCCTCGAGCTTGGACAGGCGCTGGGTGAGGGTGGTGGGGTTGCAGCCGCCCACGATGCGGCCGAGCTCGTTGAACCCCTTGGGGCCGTCGAGCAGCGCGTGGACGATGTGCAGGACCCACTTCTCCTGGAGGACCTCGATGCCCTCCCCCGCGGCGCAGCGCCTCAGGTCGCGCTCCGCCGAGGCCTTGCCGTTGCGCCCGTGGCGCTCGACCGGCGCGTGGCTCCGCAGCGCCGCGCGGCCGTCGTCGGCCGTCGACGACCCGCCGCTCAAGGTCCTGCTGCGCTCTCTCTGGGCCACCTCGAAGACTGTACCACCACCCCCAGGAACACCGTCTAGCACAGCCGACAGGGCCACGAGAAGGGAGATCGGACCCTGGGGACGCCCCTAGACCGGTGGTAGACTCGTCTCCCGAGGGCAGAGGCGCCCTCGGGAGCGACCGAAGGGAGCGCCATGAACATCTACAAGCTTGTCGGCCGCAACCTCGAGGTCACCGACGCCATGCGCAGCTACGCCGAGGAGAAGCTGGCCAAGCTCGATCGCGTCTCCGACCAGATCGTCGACGCCAGCATCGTCATGTCCTACGACAACAGGGAGGACGCTGCGAACCCGGCGACGGTCGAGGTGCAGGTGAACCTCCCCAACGGGATCATCAGGGCCGAGGAGCGGGCGCAGGACACCTACGCGGCCATCGACCTGGTCGTCGACAAGCTCGACAGGCAGCTCAAGCGCTTCAAGGGCCGCCTGCTGGCCCGGCGCCAGGAGGCCGCGCCTCCCCCGCCGGACGCCGAGCCGGTCGTCGATAGCGACAGGGACGACGCGGACGAGCTTTTCGACGACGGTCCCCGCATCGTCAGGGTCAAGCGGCACGTGATGAGGCCCATGGCGCCCGAGGACGCGGCACTGCAGATGGAGGCGCTCGGCCACACCTTCTTCGTGTTCCACAACGTGGACACCGGCCTCATCAGCGTGATCTACCGCCGCCAGGACGGCGACTACGGCCTGATCGAGCCCGCCCAGGGCTGAGGGCCTCGGAGCACGACGTTCGCACCGGCCGGTCCCGCGCGGGACCGGCCGGCCGCTTCGTGCCGTGCTGCCTGGGCGCGGTGGCCGCGGCCGGTCGCCGCGGGTGCCGGCGCCGCTCCTCGCGCGCACGCGCCCTCCAACGTCGCGTAGCCGTGCTCTTCCTCAGCGCCGGCGCCGGCGCGTCAGGCGCGTCCAGACCAGGCCGAAGACGAAGCCGCCCACGTGCGCCCACCACGCCACCCCGCCCTCGCCGACGGGCACGCGCAGCGAGGCGCCGGCCTCGAGGAGCTGGATGAACGCCCAGTAGCCGATGAAGACCCAGGCCGGCAGCCAGAACATGAAGAAGCGCGGCACGCGCGCCACGAGCGACAGGAGCAGCCAAGGCAGGAACAGGGGCGGCACGAACGTCAGCACCTGCTGCCGCGGGAAGAGGGCGATGTAGGCCCCGAGCACCGCGCTGATCGCCCCCGAGGCGCCCACCAGAGGCACGTTCGACTGGCCGGCGAACAGCGCGTGCGTCAGCGTCGCGAAGGCGCCCCCCAGCAGGTAGAAGACCACGTAGCTCAGGCGTCCGAAGCGGTCCTCGACGTTGTCGCCGAACACGACGAGGAACACCATGTTCGAGAGCAGGTGCGCCCAGCCCCCGTGCAGGAAGAGGCTGGTGAAGAGGCTCAGCAGCTCGTCGCCCGGCGACGCGCGGAACAGCGCGGGCACGAAGCCGTACTCGTAGACGAAGCCGGTGAGGGCGAACATGTTCCCCAGGCTCGCCATGTAGAGGAAGACGGCCACGTTCGCGGCCGCGATGGCCCAGGTCAGGTAGGGCCGCGCGTGCGCCGGGTTCGCGTCCCGCAGCGGGATCATCGGCGGCCGTCAGCCCTCGAACGGTGCGGTCTCGTGGTGCTGGCGGAGCTTGACCACCGTGTCGGCGGGCACGTGCCCGCGCACCGTGGCGCCGTGGTAGATGACCGTGCGCCGGCCTACGACCGTGCCCGGCGCGAGGACCGCGTTGCAGCCCACGGAGGCACCGTCGCCTATGGCCGCCCCGAACTTGCGCAGCCCGGTGCGGACCCCGCCGGAGACGACCTCGCCCCCGAACGCCTTGAAGTTCGCGACCTTCACGCCGGCCCCGAGGTTCACGTCGTGCCCCACGACGCTGTCGCCCACGTAGTTGAAGTGGGGCGCCTTGGCGCCGCCCAAGAGCAGCGAACGCTTGACCTCGCTGGCGTGCCCCACCGCGGCGCCGGGACCCAGCACGACGGGCCCCCGGATCCGCGCGGCGTGACCCACCTCGGCGCCGTCGGCCAGGTACACGGGCCCCGTCAGGTAGGCGTGCGGCCCGACCCTAGCGCCCCGCCCCAGGAACAGCGGGCCCTCGACGACCGCCGTCGGGTGGACGTCGCCGGCGTTCGTGGCGAGCGAGGCACCGAACTCGTCGAGCCGCGCCAGGACGTTCCACGGCAGCTCCTCGTCGAGCAGGCGCCTGAGCTCGTCGGGGACGCGCGCGAGGTCGAACAGGTCCGCAGTCTTGAGCATGGCGCCAGTGTAGCGGCCGGCGACACTGACGCCGGCCCAGGCGCGGCCCCGGCCCCGAGCGGCGGTAGAATCCGCCGTGCACCACGTGGTGTTCAACCCCGTGGCGGGGCGCGGCAAGGCCCGCGCCTCGCTCGACGACCTCGTGCGCCGCCTCGACCAGGCCGGCGTCGGGCACTCCCTCCACGTCACCACCGGTCCCGGGCACGCGACCGAGCTCGCCGCGTCGTCGCCGCCCGGCGCCACCGTCGTCGCGGTAGGCGGTGACGGCACCGTCCACGAGGTCGTGGCCGGCCTCCTCCGCGCCGAGGGGGGCCGGCGCGTCACGAGCCGCGCCCTGGGCGTGGTGCCAGTGGGCTCCGGCGACGACTTCGCCTTCGCCCTGGGCCTGTCGAGGGGCGACGTGACCGGGGCGGTGGCGCGCCTGGCCGCCGGCACGCGGCGCCGCGTGGACCTCGCCTTCGTGAACGGGGCGCCCTGCGCGAACGCCTTCGGCACCGGCTTCGACGCCGAGGTGGCCCACCGCCTGACGCTGGCGCCGCGCTTCCTCAAGGGGGCGGCCGCCTACCTCTTCGCGGTGCTGATCAGCCTGCACCGCGTCCGGCCGGTGGGTGTCGAGGTGACGCTCGACGGCGAGCGCGTCTACGCCGGCCGCTCGCTCCTCGTGGCGGCCCAGAACGGGCCCCGCACGGGCGGCAGCTACCTGTACTCGCCGGAGGCCCAGGTGGACGACGGCCTCCTGGACGTGGTCATCGCCGGCGACCTGGACCTGGCCGGTACGCTGGCCGTGTTGCCACGCGTCATGAAGGGCACGCATCTGACGCACCCCCAGGTCTACCTGCACCGGGGACGCAGCCTCAGCGTCGCCTGGTCGGCGCCGCGCTACGGCCACGCCGACGGCGAGTCGGCCGGCCGGGAGCGCCGCTTCGACGTCGAGCTCGAGCCCGGCGGCCTGACCGTCGCCGGCTGACCGCCGCCGCCGGCGCGCGCGGCCCGAACGGCGCCGGCCCCACGTGACGCCAAAAGGAGACCCCGCCCTCTCGGGCGGGGTCTCCGGCTGCCTGCGGCGCTAGGCCGCAGCCTCGTTAGTCGAGGTCGACCGTGTAGGCGATCGAGAAGGCCTGGGCGGACGAGAGAACACCGTTGTTGTCGTTCTCGTACACGCCGTAGGCGAACTCGAGGTCGTAGTAGTTCCAGATGACCTCGTAGCCCGAGGTGCTCTGGGTACCCGTGCCGTCCTGGTCGGGGCCGCTGATGTCCGTCGCGAAGTCGCCAGCGCCGCGGGTGTTCGTGGCGCCGTTGACGTTCGTGCCGGTCCAGGAGCCGTACTTCGCGGTCAGGGTGCTGTGGTCGAGGATGAACTGGTTCAGGACCAGGCCCACGCTCCACTGCAGTTCCGTGGCCGTGAAGTCCGCAGCGTCGTTGTAGTCCGTCGTGCGGTAGTTGACCGCGCCGATCAGGCTGGGCTGCAGGTAGACGTTGAGCGGCTCGGTCGAGATGCCGGCGCCGACCTTCAGCTCCGTGTAGTCGTCGCTGCCCACGTCGGAGTCGTTGTCCATCGTGTAGCTGACGTACGGAGTGATCGTCACGATCGAGACCGTGAGATCCATGTCGGCGGAGACCTCGAGGAGGGAGCGGCTGAAGTCAGCGTCGAGCTGCGAGTAGCTCGCCTCGAGGTTCAGGCCCTTGACCAGGGCGTTGGCGGCATCGCCGTCGTGGACGAGCGACACGCCGAAGCCGGTCTGGTAATTGTTGTTGTCGCGCTCGACCGAGTTGGCCGTGACCAGCGCTTCGTTGGCGTCGTACGGCGAGTCGACGCGGTCGACGACCGTGCCGTTCACCGAGGCCTGGTGGAAGAAGCCACCGAGGCTGAAGCCAGCGAAGAGGTCCGCCGAGGCGTCGACGCCGAAGGCGGTGACCTGGTCACCGGCAGCGACGCTGTAGCTGTCGAAGAACGCCTCGAGGTCGAGGATGAACAGCGACAGGCCAGCGTTCACGCCGAAGCCGGTCTGGTCGACACCGAAGGGAGCAGCGCTGGAGGCCGCGCCCAGGTGGTAACCGTTGTTGCGCCAGTCGGGCGCGATGCTGCGGTAGTTGGCGCCGAGCGACGACAGGATCGGGATGCCCGCGCCAGCCACGTCGACGTCGAGCGTCGCGTAGAGCACGCTCTCGTCGCTGATCGGACCGCCGGTGCCGTTGGCCCATTCGAAGGCGAGGTCGAAGACGCTGAGCGAGACCTGGCCGTCGATGCCCCAGACCGTGATCTGGTCGTTGTCGGCGAGGACGTCGTCCTTGTCGTCGGCGAACTGCGCCTGCTGAGCGAACGAGCCGCCCAGGGTCACGCCCTCGAAGGGCGAGATGGTGGCGCGGACGCCGCGGCGGTAGGTGCCGTCATCGAGAGCCGGGTTGGTCGGGGCCGTGTAGAAGGCCGTGACCGTCGGGTCGATGAAGCTCAGGAAGTCGACGTCGGCCAGCGTGGCGACGAAGCCGGGGTAGTCGGTGTCCGCTTCGGACGTGCCGACCACGTACGGGGTGAAGGACACGTCGACATCGGTGCCGAACTGGAAGGTCAGCGGGGCAGCGCCGATGGGCGAGAACGTCGTCGTGAACTTGTCGATCTCGAAGACGATCTGCTGGTTGGCGGTGCCGCCGTTGATGGCGTCGATGTCGATGACGAGGACGGCCGAGAAGTTGTTCAGGGCGTTCGGGCTACCGACGCCGTTGAACGTGGAGCCGGCGCCGAAGCTGAGGTTCAGCGTGGCGCTGGCGTCGCCGGTCGTCTGCTCGATGTCGTGACGGTCCTGCGCGACCTCGCCGACTTCCGTGCGGTAGTTGGACGAGGAGCTGGGGTCGCCGTCGAGTTCCGCGGCGCCGGACGAGAACACCGAGCGACCCATGTCGCGTTCGTTGTTCAGGCCGTAGACGCGGTCGATGTCGAACGGGTCACCGAGCACGCGGCCGACGAAGTACTCGACCGTGATGCTGCCGGTGATGCCGAGCGGGTTCTCCTCGAGGGCCGTGACGCGGTCCTCGAGGGCCGCGATCGCGGCGCTCTGCTCGGCGTCGCTCGCCTCCAGGGCCGCGACGCGGTCACGCAGGGCGACCTGGTTGCGGTTGAGGAGGATGACGAACTCGCGCAGGTTGGCGATGTCGCTGCGGTTACGCTCGATGGCATCGGCCAGGGCGGCGCTGTCGCCGGACACGACCGGAGCACCCGCGTCGCGCAGAGCCGCTTCGAGGCCGTCGATGCGGCCGCTGAGGAGCTGCGCCATGCGGTTCAGCGCGGCGATCTCCTCGGCGTTCTGGCGGGACAGGCTGTTGGCCTGGTTGGCGAGGCTGTAGGCCTCGTCGGCGCGCGCAGCAGCGGCGTCGGCCTGGGCCTGCGCGGTGTCGATCGCCACGCGCTGCGAGGCGATCTGGTTCTGGAGGTCGCGGAGGACCGCCGGGTCGACGTCGCCAGCTTCGCCCAGACGCGCTTCGAGCTCGTCGAGACGGGCCGTGTTGGCGGCGACCTCGTCGGAGAGACCCGCGATGGCGGACTCGGCCGAGGAGAGGCGCACGCCCTGGGCGGCCACGTCGGAGGCGAGCTCCTGCACGGCGTTGCGCAGCGACTCGATGTCGGCCTGCGTGAGCGCCATGGCGGCGTCCATGTTCTCTTCCAGGACGTCGAGGAGGCGGCTGACCACGAGGGCGGCCTGGTAACGGGTGAAGGCCTCGTTACCGCGGAACGTGCCGTCGGGGAAGCCGATGACGATGCCTAGGTCAGCGATGCGGTCGACGGCGTCGCCGGCCCAGTGGTTCGCCGGGATGTCCGGGAACGACGACTGGGCGAAAGCGCCGCTCGCCAGCACGGCTGCCAGGAGCGTTACTGCGAGCTTCTTCATGTGGTTTACCCCTTGAACTGATGACTTTGCATGATGCCGATGCTCTTCTCACGTCAAGGGGGCCCGGGAGTTTCCGTGTTTCCTCGCCGCGCCCTTGCTATCGGTTCGAAGTGTCATCGGAGACCCTCACGTTCCGAGGCCGGTTCAAGTGGTAGCACCTCCTTCCGCTGCGGCCCAGGACCCGAGAGAGGTCCGAACCAGAGTAGACCACATGGTCCTACCCCTGTCAACGCCGTGAAGGTCCGATGAGAGCGAAGAATCCGCATCCCCAAGGGACCAAAGTCCTCGTGTGAAGCGTGATACTCATGTGATTCTCATTCACATGTCCTGGTGCGGGTGGAAGGGGTCAGTGGACCCAGCCGGGAGGGGGCACCGCCCCGGTCGACCGCCCGGCGCGAGGTGGAGGACGCCCCAGCCGGGTGGCCGTCGCGGCTGCTAGAGTCCCCCCATGGCGAGAGTCGTCGTGCCCGCCGCCGAGGAGCTCCTCGACAAGCCGATCGCCGTCCTGGACCACGGCTTCGTGCGCCTGGTCGACTACCTGGGCGGGGACGACAGGATCGTCCAGGCCGCCCGCGTGTCGTACGGGCAGGGGACGAAGACGGTCCGCGAGGACGCCGCCCTCATCGACTACCTGCTGCGGCACCAGCACACCAGCCCCTTCGAACAGGTGATCTTCACGTTCCACGTGAAGATGCCGATCTTCGTCGCCCGGCAGTGGATACGGCATCGCACCGCCAGGCTCAACGAGATCAGCGGCCGCTACAGCGTGATGAAGGACGAGTTCTACGTGCCCAGGCGGCACGAGGTACGGTTCCAGAGCAAGGCGAACAAGCAGGGCGGCGACGCCCGCGAGGTGCCGCCCGAGCTGCAGGAGCGCGTGCTCGACGTGCTGGCGGGAGGTCAGGCGCGCGCCTACGAGGAGTACGAGGGCCTGCTGGAGCACGACGTCGCCCGCGAGCTCGCCCGCATCAACCTGCCGCTGTCGCTCTACACCGAGATGTACTGGCAGATCGACCTCAACAACCTCTTCCACTTCCTGCGCCTGCGCCTGGACTGGCACGCGCAGTACGAGATCCGCGCCTACGGCGACGCCGTGGCCACGATGGTGAAGGCCGTTTGCCCGCTCGCCTACCAGGCGTTCGAGGAGCACGTCCTCCACGGCCGGTCCTTCTCGCGCACCGAGGTCGCCGCGATCCTCGAGTCGCTCGACCGCCGCGCGCTGGCCGAGGCCGTCGCCCGGTCCGGCATGCGCAAGACGCGCCGCGCCGAGTTCCTGGCGAAGCTGGGCCTGAGCGAGGCCGACCTGCCCCCCACCGAGGAGCCGAGCGCCGTCGCTGGCGAAGCGCCCTAGTGCGCTACCGCCTGGTCGCCGTCGGGGCCCTGAAGCGCGGTCCGCTGGCGGCCGCGGCCGAGCGCTACGCCCGGCTGCTCAGGGGCCTCGCCCAGCTGGAGGTCTTCGAGGTCAAGGACCGCTCGGCCCTCGGGCCCGAGGGCGCGCGGTCGCGCCACGCCGTCGACTCCCTCAGGCACGCGGACGGCCACCTGCTGCTCCTGGACGAGCGGGGCGAGCAGCTCTCCACGGCGCAGCTGGCGGGGCGCGTCGCCGAGCTGGAGCGCGCCGGGACCAGCCGCGTCACGCTGTTCATAGGCGGCCCGGACGGCCACGGGCCGGAACTGCGCGCGGCGGCGCACGGGTCGCTGGCGCTCTCACGCCTCACGCTGCCGCACGACCTGGCGCGCGTCGTCCTCTTGGAGCAGCTCTACAGGGTCGAGGCCCTCAGGTCCGGGCACCCGTACCATCGGGACTAGCGGCGGTCAGCGCGGCGTAGAGGCCGAGCATGTCGACGGCGGCGGCGGCGAGACGGTCGAAGCCCACGGGCTCCGGCTCCTCCAGCGTGAGGAGCGCGTTCCGGCCGCCGATGACCACCACCGGCGCCACGCGACCGCGGGCGGGCAGCTCGTCCTCGGCCCGCCTGGGCACGCACAGCAGACGCATCAGGAGCTCGCGCACCGGCCTCGTCAGCAGCGCCCTGGCGCCGTCGACGTCGCGCGCGTACACGGCCAGGCGACCGTCGAACCCCGGGTCCACGCCGGTCTCGACGCGCTCGCTGCCCGTGCGCCCGGCCTCGATGAGCTCCATCGCCTTGCCCAGGCGCTCGGTCACGCGCATCGACACGAGGGCGACCTCCGCCTCGGCGCGCACCAGCACGCAGCTGCGCAGGCCCGTCACACGACCGGTGGGCCCCACCCTCTCGCGGGACTGGTCGAATAGCACCAGGCGCGGCTGGCCCGGGCGCGACAGCGCGTAGACCGGCGCCACCTCTCCCGGACCGAGGCCCAGTTGGTCGTGGAGACGGCCGGCCAGGTCGTCCCACGGCGCCAGCTCGAGCTCGGCGGCCAGCGCGCGCCAGCCCTCGGCCCGCGTGTCGGTGCGCTGCCGCCTCTGGAAGAACATGCGTAGCAAGATATCGGGTCGGCGGCGGGGGCCGCGCGGGGGCTAGGCAGGGGTCAGACGTTGAACCCGAACATGCGCATCTGGCGCTTGCCGTCCTCGGTCATCTTCTGAGGGCTCCACGGCGGCGACCAGACGAAGTCGACCGTCACCGAGTTCACGCCGTCGACCTTCATCACGGCGAGCTCGGCGTCGGCCTGGATGAGGTCCTGCACGGGGCAGCCCATGCTCGTCAAGGTCATCTCGATGCCGACGTTGCCGGCGTCGTCGACCTGCACCTCGTACACGAGGCCGAGGTCCACGACGTTCACGGGGATCTCCGGGTCGCGTACGACCTTGAGGGCTTCGAGGACCTGCTCGCGCATGGCCGCCTTACCCTCGGGCGTGGCGGGGTCGGCGGCAGGTGCAGGGGCTGGCTGCCCGGTGTCGCTCATGACCACGACGTTACCAGAGGGCCCGACCGGCGGGCGTAGCCGTGGTCGGTGCGAGGTGCGAAGCGGCTCCCTCGCCGTTCCGCCGCCGCGCTCACCACTCGGAGTAGCGGTCGCGGTGCACGGTGAAGGCGACGGAGAGCGCCAGCAGCGTGGAGAGCAGGCTGGTGCCGCCGTAGGAGACGAGCGGCAGGGTGATGCCGGTGACGGGCGCCAGGCCCAGCGCGACCCCGATGTTCACCAGCACCTGGAAGCCGATCAGCACGGTGACCCCCACGATGATCAGCTGGTCGCGCTCGAACGGGCACTCGGCCGCCATGGACACCAGTCGCCAGAACAGGAGGCCGTAGAGGAGCAGCAGGGCCACCGAGGCCACGAAGCCGCCCTCCTCGGCCAGCACCGGGAAGATGAAGTCGTTGTGCCGCTCGGGGATGAACCCGAGCTGGCCCTGGGTGCCCTGCTTGTAGCCCTTGCCGAACAGGCCGCCGGACCCCACGGCGATCGTCGCCTGGATGATCTGGTAACCGCTGCCCTGCGGGTCGGCCTCGGGGTCGAGGAACGACAGCAGGCGGGCACGCTGGTGGTCGGCCAGGTTGGGCAGCACCACCGTGGGCGTGGCCACGACGACGGCCACGACGATCACGACGAGCTGCCGCCACGGCACGCCGCGCACCAGCACCATGCCGGCCCCGGTCATCGCGATCACCAGCGCCGACCCGAGGTCCGGCTCGAAGAGCACCAGCGCCACCGGCGGGCCCAGGAGGACGCCGATGCGCAGGTAGTCGAGGAGCCCTCGGATGGGCCGCTCGTGCAGCGCCGAGGCCAGCGCGAGGATGAGGGCGATCTTCGCCAGCTCGCTGGGCTGGAAGCCCGGCAGCGGCCCCAGGTAGAGCCACGACTTCGCTCCGTTCACCTCGCGGCCGATGAGGTGGACCAGGACGAGCAGGCCCAGGCTGAGCACGTAGAGGTGGGGCGCGAAGCGGACGATGCGCGACTTGCCGATCCACAGCACCGCCGCGCACAGGAGCACGCCGCCGCCGAGGAACGCCAGCTGGCGCTCGAACTGGCCGCTGTTCGCCGCGCTGCTGAGGGTGATCAGGCCCATGCCGAGCACCAGGGCGGTCACCAGGGGCAGGCCGAGGTCGGCGCGGGTCACGCGGGCAGTCTAACCAGGGCGCGCCCGACGGCCGCGTGGCGGGAGGCCCCTTCCGACCGGTCGTTGCCCAGGAGACGCCGGGGCCGGCTACGAGCGCGGCCCCGGAGGGCCCGCGGGCGCGGCCCGCCCGTCAGCTCGCCGCGAAGCGCGTGCGGCGCAGCACCCACTCGGCCAGGAGCGCGACGAGGGCCAGCGCCGACAGCACGACCGCGAGCGGCGTGGGTGCCCCGCCGGCCGGGGCCACCGCCCCGGCGCGCCCACGCGCCGCCTCGGGCCGGGGCGTCGGAGCGGGCTCGTCGGCCCCGGCCTCGTCGGTCTCGCCCCGGGCGTCGCCGGCCGCCGCCGACGCCGTCACGACGCCCTCGCGGGGCAGCCGCGACTCGCCGGCGGACAGCAGCGAGGCCAGGACCACCCTGCCCTCACCCGTCTCGTAGACGCCGGGCTCGAGCCACGGGCCGCCGGCCTCGCCCCCCTCGCCCAGGCGCACGGCCTCGGTGGTGCCGAGCGCGGCCACGACGTTGGCGAACAGCGCCGGGAAGGCGGGCCTGAGCGTGAGGTCCGACTGGCTCGGGTGGAACGCGAGCTCCAGCGCCAGCGGGCCCTCTTCCCTGACCCTGACCACCGGCGTCAGGTCGGCGGTGCGGGCGAGCACGCGCCAGCCCTCCTCCTCCACCGGCCACGGCTCGCGCGTCGGGTCGAGGCCCACGACCACCTCGGAGAGGTCGGCGAAGCGGAGCAACGGGTGGGCGCGGTCGAAGTCGCGCACCACGGCGTAAGCGGGCTCCGGGGCGGGCGCCGCGAACGACACGTAGGGGCCCTCGACCGCGGGCGCCCGGCCGGCGGTGAGGACCCGCAGGTCCGCCGCCAGGAAGCCGGCGCCACGGCTGTAGGTGACCTCGGCCGTGGGCACGGCCTGCAGGGCGCGCGTCGCGGCCCCGTGCGTGTCGTCGGTGACGACGGCGACCGGCCGGCTGCCCGCGTAGGCGACGTCGTCGAGCGGGAGGGCGTCGGGCGGGCCCGCCAGGCGCGCGGCGATGACGCCGGAGAGGTCGGGGAGCGGGAACGTGACGGTGCCCACGCCGCCCACCGGCACGAGGACGTCGGCAGCGGCGAGCTCCTCGCCGTCGCGCTCCAGCACCACGCGCGTCTCCACGGGCCGGGGGCCGCTGGCGACGACGGCTACGAACACCTGTCCCACGCCCACGGTGAAGGCGCTGATGCCGACGTTCTCGACCTCCTCGCCCACCACGTGCACGACGGCCGCTCCGAGCGAGAGCTGCTGGTCGGTGACCACGTGCACCTCGGCGCCGGGCAGCAGCGCGGCCGCCAGGTCGAGCGCGTCGCCCAGGTCGGCGCCGGCGTCGCCGGCTACCAGCGACTCGAGCGCCGCCTCGCGCTCGGCGGCGCTCGCCTCCAGGGGGGCGAGGAGCGTGGCGCCCACGCCGGCGCGCACCAGGGCGAGGCGGCCCGCGCCCTGGGAGAGCTGGCGCGCCAGGTCACGGGCGAGGTCGAGGCGCGTGGCGTCTCCCTGGCCGGACGTGGCCGCCATCGAGGCCGAGGCGTCCACGACGACCACGCGGTCGGGCGCCTCGCGCGCCACCAGGGCGGGCCGCGCCAGCGCCAGCGCCGCCAGGGCGGTGAAGAGCAGCTGCAAGAGGAGCAGCCACGACGGCCTGACGCGGCGCCGCCGCGAGGCCGCCTGCGAGGCGCGTTCCCACAGGAACAGCGCCGAGACCTCGTGGCGCAGCCTCCGCGCGCGCAGGAAGTGGAGCAGCACCACCACCGGCAGGGCGGCCAGGAGCCACAGGAAGACGGGGCTGCCGAAGACGAGGCTCATCAGACCTGGAACACCCCTAGGGGGTAGGCGTCGGCCACGGGCGCGTGGGCACAGGCCTCGAGGGCCCGCACCAGCACGTCGCGCAGCTCGCGCGGCGCGACGACCTCGTCGACCCACAGCCGGGCGGCGGCGTAGCGGACGTCGAGCGCGTCGTCGTAGCGGGCGGCCACCTCGCGCCTCAGCTCCTCGAGCACCTCCCCGTCGACGTCACGGCCTTGGCGCCTGAGCTGGGCGGCCTGGAGGTCCAGCAGGGTGCTGGCCGCCTGCTGCCCGCCCATGACCGCGTAGCGCGCGCTGGGCAGGGCGAAGATGAAGCGCGGTGCGAACGCCTTGCCGCTCATGGCGTAGTGCCCGGCCCCGTAAGAGCCGCCGAGGATCACGCTCAAGCGCGGCACGACGCTGTTCGACACCGCGTTCACCAGCTTCGCGCCGCGGCGGATGATGCCCTCCCGCTCGCTGTCGCGGCCCACCATGAAGCCGTTGACGTCGTGCAGGAAGACGATCGGCACGCCGGCCTGGTTGAAGTTCAGCACGAAGCGGGCGGCCTTGTCGGCCGCGTCACCGTAGATCACCCCGCCGATCTCGATGCGTCCTTGCTTCCGGATCACGCGCTTCTGGTTCGCCACCACGCCCACCGGGAAGCCGCCCAGGCGGCCGGTACCGCACACGATGGTCTCGCCGTAGTCGGCCTTGTACTCGTCGAACGGCCCGGCGTCGAGCAGGCGCGCGATCACCTCCCGCACCTCGTAAGGGCGCGTGCCGCCCTCGGCCGGGAGCAGCTCCTCGAGGCCGCCGGGGTCGGCCTCCGGCGGCCGGGGTTCGGTCCGGCTCGCCGCCCACGGCGCGGGGTAGGGCCGGGCGTAGCCGGCCGCCAGGCTGCGCAGGCGACGCAGCGCCGCCTCGTCGTCGGGCTCGCGGTAGTCCACCGTCCCCGAGACCTCGGCGTGCATCGCCGCGCCTCCCAGCTCCTCCGAGTCGACGTCCTGCCCGATGGCCGCCTTCACCAACGCCGGCCCGGCCAGGTAGAGGCCGGAGCCGTCGGTCATCACGAGCTTGTCGCACATCACCGGCAGGTAGGCTCCCCCGGCCACGCAGTTGCCCATGATCGCCGCGAGCTGCGGCACGCCCAGCGCGCTCATGCGGGCGTTCAGGTAGAAGACGCGTCCGAAGTCGTCCTGGTCGGGGAAGATCTCGTCCTGCATGGGCAGGTACACCCCGGCCGAGTCGACGAGGTAGACGGTCGGCAGCCTGTTCTCGAGCGCGATCGTCTGCGCGCGGATGACCTTCTTGGCCGTGATCGGGAAGAACGCCCCCGCCTTCACGGTGGCGTCGTTGGCGATGACCATCCAGTCGCGGCCGTGGATGCGCCCCAGGCCGGTGACGACCCCGCCACACGGCGCGCCGCCGGCCTCCGGGTAGAGCTCCCAGCCGGCGAAGGCCATG
>Ga0079224_100008541_pt1 | contig 13889 bp, 13 predicted proteins | sample Stecom2015_FD_80414 | JGI IMG/M metagenome (GOLD analysis project Ga0079224, IMG submission 80414) | Agricultural soil microbial communities from Utah to study Nitrogen management - Steer compost 2015 | ecosystem: Environmental > Terrestrial > Soil > Agricultural land | place: USA: Utah... | reverse complement strand
CTCAGCTTGACCAGCAGAATGATCAAGGTTCAGATGATCCACTTCAGAAAATGATGCAGCAGCAAGGGGGACAGTTACCCTCGACAAGGATCAATGCAGATGCACCTGAATTGTTTGGCTCAATCAGCGAAGGCAATGTTCACAGTCAGTTGGTACCTTTAGAGGGAGCAATCGACGCGGATGATTATATAGTTGGACCGAATGATTTATTTAATTTTGGGATTTACGGTTATATTAATCAACAAGTACCCATATACGTGCTTCCTGAAGGCGTAGTAGTCATTCCTACTGTAGGAGAAGTATATGTTAATGGTCTTACTTTACGTGAAGCTAAAAACAGAGTTGTAGCTGCAACTAAGAAGAGATATTATTCAAGCGATGTCAGCTTTGCTTTGACAATGCCCAGGACTTTCATTGTAAAAATTTCCGGTATGGTGCAAAGTTCATACGAAGTGAATTCAGTTACCCGACCTTCTGAGATATTAAAGAGACTTTATGCGGATACAACCAATGTTTTCAGGGCATACTATACGAAAGCTAATGAAAGAGATGTCTTTATTCCTCAAATCTCTTTGAGAAATCTTGAATTAATTAGGAAAAACGGAACGGTTGTTAAGGTAGATATCTATAAGTACTTTATGACCGGGGATGACAGATACAATCCTTACTTTCTGGAGGGTGATAAATTCAAGCTAACCAGTCTTCAAATGGACAGGAATTACATCACAGTGACTGGAGGCGTTCAGCTTCCGGGAACATACGAATATGCAGAGGGAGACGATCTAGAGACTATAGTAGGGCTTGGTAGAGGTTTTCTTCCTGACGCAGAACCGGATAGCATTGTGGTATTCAGACCGTCACTTACGGCGACAAAAGGATTTGATATTTTCAATGTATCTTATGAGGCGGATAAAGATTTTCCAATACAAAACTATGACAGAATTTTTGTTAAATTCAGACCTGATTACTATAAAAAAGGCACTGTATTGGTTCTAGGTGAAGTAGAGCGTCCCGGGTTTTATCCAATATCTTTTAAAGAAACCAGGATCACCGATGTAGTCGATATGGCAGGAGGCTTTACAAAAAATGCTTATTTACCTCTATCGACAGTTTTCAGAGATTATGACGAAGAATATACTGCTAATGATACTATGGAAGTATGGGTGAATCAAAGAGCAAATGATCTTTTAGTGTCCGAGCAGGATAGGTTGAACTTTTCACAGGATGTCCAAACCAGAAGGAACAGGGTAATAGTAGATTTCCCAAAGCTTTTCAAGGAAAATGATCAATCTCAAAATGTTATACTGGAAGATAAGGATATAGTTTACATCAATGACAATAAGAATATTGTATATGTTTATGGACAGGTTAATAACGAGGGTTATATACCTTATGAAGAGGGAAAAGACTATATGTATTACATAGAAAAAGCCGGTGGTTTTTCTCTTGCTGCGGAAGAAGGTAATGTACGTGTAATTAAGTTCAATTCACGCGGTTGGTACAAACCGGATGATATTGAGGTCGCCTCAGGTGATTACATATATGTACCAAAAGTTGTGAAAGAAGAATTTAGTAATGTTATCAGTGTAATTGCCCAGGTAGCCGGTGTTGTGATCGGGGTTATAACAACATTTATATTAATTAGCAGGGACTAAAGGATGGAAGAAAGAGAATCTTCAATTGATAAAGCAAATACTGGGCTTAGTGTTGAAGAGTATATCAGGATTTTTATTAAATATAAAAAGACTATCCTCATTACCACAGGTGTTGCATTTGTTTTTTCTATCGTTTTGTATTTTTTTATAATAAATCCTGTTTATTATTCTACTTCGACAGTAAAAACAAGTTCAAAAATAGGGGGAGTGGCTGATTTATTGAGCGGTGGAGCCATACCTGATATTGGCGGATTGGGTGACTTAGCAGGGGTGGGTGCATCTGTAAAGTAATTGGCATTATATGAAAACATACTCCTTAGTCGTAGATGCATAGAGGAGACAATTATTAAATTTAATTTAATGGAAGAGTATGGGCAAAAATACATGCATTTTGCTTTGAAATTTTTCAGAGATGAAGTTTTAGATATAAGTGTTGATAAAGTAGCAGGTACAATGGTTGTGGGGATATTTGACGAAGAACCAGCTAGAGCAAAAGAAATTCTGGATTTTATGATTTATCAGTTAAACAAGATTAATACGGAGCTTAGCGTTTTATCTGCAAAAAATAATCGTGAATTTTTAGAGCAAAGATACATTTTAGTGCAAAAGGATCTAAAAAAGGCAGAGGATAGTTTAAAGACATTTCAGTCTTTTAATGGAATTGCTCCTGATATTACAGTTCAAGCAGCTATTAAAACTGAAATTGAAATTGAAGCATCGATTGCTTCAGAAGAGGTAAAGTTGGAACTATTAAGAAAGATTTTATCTCCTGATCAAGCTGAGATTAAAGCACAAGAAGAAAAAATAAGTGCATTAAAAAACCAATTAAATTTGATACAAAATTCTTCAGGTGAGGAAAGTGTATTAGGACTTAGAGGAAAGCCGGATGTCGTAATGAATTTTCTAAGGCTAAAAAGGGATGTTGAAATTCAAAATAGAATATTAGGAATAATATTGCCTCTTTATGAACAAGCAAAAATTGAAGAGAACCGTGAAACCCCTTCAATACTAATAGTTGATCCTCCATTTATTCCTGATTACAAGGAAAAGCCTAAGAGAGCAACGGGTGTGATTATTTTTACTGGAGGTGTATTTGTTTTAATTAATATTTTTTTTATAGGTTTGTATAAACTAAAACAATTTCGAGCAAAATTGGCTAATTATAAAGAGTTATAGGATTAGAGGTTTGAACTATAATAGTAGATTTATTTTCCCTCTCTCTTTTTCAGTTATTTTCCTTACCCTATACAGAACGTCATGGTTTCCATTTAAATCGTTCTTAATTGATTATATTTATGTTATCATTTTTTTTATTTTCATTTTGCTTTTTGTAGCATCAGTAGACTTTGATAAATTTTTACGGATAGAATTTTATTTATACAGGAAAGATTTTTTCTATTTAAATATATTAATTTTTCTTTTAATAATAGTTTTTATTTTTTTTAACTCTGGCGATTTAACTAGTATTAAAGGGGTTTTTAAAGTTTTTTCTTACATTGCTACTTTTTGTATTTTTTATGTTATTTTGCCCAAATTCCTCATTTTCCACCCTTATTATTTTGAAAAATTTATAAAATATATTTTCATACTGGGATCTTTTACGGCAATTTTTGGTTTTTTTGTGTTGTTCGCAGGTATTAGTCCATTAGAGAGATTTAAAACATTGCTTACTTCTTATATAACTCATCCAAATAATGTTTCAATAATATTTACCTATACAACAATAACTTCATTATTCTATTTTTATATTACTAAGAAAAGAAACAGTTTTCTTTTTAATAGTTTCGTAATCTTTTTAGTATTTGTCCAATTAGCGGCACAATTTTTTTCTCTGACAAGAGCGGGTATGATTGCGTGTTTATTTAGTTTCTTCATTTTTCTTTTTGTAGTATATAGGAATAAAATGATTATAATAGTTCCTCTTATTGTATTTACTCTTTCTTCTGTTATAGTAAATTTTTTTATTGCCAAAGGATTTGACTCATTCCTAAGTAGATTTTTACTTCTAATTCCGGCATATAATATGATAACTGCCTCAACTCAGTCTTTATTGTGGGGATATGGGGTAGTTAATGTAAATAAGATATTTCAGGGATTTATGGTTCTAACTAATGTTTTGGAGCAGGATATTGAGGATCCGCATAATTCGTGGGTTTTTTTGATTATGATGTTTGGAATTCTGGTTACATTGTTGATAATATACTTTATCTTTAAGCAGGTAATTGTTGCAAGTATAAAGTTATTTGAAAAATTGAAGAACAATGAAATTGACGACTATAGGATGTTTTATGTGGCTTATTTACTGTCAATTATTTTATCTCTTATGCTTCACGGTCTTTTTGACGCTGAATTAGTAAAAACAGAGTTTTATAGTATTCAAATTTTTTTAGTATCAATCAGTTTGTTGCATAGATTAAATAGGGACAATCTTATTGCTAAATTTGATTTTAATTGATGGATTTTTTAGTATCGGTAGTAATACCCACATATAATGTTGAAAAATATATAGTTCAGACTTTAAGATCGGTTTTGAGTCAGGACTACAAGAAAATTGAGATTGTTATTGTTGATGATGGATCAACCGATAATACGTGTGAATTAATATCAAATTTAAATTCCTCTAAGATCAGATTAATTAAAAAAGCTCATGGAGGGAATATTGGTAAAAATTTAAATTCTGGAATCCTGAAAGCAAACGGGCAAGTGATAGCTATACTCGGTTCTGATGATATCTGGATGACAAACAAAATATCAACTCAACTAAAATATATTTCAGAGTTTAATATCGTTTGCTCAAATGGTAATATTATTGATGGAAACAATAATATAATTAGTGAAAAATATAATAATAAATTTACTACGAATAAGACATTTAATTTGCCGGAATTGCTTGAGGAGAATTTCATTATAGCTTCAAGTGTGATCGGTTATAAGAAGGTATTCATAGAATTTGGTGGATTTGAAGATGTCGTGGGTCGATATGGTGAGGATTATTTCTTGTGGATTAAGATTGCTGAGAAAAAACCTATTTTTTATGTGGAGCAAAACTTAGTTTCATACAGAGTTCATAGTAATAACCTTTCTATCTCAAAAATTGAGGACAAAATTTTATTGTTTGAGAATACTTTAAAAATCAGGAAAGATTTTATAACCAGTCAAAATAATGTAATTGCCCATGCTGCTAAAAAGGGAGTATCCTTTGTTGCTTTGGAGTTAACTAAAATGTACTATCAAGCAAAAGATCTTAAGAATTCACTTTTGTGCGCCAGTATGTTTCTAAATTACTATGATAATAAATTCTCCATATTATATATAAAGGTTATGGTATACTTCGTTACCTTTCACTTATTAAAGTTTTTAAGGAGGACAGAATCAGAGAAATAATAAAATCATTCTCTAAGTTGTCTATACCAACTTTTTTTAATTTGGTGACATCAATACTTAGAAATAAAATTTTAGCAATTTATATTGGAGCAGCTGGATTAGGTGTTTATTCACAAATAGTAAATTTGTATATGTTGTTTAACGCTATTTTCCCAATTGGTTCTATAGGCATAACTAGGTATACATCAAATTATATTGCTAATAATAAAACCAATGAGTTAGATTCACTACTTAAAAATATTTTTCTGAAAAACTTTGTTTATTCTGTAATATTATCCTTAATTTTTATAGCTCTCTCGGGGTATATATCTTTTTGGTTATTTGATAATAATGAATATAATGATTTGTTGATCATTTTTGCTTTTTCGGTACCAGCTTCTTTATTCTATAATTTGACGGATGCTTATTTTAAAGGTTTAAGGAAAATAAATATTTATATTGTTTTTTTAATTATAAACTCAATAGTTAATTTATCCATTAATATTTCATTCATATATTTATATGGTGTGCTAGGAGCTGTACTAAGTTTTATTATAACTGCTTTATTAAATTCATTAGTAGGGTTTTATCTACTAAAAAAGGAAAATCTTTTACCTAGGTTTAATCTTTCAATATCTCATAATGTCAGTGAGGAATCAAAAATTTATAGAATAGGCTTAAGTAGTGTTCTGATTCTTGCTATTCAGCAAATAACATTTCTTATTGTAAAGTCCAATATTGCTAATGAGTTGTCTTTGCATGACGTGGGATTATTCCAAAGCATGTATGCAATATCCGTAAGCTACTTTGGTATTTTTTTTGCAATTCTTTCAACTTATAGTTTCCCTAAGATTTCATCTCTAAAAAATAAAAATGAAATCATTGCAGAATTAAATAATACAATTAGGTTTCTAATCGTGGTGTATAGCCCTATTTTAATAATAGTACTAGTATTTAGGCAGTTTGTGATTCAATTATTGTTCTCAAACGAATTTCTGATTATTAAAGATATTTTAATGTTTCAACTCATTGGAGATTTTTTTAGAGCGTATAGTTGGGTCTTTGGATTGTGGCTTCTTCCAACGTTAAAAGTGAAGCAATGGATGATGTTTGATATACTTTTCTATTTGCTTTTCTATGTGTTTTTCACTATGGGTTTATACGTTTTTCATTGGGATCTTTCTTCGGTTGCTATTGCATATATGGCTGCTTATTTCATCCACCTGTTTGTAAATTTTTTATATACTAAGAAATCACTAAGTTTTAACTTTCAGAAAGGAAATCTTAAACAAATTATATATTCCTCTCTTGTTGTGCTTGTTATTTTTGTAGTTTCTATGAACAATGAAGAGGTAGGTTTTTATATTGTTATACCTTGTTTATTAATATGGGGCTATTTAACAATTAGTAAAAATGATATTAATAATATTAAAAGTTTAATTAATTCTAAAATCAAATCATGAATGTTCCTTTTTTAGATTTACAATCCCAGTATAAGCAAATAAAAAGAGAAATTGACATAGCATTTCAGGATGTCTTAAGTAACACTTCTTATATATTAGGGAAATATGTAAAAAGATTTGAAGATAATTTTGCTAGTGCTCACGGAGTAAAATACTGTGCAGGTCTCAGTTCTGGCACAGATGGTAACCATTTAGCTCTATGGTCATTAGGTATAGGACCAGGAGATGAAGTTATTATCCCGGCTAATACTTTTATAGCAACCGCTTGGGGTGCTACTCTTTGTGGTGCTAAACCTGTATTTGTTGATTGTGATGCGGATAGCTATAATATATCTCCTGAAAAGATAGAGGAAAAAATAACTTCAAATACAAAAGCAATTGTTGCTGTTCATTTATATGGTCAGTCTGCCGATATGGATAAACTTAGAGAGATTGCAGATGTTAAAGGAATTTATCTAGTAGAAGATGCTGCTCAAGCCCATTTGGCAGAGTATAATGGGATAAAAGTAGGAGGTATTGGTGTGTCGGCATCATTTAGCTTTTACCCGGGAAAAAATTTAGGGGCATATGGTGAAGCTGGTGCAATTACAACAAATGATGACGAATTGGATAGAAAATTCAGAATGATAAGAGAACATGGTTCTAATAAGAAATATAATCACGAAATGTTTGGACATAATTATAGAATGGAATCACTTCAAGGAGCTGTTTTAGATGTCAAATTAAAATACTTGAATGAATGGACAGATAAAAGGAGAGCCATTGCTCAAAAATATCATAATAGGCTTATTGGAATTGATCAAATTATATTACCTAAGGAAATGAGTTATGCTAAACATGTATATCATTTATACGTTGTGAAAATTTCTGATAGAGAAAATTTAAATGCATATTTAAATAATGAAGGTATAGGTACAGGTTATCACTATCCAATCCCATTACATCTTCAACCTTGCTTTAAACATTTAAATTATCAGAAAGGAGATTTTCCAATTTCTGAAGATTTAGCTGATAATTGCTTATCCTTGCCAATATTTCCTGAAATGAGTGATGCGCAAATAGAATTTGTGTGTGAGAAAATAATAAATTATTATAATAAATGATTAAAATTGGAATTATAGGCGCTGGGTATTGGGGTCCAAATCTTATTAGGAATTTTAATAGTCATCCTGAATGCGAAGTTTGTATAGTTAGTGATTTAAGTGAGGGAAGATTACAATTTATAAAAAAAAACTATCCTGACATTATCACTACGGTTTCAAGTCAGGATATTATTAATTCGGATGATATAGATGCAGTAGTTATTGCAACACCTGTTAATACTCATAAAGATTTGGGAATAAAATGTCTTAATAGTGGAAAACATGTGTTTATTGAAAAGCCTTTAGCAGATAGTTATCTTGACGCTGTTGAGTTACGTGATCTATCTTTGCATAAAGGTCTAATTCTTGCAGTTGGGCATATTTTTCAATTTTCTTCTGCAGTAAAAGCTATTAAAAAATTTATAGATAGTGGAAATTTAGGTGAAGTATATCATTTTTCTGCGACAAGAATAAATTTGGGCCCCCCAAAAACCACTGTAGATGTCATTTGGGACCTTGGTCCGCACGATTTGTCTATACTGCTATACCTTTTTAATGAGTTGCCTAAGAATGTTATTTCAAAAGGTAATTCTTACTGGTGGAATGGCATTATAGATAATGCTCATATTTTATTAAATTTTGAAAGTGGAAAGTCAGCTTCAATATTTTTAAGTTGGCTTTCATCAAATAAAACTCGCGAAATTCTTATATTTGGTGAAAAGGGAAACATTGTTTATGATGAAACCAAGCCAATAGAAAATAGAGTGACTTTTTATGATAAAGGAGTTGATAGTAGAATTAATGCTAAAGACAATGATGTAGTTAATTTACACTATGGTAAAGGCGAAGTTATAACTTTAAAACTTGAGGAAATAGAGCCTTTATTTTCTGAAGTTGATGCTTTCGTGAAAGCAATTCTTTCCAATTGTCAACCAATTAATGACGGAAATATTGGATGTGAAGTAGTTAGAATTTTAGAAACGTCCTCCTCTTCAATTAAATCAGTTAATTAATGAAAAATTATTTTGTGCATGATACCGCAATTTGTGAATCCAATAGTGTAGGTAAAGATTCTAAGATATGGGCATTCTCACATGTGATGAGCAATGTTAAAATAGGGACCGATTGCAATATTGGTGAACATTGTTTTATTGAATCTGGTGTAAAAATTGGAAACCGTGTGACGGTTAAAAATGGAATAGCTATTTGGGATGGGGTGGAAATTGAGGATGAGGTTTTTTTGGGACCATATTGTGTTCTAACTAATGATATGTTTCCAAGGAGTAAGGTATACAAATTATCTAATATTAGAACTAAAATTAAAAATGGTGCCAGCATAGGTGCAAATGCAACCATTATATGCGGAGTGGAATTAGGAAGCTATTGCATGGTTGGTGCAGGTTCCGTAGTAAATAAAAATGTACCTGACTTTGCACTGGTAGTAGGTGTACCAGCGAAGGTAATTGGATATGTATCCTTAGAGGGAGAAAAACTAGTTTTTAGTAATGGTAAAGCTATGGATTCTAAGGGTAATAAGTATGTTATTGAAAATGGAATTGTCAGTATAATTTAAATAAAATCACATATGTCTATAGCTTTAGTGACAGGTGGAGCAGGATTTATAGGTTCACATACTGTGGATCGTTTAATCGATGAAGGATTAAACGTAAGAATATTAGATAACTTACAGAAGCCAATCCATTTAAAGGGAATGCCATCATATATTAATCCTAAAGCTGAATTCATTTTAGGAGATGTTAAAAATAAAATTCATCTTCAAGATGCTCTTAAAGATGTAGATTATGTTTATCATCTTGCTGCATATCAGGATTATTTACCTGACTTTTCCACTTTTTTCCATACTAATGCTGTAAGTACTGCTCTAATTTATGAAATTGCCATTGAAAAGCATGTTCCTTTGAAGAAAATTATTGTTGCATCATCTCAATTTGTGCAAGGTGAAGGTCTTTATAAATCAATCAATGGAGATATAATTGCCCCAAAATTGAGATCCGAATTACAATTGTTAAAAGGGGATTGGAATTGGAAGGATCAATCTGGCAACGAAATGTTTTGGCAATGGACACCTGAGTCTCATTCAAATCCTCCTAATGCGTATGCGTTATCCAAATACTCCCAGGAACAGCAGGCATTAATATTTGGTGAACGTTATCAAATTCCAAGTGTTGCATTGCGGTATTCAATTGTTCAGGGTCCAAGACAATCTTTTTATAATGCATATAGCGGAGCATGCAGGATTTTCTCATTGTCATATTACTTTGATAAACCTCCTCATATATATGAGGATGGAGATCAGCTAAGGGATTTTGTTAATATCCATGATGTTGTAGACGCAAATATTCTGGTCTTAAAAAATGATGATGCAGCATATAACGTTTTTAATGTAGGAGGGGGAAAAGCATATACCATTAATGAATTTGATAGGGTTGTAGCAAAGGAATTTGGAAAGGAAGGTATTGAGCCAATAGTTGAAGGCGAATATAGGTTTGGTGATACACGAAATGCATGCTCGGATATTACCAAATTAAAAGCATTAGGTTGGGCGCCCCAAAGACAAATAGAGCATAGTGTGAAAGAATATAGAGAATATCTACAAACTCAAACAGACATCGAGGATATACTGGAATATGCAAATAAGATAATGAAAGATCTAAATGTAGTTAGGAAAATCCAAAAATGAAAGCATTTCTTTTAGCCGCTGGATATGGCACAAGATTAAAACCTTTGACGGATTCTATTCCAAAATGTCTTGTCCCTATTAATGGCAAACCTCTTCTCGAAATATGGCTTGAATTGCTGGAGAGAGAAGGAGTCACAGATGTTCTTGTAAATACACACTATCTTTCTGAAAGAGTAGAAGAATTCATTTGCTACAGAAATAATAAGATAAATGTGGAGTTATTTCATGAAGATGTGTTGCTTGGTAGTGGTGGTACACTTTTGGCAAACAAAGCTTTCATAAGAAATGATAAAGATTTTTATTTTCTATATGCTGATAATATAACAAATATTTCGTTAAATAAATTATTGAGATTTCATAGGTCCAATAATAGTATTTTTAGTACTTATGTATATGAAACTAAAATTCCACAACAGAAAGGAATCTTTACAGCAGATATGAAAACCGGAAAAGTTTTGGGCTTTGAAGAAAAACCAAAACACCCTAAGTCTAATTTGGCTAATGCAGGTATTGGGATATTAAATAATAAGATTTTCAATTATCTTAAAGATAATAAGCCTTTCGTGGATTTTGGGAAAGACGTAATGCCGGAATTGGTTGACCAAATGCATATTATATTAACCGATAAATATATTAAAGATATCGGTACAATCAATGACTATTTACAAGCCCAGAAGGAATGGAAATTAATAACTGAAATATGATAATTACTCAAACGCCCCTAAGGATTAGCTTTTTAGGAGGTGGCACTGATTTACAAGAGTTTTATAGCGTTGAAGATGGATTTGTAATAAGCACAACTATTGATAAGTATATTTATATTATTATTAATGAAAGATTTGATGATCTTATTTATATAAATTACACCAACAAGGAAAGGGTATCATCACCAATAGAAATTAAACACGATTTGGTGAGGGAAGCGCTTCTAAAAACTGGAGTAAGTAAAGGCATAGAGATAACTATGCTCGCTGATATTCCATCAGAAGGGTCAGGATTAGGATCGTCAAGCAGCTTGTTAATAGGACTGCTTAACGCTTTGTATATATTTAAGGGGGAACAGGTTACTGCCGAGAGATTGGCATCGGAAGCATGTGAAATAGAAATCGGAAAATGCGGTAAGCCAATTGGAAAACAGGATCAATATATTGCTGCTTACGGTGGTTTATGTTCTATAACATTTAAATCCGATGAAAGTGTTGATGTAAAAAAAATTCATATCTCTGATAGAGATAGAATACTTTTTGGAAATGAATTAATGCTATTTTATACCGGAATAACGAGAAAATCAGCTGATATCCTAACTGAACAAAAAAATAATACTCATAATAAGTTTAAAGAACTGAAGAATATAAAGATTCTTGCCCAGAAAGCTGAAAGTTTATTGAGTAATAATAAGTTTGAACAGATAGGAGTACTGTTAAATGATAATTGGATTTCTAAAAAAAAGTTAGCCTCGAAAATCGCTAATCCTGTAATTGATAATATGTATAAAAGGGCTATGGACGCAGGTGCCCTTGGAGGAAAGATTTCCGGTGCAGGCGGCGGTGGTTTTATGCTTCTCTACACCAAAAGTGAAAATCAAAATAAAGTTAGAGAGGCTCTTGCGCAATATAAAGAAATGCCGTTTTTCCTTGAAAGTGACGGTTCAAAAGTAATATTTAATTATAAAAAGTACTCATGGAAATAAAGGAATATTTTTCAATATTTAATAGTAGTTTGAGTAAGGTTGATGAGCAGTCTATAAAAAAGATGATTGAGGAATTATATACTGCTTACGAGAATGACAAAATGATTTTCGTTATTGGTAATGGAGGTTCAGCCGCCAATGCTTCACATTTCGCTCAGGATCTTTCCAAAGGCGTATTGCTGGATCAATCCATAAATAAAAGAATAAGGGCTCTAAGCTTAACTGATAATATTGCTTATATTACAGCTCTTGCAAACGATGATGGTTATGAAAAAATTTTTATTGCTCAGATGAGAACCTTTTCTCAGGCAGGTGACCTTCTAATAGTTATTAGTGGTTCGGGAAATAGCCCAAATGTAATCGAAGCGGTAAATTTTGCAAAGAGGAATGGTATTAAAGTAATCGGAGTAACTGGCTATGATGGAGGAAAATTAAAAGAATTGGCGGACCTTTCCGTTCATGTTCCTCTTAATGAAATGTGCATGGCAGAAAGCGTTCATTCCGTTATTTTTCATTATGTGATTAGTTCCTTAAGAACGAAATTAACGGGTGAAAAGTTTGATTCATCATGCTTTTCGTAGAGATTTTAATTAAATAAATCCTTAGGTGACCATAAATTTTATATTGCCATCGGAGGGTAATGTTCCTATAGGTGGATTTAAGATTATTTACAAGTATGCCAATAGACTTTCAGATAGAGGTAATACTGTAATTCTCACACATACTCAAAATAAAAAAAGTGATTTGTTTGGGCTTAAAAAATTTGTAAATATTCTTAGATACCTGAAGAAAAAATTTCTCAATTCATATGGTCCGCAAAATTGGTTTCCTGTAAATAATAATATAAAGATTAATTGGATACCTTACCTAAACAATAGATTCATTCCGGAGGCTGATGTAGTTGTTGCTACAGAATGGACTACTGCAAATCCTGTATATCGATTCGATATATCCAAGGGTAGAAAGTATTACTTTATTCAAAGCTTTGAATCGTGGCAAGGACCGGAAGAATTAGTTATTGAATCTTGGAAACTACCTTTAAAGAAAATTGTAATATCCAAATGGTTAAAGGAAATAAGTGATAAACTTAAACTTAATGTAGAATACATTCCAAATGGATTAGATTATGATAAGTTTGGTATGGATATACTTCCTGAGAAAAAAGATAAATATTCCATCATGATGCTCTATAATGAAAATCCTGTAAAGGGATCTACATTTGGCCTGAAAGCTATTATTGAATCAAAACAATTTGTATCTAAATTAAAAGCAGTTTTGTTTGGGGCATGTGATCCTCCGCCAAATTTACCTTCATGGATTAAGTTTTATAAGACACCTGACCAAAAATTACTAAGAAAGCTATATAACACTTCTGCAATTTTTATTAGTCCAAGTTTTATGGAAGGCTTTCCCCTTCCACCTGCGGAATGCATGATGTGTGGTTCAGCACTTGTTGCTACCAATATAGGAGGACATCAGGAATATGCTATTAATGGTGTAAACTCCCTTTTGTCTCCACCAGGTGAAACTAAACTCATGTCGGATAATCTCGTTAAGTTAATTAATGACGATGAATTAAGGTATACTCTTGCGTATAGAGGACATAAGGATATATCTATCTATAAATGGGATTCATCAGTTGACAAACTTGAAAAATATTTTGCAATTGAAATTTGACTTGGATTTAAGTTGCCCCCAATGATCTCCATAATAATCGTCAATTATAACGTCTACCCAGATGTACTGCAATGTGTCAAAGCAATTCTGCAACATACGGAGTATAAGCCCATTGAGATATTTGTTGTAGACAATAATTCCAGTGAGAGGGATATAGATAATATTATCAATGACCTTCCGGAAGTAAATTATATAAGATCTGATGTCAATGCTGGATTTGGAGCTGCAAATAATATAGCTATGAATGAAGCTAAAGGT
>Ga0079224_100008540_pt1 | contig 13889 bp, 13 predicted proteins | sample Stecom2015_FD_80414 | JGI IMG/M metagenome (GOLD analysis project Ga0079224, IMG submission 80414) | Agricultural soil microbial communities from Utah to study Nitrogen management - Steer compost 2015 | ecosystem: Environmental > Terrestrial > Soil > Agricultural land | place: USA: Utah... | reverse complement strand
CTAGGAGCGTCGGGAGCGGAGGTTCGAGCGGTCCGCCAGGGGCGGTCCGGCCTCGATCGCCTCTCGGCCGCCGGGTACCACCAGCATCGCCAGCGCACCGAGCACCGCGGGGAGGGCGAAGGCGTAGAAGTTCGCCTCCAGCCCCCACCCCGAGGCCATGACGGCGCCGCCGTAGATCGGCCCGCAGATGGCGCCGAGGCGTCCGACGCCCAATGCCCACCCCAGCCCGGTCGCACGCATGTGCGCCGGGTAGAAGTTCGCGGTGTAGGCGTTGACGAGCACGGTCGTGCCGATCGTGCACGCGCCGGCGATCGCCACGAGGGCGAACAGCAGCACGCTCGGAAGCGGGATGCTCATCAGGAAGATGCACAGGGCCGCCACCGCGAACATGCCCGCGGTCACCGGCTTCGACCCGATCCGGTCGGCGACGACGCCCAGCAGGGGCGTGCCCAGGATCGCACCGAAGTTCAGCACCAGCAGGAACGCCAGCGCCGACCCCAACGGGTAGCCCGCCTCGCGCATGATCTGCGCGAGCCAGGTGTTCAGCCCGTACACGAGCAGCAACCCCACCCCCGTGCCGAGCCAGAACACGAGGGTCCCCCGGAGGAACTGCCGGGCGAAGAGCGACGCGAACGCGGCGACCGGCCCCGTGCCGGAACGTTCCGGCGCCTTCTCCAGGACCAGGTCGTAGCGGGCGGCGAGCTCAGCAGCTTCCGCTTCCCGGCCCCGGGCGAGCAGGTAGTTCGCCGACTCCGGCAACAGCCGCCACGCCACCGGCAGCAGCAGCCAGCCGAGCACCGCGCCGATCCAGAACATCGACCGCCAGCCCAGCGCGGGAATCGCGGCTATCGCGGTGAGCGACGCGACGATCCCACCGATCGAGTAGCCGGAGAACATGATGGCGTTGGTGGTGCTGCGGTGGCGCGGGTGGGCGTACTCGATCGTGAGCGCGATGGCGGTCGGCACGACGCCGCCCAGGCCGAGGCCCGCGACGAACCGCGCGAACCCGAACAGCTCCACCGTCGGCGCGGCCGCCGCCAGCGCCATCGCGGTCGAGAACCACGCGATACACCCGAGCATCACCCGCCTGCGCCCGACGAGGTCGGTGATCGTGCCGATCAGCATCGCCCCGATCAGCATGCCGATGAGGGCGTAGGCGCCGATCCGGCCCGCTTCGGCCGGCCCGAGGACCCACCCGGCGGACCCGTCGACGAGGGTCGGCACGACCGTGCCGTAGACGATCAGGTCGTACCCGTCGACGATGATCGCCGCGCTGCAGATCGCGACGACGACGAGCCTTGTGTTCATGCGACCTCCAGAGCGGCGCCGGACGTCCGACGGGCCGGTGCACCCGTGGACCAGCACCCGATCAAGACGGTACGGCCTGGATCTCGACAGCCCGTCGGACCGGAGCCCCGGTGACGTCAGGCAGTTCTCCGCTCCGAAGAGTGCATTTCCTCGTGAAAGAATCACTTCGGCGCGCACGCGTTGTCAACACGCGCCTGCGGGCACCTCGTCCGCGGTGCCGGTCAGGCCGACTCGCCCGCCGGTGGGGTGACGGGCAGCAGCCGCGGCCGCTTGGCGACCCGGTGGTCGCCCGTGGAACGGCCGCGCAGCCGCCGGTAGGCCCAGGGCCCCACGACCGTGGCCAGCCAGCGCAGGTCGCCCGCGGCCCTGCGCCCGACGCCGCGGTACCCGACCCCGGGCAGCGGTCGTGACCAGCTGTCATCGCTGCCCGGGAGGCGGAGGGCTTCGGCGAACGCCGCCGCGATCCGGGCGTGCCCCAGCGGGCTCGCGTGGATGCGGTCGGGGCACCACAGGCGCGGGTCCGTGGTCACCGGGTGCCCGAAGGTGTCGACGAGGGCGACCCCGTGGCGGGCGGCGGAGGCGCGGATGCTCGCGTTCAGCTCGAGCACGCGGCGCCGCAGCGGGCGCAGGACCGGGCTGAGCCGCGGCAGGTCGGGGAACGTCAGCGTGGCGACCCGCGCTCCCGACGCGGTGAGCGCCGAGAACATCTCGTCGAGGCACCCACCGACGGCGGCGACCGAGAACGACGGGCGGACGAGGTCGTTCATGCCGGCCACGACGGTGACCAGATCCGGCCGCAGCGCGAGCGCGTCGGCGAGCTGCTCGTCCCGGACCTGCTGGGCGAGCTCGCCCCGCACCGCCAGGTTCGCGTGGTGCAGATCCGGCGTCGAGGCGGCGATCTTCTCGGCGAGGCGGTCGGCGAACCCGCGCCAACCGCCGGCGCCGTCCGGATCGCCGACGCCCTCGGTCTAGCTGTCCCCGATCGCGACGTACCGGGTCTGCACCACGCCACCTCCGTGCGACACACGTCGTTCCGCGGATGTGGTGTACGCGATCGCGCGCGTGATCCTCATGAAGTCCGGAGGCCCACGGGCGGCGTGGCCCTCGCCGAGGGCCGGTCACCCGTCACCAACGCCGCTCAGCCTCAGCGCGCCATCGGCACAGCACGGGCACGGTTGGGCGACCGCCCCATCGCGCACGGATCACGTCGTCGGCGCACGCGTTGTCAACTCGGAGCCGCCCCCGGCAGCAGCCGCAACGGGCTCCTCGAACCGGTAGGGCGGCCCGGGCACGACAACCGGCTGCCCGTCGATCTCGACGGTGCGGAAGAACGCGCGCGCGGCGAGCTGAGGGCTCGCCAGCAGGTCCTGCGGCGTCGCGACCGGGGCGAGGCTCACGCCGCGCGCCTGAGCGCGCTCGTACAACTGCAGCTTCGGCCTGTTCGCCGCGAAGGACTCGAACACTTCGCGGAACGCGTGGGCGGCCGCGTGGGTGCGCCGCCACGCCGGATCGGTCCAGCGATCCTCCCGGAGTTCGGTCACCCGGGCAGCGGGGAGCCCATCGGCCTCCAGCCACGCCACGAGCCCGTCCCACGCCAGCGGGGCGCCACCGATCCCCGCGACGAGGTAGACCCAGCCGTCGGCGCAGCGGAACAAGCCGTTGCCGACCTCCGTCGCGGTGCCTGCCGTCCGGCCGCGCACGACGCCCTCGAGGTCGAGGTACTGGATCGCGTTCTCCAACGAATGCGCGACGGCCTGTTGCGCCGAGGCGTCGACGATCTGCCCCCGGCCGGTCTCCTCGCGCGCGAGCACCGCGATCAGCGCACCGACCGCGGCGTGCAGGCCCACCATCACCGCGGTCTGCTCGCCCGCGACGCGGACCGGCGCACGACCGGGCTCGCCCGCGAGGCGGAGCAGCCCTCCCGCCGCCAGCAGGGTGAGATCGGACGCCGGCCGGTCGGCGTACGGTCCGTCCAGTCCGAAGGGGCTCATCGCCACGTGGATCAGCCGGGGGAAGGCGGCGAGGTCGTCGGGGTGCAGCCCGCGCTCCCGCAAACGGCGCGGACCTTCACTGGTGAGCAGGATGTCGGCGGCGGCGAGAGCCGCGTCGCGGTCACCGCAGCGGCGGCGCCCGGCGACCCCCGCGAACACATCGCGCGCCGACCGGCCGCCCACCGGCCACACGATCGGGCAGTCTTCCGCATCTGCGTCCTCTGATTCGAGAACGACGATCTCAGCGCCGAGATCGGAGAACACCTTGCCGGGGTACCAACCCAACTCTGTTGTGGCGTCGACGACGACAAGACCCGAGAGCGGTCGATCGACGGGGGGCTCGAGATCCATGCTCGCTATTTCCTCCAATCTTCGAAGATGCGTAGTAGGGTGCGTGATCTCGACATCAGCTGTGGTCTCCCGGAGGTCGCCGTGAACCCCGCTCGGTTGGATCGGGCGCTCGCCGTGCTCGGCTATCTCGCCCATCACCACGAGGGACGCAGCCTGAGCCGCCTCGCCGCTGACCTGTCGCTTCCGATGAGCAGCACCCACGACCTGCTGCAGGCCCTCGTCGAGATCGGCGCCGTGCGACTCGCCGGCCCCAGGGTCTACGCGCTCGGTCCTCGCGCGGTGGCGCTCGGTCTGTCGATCTCGGAGTCGGTGCAGTTGCGACCCGTGGCGCGGCCGCACCTGCGGGCCCTTTCCGAGGAGATCAACGAGAACGTCTACCTGGCCATGCGGACCGGGGACGAGGTCGTATACGCGGATCGGTACGAGGCGTCGCAGCTGTTGTCGGTGGTGATCGAACTCGGCGGCGGGCGCCCGCTGCACGGATCGGCGGTCGGCAAGCTGATGGCCGCATTCGACCCCGAGCTGGAGACGAAGGTGCTCAGCTCGTCGCGGCTCGAGCAGTTCACACCGTTCACGCTGGTCAAGCGCGACGAGCTGCGCGCCGAGTACGCGGCGATCCGCGACCGCGGCTACAGCGTCTCCGACGGCGAGAGCGTGGAGGGCATCATCGGGCTGGCCACGCCCATCGTCGATCGAGACGGAACCGTCGTCGCAGCGGTCCACGTTTCAGCGCCACGAGGACGGCTGTCCGACGACCGGCTGCCCGTCGTCGTCAGCCAGATGATCAACACGGGCGGCGCGGTGTCGCGGCAGCTGGGCGCGTCCGCCGAGGCCGCCCCGCACGCCACCCTCGACGACGTGGTCGCGTTGGAGCGGCGCCGCAGGGCTTGAGCGGATCATCGTCCCCACCCGGGCACCACGAGCGTGGCCCAGGCCAGCAGCGGCCCGACGGCGATGAGCAGGACGCTGTAGCGCAACAGCCTCCGGTACAGCGCCGGGCGCTGCTCGGGCGCCGTGCTGGCGAGGACGAGCGCCCCGTAGGTGGAGAACGGGCTGACGTCCACGACGGTGGCGGACACGGCCAACGCGGCGGCCATCCCGACCACCGCCACGTCGCCCTGTTGCAGGAACGGCACGGCCAGCGGGACGACGACGCCGAGGATCGCGATCGACGAGGCGAAGGCCGAGGCGACCCCGCCCAGGTAGCACAGCAGCAGGGCGGCGACCAGCGGCGCGCCGATGCCCGCGATGCGCCCGCCGAGGAGGTCGATCGTGCCCGCCTCCTGCACCACGCCGAGATAGGTGATCACCCCGCACACCAGCAGGACCGTGGACCAGCTGATCGCGCCGACCGCCTCGCGGTGACCGCCCCGGCAGGCCAGCGTGACCACGCCGGCCACGCACATGGCGAGGAACCCGACGTCGATCCCGAGTGCGACGGTGCCCAACCCGAGCACGCCGACGCCGATCAGGGTGACGGCTTGGTCGGGCCGCACCCTCGCGGCGTGCGAGGTGCGGACCGCCACGGACGCTTCCCCGCCACCCGGACCGGGTTCGTCCGGGTCCGGCGGCTCGGTCCACCGACGGCCGAGCAGGGCGAAGAGCAGCGCGGCGATCGCGAGGTTGATCCCGAACGAGGTGAGCAGCAGCGCCAAGGGCTCGAACGCCAGCCCCTCCCGCGCGAACAGGCCGGCGAGGAACCCGCCGATGGGGTTGACCGGGGAGAAGAAGCCGGCGAGCGCGCCGTGCACCACCATCGCGCCCGCGAGGAGCGGGTCGATCCGGTACCGGCGGGCGAGCGGCATGGCCAGCGGCGCGACGATCGCCACCGCGTAGACGGCGCCCATCGCGCACAGCAGCGCTGCGAGGCCGAACAACACCCACGGGACGAGGGCGGCGCGGCCGCGGACGAGGCAGATCGCCCAGTGCACGATCAGGTCGACCGTGCCGTTGGCCGCGGCCAGGGCGAACAGGTACGTGAGCCCGACGAGCAGCACGAACAGACCGCCCGGGAACCCGGCGAGGATCGCCTCGGTGTCGAGGCCGAGCACCCACGTGCCGACGGTGAACGCGGCGATGAAGCCGAGAACGCCCAGGTTGATGTCGAGCGTGGTCGCGAGGACGAACATCGCGACGAGCGCGACGATCGAGAGGATCTGCGGTCCCATCCGGGTCCCTTCCACGAGGAGAGGAGCGGCACCCGGTGGGGTGCCGCTCCTCCCGGACGGGGTCAGGCCTGTCGCGCGGCGTGCGCCCCGGCGATCCGGCCGAAGGTCAGTGAGCGCAGCACCGACGTGGCCGGCGGGTACTCGTGGTAGAAGAGACCCGTCAGCTCACCGGCCGCGTACAGGTGCGGGATCGGCGTGCCCGCCGGGGTGACCACGCGGGCGTCCAGATCGGTGCGCACACCGCCGTAGGTGAACGTGATCGCTGCGGTGAGCGGGATCCCGATGAACGGCGGGGTGTCCAGCGGCGTCGCCCAGTTCGACTTGGGCGGGGTGAGCCCGGTCGTCGCCTTGCCGTCGAGCCTGCGCACGTCGAACTCACCCGGGCCGCACGCGGCGTTGAACTCCGCGACGGTCTTCTCCAGCGCCTCGGCGTCGAGGCCGAGGCGGCGGGCCAGGTCGCCGATCGTGTCGGCGCGCTCGGGCGGCACGTCGCTGAGCACAGCGCTCTCCCAGCCCGGGATGGCCAGGGTCTTCGCGTCGGCGATCCAGTACGCCTCCTGGTCCTGGTTGCGCCAGATCTCGAAGCCGATGTGCTCGAACGTGTTGTCCCAGGTGTCGCGGCCCTCGTCGTAGAACCGCTCGGCGCGGCCGTTGACGAAGATCCCGCCGGTGTAGCCGTAGATCACCGCATCCGCACTGGAGGTCCGCCGGTCCACCGGCTCGGCGTGGATCATGTCGAACTGGCCCGCCGTGTCGGCGCCCAACTCCATCGCCATGCGAAGGCCGTCGCCGCGGTTGTTCGCGATCCCGGGCGCGATCAGCGGCAGGTCGCACGCCTTCGGCCCCACGTAGCGGGTGAGCATCTCGACGCTGCCCTCGAACCCACCGCATGCGAGCACGACGTCGCGGGCGGCGAGCCGCACGAGCAGCCCGTCGGTGCCGCGGACGACCACGCCGTCGACCGCGCCCTCGTCGGAGACGGTCAGCCGGACGGCCTCGGTGCGGTACCGCAGGTCCACCCCGGGCGTGCGCTCCAGGACGGCCGACAGCGCCTCCACGATCGCCTTGCCCCGCCCTCCGGCCGCCCCGGCGGGTGCATCGTGGCGGGACCGCCGTCGAAGGTGTGCGCGAACGGGAACTCCTCGAAGACCAGCCGCACCCCGCGCTCTTCGATGAACCGCAGGGTGGTCGGCACCTCGCGGTCGAGCGGCCGGCAGTACTCGTAGTCGGCGAGCCCGCCCGAGACGCGGCGCATGCGCTCGGGCCACTCGTGATCGAACGTGCGGTCCTCGGTGACGCGCAGGAACGCGCCGGTCCACCGCGTCGCACCGCCGCGCTCCTCGCGCGGCGCCCGCTCGAGCACGGCGATCCTGGCGCCCTCGCGGGCCTCGGCGTAGGTCACGGCTGCGGCCAGTCCGGCCGCGCCGTGCCCGACGACGACGAGGTCGTACTCCTGGACGGTCTTCATCTCATCTCTCCCGGGTCGTCGTTGACGTGCGGAATCAGCGGAGCGTGAACGGGTCGGCCAACGGCGCGGCGTCGGACTCGAACCAGATCGACTTGGGCTGGGTGAACTCGGCGAACCCGTCGAGGCCGTTCTCGCGGCCGTAGCCGCTGCCCTTGATGCCGCCGAACGGGGTGGCCACCTGGAGTGCGCGGTAGGTGTTCACCCAGACCGTGCCCGCCTCCAGCCGGCGCGCCACGCGGTGCGCCCGCGCGAAGTCGGTCGTCCAGACCCCGGCGGCGAGGCCGAACTCCGAATCGTTGGCGATCGCGACGGCCTCGTCCTCATCGGTGAACCGGATGACGGACAGGACGGGACCGAACAACTCGTTGCGGGCCACGGACATGTCGTTGGTCACGCCGTCGAGGACCGTGGGCGGGTAGAACCACCCGTGCTCGGGGCGCTCTCCGTCCGGTCCGCCTGCGACGACCACGGCCCCCTCGGCGATGGCCTCGGTGACGCGGTGCGCGACCCCGGTGAGGATCTTCTCCTGCGACAGGGGCCCCATCTCGGTCTCCGTGGCGCGCGGATCGCCCAGCCGGATCCGCCGCGCGCGCTCGGCGACGGCCTTGACGAGCCGGTCGGCGATGCTGTCGTGGACGAGCAGTCGGGACCCTGCGACGCAGGTCTGCCCCGCTGCGGCGAAGATGCCGGCGAGCACCCCGTTGACCACCCGGTCGACGTCCACGTCGGCGAAGAAGATGTTCGCCGACTTCCCGCCGAGCTCGAGCACGGTCTGCTTGAGCCCGGCCGCGGCGCGGGCGGTGACGTGCCTGGCGGAGTCGGGACCGCCGGTGAAGAACACCTTGCGCACCAGCGGGTGCCCGACGAGGGCATCGCCCGCCTCGGCCCCGTAACCGGCGACGACGTTCAGGCAACCGTCGGGCAGCCCGGCCCGCTGTGCGAGCCTGCCGAGCAGCAGCAGCGACAGCGAGTTGACCTCGGGCGGCTTCACCACGACGGTGTTGCCCGCCGCGAGTGCGGGCGCCAGCCCCATCGCGCCGAGCAGCATCGGCGAGTTGAACGCCGGGATCACCCCGATGACGCCGTAGGGCTCCCGGACGGTCACCGCCGTGATCGACGAGCTGTCGTGCGGGATCTGGCGGCCCTCGTTGTGGTGGGCGAGGGTGGCGTAGTAGCGGTACCAGTCGCGCAGCATCACCTGCTGACCACGAACCTCGCGGATGACCTTGCCGGCGTCGCGGCTCTCCAGCTCGGCCAGCTCGTCGGCGTGTTCGGCGATCAGGTCCCCGAGCCGCCAGAGCACCTCGGCCCGGCGGGACGGGCCGACGCCGCGCCAGTGCTCGAACGCCCGGTGCGCGGCCAGGACGGCACGGTCCACATCGGCGGCATCACCGCGGGCGATCTCCGCCCACGGCCGCGTGGTCATCGGGTCGTGCGTGGGCAGGTAGTCACCGGACGACGGGGGCGTGGCCGCGCCGTCGATCCAGTGCGGGTGCCGGTCGAGGGTCACGACGCCACCCCGCCGATCACGGACGCCGGGCGCTCGCCGGGCGTATAGGCCAGCTCTGCGGGGTCGAGCTTGTGGGCCAGGTAGTCCTCGAGCTGACCCGCCGCCCCTTCGGTGAACTCGTCGAAGGCCTCCTCGACGGTCCAGCCGATGTGCGGGGTGAGCACAACGTTGGGCAGCGTGCGCAGCGGGGAGTCGGCCGGCAGGGGCTCGTGCGCGAACACGTCCAGGCCCGCAGCCCGCAGCGGCCCCTCGCGCAGCACCTCGACGAGCGCGTCCTGGTCGACGATCGCCCCGCGAGCGGTGTTGATCAGGACCGAGCCGGGCTTCATGGAGCGCAGCCGATCGGCGGTCAGCAGGCCGCGGGACTCGTCCGACAACCGCAGGTGCACGCTCACGACGTCGGAGGTGGCGAGCAGCTCCTCCATCGGGAGTCGGGGGACGCCGTCGTCGGCCGTCGAGCTGCTGCCCGGTCGTGCCCAGGCCACGACGTCCATGTCGAAGGCCTGGGCGAGCCGGGCCACGGCCCGGCCCTGCAGGCCCATGCCGAGGATGCCCATCCGCCTGCCGCGCAACGTGCCGCCGAGCAGGCCGGGCCAGTCGCCCGCGTCGCCCGCCCGCGTGGCCTCGGGGAAGCGCCGCAGCGCCGCGATCGCGAGGCCGAACGTGAGCTCGCGCATCGCGGCCTCGCAGGCGTCGTGGCTGCGCCACAGGGCGAGGACGATCCCGCGCCGCCGCGCCTCGTCGAGGTCGACGTGGTAGGCGTGCCCGCCGGTCTGCAGGATCAGCTCCAGCGCAGGCAGGCGGTCGAACGTCGCCCGGTCGAATCGGGTCCGCTCGCGGATCGCCACCACCACGCGCACGTCGCGCAGCTCGGAGTCCGGGACCTCCGCGAGGGGGCGGTCCAGCACGGTCACGTCGGCGAGCTCGCGCAGCCGGGCAGCGGCGGGCGCGTTGCGCATCCGGTGTTCCCAGTCATCGAGCAGCAGCAACCGGGGACGTCTCTGTGACACGTCGTCGCGCCTCCAAGTCTCGTAATCGACTTCGCAGTCTCGAAGCAAGACGCAGCATGCGGGCGACTCGCAAGAGCTGTCAAGCCTCACATTTGGTAGAGGAAGCAGGGCTTGACACGGGCATCGGCGCCGCGCAGTCTTCCGGTGTTCCGTACTTGCGAATCTGACTTCGAGAGAAGGCTCATGGGTCCCCTCACCGGCGTCCGGGTCGCCGACTTCTCCTGGGTGGGCGCAGGCCCGTTCACGACCAAGCCGCTCGCCGACCACGGCGCCGACGTGATCAAGGTCGAGTCGCGCACCCGCACCGACCCGATCCGGTCGATGCCCCCGTTCCGCGACGGCGTCCCCGGCGTGGACCGCAGCGGCTACTTCGCCGACCGCAACTCGAGCAAGCGCTCGATCTGCGTGGACCTGCGCCGCGACGAGGGGCGCGAGCTGGCGCTGAAGCTCATCGCGATCAGCGACGTCGTGATCGACAACTTCACGCCGGGCACCATGGACCGGCTCGGACTCGGTTACGCAGACGCCGTCCGCGTTCGCCCCGACGTCATCTACCTCGAGATGCCGATGCAGGGCGCCACCGGCCCCCACCGGGACTTCCGCGGCTACGGCCTGTCGATCGGCGCCGCGAGCGGAATCTTCGGGCTGACCGGGGAGCCGGACAGGCCACCGGCCGGTACCGGCACGAACTACCCGGACCACGTCCCCAACCCGCTGCACGGCGCGGTCGCGGTGCTCGCCGCCCTGCTGCGGCGCAGACGCACGGGGCAGGGCTGCTACATCGAGCTCGCCCAACTCGAGTCGACCGCGAACGCGATCGGCCCGGCCCTCGTCGCGGCGGCGGCCGGGCACCGCGTCGAGCGCGCGGGCAACACCGACCCGGTGGCCGCCCCCCACGGCGTCTACCCCTGCGCCGGCCCGGATCGGTGGATCGCCCTCGCGGTGCGGACCGATCGTGAGTGGCGGGGACTTTCGCAGGTGCTCGCGCGGCCGGGGTGGGGCCGCGATCCGGCGTTCGCCACGGCCGCGCGGCGGCGCGCGCGGCGGACGGAGCTCGACGCCGCGATCGGCCAGGTGACCCGGGAGTGGGAGGCCGAGAAGCTGGCCGACGCACTCGTGGAGGTGGGCGTTCCCGCCTCCCCCGTCCTGGACGCGGACGACCTGCTGCACCGCGATCCGCAACTGCGGGCCCGCGGGCACTTCGTCCGCCTCGACCACCCGGTGATGGGGCGGTCGGTCTACTCCGGCATCCCGTACCGGCTCTCCAGCACTCCCGGCCACCTGCGTTCCCCGGCCCCGCTGCTCGGGGCCGACACCCACGACGTCTGCACCGAGCTGCTCGGGGTTTCCGAACCCGAGTACGCCCGGCTGGCCAAGGAAGGAGTCGTCGGATGAGCACGGCAGCCGACACCGGGCGGGACGAGGCCCCGGGCCGGCCCGCGATCGCCACCGAGACGCACGGCGACGTGCTGCTCGTCCGGTTCGACCGGCCCTGGGCGCACAACGCGCTCGACCCGGACGCGATGATCCTGTTCCGGGAGACGATGGAGTCGTTCCGCGACGACCCCGCGCTCTCGGTCGCGGTGCTCACCGGCACCGGCACGCGTGCGTTCTGCGCCGGGGCCGACCTCAAACGGACCGGCGCGCCCGACCTGCCCTTCGCCGCCGCGCACCTGGCGCCGTACGCGCAGGGCGTGCGGGAGGGCGGCTACGTCCGCGCGATCACGCTGAGCGAACTGCAGATCGGGAAGCCGATGATCGCCGCCGTCAACGGGCACGCCCTCGGCGGCGGGCTCGAGATCGCGCTCCACTGCCACCTGCGCATCGCGAGTCCCAACGCCACGTTCGGGCTCCCGGAGGCGCGCTGGGCGAGCGTGCCCGCCGTGGGCGGCGCGTCGCACCTCCTGCGGGCGATACCGCAAGCGGTCGCGCTGAAGATGCTGCTCACCGGCGATCGCATCGACGCCGCCGAGGCCCTCCGCGTGGGTCTCGTCAGCGACGTCGTCCCGGCGGAGGACCTGCTCGACACCGCGCTCGAGCTGGCCCGCCGGATCGCCGCGAACGGGCCGCTCGCGATCCGCGCGCTCGCCACGCTCGCCCACCGCACCCACGACCTGCCGCTCAGCCAGAGCATCGCCGTCGAGCAGCTCATGTGGGGGTTGCTGCGCGACACCGCCGACCGCGCCGAGGGCCGCGCCGCGTTCGCGGCCCGGCGTCCCCCCGTCTACGAGGGCCGATAGCCGTGATCGAGAGGACCGACATGACAGATTCCACCGAACAGCGCCGGATCGTCGCGGCGGAGGACTTCCGGGACGACGACGGCGTCCGGCTGGTGATCTCCACCTGCCCGGCCTGTGGCAGCAGGTGGTTCCCGCCCCGCACGGTCTGCGCGCGCTGCGCCCACGACGGCACCGGCACGACCCTCTCCGGCCGCACGGGAACCGCGTACGCCTCCACGGTCGTGCGGGTCGGACCGCGGGGTTTCCCGGCACCGTACGTCCTGAGCTACGTCGACATCGACGGCGTACGGGTGCTCGCGCACACCGACGGGACCGCGGCACTCCCCCCGGACGCACCCGTCGAGCTGACCAGCGGCCCGATCGGCCGCGACGGCGACACCGAGCTGTGGTCCTACCGCGTCCGCCGCGTCGCGGAGGGTGCCCGATGAACCCCGTGCTCCTGTGCGGGGCCGCCGTGGCCCCCTTCGGCAAGCATCGCGACCGCACCGCCGCCGACCTGGGCGCGCAGGCCGTCGGCGCACTCCTGCGCGACACCGGCCTTCCCCCGGACGCCGTCGAGGCCGGGTTCGTCGGGTCGGTCTACGGGGGATCGCTGATCGCCCAGCGCGTCCTGCAGCGGGTCGGCATCTCCGGGCCTCCCGTCTTCACCGTCGAGAACGCGTGCGCGAGCGGCGGGTCGGCCGTGCACCTGGCCTGGCAGGCCGTCGCGTCCGGCACCTACGACTGCGTGGCAGTGGTGGGCGTCGAGAACCTGTCCGCGTTCGGCGGCGGAACGCTGCCGCTCACCACGGCGGACGTCGAGATCGACCAGGGCATGGTCATGCCCGCCGCCTACGCCATGCGCGCCCAGCGCTACCTGTACGAATCCGGCGCCACGGTCACCGATCTTTCCCGCGTGTCGGTGAAGAACCGCGGCAACGGTGCGGCGAACCCGCGGGCGCACTTCCGACAGCCGGTCACGCTCGACGAGGTCGCCACCTCCCGCCCCGTCGCCGACCCGCTGAGGCTGTTGCACTGCTGCCCGAACAGCGACGGCGCGGCCGCGGTGCTCCTGTGCAGCGCCCCGTTCGCCGCCGAACTCGGCACCCCGAGCGCGACGATCAGGGCGAGCGTCGTGCGCTCGGGCCGCTTCCACACCTCCCACCGGGATATGACCTGGCCCGACATCACCGAGCGGGCCGCGTCGGCCGCCTACGCGATGGCCGGCCTCGGCCCCGCCGACCTCGACGTCGTCGAGCTGCACGACGCGTTCGCCATCGCGGAGCTGCTGCACGCGGAAGCGCTCGGCCTCGCCGCGCGGCACACCGCGCACAAGGCCGTGACGAACGGCGAGTTCGACCGCGACGGGCGGGTCGCCGTCAGCCCCAGCGGCGGGCTGCTCTCCCGGGGGCACCCCGTGGGCGCCACCGGCGTCAGCCAGCTCGCAGAGGTGTACTGGCAGCTCACCGGGGCGGCCGGGCCGCTGCAGGTGGCCGGGGCGTCGGTCGCGCTCACGCACACCACCGGGGGTGGGATCTACGGCGTCGACAACGGCGCCTGCTCGGTGCACATCCTCGCCGCGGAGGACTGACATGCCACCCCGTTCCCGCACCGCGCTGCTCGTCCCCGCCCGGTCCGAGGTCACAGCCGTCGTCGCCGACCTGCTGCACGACAGCGGCTGGGCGGTCACCGAGGCCGCCGACGGGCCGGTCGACGCGCTCGTGTTCGACCCGGGACTCCTGCGCGGCGACCCGGATCCGGACCCGGCAGCCACCCTGCAGGCGCTCGTCGAGCGCACCCCGTTCCCCGCGCGGGACGACGGCGGCGCGGCCGTCGTCGTGATCGGCAGCCGCGACCAGCTCGG
>Ga0079224_100008538_pt1 | contig 13890 bp, 12 predicted proteins | sample Stecom2015_FD_80414 | JGI IMG/M metagenome (GOLD analysis project Ga0079224, IMG submission 80414) | Agricultural soil microbial communities from Utah to study Nitrogen management - Steer compost 2015 | ecosystem: Environmental > Terrestrial > Soil > Agricultural land | place: USA: Utah... | reverse complement strand
CGCGATCCAAGATGTGTGGACCTCCAGACGGCACGAGACCGTGACCGCGGCCGACCGTCCGGTCCGGAAGACCCCGCAGCTCCTTCACGCCCTCGGTCTCTGGGAAGCATGTCTCGACCTGCTCAGCCAGCACCCTGGCTCGCTACCGGACGCGGCGCTCGCTGATGAGTGCCGGTTGCGCCTCGGCCGGGTGGACGAGCTCGCGGAGGACCCCGCGTCGGATTCCTTGTGGTATGCCGTGGCATTGCTGCGCACCGGCAGGCGCGCCGAGGCCTCCGCGGCGTTTCGCCGCTGTGCCGACGGGACCGATCCAGTCTCGCGCTACGCGACCTCTGCCTCTGTGCCGGAACTGATGCACCTGGGCACCCACTTCGCGAGGCACGGCATGCCGGACGTGGCCCGACTGCACTTCGACGTCGCGGCACTACTCGAGCCGGCCGAGGAGATCGAGCAGACACGCGGGGAGGAGCGGTTGTGAACGAGCCATGCCTCGGGGGGCGAGAGAACACCATTTGCGTCCTGCCGTGGGCCCACATTGCCTGCACCATCGATGGGGTGTGGTCCCGGTGCTGCTTCGACGCCACCAACGACTACGACACTTACTACCGTCAGGAGGACGTGCCCGAGTTCGTCCTCGCTCCGGACGCGCTCGGCTGCTCCCCGCTGTCGCGATACGCCAAGGAGAATCCCGACCGGGTCATGGGGCTCAAGGAGGCGTTCAACAGCGAAGCCATGCGACGGACGCGGCTTCAGATGATCGCCGGGGAACGCCCTGCCGCGTGCCGTTCCTGCTTCCAACAGGAAGACCTCGGGATCGAGTCTCACCGCACGGCGATGAACCGCATCCTGGCCGACGAAGTCGGCCTCGCCGACCTAATCAAGGCGACGGACTCCGACGGGCGTCTGGACCGCTTCCCCGTCCACTTGGACCTCCGGCTCGGCAACACCTGCAACCTCGGCTGCATCATGTGCTCATTCCCAGTTAGCTCTCGGCTCGGCGCCGGTCGCACACCTCGATGGACGGCGGCGAACATTGACCCATATAAAGATGATGAGCAGTTCTGGACCACCATTCGTGAGCACGCTCACGAGATCCGGCACCTGTATCTCGCGGGCGGCGAGCCGTTCCTCCAGCCGGGCCATTATCGACTGCTGGACCTGCTGATAGAGTCTGGTGTCGCTCGACAAATTAAGATCCACTACAACTCCAACCTCACCGTGCTGCCGCCGGGTCTGTGGCCGCGGCTGAAGCAGTTCAAACATGTGTCGATCGCTGCGTCCTGCGACGGTGTTGGCGAGGTGTTCGAACGCATCCGAGCAGGCGGGCGCTGGGACGTCTTCGTCGCCAACCTCCGCATCGCCCGCGACCACGTGGAAGTCTGGCTCGACGTCACCGTGCAGCGCGACAACATCGGTGACCTGACCCGGCTGCATTCGTTCGCGCGAGCAGAGGGCGTCAGCATGCGCGCCTACAACCTCCTCCAGTACCCGGAGGAACTGAGCGTCCGGAGTCTGTCCCACGAAGAGCGCGAGCGTCACGGGGAGGAGGTGGCCCGACTCATGCGCATATGCGGCCGTGACGAGGCCGACTTGGTCGCCGAGCTCCAGCGGCTACACGATTACCTGCTGGCCTGACCACGACCTGCTCTCGCGGACCCCACACGCGAGACCACTACGTGAATGCGCAGTCTTTTCCATTCTCTCAACCGGAATCTCCCCAGCCCAGCCGGTGCGGCCGGTCAAGCGCCGCAGGCCACCGCCTCGAGCCCGCCCCCGTCGCCGGTCGCCGTCCGCGCCCGCCACCACCGCCCAAACCGGGACGGCGCCAGCGCAAACAGCCCTCCCCACGACCATTCGGCCGCCCGCGCGACGACAGACGAACTCCGGCGGGAATCAATCGTGGCCCGACTGGCCATCGGCTACGGTGGACTGGTGGAACCGCCGATCTTCGCCCTTTTCGTCACCCGTGGCCTCGAGGATATCGCTGCGAAGGAGTTTACGACGAGGTCACGCGGCGGGCGTGTGCTGGAGACCAGGCCCAAGGTATTGCTAGTGAAGGCCGACATTGCGGCACTGAAGAGACTGCGAACGGTGGATGACGTGGCCGTGGTCAGCGCCCAATCGTCGTCGGTTGAGCGCCTGGACAACCTCACCGACCTGGTCAGCCGGGCTGACCTAGAGAAATCGATGATGATCGCGGGCCGGATCGGGTCGTTCAGCGGCGAGTTCTCCGTCACTGTCTCCGCTGCCCGCACGGCGCTCGGGCCAGCGAAGGTCATCGAGGATGCCGTCTCCCAGGCAGTATCGAAGCACTATGGATGGCGGCATGTCGAGATGCAGCGGGCGGCTATTGACGTGCGGATGTTCGTCGACGGCACATGGGCGCTGGTCGGCGTACGCCTCTTCGACCAACCACTGTCCCGGCGTTCGTACCGTACCGCCAACATCCGTGGTTCATTGCGACCAACGGTGGCTGCCGCGCTCGTCATGCTTGCCGTTGACAACGGTCAGCGAAAACGTATCTGGGATCCATTCTGTGGTGCCGGCACAATTTTGTGCGAGGCGGCGTCCATGGGCCACGAGATCTGGGGAACGGACATAGATCCTGAGGCGGTGAACGCTTCCCGGGAGAACCTGTCCGCCGTATCCAGCGAGTTCTGGACCCGTATTGAGAATGCCGACTCTACGTCCCCTAAGACCTGGCAGAAGCACCGCTCGGTGGACGCGATCGTCTCCAATCTCCCGTGGGGGAAGCAGGTAGGCATCAAGAGCAAACAAGCACTGTACAACAGCATCGCGTCGGGTGTGGCCCAGCTCGCGCGACGAGGCGGCGTCGGCGTGCTGCTTACCGCTGAGCCGCAACCTATCGTCCAGCGATTGTCCCGGGACCCGGATGTCACGGTCGATGAACGAAGGATCGGCCTGCTTGGACAGACACCCACCATACTGATCATCCGATCCGCACAGTGAACGGCGGGAGGCCTCGGCGATGGTAGCCGGTCCTGACACGTCGCTCGAGTGCCCACCCGCTCGTCGTCCGACGTGCGTGTTTGTGGGCCTGGGAAAGTGGGGGCGCAGAGTGGTGCCCCGGGTAGCTCGCTCCTTCGACATCGTTGCCATGGTGAACAAAGGTGGGAGCGAGTCGACAGCGTGGCATGCCGAACGATACTGGCAAATACCGCTTTTCACGAACCTGGACAATGCGCTGTACCGGCGGCCCGTCGATGCCGTGTTCATCGCGACCCCGACGGCGACGCACGCGGCACTGGCCTGTCAAGCGTTGGAGGCCGGCTGCCACGTCTTCGTGGAGAAGCCCCTCACCCTGGCGCCCGACGAGGCGGCGCGGACGGTATCGCTCGCCGAACGCAGCGGCCTCGAACTATTCATTGGCTACATCTACCTGTTCCATCCCGGCTTTCGGTTCCTGCGCAACCTGTCTCGGACGTCTCCGATCCGGTCCCTGCGGTTCGAGTGGGTGCGGCCTCGACTCTCCGGGAGCCTGCACGGGGAGCTGCTGTGCCACGACCTCGCGGTGACCATCGGACTGACCGGTGAACTTCCCGAGCGGGTAAAGACGCTGCAAGCCAGCGAACGGTCCCTGCACTGTCAGGCTTGTCTGACTTCACGATGTTCGTACGAGTCGATCATTGAGCTACGCGACGCGACCAAGTATCGCTCGGCCACCGCGGTCTACGACGACGGGGCGACGTACGTCTGGCGGGACGATGCGGTCTACTTGCTAGCGGAACCAGGCGTCGACCTGCTGGGTGAGGCGGACACCGAGGACCCGCTATCGCAGGAGATCGCAGCCTTTCGGTCGGCGATGCGGTCGGGCCGCCGGACACCCGCCGACCGGCGATTCTCCGTGGGTATCGCCGAACTTCTGTCCGAGGTCGACAGGAGCGCGAGCCCGTGAGCATGCCATCGCAGGCCTCCCATCGTGCAGTCGCCTCCGTCGGTGTTATCGGTGCGGGGATCTTTGGTGTGAGCATCGCACTGGAGCTGGCCGGCTCCGGGTTCGCGGTAAGCCTGTACGAGAAGAGCGATGACATCCTGACCGGCGCGACAGCCCGGAACCTGTTCCGGGTTCATCGTGGATACCACTATCCCCGAGACCTTGACACGGCTCACTCCGCCCGTGACGGCTACCTCTCCTTTGCCCAGACTTTCGGCGCAGCGTTCGCGACGGCCGTGCCGCACCACTATGCGATTGCGCCAACGTCAAGGACGACGGCCGAGCAGTTCGAAGCGCACTGCGAAGTGCTAGGCATGTCGGCACGGCCGGTCGCGATGCCCGATCTCGTACCCGGGTCGGTCAGCGCATGCTACGAGGTCGATGAAGCCTACTATGATGCCGACCTGCTGCGGAGGATCGCATGGGAGAAGCTCGAGGCGGCCCGAGTGGCCGTCGCGCTCAGGTACTCTGGCCCAGCTCGTCAGATCGCCCGTGCGCACGACTTCGTCGTGGTCGCCGTCTACGGGGCGCTGAATGAGGTCTTGCGCGACCTGCGGTGCCCGCCGATTCAGCTGCAGTACGAGCTGTGCGAAGTGCCGGTCGTACACACGCCCGCAATGAACCAGCTCAGCCTGGTGGTTCTGGATGGACCCTTTGTCTCCATCGCGCCCTACGGCCACGACCATCACATTCTCTACGATGTGGTCTACAGCGTCCACAGACGTTACGTCGGCCATTCCAGCCCAGTCGCCGCCCAGGACCTCGGGACTCCAATGAGCCACATCGCACGGACCAGATTCCGATCGATTCTGTCCTCGGCGCAGAGGTTTCTCGGGCCGCTCGCGAACGCGCGCCATGTCGGTTCACTCGTATCACAACGGGTCATCGTTCCCGGTGTCGAGGAAACCGATGCTCGCCCCACTGTCGTGACCTGGGCTTCGCCGACGGTGATTTCTGTCTTGTCAGGCAAGGTGTGCACCTCGGTCGAGACCGGGCGCCTGGTCGTTGCCTGGATCAGCGCGAGGACCGGACAGGCGGTTAACGGTGCGGTGCTGCCGAGGCCGGCGGCCGCGGTGGACGGGGCGAACCTAGTGTAACTTCTGGGGAACTCGGCCGTACCTGTCCCGAGGAGCCTTGCACCGGCCGGCAGGGGCAACTAGTTTATTGGATCATTTGCCCAATCTCCGTTTCGATGTGCCCGGAGTGTGATGCACCGCAGCTCGATACTCGTGACAGGCGCTGCAGGGTTCATCGGCTCGGCACTCGTCGGCGCTTTGCTGGCGCGCGGCTACGACGTGACAGCGGTCGACGAGGATTCCTGCGGGCTCGAGCGACTGGCGAGCATCGGCTCGGGGCGCCTGCGCATCCAGCGCACGGACATCACGAACTCCGTCGACGTCGCCGACCTCATGGCGCGGACGAACCCAGCCGCCATAATCCACCTCACAGCGCTTCATGTCATACCCGTGTGCGAGACACAGCCACGGCGAACGGTCGAAGTGAACGTCACAGGGCTGATTAACGTCCTGCGGGCGGCGGACACCTCGAGCACGAAGCGCGTGATCTTCGCCTCATCGGCTGATGTCTACGCGGCGTCGGACAAGCCGCTGGCCGAGAGCGACCCGGTCAGACCGTCGACTGTTTACGGCGTCAGTAAGCTGCTTGGAGAACGGTTGGTGTCCGAGTGGGGCGGCAGCCGGCCGGAGCGGCGAACAACATCGATAAGAATCTTCAATGTGTACGGTCCCGGTGACCGGAATCCGCACGTGATTCCCGACATCCTCCGACACATCGAGCGGGGCGTCGTCCCGATTCGAGTCGGCAACACCGAAGCGAGCCGGGACTTCATATACGTCGATGATGTCGTCAACATCCTGTGGCGGGTCCTGGAGTTGGACGAGCCCCCCGCCATTCTTAACTCCTGCACCGGCTCCGCCACCACCGTGCGACAACTCCTCGACCTCATCCAAGGGCTCGTCGGATATCCGCTCTCCTGGATCTCTGACACCGCCAAGATCAGACCGAACGACCGCAGCCACCTCCAAGCGGACACGTCGATGCTGCGCTCGGTTCTCCCGGAGGTTGACCCGCGTGGCCTCGAGGCTGGGTTGCGCCACCTTCTGGCCGCCGACGGCGTACTCCTCGACAGGCAACGGCGGGCATAGGGGTAGGTGCATCAGCGTGGTGTCGATCGTATTCATCGCCGCCAACCAGGGGGTTCCGTGGGGGGCCAGTGAGTTTCTCTGGTCCCGGGCCGCCCACACGCTGGCGGCCAGCAGCGACGTGGAGGTAGCCGCGTGTGTGAAGAGCTGGTCGCTCGGGCTGGACCCCATCGAGGAGCTTAGGTCCGTCGGTTGCCGTATCATCGCTCGGCTCAAGGAAGAGGACGAGCGCGCCTTCGAGATGTGTGAGGTTCCCCCGGCACCAACCAAAGAAGTGCTGCAGCTGCGCCCGGACCTCGTCGTGATCTCCCACGGCGATAACCGCGAGGGCCTGCCGTGGATGGAACTCTGCAGCGCCCACGGAATCCGGTACGTCAGTCTCGCCCACCGGGCCAGCGAATGGGACTGGCCACCGCCCTTCGTGATACCCCGCCTTCGGTCGGCCTATCTCGCCGCGTCCGCGGCCCACTTCGTATCGGAACACAACCGGCGCCTAACCGAGCAGATGATCTGCGCCAGCATCCCGCATGCCACGATCGTGCGGAACCCCTATAACGTGCCCTACTCTGACATACCTTACTGGCCCGACCAGACCGTGGCGCGCATGGCCTGCGTGGCCCGGCTCGACCTTGAGTCCAAGGCTCACGACATCCTTTTCGCGGTGCTCGCCTCGCCCAAGTGGCGGAACCGCGCCATTCGGATCGACATCGTGGGTCGAGAGGGCCCGCACGTCCAGGTACTCCGTGAGCTCAGTCAGTTCCTGGATCTGGGACAGCAGCTGACGTTCCGAGATTCGGTGGACGACATCGCCGAGGTCTGGGCGGAGTGTCACGCCCTAGTGCTGCCCTCCCGGCGAGAAGGCATGCCGGTTGCGATCGTCGAGGCCATGTTGTCGGGACGTCCCTGCCTGGTCACGGACGTAGGGGGGTGCGCCGAGATCGTCGAACACGGTCGGTCAGGCTGGGTCGCGGACTATCCCACGGTCAATGCGCTCGACCGGGCGCTCGACCTTGCCTGGGAGGCCCGCGACGACTGGGCGGCGATGGGCAGGTACGCGGCCAGCGCAATCCGATCGTTGGTGCCGGCAGATCCGGCCGGAGAGTACGCGGACCTTCTGCTCCGAATCCTGCATGGACATAAATCGTGACGGATCCCGTGCTGCCGCACGCATCAGGAGGCCAAACGTTGGTGACGAGCGAGTCCCCTAGTGTGGTTGTCATCTCGGCGTCGGTCGGGAGGCCGGCGATTCGGCGTTGTGCGGACAGCGTCCAGGCTCAGGACTACCCACGGGTCCGGCATCTCGTCGTCGTCGACGGACCCGAGTTCGCAGCCGGCGCCACTCAGGCGCTGGCTGGCATTGATCGTCGCAAGCCGCTCGATTTTCTTGTCCTTCCCCGGAATACGGGACACTCCAATCATTACGGATACCGCATCTACGGCGCGATGCCCTTGCTGGTAGACGACGACATCGTGTGTTACCTGGATGAAGACAACTGGTTCGACCCGGACCACGTTTCGGTGATGGTGGGGGCCCTACGTGACACCGGCGCGGACTGGGCCTACAGCCTGCGGAGGGTATGCGCCGACGACGGTTCCGTAATCTGCGAGGACGATTCCGATAGCGTCGGCTACTGGCCGAAGAGCGCGACCGTCCTGCCCGAGGGGTGGCTGGAGGATCCGGCCGAGGTCCTTATGCACAAGACTTACCCGAACCTCGTCGACTCCAGCTGCTACGCCTTGCCTCGGCCATTGGCCTGCTCTGTGGCCCCACTGTGGCAGGAGCTGCACGCGGACTCAGTGGTTCCCTCGTTTCTCGTGCCCCGCCATTCGGGAGTCTGCACTGGGCGGAGCACGGTCAACTACACGCTCGGTGGAGGCACCGGAACTCCGCCTGAGTGGTTTACCGACGGCAACCAGATCCTGCGCGATCTGTACGGTCCTGGTTCATTCCCGTGGCGCCAGCCACCGCGAAAGCTGGGGCCAGGATCGATCCCACACCCGCAGTCGCCGGCGCGGTGAACCGCCCATCGAGAGCGAAGGACAGCTCGCGAGGCGGGCGGGCTACCGCTCGGTACCTGGAAGCCGTGACTGGTAGTGGTGGTCGCTGATGTGAAGTAGCTGCTTTCGGACGTCAGTCTGGGCCAACGCACGCACACGCCCGGACGGTTCGTAGCCGGGCCACGGCTTCATCCAGATGTGCCCATAGTTGTAGTGCAGAACTCGCCGTGTGCGCGTACCGATATTGGGCATGGCCGCGTGATGTATCCGACCGTGGAAGATGATGACGTCGCCGGGCGAGGCCAGCAGCGGAACCTTACCGGGCATGTCACGAGGATCGTCGGGGTCCGGACGAATGTCGTTGTAGGAGAGACGATGGGTGCCGGGGACGACCGCCGTCGGGCCGTCGTCTAGGTTCGCGATCGCATCCAGAGGAATCGAAGCCTTGAGCATCAGCGGAATAGGAGCCGGATAGGGGCCCGTCAGGGCCTCGTCGAGGTGCCACTTGCTAGTGTGGCCCCATCCCTGGCGCGGGGGTGTTATGAAGTACGAAGTGTCGAGCATGGCAACGCCGCTTCCCATGAGTTCACGCACCACGGGAAAAAAGGCGTCGTGATCCAGCAGCTCGACAAACTTATCGTCGTACTCGATGAGCGGCTCGACACGGCGCAGATACGGAAGGTCGCACCCGATACGGTTGGGATTGGCCAACCATCGCTGCTCGGCACGGTCCGCCGCCTCGCGCAACGACAGAATCTCGTCCTGGCTGAGGACCCCACGAATAATGATGTATCCATCACGGACGAAGGCTTCCTGCTGCTCTGGGGTAATACCCGTACCCAAGTAGCCTGGGGCTGCCATCGTCCTCTCCCGCAACCTGGTGTATTGAAGAACTCTCAAGGTTGACTATAGTGGACGATCCCATGCCCAGTGAAGGGCCGCGTCCACGTCGCTACGCTCTTAGTTGCGACCGGCTGGTCAACGGACCAGCGGGCCAGCGTCAGTGTCGAAGAGCCGACCCCACCATTGCCCGGCAAACTGGCCCAGACCAGCTATCAACGGGTTCGAGGCAAAGCCGCCCACCCGCTTGTCGCGGACGAGGCCCGGCAGCGACGGCAGGTGTCGAGACAACGCCAGGCCATGCGCACGCAGCAGCGCCACGCTCGACCTACCCCAGATCACGCGCTGGCGCCATTCCTGGATGCCCCGCCGGAGCGAGTAGTGGACAATCGCTGTGGGAACAATGCGGACGCGAAGGCCGAACTCACTAGCCCGCCAGGCGAGGTCAGTGTCTTCGCACGTCCCAACACGAGCGCTTAAGCCACCGAGAAGCTCCCAGGCTTTGCTGGTAATGGCACAGTTGCCACCGAAGACGGCCTGCCGGTACCAGTAGTCCCGACCCGGAGTGATGGTTCGGGTTCGGCCACCCGAGACCACTTTCAGCACTCCCCCAACTAGGTCGGCCTCTCCGGCCACGAGCGGTGCACACAGTTCGGACAACCAGTCCTGATGCACGACGTCATCGGCGTCGGTGAACGCCAATATGTGGGCCCGGCCATTCATCCATTGGACACCGTGATTGCGAGCCGTGGCTGCGCCGAGTCTAGTGGGGAACTCGATCCAGACCGCCATGCCGTCCCGCAACACCGTAGTGGCGCAGGTGTGCGATGCGGGACGCCGGCCGTTCCACACGACTACCAGGCAGTCGGCCGCGCCCAGCTGCGACTTGACCGCTTCAGCTTGCCGGCACACACAGCTGGCCGCAGGTAAGACCACAGCACGGTCCATACCACCCACGTGGTCGATCATGGTTGTTGTACTACGAATGGAAGGCGTCACGCGGATCGTTGATTCGGTTTGTCTCACCGTCGACTTTCTAGCACGGCCGCATCCGTTGCTCTCGCGGCCCGGGGCTATCTGCCCGGCCAGCGTCCCGGTCTGGCGGGGTTCTAGTGACCTAGCAGCCGGCCGAACAGCGCCGCACGGCGGGACGGCCGACCGGTGCGTGACTCGACCGAGTCGGCGGACGCCATGAGTCGCAGGCCGGCGTTGACGCCCAGCCAGCGCAGCGGCTCCGGGACCCAGCGGGGCGAACGGTGGTTCACCCACGGCAGCGCCGTCAGGTCGGACCGCTCGCCGGTGATGAGGTGGGCCAGGGTACGGCCGGCCAGGTTCGAGGCGGCAACACCGTCACCGACGTACCCTCCGGCCCACGCCAGCCCGCGCACCGGATCGAAGCCGACGGACGGCGTCCAATCCTGAGGCACGCCAATGGGTCCGCCCCAGGCGTGGCTGATGCGCACCGGCTCCAGGACCGGGAACAGCTCGCCAAGCGCTCGGGCCAGGCCTTGATGCACGCGGGGGTGCGCGTCGAAGGCCGGCTGGACGGCGGAGCCGAAGTGGTACGGCGCGCCGCGACCACCGAAGGCGAGCCGGTCGTCGGCCGTCCGCTGACCGTAGATGAGCAGATGCCGGTAGTCGGAGAAGGTCTCGCGCGCGGCGAGTCCGATGGTGGCCCACGCATCCGGCGGCAGTGGCTCGGTGCAGATCATCAACGAGTAGATCGGTGCCAGGACGCGCCGGTGGCCGGGGAGCCGCGCGGTGTACCCCTCGGTCGCACGGACGATGACCTCCCCGCACACGGTTCCAGTGGCGCAGCGCACGGCCGCGGCCGAGGAACCAGCGCGACGCGGCGTGATGGAAAGCGCTGGGGTGTGCTCGTAGATGCGGACCCCAAGCCGCTCCACCACGCGGGCGAGGCCCCGCACGAGCCGCGCCGGATGGATCGCGGCGCAGTGTGGCGTGTAGGTCCCGCCGAGGACCCCGGTGGCACCGCACCGCTCCCGCGCCCGAGCCGCGTCGAGCAGCTGGAGGTCTTCGGGGCCGAACCCGAATGCACGCGCCTGCGCAACCTCATCCCGGGCCCGGACCAGCTGGGCCTCGGTGCGGGCCACGGTCACCGTGCCACCCTTCGCGTAGTGACACTCGATGCCCTCGGCCGCCGCGACCCGGCCCACCTCGTCCACAGTGGCCTGCAGCTCACGGTAGAGCGCGACCGCGCTGTCCCGCCCGTACCGGCGGGCCAGTGCCCCGAGCGACTGCGGGAACAGCGCCGAACACCACCCGCCGTTGCGCCCCGAGGCGCCATACCCCGCGATCTTGGCCTCCACGACGGCGATCCGCAGCGCCGGGTCCGCGCGCGCTAGGTAGTAGGCCGTCCACAGGCCGGTGTAGCCGGCACCGATCACGACCACGTCGACCGACACATCTCCCGCCAGCGCCGGCCGTGGGGCCAGCTCATCATCCACATCGGACATCCAGTGGGAGACGGCGTGGTAATCGGTGGGCATGCCGGGTTGCGCCGCGTTCAAGGCGATGGCTTCTGGGGCGGACTGCTCAGATCCTCGAGGAGGCTTCGGTGAGCACCGCCCGCAGGATCTGCTCGATCTCGTTGAAGTGGCTCTCCTCGCAGATCAACGGTGGAGCGAGCTGCACCACCGGGTCACCACGGTCGTCGGCCCGGCAGTAGAGGCCGGCGTCGAAGAGCGCCTTGGACAGGAAGCCGCGCAGGAGGTGCTCACACTCCTCGTCGGTGAATGTCTCCTTGGTCGCCTTGTCCTTGACCAGCTCGATGCCGTAGAAGTAGCCGTCGCCCCGCACGTCACCAACGATCGGGAGATCGAGCAACTTCTCCAATGTGGACCGGAAGGTCGCCTCGTTGGCGCGGACGTGCTCGTTGAGCTCCTCGCGGGCAAAGATGTCGAGGTTCGCGAGGGCAACCGCAGACGCGACCGGGTGGCCGCCGAAGGTCACCCCGTGCGCGAACCAGTTGGTGTCGTGCAGGAACGGCTCGGCGAGCCGATCCGAGGCGATCATCGCCCCGAGCGGGACGTAACCGCTCGTGAGCCCCTTGGCGCACGTGATGATGTCGGGAACATAGCCGTACCGGTTCGCACCGGAGTACTCACCGAGCCGCCCGAAGGCGCAGATCACCTCGTCCGATACCAGCAGGACGTCGTACTCGTCGCAGATCTCTCGCACTCGCTGGAAGTAGCCGGGCGGCGGCGGGAAGCAGCCGCCGGAGTTTTGGACCGGCTCGAGGAACACCGCGGCCACGGTCTCCGGCCCCTCGAAGAGGATGGCCTCCTCGATGCGGTCCGCGGCCCAGCGGCCGAACGCCTCCGCGTCGGTGCCGTCTGGTCCGGCGGTGCCGGCAGGGGCCCGGTAGATGTTTGTGTTGGGCACTCGAATTCCGGACGGCACCAGCGGCTCGAATTCGGCTTTGATCGCCGGCAGCCCGGTGATGGACAGCGCCCCCATTGAGGTGCCGTGATAGGCGATATTCCGGGAGATCACCTTGTGCTTGCCCGGCTTGCCGACGCGCTTGAAGTAGGACCGGGCGAGCTTCCACGCCGACTCGACCGCCTCGGACCCGCTGGTGGTGAAGAAGACCCGGTTGAGGTCGCCGGGTGTGAGGGTCGCGATCCGCTCCGCGAGTTCGACGGCCTTCGGGTGGGCATAAGACCAGATCGGGAAGTACGCGAGTTCGGCCGCCTGCTTGGCCGCCGCTTCGGCGAGTTCCTGCCGGCCATGCCCGGCCTGCACCACGAAGAGCCCCGATAGCCCGTCGAGGTAACGCTTGCCGGCCACGTCGTAGATGTAGGGCCCTTCCCCGCGAACGATGACGGGCACATCGGCGTTCGCGTACGCCGACAACCGGGTGAAGTGCATCCAGAGGTGGTCGCGGGCCGACGTAGCAAGGTCGTTCATCGGGTTCCCCAAGCGTAGGTTTGTTTCACGAGTTTCAAATACATAAACGTCTCGGTGCCGGTGACACCCGGAATCGCGCGGATCTTGTCGTTGAGCAGGGCTACGAGGTGTTCGTCGTCCGTGCAGACCATCTCGGCCAGCAGATCGAACCGGCCGGCGCAGATCACGACGTAGTCGACCTCAGGGATGCGCTTGAGCGCGTCGGCTACCGACCGCAGATCCCCTTTAACCGTGATGCCGATCATGACCTGCCGGGCAAAGCCGAGGGTCAACGGATCCGTCACGGCGACGATCTGCATGACCTGGCCGTCGAGCAGCCGCTGGACGCGCTGGCGCACGGCGGCCTCGGACAGCCCGATCTCCTTCGCGAGGGCGGCATAGGACATCCGGCCGTCCCGCTGAAGGTACTCGATGATCTTCTTATTGATGTCATCGAGGATCGCCTCGGTCACACTAAGGATTTTGACGGATCAGCGCCCCTTCCGCAACAGAATCCGTTGGGTAGGATACCTCACACGGCGGAATCCGTAGTACATACCGCTGCGGTCGTGCGTGACGTGACCTGCTGGGAGAAAGGGCGCAGCAGTGCGGATCCTTATCATCGGCGCCGGCGGCGTGGGCTCGGCGGCCGTCGCCATCGCGGCGCAACGGGAGTTCTTCGATCAGTGCGTCGTGGCCGACTACGACGCCGGCCGGGCAGAGCGTGCCGTGACATCGGTCGCCGACCAACGGTTCACGGCCGTCCGCCTCGACGCCTCTGCCGCGAGCGACGTCACCGAGCTTTGCCGCCAGCACGGGATCACCCACGTGCTCAACGCGGTCGACCCCCGGTTCGTCATGCCCATCTTCAGCGGGGCCTTCGCCGCTGGCGCGGATTACCTCGACATGGCCATGTCGCTGTCCCGGCCGCATCCGGAGCGCCCGTACGAGGAATGCGGTGTCAAGCTCGGCGACGAGCAGTTCGCGCAGGAAGAGCAGTGGCGGGAAGCCGGACGGCTGGCTCTG
>Ga0079224_100008537_pt1 | contig 13890 bp, 11 predicted proteins | sample Stecom2015_FD_80414 | JGI IMG/M metagenome (GOLD analysis project Ga0079224, IMG submission 80414) | Agricultural soil microbial communities from Utah to study Nitrogen management - Steer compost 2015 | ecosystem: Environmental > Terrestrial > Soil > Agricultural land | place: USA: Utah... | reverse complement strand
TGCCCGGTTTCGTGGACATCCACTGCCACGGCGGCGGCGGCCATTCGCTGGCCTCCGGCGACGCCGAGGCGGCCCGGGGGGCGGCGGCCTTCCACGCCTCTCGGGGGACGACGACGCTCGTGGCCTCCATGGTCTCCTCGACGCACGAGTTCCTGTTGTCCGCCACCGAGGCCCTGCGGCCGCTGGTGGCCGACGGCACGCTCGCGGGGATCCACTACGAGGGCCCCTACATCGCCGAGGCCAGGTGCGGGGCGCACGTCGTCTCGGTCCTGCGCGATCCGGACACCGCCGAACTGGGCGAGCTCATCGACGCCGGGGGCGGGGCGGTGAAGATGGTGACGATCGCGCCCGAGCTGCCGGGCGCGGTCGAGGCGATCGAGTTCCTCGACTCTCGCGGCGTGGTGGCCTCCATCGGGCACACCGACGCCACGTACGAGGAGACGAGGGCGGGCATCGACGCGGGCGCGCAGGCGGCGACGCACCTGTTCAACGCCATGCGCGGCTTCAACCACCGTGACCCGGGCCCGATCCCGGCGCTCATCGCCGACGAGCGGATCTTCTCGGAGATCATCGCCGACCCGGTCCACCTGCACCCGGGCACGATGGCCTTCGCCTTCGACGTCTCGCTGCCGGGGTGGACGATCCTGGTCTCGGACGCCATGGACGCCGCCGGCCTGGCCGACGGCTCCTACCGGCTCGGCAGGCACGAGGTCTCGGTGGCCGACGGGGTGGCGACCGTGGCGGGCACCGATGTCATCGCCGGTTCAACGATCACGCTGCTCGACGCGGTGCGCAACGCGGTGAACCTGGCGGGGCAGTCGGTGGAGGCCGCCTCGCGGATGGCCTCGGCCACGCCGGCGGAGCTGCTCGGTCTGCACGAGGTCGGCGCGATCGAACCGGGCAGGTTCGCGGACGCGGTGGTGCTCGACGACGACCTCCAGCTCGTCTCGGTGATGCGCCGCGGGGCCTGGCTCGAGGTCTGACTCAGAACGGCCCCGCGCCGGTGACCTGTTCCGAGCCCGCGCCGAGCAGCATGTAGATCAGGCAGAACGTGAAGAACGAGGCGATGCCGAGCACGAGCCCGGTGATCGCCTGGCCCTTGTTCGTGGCCTGGCCTTTGTTGACGCGGCTCCAGCCGACGGCGCCGAAGACGATCGCGAGGACGCCCACCGGCCAGGTGAAGAGGTTGAAGCCGGGGATGAGCGAGAGCGCGACCGCGACGATCCCGCACACGAGCCCGGCGGTGCCGAGGCCGTTGCGCGGCTCCCCGCCGTAGGGCCGTCCTCCGCCGTAGCCGGGCGGGACCTGCCCGCCGCCGTACGGATCGGAGCCGTGGCCGCCCGTGCCGCCGTCGGGGCGGTCGGGACCGGGACGGTCGTGGAACGACGGGTCCTGGGTGCTCATCAGATCTCCTCAGCAGGGCTCGAGCCGCGGGGCGGCGCGTGTCTCCCGCAAGGTAGTCCAATCGGGGGCACTCGCGCGCCGTTTCCGCCGATCGGCCTAGCCGGGCGTGGCCTCGTGGCCGCGATCGCGTGAGCGCCGGGCGGGTTCGAAGACGCCCGATGAAGGCATCTCGGATTTTTTGCCCATAGCCCTTTACTACCCGTCAGTATGAGGGTAGAAAAGAGTTACGGAGCCCGAGGGGAAGCGGGGACAAGGTTCTCGAAGATCCGCGGGATCCGCGCACAGCCGCCGAGTACCCACGTGCGACAAGAGCCGTCGGGAGGCACTGCGGGCCCGACGCCTAGGAGTAGGGCACCGCTAGTTCACACTTCACGCTTGATAACTCGGTCCGGATGTGGCAGTGAGTAACAGAGCGGCCCAGTCGAGGTAGTACACCGACTGGGCCGTATCGCTGTGCCCGGCCCCTCGGGGCCGTCCCCGTCCGTCCGCGTCAGCTGTGTGCGAACTCCCTGGGAAGTATCGGCGGCGACTGCAAGAATGGGCGGTGATGACCACGATCGAACCGGGCTGGTACAACGACCCCGCCGAGCCGGCCACACAACGCTATTGGGACGGAACCGCCTGGGTCGGCAAGTCCGTCCCGGCCGACGTCGAGCCCCCGGAGCGGCCGGAGCCTGTCGACCCCGCCCCGCCCGCCGCCGGGGAATCCACATCGGACACCACTGAGTACCCTTCCCTGGCAGGCGGCTTCGGTCCCGAAGGTCCGCCAAAGATCATCCAGCGCGCCCCCGGCGTCACCCAGCCGCCCGACTCCGTCCCCATCCGCTCCCTCGGGATCACCGTCGGCTGGATCTCCAATCGGGACGTCGACCGCGTCCTCGCCGGCCGCGTCCTGGCCCACCCCGGCTCGCGCCTCCTCGCCCGCGTGGTCGACATCCTCTGCGTCTTCTTCCTCAACCTCATCGTCAACGGCTACTTCGTCTACCAGTACTGGCAGGAGCTGCGCCCGGCCTTCGAGCAGGCCGTGAACGGCGTGCCCACCTCCGAGATCGACTACCCCGCCGACTCCGGCCAGCTGTGGATCATCGGCTTCATCGCGCTGGGACTGTGGTTCGCCTACGAGGTCCCCGCGACCCTCAACACCGGCCAGACCCTCGGCAAGCGCGTCATGGGCATCAAGGTCGTCTCCCTCGCCCCCATGCCGCTGGGCTGGGGCCGCCTGCTGCTGCGCTGGTCCTACGCCGCGCTGCCGCTGATCTGCTTCCCCTTCGGCGCGATCCTGTGGGTCCTGGACGGGATATGGTGCATCCGGGACCGGCCGTTCCGCCAGTGCCTGCACGACAAGTCCCCCGGCACCGCCGTGGTCGAGGTGCCCCGAGAGAAGGAGCCCGCAGCATGACCGGATCGCTTCGAGCGGATCTGGACTCCATCCCGCTCTACGTCCCCGGCAAGGCCCTGCCCGAGGCGCTCAAACTCTCGAGCAACGAAGTGCCCTACGGCCCCCTGCCCGGCGTCGTCGACGCCATCACCGCCGCGGCGGGACAGGTCCACCGCTACCCCGACCTCGCGGTCGCGCGGCTGCGGAGCGCTCTGGCCGAGCGCCTCGGCGTCGAGACCGAGCGCATCGCCACCGGCACCGGCTCGGTGGCCCTCATCGGCCACCTCATGCAGGCCGTCGCCGACCCCGGCTGCGACGTCGTCTACTCCTGGCGCTCGTTCGAGGCCTACCCGATCGCCGCCACCGTCGCCGGGCTGCGCAGCGTCCAGGTCCCGAACACCCACGACCACCGCCACGACCTCGCCGCCATGGCCAAGGCCGTCGGCCCCGACACCCGCGCGGTCATCGTGTGCAGCCCGAACAACCCCACCGGGCAGGCCGCAGCGGCCGAGGAGCTCGACGAGCTGTTCGACGCGGTCGACCCGTCCGTCCTGGTCGTCATCGACGAGGCCTACCGGGAGTTCGTGACCGACCCGTCCGCGCCCGACGCGGTCGAGCGCTACGCCGACCGGCCGAACGCGGTCGTGTTCCGCACCTTCTCGAAGGCATGGGGCCTGGCCGGGCTGCGCGCCGGCTACATGGTCGGCTCGCCCGAGGTGGCCGCCGCGGTGAGCAAGTGCGTCATCCCGTTCGCGGTGAACGTGCTGGCGCAGACGGCCGCGCTGGCGGCGCTGGAGGCCGAGGACGAGATGCGGCGGCGTGTCGCGCTCGTCGTCGCCGAGCGCGAGCGCGTGGTGGCCGCCGTGCGCGAGCTCGTGCCGGAGGTCCCCGACACTCAGGCGAACTTCTTCTGGCTGCCGCTCGGCGAGGCCTCGGTGCCGTTCGCCGCGCACTGCGAGGAGCGGGGGATTCTGGTGCGGCCCTTCGCCGGCGATGGCGTCCGGGTCACGCTGGGGCTGCCGGGGGACAACGACCGGGTGCTCGAGGCGATCCGGGCGTTCGCGAAGTCGTAGCGGCTCAGCGCCGCGAGGGCTGGACGGGCACGCCCGCGGCGCGCTCGTTCTCGTGCACGAAGGCGTCGTAGATCTCGGTGAGCGTCTGCTTCTGCTTCGCCGTGAGCTCCGGGTCGGTGGCGATGGCCAGCGGCGTCGCCGAGCCCTCGTCGGAGCCGAGTCCCGCGCGCAGGTACATGATGGGGGTGGTCATCCGCAGCGCCGCCGCCAGCTGCCGCAGCACCGCCGAACTCGGTCGGCGCACGCCGCGCTCGCCCTGCAGGTACGGGTTCGACACCCCGGCCTGATCGGAGAGTTCGCGGAACGACACGTGCGCTCGTCTGCGCACGTCGCGGATCAATGAACCAAAGTCGCGATCTGTCACCCGCGTCACCATACGCGCCTGTGACGGCAACCGCAAACCCGCCCGCTCCCTGCGCCTTCTTCCTCTCGGAACCCCCGAAGCGGCACTTCACGGGAGTGGACCCCGTGAGCGAGACTCGCGGAGGTGTTGCCGCTCAACCGCTCGCCGTCGCATGAACCCAGCCGATACCATCGGAGGTCGACGCACGTAATCAAGGAACAGCGTCACCGCCTGGTGGGCGTCAGACGAGGAGGATACGGTGAGCGTTCTGCAACGCTTGGAAAAACAACTGGAGGGCCTGTTCGAGGGCACCTTCAACAAGATGTTCAAGGGCGTTGTGCACCCGGTCGAGATCGCCAGCGCCATGCAGCGTGAGGCGGAGACCCACAAGGCCGTGCTGGCCGGCGGGCGAGTGCTGGTGCCGAACCGCTACGTCATCGACCTCTCCCCGCCCGACCACGACCGCCTCGCCCCCTACGCGGCCGCGCTGGCCCAGGAGCTGGCCCAGTCCCAGGCGGAGTTCATCGGCGAGAACGGCTGGACCGTCTACGGCGACGTCATCGTCGAGATCGAACGCGGCGAAGGCCTGGACACCGGCATGTTCCGCGTGACCGCCGAGGTCGCTGCCCTCAACGAGAGCATCGACCAGTCGCAGCCGGTCTCCGGCGGCGGCTACGGCCCCGCCCAGCAGCAGGCCCCCACCGGGCCGGTGCTGGTGGCCGCCGACGGCCGCCAGTTCACCGTGGCGCACGGCGCGACCGTCATCGGCCGCGGCGAGCAGGCGCAGATCCGGCTGCCCGACGTCGGCATCTCCCGCCGCCACGTCCGCGTCGACTTCGACGGCCGCCAGGTCTCGGTGACCGACCTCGGCTCGACGAACGGGACCCTGGTCAACGGCCAGCGCGTCACCACCGTCAGCATGCAGCCCGGCGACGTCATCCAGATCGGCACCACCTCCTTGACGCTGCAGGCGGGATAGGCGTCCGCTCGGTCCCGGCCGGGCCTTCCGAGCGGACACCGGAGAGGGCTCCCCGCGGGCCCCGCCGGATCGCCGCCCGGCGGGCCCCGCGCTCGGCGGAAGTCGCCATGAGACACCCCGTGTGCGCGTGGGTTACCGTGTTCGGGACCGATCGTTCGCCCGCTGGGAGTGCCGCATGCCCGAGATAGTCCAGACAGTCGCCCGCTTCGGCTTTCTCATACTGCTGTGGCTCTTCGTCTTCGCGGCGGCCCGGACCATCACCAGGGACCTCCTCGCCCAGCGGCGCCCGGCCCCCGCCGGGGGCCCCGGCCCGGTCTCGGCGCCGCCCGCGCCCGGCGGCCGCCAGAGCCGGCAGCAGGCCGCGCAATGGCTCGTCGTCACCACCGGCGAACTGGCCGGACGCCGGTTCACCCTCTCCGGCCAGCCCATCTCGATCGGCCGCGCCCCCGATTCGACGATCGTCATCCGCGACGACTTCGCCTCCAACCGGCACGCCCGCGTCGCCCCCGTCGACGGCCAGTGGGTGGTCGAGGATCTGGGCTCAACGAACGGCACCTACCTGGGACGCGCTAGAGTCACCAGTCCCACCCCCGTGCCCTTGGGGGTCCCGATCCGGATCGGGCGTTCATCATTCGAGCTGCGGGCCTAGTGCCTCACTGCGACGGCGGTTGATTTCATGAGTTTGCACCTTCGATACGCGGCCATATCGGACCGCGGTGTGGTGAGACAAGGCAACCAGGACTCGGTGTACGCCGGCGCCCACTTCCTCGCGGTGGCCGACGGCATGGGCGGCATGGCCGCCGGAGACCTGGCCTCGGCGATCGTGATCAACACGGTCGCGCGGCTCGACGAGCCGCCGCCCGAGGAGTCCGTGGCCGACGAGCTCGCCGACACCGTGGCCGAGGCCAACCGGGCGATCCGGCGCATGGTCGCCGACGACCCGAACAAGGAGGGCATGGGCACCACCCTGACCGCGCTGTGGTTCGACGGCGAGTGGTTCAACATGGTGCACATCGGCGACTCCCGCGCCTACCGGATGCGCGACGGCGGCTTCGAGCAGATCACCGTGGACGACACCTACGTCCAGATGCTCGTCGACGAGGGCCGCATCACCGCCGAGGAGGCCGAGCGGCACCCGCAGCGCTCGCTGCTGCTGCGCGCTCTGGGAGCCTCGGAGGTCGAGCCCGCGTTCCAGACGCTCAAAGGCGTCGCCGGGGACCGGGTGCTGCTGTGCTCGGACGGCCTGACCGGCCCCGTCTCCGACGCCGACATCGCCTTGACGCTCCAGAGCGCCGCCACGCCCGGCGAGGCGGTCGAGTCGCTCGTCTCCCAGGCCCTGGAGGCCGGAGCCCCCGACAACGTGACCGTCCTGATCGCCGACGTCGTGGCGGACGATCCCGGCGAGCAGGCCCCGATCGTCGCCGGCGCAGCCGCCGACGCCCGCCTGGCCGACTCGGACACGGCCGTGCTCCCGGCCCTCAAACGCGACAGGGACGAGCCCGCGGAGACGCCCGCCGAGAGCGAGGAGGACGAGGACGGGCCCGAGGGGAAGCGCGGCACCGGCCGGGTGTGGCGCACGGTCCTGGCCTCGCTCATCATCCTCGTCATGGCCGCCGCCGGCGGCCTGTGGTGGGTGCGGACCAACTACTTCATCGGCGTCTCCGACGGCGGCAACATCAGCATCTTCCGCGGCCTGCCGGTCGAGGTCGTCGGCCTCCAGGCCGCCTGGCTCGAGGTCGAGTCCGAGCGGCCCGCCGACGACGCCGTCGAAGCGGTCCAAGAGGACCTCGCCGACGGCATCGAGGCCGACGGCATCGAAGAGGCCCAGTCCAAGCTGGCGGAGCTGATCGACGAGGCCGCCACCAACGAGAACCTCGTCTCGCTGTGCTCCTCTGGGGAGGACGCGACCGGCACGCAGCCTGCGGCGACGACGGACTGCCGCGAGAACTGAGTGCCGCCCCTGTAGGCTCGCATCCGTCATTCCGAGACGTGAGGGGGACTGATGGCCCAACCCATGTCGGCCACCGCCAAACCGGCAGGGCCGTCCGAGCCCCCGCTGACCCCGCTGTCCGGCATGCCGCGTCGGATGGGCCGCGAGCTGGGAATGCTGGCGCTCGCGGGGGTCGCGGTGCTGCTGCTCCAGATCGCCGTCGACATGGGCCTGGAGGGCGAGGTGTACACCACGACCTTCTCCCTCCCCCTCGTGGTCTTCATGACCTCCCTGGCCGCCTGGGGCATCACCCGCGGTCTCGCCTCTTACACCGACCCGCTGCTCGTGGCGGTCCCGGCGATGCTGACCGGCGTCGGCATCGTGTTCATCCGGCGCCTCGACCGGTCGGCGGCCGAGCCGATCAGTGCCGAAGCCGGCATGTTCGCGGGCGCCGGGGGCCGCCAACTGATGTACTACATCGCCGGGGTGCTCGTCTTCGGTCTGTTCCTGGCCCTGGTCCGCAACCACCGGGTGCTGCGCGGCTACGCCTATATCCTGCTGTTCGCCGGTATTTTCCTGGCCGCGCTGCCGGGCTTCCTGCCCAGGTCCATCTCCGAGGTCAACGGCTCGAAGAACTGGGTGCGCCTCGGGCCCGTCTCGGTGCAGCCCAGTGAGTTCGCCAAGCTGATGCTGCTGGTGTTCTTCGCGGTGTACCTGATCCGCAAACGGGACGTGCTCAGCGTGGCGGGCCCGAAGTTCCTCGGCCTCCAGTTCCCGCGCATGAAGGACCTGTTCCCGATCGTGGTCGTGTGGGCAGCGAGCATGCTCATGCTGATCTTCGAGAAGGACCTGGGCACCTCACTGCTGCTGTTCAGCATGTTCCTCTCGATGCTGTACATGGCCACCCGCCGGGTCTCGTGGATCGTCATCGGCCTGACCCTGTTCATAGGCGGCTGCGTCGCGATCTACCCGTTCTTCTCGCACCTTCAACTGCGGGTGCGGATCTGGCTCGACCCGTTCAACCCCGACTACATCTTCGGCGACTCGTTCCAGCTCGTGCAGGGGCTCATCGCGCTGAACGACGGCGGGCTGCTCGGCAACGGCCCGGGCACGGGCAACCCGAACATCATCTCCTACGCCGAGTCCGACTTCATCCTCGCCGCGATCGGCGAAGAACTCGGCCTGTTCGGGCTCACCGCGGTCCTGCTCCTGTACGCCGTGTTCGTGCAGCGCAGCTTCAAGTCCGCGATCATGTCGCGGGACCTGTTCGGGAAACTCCTCGCCGGCGGGCTCGCCTTCCTGGTGGCGTTCCAGCTGTTCGTCATCTGCGGCGGCATCACGGGGCTCATCCCCCTGACCGGGCAGACCACCGCGTTCCTGTCCTCGGGAGGGTCCTCCCTGGTCGGCAGCTGGCTCCTGGTGGCCATGCTGGTGCGCGTCTCCGACGACGCCCGCAAGCCCTGGCAGGTCTCCTACGGCCTGCAGAAGACCGAGGCCCCGCCGGAATTCCTCGCCGAGCAGGCCGCCAAGCGCGCCGCCGAGGAGGCCGCCCGAGTGAACGCCGCGGGCGTCAACGCCGACGGCGAGGTGCCCGACGGCAACCAGCCCACCGAGCTGATCATTCCCGCCTCGCTCCAGGGCGGCGCGGGACCGAGCACGCAGACGCCGGCCGGCACCGAGCAGGACCTCCCGGCGCGCGGCGGCCAGAGCCCGCCGACCGGCGGCCCGCACCACAGTCCGCCGCCCGGCCCGCCGTACAGCCCTCCGCAGAACCCGCCGCCGAACACGGCCTACGGGGACCCGCCGCGGCCACCGGGGGCCACCGGCCAGCCCCCGCCGCCACCCAGTTCGGCGTTCGACCGCCGCCCGCAACCGCCCGGCCCCCACGGGACCGACAGGAAGGAAGGATTCCAGTGAATCCAGCGCTCCGCCGCAGCGGCGTCATCGCGCTCATCCTCTTGGGGGCGCTGCTCCTGCGGATCACCTGGGTGCAGTTCTTCGACCACGCCGAATACGACCAGGCCAACGGCCGCACCATCCTCGCCGAGTACGAGACCCCCCGAGGGCTGATCCTCGCCGGCGACGTCGTCATCGCCCAGTCGCTGGAGTCCGACCCCGGCTCGACCTACGACTACTACCGCGACTACCCCGAAGGCGACTACTTCGGGAACATCACCGGGTTCAAGTCGATCCAGCGCGGCGCCAGCGCGATGGAGAGCGCCCAGAACGACGTCCTCAACGGCAGCAGCTCCCTGTTCTTCCTCGACGAGCTCGGCAACACCCTCACCGGCAAGGAGACCCTCGGCGGCAACGTCAGCCTCACCCTCGACGCCGAGCTTCAGAAGGCCGCCTACGAGGCGCTCGACGCGACCGGCTCCCACGGCGGCGCGGTGGTGCTCGAACCCCAGACCGGCCGGATCCTCGCCCAGGCCTCCTACCCCGGCTGGAACCCCACCTCGGTCTCCTCCAACGACCCCGACACCGCCAACGCCGCCTGGGCGGAACTGATCGACGACCCCTCCAACCCCGGCAGCGACCGCACCCGCTCCGAGTGGTACCCGCCCGGCTCGACGTTCAAGACGATCGTCGCCGCCGCGTTCATCGAGGGCGGCCACGGCGACGCCGACACCATGGTCCCCGCCGGCAACGGCTACACCGCCCCCGACACGGACCACGAGATCACCAACTCCAGCGACCAGTGCCCGCAGTCCGAGATGACCCTCAAGGAGGCGTTCAAACTCTCCTGCAACACCACCTTCGCCCGTCTCTGCGTCGAGACGCTCAGCGAGGAGGACATCCTGGAGACGGCCGCGGCCTTCGGCTTCGAAGAGGAGTTCACCACGCCGCTGGACTCCCTCGCCTCCACCACCGGCGAGATCTCAGAGAAGGCCTTCCGCGCCCAGGCCTGCATCGGCCAGCAGGAGGTCCGCGAGACCGTCTTGCAGAACGCCGTGATCGCGGCCGCCGTCGCCAACGGCGGGGAGGTCATGGCCCCGCAGATGATCGCCGAGATCACCGACTCGGAGGGCACCACGGTCAAACGCGGCGGCGAGGACTCCCTCGGCGACGCCGTCTCCGGCTCCACCGCCGAGGAACTGCGCGAGATCATGGAGGCCGTGGTCGAGGACGGCACCGGCACGAACGCGCGGATCTCCGGTTACACCGTCGGCGGCAAGACCGGCACCGCCGAGCACAGCACCGAGGCCAACGGCTCCGAGCCCGACCACGGCTGGTTCCACGGCTGGGCCCTGGACGAGGACGGCGAGCCCGCCGTCGCCGTCGCGGTCTTCCTCGACTCCTACGGCTCGGGCGGCTCCGCCAAAGCCGCCGAGATCTCCGGCGACCTCATGGAACAGGTGCTGAGCGGCGAGTAGCTAGACTGAGGCGTCGACCCCCCGAAGAGAAATGGAGCCCGCCGTGTTGAGCCCTGAAATGCGACTCGGGCAGCGCTACCGTCTGCTCGAACGCATCGCGGTGGGCGGCATGGGCGAGGTGTGGCGCGCCGAGGACACCGTCCTGGAGCGCAAGGTGGCCGTCAAGGCCCTGCTGCCCGCACTGCTGAACGAGCCCGGCTTCGCCAAGCGGTTCGCGGCCGAGGCCAAGACCGTCGCCGCGCTCTCCCACCCCCACATCGTCAGCGTCCACGACTACGGCCAGGCCCCGCTGCCCAGCGGGGACACCACCACCTACCTGGTCATGGAGTACATCGAGGGCCGTTCCCTGGCGGACCTGATCGCCGAGCGCGGCTCCCTGGCCCCCAACGAGCTGATGCCGATCATCGCCTCGGTCGCCGAAGCCCTCCAGCACGCCCACGACCACGGCGTCATCCACCGCGACATCAAGCCCGGCAACATCCTGGTGCGCGCCCGCGACGGCCAGGCCGTCCTCACCGACTTCGGCATCGCCCGCTCCGGCGCCGCCGGGGACCTCACCGCCACCGGCGCGGTCATGGGCACCGCCTCCTACATCGCCCCCGAGCAGGCCGAGGGCACCGGGGTGCTGCCCGCCTCGGACATGTACTCCCTGGGCGTGGTCGCCTTCCACGGCCTGACCGGCCGGCGCCCCTTCGACGCCGAGAACCCGATCGAGCTGGCCCTGCACCACGTGCGCACGCCCATGCCGCCGCTGCCGGAGGACCTCCCGCCGGGGGTGCGCGCCTTCGTCGAGCGATCCATGACCAAGGACCCCGCGCAGCGGTTCGCCACCTGCGCCGACATGGCCGCGGCCGCCCGGGGCGCGCTGACGGCGGCGCCGTCGACCTCGGTGATGCCGAACCTCGGCGGCCCGCCCGCCGGGGCGGGCGTCGTCGGCATGGGCGGCCCGGTCGCCGGTGTCGCCGAGCGGACCCCCGGCAGCCCTCCGTACGGCGAGATCGACATGGGCGCCCCCGGGGCCCCGAGCCCGAGGACCGGGCCGAGCAAGGCGCTCCTGGGCGCCATAGTGGCCATAGTGGCGCTGGCCCTCGTAGGCGGTATGGTGTGGATGTTGCTGCTGAACGGCGACGGCGATGCGGACGACGACCCCTCGATCGATCCGGCGGAGAACACGAACGAGTCCGCCGACGTCGAGCCGTCCGACGAGGCCGAAGTGACCGAGAGGACCGAGGAGTCGCCCTCCGAGGAGGCGACGTCCGAGGACACCGGAGGCGGATTCGACTCCTGTCTGCCCGGCGCCATCTGCGATGAATAGCGGTCTTCACGGCCCTCACCAGCGATTAGAATCGACCAGCGATGCATGGAACACGAGGACGTATAACGCGATGACGACAGAGCCCCGTCTCCTGGGCGGCAGATACGAGATCGGCGAGGTCATCGGTTACGGGGGGATGGCTGAAGTCCACCGCGGCCGGGACCTGCGGCTCGGTCGCGACGTGGCGGTGAAACTGCTGCGGGCCGATCTGTCTCGCGACGAATCGTTCCTCATCCGGTTCCGGCGGGAGGCCCAGAACTCGGCGTCCCTGAACCACCCCAACATCGTCGCCGTGTTCGACACCGGTGAAGAGCACGGCATCGCTTACATGGTCATGGAGTTCGTGGCAGGCAGGACCCTCAAGGAGGTCCTGCTCGAGGAGGGCCGCTTCGACCCGGTGACGGCCTGCGAGATCGTCGCCGACATGTGCTCGGCGCTCGACTTCAGTCACAAGCATCACATCATCCACCGAGATGTCAAGCCCGGCAACGTGATGCTGTCCGACACCAACCAGGTGAAGGTCATGGACTTCGGCATCGCGCGGGCCCTGGCCAGCGGCCAGGCCACCATGACGCAGACCTCCGCCGTCATCGGCACCGCCCAGTACCTCTCTCCCGAGCAGGCCCGCGGCGAGACCGTGGACGGGCGCTCGGACGTCTACGCGGTCGGCTGCGTCCTCTACGAGCTGCTCGTCGGCCATCCGCCCTTCACCGGGGACAACCCCGTCTCCGTGGCCTACCAGCATGTGCGCGAAGAGGCCCGGCCGCCTTCGGAGCTGAACCCGGGCATTCCGGCCTCTGTGGACGCCGTGGTCATGAAGGCGCTCTCGAAGAACCCCGACAACCGGTACCACACGGCCGGGGAGATGCGCGAGGACCTCATCCGCGCCGCGCGCGGCGGCGCGGTCAACGCCCCCATGGTGATGGGCTCCGAGGCCCGCACCCAGATCATCGGCGGCGGCGCCGACTCCACCGCGCCGATCGCGCCGGTCGAGACCGGCTCCGACCGCAGGAAGCCGTGGCTGATCGCCCTCGGGGTGATCGCCGCGCTCGCGGTGGTGGGCCTGGCGGCGTGGGGCATCGCCAGTGCCTTGACGGCCGGGCCGGAGCAGGTGGCGGTGCCGGATGTGAGCGGCATGACGGTGGAGGAGGCGACCGCCGCCCTGGAGGCCGAGGGGCTCACCGTCGCGCCCGAAGTGGTGGAGCAGGAGGCCTCGGCCGTCGACGACGAGCGCATCGACTCCGTCATCGCCCAGGATCCCGCGGCCGACGAGGAGGTCGACGAGGGCGAGGAGGTGACCCTCACCGTCATGGTCCGCCCGGCGGAGGTCGAGGTCCCCGACGTCGTCGGCGACCAGGTCGAGGACGCCGAGGCCGGTCTCGAGGAGCTGGACTTCACGGTCACGGTCAACGAGATCGCGAACACCGCGCCGGTCGGCGAGGTCCTGAGCCAGACCCCCGAGGGCGGCACGACGGCCGAGCTCGGCGCGGAGGTGACGCTCACGGTCTCGGCCGGCGGGCAGTCCACCGTGCCGCAGGTGACCGGCATGACCGAGGAGCTGGCGATCCAGACCCTCGACGGCGCCGGGTTCGAGGTGAACGTCCGCTACGGCGACGAGGGCTCCTCGGTCGGCGTGGTCTACCACCAGGACCCGAGCGCGGACTCCACCGGCGAGGAGGGCGACACGGTGACCATCACCGTCCAGGGCGTCCCGCTCCAGTGGGATGAGACCACGACCCCGCAGCAGCTCCAGGCCCAATTGCAGGGCGAAGGGCTGAGCGTGGAGCTCGCGGGCGACCCGGAGGGCACGGTCATCGAGTCCGTGAGCGGCCCCAACGGGGGATTGAACAGCGGCGACGTGGTCAAGCCCGGCAGTTCGATCACCATCACCGCCGCCGGTGGGGACGGCGGCGGTGACGAGGAGACGACGCCGCCCGAGTGCGATCCTCTCGACCCGACCTGCGACGAAGACGGCGAAGGCGAGTAGCGAGCACGAACGAGGGCCTTGCGGGGATCGCTCCCCGCAAGGCCCTCGTGGCATCCGCGCCGCGCGACCCGCCTCGGTGCATGCGCGGCGCGAAGGGGCCCCCGCGG
>Ga0079224_100008532_pt1 | contig 13892 bp, 11 predicted proteins | sample Stecom2015_FD_80414 | JGI IMG/M metagenome (GOLD analysis project Ga0079224, IMG submission 80414) | Agricultural soil microbial communities from Utah to study Nitrogen management - Steer compost 2015 | ecosystem: Environmental > Terrestrial > Soil > Agricultural land | place: USA: Utah... | reverse complement strand
CGAGCGGCTCATCGGGGCGCATCGAGTCGTCCCCGGGAGCGCGGATCCGAATGTCGGGCTCGAGGTCGCCGTCGATGTTTCCTCCGAGGTAGACCTCTTCCAGCGCTTCTTCCGGCGCCCGCTGCTCGTCGAGCACCGGCCTCTCTGGTGTGCTCGGCTGCTGCGCAACGGGCGGAGGTGGGGGGTTCGCAGCGGATCGCGGCTCTGCGCCTCTGCTCGTCGGGATGGCGCAGGCGACGGCGACGAGGCTCGTCGCGGCGAGGCTGCGAGGGTCCGAGAGCCTTCTGTCACGGCGCATTGGAGTGAGCGGTGCAAGCGGCTTGCCCGAGCGCGAGCGACGCCGACGCCCCGGTGCCCGAGGCCGCGAGGCACGCGTGCCGGCGCGGCGCGAGAGCGACACGCGGCTAGGACCGCGCGAACCACGCGGAAGTCAGCGCCGAACCGAGCGCCCGCGTGGGGAGGAGTCCCGTCGAACTCACTGCGGCGGCGAGGGGCGACGCGGGCCGCCCCTGCGAAGGAGGCTCGAACGCCGACCAGTCGAACGGATCGCGTTCTAGTCCGCGGTGGATTGCTCGGCTGCCCAGCGTCCAATCACGTCGAGCAGCCCGTCGAACGCGTCCCGCATCGCCCAGGCTTGCTCGTGAGGCTCCGCGAGCTTCGCGGCACGACGACGCCCGTCGGCGAGAGCGCGCGCCGGCTTCTTGCAGCTCTTGCCGAGCTTGCGCTCCAGATCGAGCGCCGCGCCTTCGTAGACGTGGTAACAGCTCGCGAAGTCCCCGCCGTTGTAGAGGGGCGCGCCGACCTCGATGGCCGACTTGAGCGAGCGGACGATGAGCGCCAGGGCCTCGGGCTTGCAGCCCTTGAGCGCGCTCGTCGGATGACTCGGGATCTTCCGCTCGACCTTGGGCAGCGAAGGCTCCGCCGTGCTGCTCGCGAAGGCTTCCATCCCCATGGGGACCGGGCGCCCGAGCAGGTCCTTCAGGTAATTCACGGGCACGCCGAAGTTCAGGTTTTGCCCGCCGACGAGCACGGCCGTCGCAATCCCGATGACCTGGCCGCGGTCGTTGAAGAGCGGTCCCCCCGAGGAGCCCGGCGCGATGGGCGCGGAGATTTGCAGGACGCTGAGGTCGGGAGTCACTCGGCGAACGGCGCTGACGAGACCGTTCGAGACGGTGTGCTCGAGACCGAGCGGGTGACCGATGGCGACCACCGACTCGCCGGGACGCACGCCGTTGCTGTCGCCGAGCGGGAGCGGCGCCAGATTCCCCGCGGGGATCCGCAGGATGACGAGATCGCGCTCCGGGTCGTCGCCGAACACCTCGGTGACGGGAACTTTGGTGCCCTTCAACACCACGACCACCTTGCTCTGTCCCGCGACGACGTGGAGATTCGTGGCGATGAGCCCGTCGGGCGAGATCACGAAGCCGGTGCCGAACCCCGCCTCCGTGATGACGGCCACGATCGAAGGGACGGCATACTCGGCGATCTCCACCGGATCTTTGCGGCGCTCGCTCTTCTGTTCCGCACGCCCGCCATCGCTCGCTTCCGGGACTTCGGGGCCGCTTGCGCAAGCGCACATCACCAGCATCGAGACGAGGACGGAAGCTCTCACGCTGACGCCGAGTCTAGCGCGAACCGAAGGAGACCGCTCCGCCCCCGTGCCGTTCGGCGACGATTCGGCGAGATGGCGGAGCCCAGGCGCCCTCCGGAGCGCCACGGGGACTGTCGCGCACACGGAGCCCGCGGAGGCTCCCGCGAGCGCGACGGCTACCGCGCGCACGATGAATGGATTCCTGCTCATCGAAGAGCGATGTTTCCGAGTGAGCACGGAAATTTGAAACGGCGCTTCGACGGCGAGTCGCGTTTCGTTTCGATGTTCTCTTCGTCTCGCGGCGAGACCTCATAGACTCGCGAATCGAAAAGAAAAATGGCTCCCTTCGAGGTTATGCGAGCGAGGCCTTTGGCCGTTCGCGCGGAGCATGAGTTTTAGGGGACGCGCGGTCGCCCGGGCGTCGACGAGGAGGGCGCGTTCGGCGAAGTCCTCCGAAATCGATCTGCTCCATGGGATGGGGCCCGAGCTCCCCGCGGAGGCCGACGCCGCCGTCCAGAGCCAGATCGTGCCGAGGCGAGCGCGCGGGGAGCTCCTCCGCATCGGCACGCTGAGCGGCATTGCCGGGTACGTGGACGCGGTCGGCTTCGCCACATTGCTCGGCCTCTTTCCTGCTCACCTCACCGGAGAGCTGGTCGAAGCGGTCGTCGCGATCACGCATGGCGAGGCGTCGAGCAAGGCCGTGCGGATCGCCATGATTCCCATCTTCATCGGAGCGGTGGTCCTCGCGGCGCTGGTCTCGCGCGGACTTCGCAGGCGGGGGCGGACTCCGCTCGGTCCGTTGCTCGCCTTGATGACGGCGGCCCTCTCGCTGTTCACGGTGACCGGCGCGGCCTTCCCGGCGCTCGTCGGGACGTCCCCGTCGATGGCGCTCCTCTTGGCCGGTGGCAGTGCGGTGGCGGCGATGGGCTTTCAGAACGCGTTCATGCGGCAAGCCACCGTGAGCTCCTGTCCGACGACGATGATGACCGGGAATCTGACGCAGCTCATCATCGAGTTGGTCGAGCTCGGGTTCCGATCCCGAGGCGAACCCGGCTTCGCCGATGCCTTCGAAAAGAGGGACCCGCGCCGCTTGCGCATGGTCTCGACGGCGCTCGCGGGCTTCTTGGGGGGCGCCTTGCTCGGAGCCGTGCTCACGACGCGGATCGGGCTCTTCAGCATCGCCGTGCCCGCCGCGGCGTGCGCCTGTCTGACGGTGCTCGCGTACCGCGAGGCTCATCGCGCGGCGTACTGAATCCGACGCATCGACGGAGCGCGAGCCCATCCGTTCCGGACGCCGCCAGAGCGCGTTCGCCGGACGGAGATCAGAAACCGACGTCGAGCTCTTCTTCGACGCTGGCGCGCGGGCTCGGCGCGGGCCGTGCGGGCGGGCGCGGTCGAGCGGGCTTCGGCTTCGCGCGCTGAGGGGCGGGAGCGGAGGCGGCCTTCGCCTTCGGCGCCGGCGCGGATGCGGACGGGGCGGGCTTCTCTTCGGGCAGCTCCGGCTCTGCGCTCGCCGCGGCGAGCTGAGTCGGCGTCGGCGTGCTCGAACGCACCGGTGGTGCGGCGACCTTCGGAGCCGCTACCGGGGGCGCTTCCTTGGGCGGCGGTTCGGCGCGTGCCGCCGGCTCGGCTTCGGGTGCAACCGCGTCGGTCTTCCACACCGCGAAACCGGCGCCTGCGATCGACAGCACGGCGACGGTGGCCAACATGAGCTTGACCCGGCGCCCGCGCTGCATCGCGCGGACGTCCGTGAACGTGAGCGACGCGGAGGTGTCCGTGAGTCCTCGAGCAGCCTTCGCCGCTTCCCCGTTCGGCGGTGGAGCCACGCTGCTCAGGTCCAGGACCCCAGCGTTCGGCGCCGAGCCGAGCAGATAGCTGCAGCGTTCGGCCGAAATGCGGGCGCGCCGGGGAGCGAACGGATAGAGCGCCACCGCGAGCTCGGCCACGCTTTGAAAGCGCTTTTTGACGTCCTTCTCGAGGCAACGGAGGACGACCGCCTCGAGCTCCGGGGGCGCATCCGGCAAGAAGTCGCGCAGGCGGCGGGGCTCCTGCTCCAGGATCGCCGCGCCGAGCTGCATCAGCGTCGGCGCTTCGAACGCGGTGTGGCCGGTGAGCACCTCGAACAGCACGCAACCGAGCGACCAGATGTCCGTTCGCGAATCCACCTCCGCCGAGGCGCGGATCTGCTCCGGGGACATGTAGACCGGGGATCCCATCGGCAGCTCCGTCCGTACGAACTGCCGCGGGTTGCTCGGGCGAACACTGGCCAGCGCGACCTTCGAGATCCCGAAGTCCAGGATCTTGATGATTTCCATCCCCTGCGCTTGGCGGGCGAGGAACAGATTCTCCGGTTTGATGTCGCGGTGGACGATGCCGTTCGAGTGCGCGCTGGCGAGCGCCTCGCAGGCCTGCATCACGTACTCGACGGCGACGCGTATGGGGAGGGGCCCCTTTTCGCGGAGCACGTCGGCGAGGTCTTTGCCCTCGAGGTGCTCCATCACGATGAAGGGAATGCCGTCGGGCAGCGTCCCGACGTCGAACACGCGAGCGACGTACTCGCTCTTGATCTTGACGGCGGCCTGCGCTTCCCGCGCGAAGCGCCCGACGAGCTCGCCATTGGCGAGGGCTTCTTGGCGCAGGAACTTCAGCGCCACCATCTCGCCCAGCTCCACGTGCATCGCGGAGACCACGTAGCCCATCCCGCCCGTCCCGATGAGGCCGATGATCTCGTACTTGCCCCCGATGATTTCCCCGGGGGCGAATGGGAGCTCGACGATGTCCTCCTGGGACAGCGGCACGAGACCACTCGAGGGGATGCGGTCGGATGTGGCGCCCTTCGTCACTGCTCGACCTCCAGGTCTCTTCGGGCCCGAACCTCGCTCCTCGGAGCGACCCTCCGGTACGCGTTCCCGTACGCTTCGTGTTTGTGCGCCCATGTGAGCCGCTTCGATCACCGCTGAACGAAGCCGTCGAATCGATGCCAACGGCGCTCTACGTAGCTTCTTAAGCGTCCCCCGAACGAAAGGGCCGCCGCGTGTCGGCGCGCTCCGGACGGCCGCTCACCGCCGCTCACGCTACGGTTTGCACTGAACGTATTCGCCGTACGCGCGTTGCTGCTTGATGTCGAACATGAGTCCGGAGCTTTGATAGACCGGAGTGCCCGAAGGAATACCGATACACCACATCTCGAGGCCACCGCCCACCACGGCGCCGTCGCTGTCCCACTCGAGCGGGCCGAAGGTGCCGATCGCGGTGATCTTCTCTCCGCCGACGAGCTTCTTGAACCCGGCGAGGGCATGGGTGATGCCCACCTCCACCTCGGTGGCGCCGCCGGAGAGCGAACGCAGTCCCTTGACCAGCGTATGACCGCTCACCGGTTCGTCTCTCGTCGCGGCGAGCGAGAACGCGATCGCGTAGCCGGCGTCGTACGCCGGCCCCATCCCGGAAATGGAGGCCGAAGCGCCGTTGTAGCGAGTCGAGTAGGAAACTTTGAACGCGTCGTAGACGGGGGCCGACGCCGCGGACGGCGTGACACCGGTACCCCGAACTCGCCGCCTCAGGTGATCGTTGCCGGTGACGAGCGTGATCAAATCGGGCACCTTCACGGAGTCGATGCCGACGTAGTGCGGGCGCGCGTCGTCGCCGGCCGTCCACCGTTCCTCGAGGGGCTTCATCACGTCCGTGATCGCTTCCGCGGTGCCCGCGAGCGCCACGATGTCGGGCGCGAACTCGACCAGGCGCTCTACGATCTCGTCTTGGTCGGGCTCGGTGTGGTCGTAGCCCTCGACGACCACGTTCACGCCGAGGTTGATCGGGTCGGAGATCGGCTTGCCGTTGAGGATGAGTGAGTTGAGCGACGTCCGGGTGCCGATGCCGAGCGCGTCGTCGCGGAAGACGATGGCGAGCTTGATCTGCTCACGCCCGCGCTCTCGCCGAAGCCGCTCCTCGATGTCGTTGATCTGGGCGATCATGAGCGGGGCGCGTTGCAGATCGGTGGGCACGAGCTGATAGGTGAGGCCGTTGTCGACGAGCGACGTGATGCTCGACGCAACGCCCGTGGGAGTCATCACCATGGTCCCCGCGGGAACGGTGACGTGCCGCGAGATCTCGACCGTGTCCTGGCTCATGTTCGGGCCGATGATCGCGGGCACACGCAGCCTCTGGACGAGGTGGTTGGCGACGCGCATCAGATCGACGGACTCGTCGCACGAGACGAGCACGAGCTCGCGAGGGACCCCGCCGGGTCCGGGCACGCCGCCGACCTTGTTGATCTCCTCGATAGCGAGCATCGCGCTTTGTTGGCGCGGGATGTTCGTCGCCGATTGGGCGCCGGTCGTCGAGAACAGCGAGCCGAGGACGATCGAGTCGTCGTCCTTGTAGTCTCCCGTGACGACGTTGCAGTCCTCCGTGAGCAGCTCCACGCAGCGTCCCTCGGGCTTCACGCATACCGCGGGGACCTCTTCGCTGCCTCCCGCTCGCGCGGTGGCGCGATCGACGCACTCTTGGTTCTTCGTGCACTCGCCGACTTGGTTCGAGCTCGACGGAGCTTCTTGAACCGAAAAGTCGTCGAGGCCCACGATCGAATTGCACGCGATCCCCGTCAATGCGGCGATCGTGAGAAAGTAGCGCGAGCCCGAGTGTCGTTGCGTTTGCATGGTTACGTTTCGCAAGTGGAGTTGGAAAAGCGTGCGGCGTTCGAGCGAGGAACGGCACGATGGAGCAGGTTTTACTGGATCGCCTTGCGCGCGTCCATGCAGCGCCGTGCGTCGTCGCAGTCGAGTGGGCGCGCGGCGTACCCGTGCGCCATGTTCACGACAGACGCACCGACTCGAGTGATCCGATGGAGTCGAGAATCACACGTTCACACGGAATTCGAGTCCGTGTTTCTCCGTGTTGGGGCGATTGATGTGGCTTGGGTGCGGTGATAGCGTGGGCACGACATACGAGGAGGAGAAGGGCTTCGATGAACAACTTGCGAGTGACTTCCGATCGGGCGAGGCCGATCGCGCGAGCGCTGGGGCTCTTGGTTCCCGCGCTACTCTTCGTGTCCAGCGCGGCCGCGCAGGAGGACGCGAGCGCGGCCGAAACCGCCGCAGCACGCGCCCTCGCGGTCGAGGGCCTGAAGCTCGCGCGCGCCGGTCACTGTGCAGACGCCATCGACAAGCTCGAACGCGCGCAGGAGCTCTATCCTTCTCCGGTCGTGCTCGGGCGTCTCGGCGAGTGCCACATCACGCTCGGGCGGGTGGTCGAGGGAACGGAGATGCTGCGCAAGCTGCTGCGCGAGCCCATGCCTCCCAACGCGAGCCCTGCCGTCGAGCAAGCGTACGAACGCGCGCAATCGGTGTTGAACTCCGCGAAATCGAGGATCGCCGCGCTCACCATCACCGTCCAAGCGCCGAGTGACGCGAACGTGACCGTCACCGTGGACGGAGTCCCCGTACCGCCCGCGGCGCTCGGGATCGAGTTCCCCGCGAACCCGGGCGAACACATCGTCGAGGCGAGCGCGCCGGGGTTCTTCAAGGCATCGACGCGCGTGGCGCTGACCTCGGGGGAGAAGGAGACCGTCCCGCTCGAGCTCCGGAGGGATCCGAACGCTCCGCCGCCCGCCCCTCCGGCCGAAGCGACGGCTCCGGCCGAAGGGGCGCCGCCGCCGGCCAGTATCACGACGACGCCGAGCGATTCCGCGGCGCAGACTCCGCTGCCGCCGCCCAGCATGGCCTACGAGGAGCGGAGCTCGTCGAGCTCGACCCTGGCGTACGTGTCGTACGGGGTGGGGGTCGTCGGTCTCGCTGTCGGGTTGGGCTTCGGACGCGCCGCCATGTCCACGAAGGACGAGCTCGACGGTCGCTGCCCGGCGAACGAGTGTCCCCAGGAGCTGAAGAGCGATCTCGAGGCGGCGAAGGCCAAGGGCACGATTGCCACGATCGGAGTGGGAATCGGAGCAGCCGGTCTCGCGCTCGGAACGATTCTGCTGATCGCTGGAAGCTCAGACTCCGAGTCCTCCGCCGAGTCTTCGCTCGCCGAGCGTTCACGAAAGAACCTCGCGACCCTGCGTCCGCGTGCGGCGATTGGCCTCGGTCGTGTCGAGCTCACTGCGGATTTCTGAGCACGAGCCCGGGTGAGTGCGGAAGCTCACCCGCCGTTCGGTCGAGCGCGGGACACCGCCCTTTGACAGGGGCAGCGCCTCGCGCTTCAACTCAGGTCGAGAGGGCGGCATCGATGACTCATTTGCGTAAAACGCCAATGCTCCGCGATCGCGTGTGGCCCCGTGGCACGGCGACGCGTTGTGAGCTCTGCGGGACGAACCTTGCCCTCGAGCACGCTCACGTGCTCGATCTCTCGACGCGGGTGCTGGCGTGCTCCTGCCGCGCGTGCGCCTCGCTGTTCGACCACACCGGCACGAACCGGTACCGCACGGTGCCGCAGCGCGTATTGTTCGAGGAGCCCTTTCCCATCGGCGATGCGGAGCGACACGCGCTGGAGGGACCGCTGAACGTGCTGTGCCTGTTCTACGACTCCAGCGCCGCGGGCTGGGTCGCGCTCTGCCCGGATCGAGCCGGGGCGGTCCAGCGCCCGCTCGAGCGAGGGCTCTGCGACGTGGTCCTCGAGCGGAGTCGCCTCGGGCGGATGCTCAATCCCGACGTCGAGGCTCTGCTCGTGCGTTCGCGCGCGGGCGGCTCGTCACGCGCATGGATCGTGCCGATCGACGTCGGGTACGCGCTCGTCGACGCGTGCACGAGCGGCGCGCCGTCGCTCGATGGCCTGTTTCGCGATCTCGAGGCGCGCGGACGTCCGCTCGTCACGTAGCGCCCGCCGCGTGCGGCGCTGGCCCCGACGGGGTTCTGGTTCACTCGGCGTCGCCGCTCGCTGCGCGTTCCGCTTGCTCGGCTTCTGTCGATACGGCGGAGTCCCTCACGCCGGAGGTCGGTGGCGCGGCGCGCGCGGCTCGCTCCAGCGCGCCGCGATACGTCGCGGCGACCCGCTCGGTCACGAACCGACGCGGGAGGAGTCGCGCAAAGCTCGCGCCGATGCGGTTCGACAGGCCGGGGATGTGCAGGTACTCGCGGCGACGGAACGCTTCGAGACCCTCGCGGGCGGCCGCGTCGACCGGCATCAGCCAGCGGCGGAGGGGCACGAAGCGGTCCCCTCCCGTCATTTCGGTGACGATGCCGCCGGGCGCGTAGGTGCTGACGGAGACGTTCCTGCCACGGAGCTCGTGCCAGAGGCCGCACGCGTAGTGGACGATGAACGCCTTCGTCCCAGAGTAGGCGGTTTGGTAGGGCACCGGGAAGATGCCCGCCATGCTCGAGACGAACAGGAGCCCACCGCCGGGCGCCCCGTGCTCGATGTAGGGGACGAGCTCGCTCGAGAGCCGGACGACGCTCGACACGTTCGTGTGCAGCATCTTCTGGAAGTCGGCGAAGTCGAGCTCGTGGTAGCGACCGAAGTGCGTGACTCCGGCGTTGAGGATGGCGGCGTAGAGTTGCTCGCCGTTCTTGAGCTCGGAGATCAGCCCATCGACCTCGGAGAGGTTGGACAGATCGGCCGTCAGGGTGCGGACCCGCACGCGGTGGGCGGGCTCGAGCTCGCGCCGGAGCTCCTCCAGACGGTCGCGGCGGCGCGCCACGATCACGAGATTCGCGCCATAGGCGGAGGCCAGGCGGCGAGTGAGCTCGCGGCCGAGCCCCGACGAAGCGCCCGTGACGAGCACCCACCGGCCACGGAAATCCATCGGCTGATTGAGCGACAAGGCAGTGCCCCTATAGAGCTCCCCCTCCGCCGCTGTCAAATGGGGGCCCGCGCTGCGTCGCCCCCGCGCTGTCGCGGCAGTGCCGCTGGAAAGCGGGATCGGGGCGACCTCGCCGGGCCCTCCGCCGCTGGGTTCACTCGGCCGCGGCTGCGGGAGGCAACGAGTCGCTGCGTCGTGGCTCCGAAATGGCCGCCAGCGTCGAAACGAAGTGGGCGCACGCGGCGTCGTCCCCGAGCGAGTCGACGTGACGCGCGAGGTCGGCGAGCGTCACCACACCGACGAGTCGCCCCGCCTCGTCGACGACCGGCATGCGGCGCACTCGATGCTCCCGCATGAGGTGCAGCGCCTGATGCACGGTGTCGTCTGGCGAGCAGGCGAACACGGTGCGGGCCATCGCCGCGTCGATCGGCACTGCGGCGAGCGGTTGCCCTTGCGTGTAGGCGGCCATGCAGACGTCGCGGTCCGTGATCACTCCCACGAGGCTTCCGTCCGATTCCGTGACGGGAACGACACCGCAGTCGCCTTCCCACATGATCTGGGCGGCGCGGTTCAGGCCGTCTGCAGGAGTGGCGGTGCTGACGTTCGGTGTCATCACGAGCCGGACCTTGGTGGCAAGGCGGTCCTTCGCGGACGCGCCCTGGCGACGCAAAAATTGCCGGACCTTCGCGGTGAGCTCGCGCGTCCGCGCCATGACCGCGTCCAGAGTCCGCGCGCCGCTCTGCCCGATGCGCTCCTCCAGCGCGTCGAGCTCGGTCTCGAGCTCGTTCCAACGCTGCATGGCTTGAAGCGAGAACTGATGCCTCTGCAGCCGGCCCTCTTCGCGGACCGCCGTGAGCTCCCGAATCGCTTCCCGGATCGACTCGTTCACCGAGGTGACCGTCGCCGAGGTGACCTTCGCCATCGCTGTCATCTCGCTGGACGAGCTGCACGATTCGGGCCACCTGCCGGCCGTCTGGTCCCGCGCCGCCAGGCACGGGCCGCGCACCGTCGCTGCGCCCGTTGCTCGAATGGTTGCGTCACGCTCGGCAACAAACACACCGCATGCCGACCTCTGAACGCACACGCGGCGGAAAACTCCGCCTGTGGAACATGCAATTCGTCCCGCGTCGAAACTTTCCGGAGACGGGCGGCGGGCCCCGGGGTGCGTTGCTTGACGGAGCGCGGAGCGCCTGCTTGGCTGTTGCCGAGCCGAAGGCGAGGTCGTGGTGAGAATGCGAGCGTGCCAGAGGTCGATTGCTGTCCTTCTGGGACTGGGCGACCGAGCGGGGAACGCTCGGCCCCAGGCTCCGTGGCCGGAATCCTCGCTTCGGGATGAGGGGCTTGGGCGAGGCGTCGCACGCACGGGGACGCTCGGGTTGCTCGTGCTCCTCGCCGCCTGCGGGGCTCCGAGTCACGACCCGGGGACGGTGGCCACACCCGCGACGTCCGCGGGCACCGGCGCTGTCCCGGGGACGAGCGGTCCCGCGGACGGAGGCGTCTCGGGCAGCGACGCCTCGGGTGCCGGAGGCGCTTCGGGGGCGGGGAGCATTTCGGGTGCCGTCGGGGGTTCGGGTGCCGGTGGCCAGGGCTCGGTCTCGCCAGCGTCGGGCGGCGCCCCGGCGCTCCCTCCCTCCGGTCAAGCTGGAACCGGTTCCACAGGGGGTTCCCCGGTGTTTCCGCCCGAAGAGCTGTGTTCGATGTTCGCCGTCGACGAGGGCGGCGGGCTCGTCATCACGGCCTGCTCGGACACGATCCGCTCGGTTGACAAGGTCAACCTCGAGCAGGTCAATGGCGGAGAGTGGTATTCGATCGGCTACGGCTTCGAAGCGCCGTGCAACGAGCTCGGCACCTATCGGGGTGAGGTCTCGGATATTCGATACAACCCCACCGGTTCGATCACGGCGTACGCGTTCTTCGTTCGCAGCCAGGAGGGGGACGAGTTCCACGGCTCCGTGGCGATCGGTTACGAGGCCGAGCGGATCGCGCAGGTCACCGGCGTCGTCGAAGGCACGGCGTGCGAGCTCTCGGTCTGTACGGCCGAGATCTGCGGTGTCCTCGACCCGACGAAGACGACCACGACGAGTGGCTGGGGAGGCTCGGGTGGGGCGAGCGGTTCGGGTGCCGGCGGCGGAGCGGGACTGAGCGCGGGCGCGGCCGGCGGCGGCGCAGGCAACGGAGGCGCAGCGGGAAACTTGGGGACCGCGGGTCAAGGTGGCAGGGCTTTCGGCCAAGGCGGGCTCGGCACCGGGTTTCCGGGCGGGGGAATGGCGGCGGCGCCCGGGTTCGGCGGAATCCCAGGAAACGTCCCGTGAGCGGCTCGCCCGTTCAGTCTCTCGCAGGCGGCGTTTCGTGAGGCAGCACTTCATCCCGATGCACTTCATGAAGATGCAACTGCCGATGAACGATTGAGGCAAGAGCGGAATTCTTGCTGTTTGTGCTGATTACCCGGGGGGTGAGCGCGCCCGCGGCGCGCGTTCGTTTGGGGGTACTTTGTGGGGAAACTGGTGCCCTCGGTCGGCACTCGTGCTATTCGATGAGATGCCGGAGCAAGGCGCGTCGCCACGAAGAGCGCCTTACTCGCGTGGAGGCGTCGTGGAGCAATCCGAGAACGGCCCGGACCTGAAAAGCACGCTGGCCGATCCGAACGGCTTTCAGTACGGCGCTCGTCCGAGCGATCCGGATCTTCCTCCGCCTCGCGATCCGGCCCCGAGCATCGAGCTGCCAACGGCGGCCTGCTGGCACGTGCACCTCGAGCTTCGCCCCGAAGAGCTCGTTGCCCTGCATCGCCTCGGGCTCACCAAAGGGGGGCTCGCGTGGCGTGAGGGGATGGAAGCCTGGCAGCCTCTCCGCATGTCGAGCTCGGGGCTCGCCGGTCCCGTCGAGCCAGGGGCGATGGCAGCGAGTGACTCGATGGACCTCCCGGTCTCCGCAACCCCCAACGAGGCGACGATGCCGAGCGCGCGATCGAACGAATCCTTTTTCGAAGAAGAGCCCCTCGACGCGGACGACGACGAGATCACGCTCGCGCGCGATCGCTCCAACGTGACCGTGATTCCCTCGCAGCCGCCGCCATCGTCGCACCGACCCAACAACGTTCGCGCCACCTCGGACGAGAGCGATAGTCGCAGCCTTCCCGGTCGGCGCGCCGCGCTGCCAGCGACGAGCCCGCTGCTCGCGGCCCCCGCACGTCCCGTCGTGGCACCGGTTTCCGTGCGGCCCGTGCGCACGGTGAGCTCCGTTCCTCCTCCGCAGGGCCTAGGGCCCGGCGCCGGGACGGGCTCGGGGCTTTCGGCGTTGAACGATCTGAACGCACCCAGAGCCGTCGGCCTCTCGACGACGCTGCCGAGCGGCGCGCCGCTCGATACGTTCGTTCCGCCGCCGCCACCGGTACCGGCGTTTGCGGCGACGGACGCGTCGGGGCTCGCTTCCGTGTCGCGGGTGCCTGGTCTGGCATCGGCGCCGCCGCCTCCTGCGGTCGTCGAGCCGCGCGCGCCGCAGCTCACCGTTCGCTCGCTGTGGATTGGCGCAACCGGGCTCGCTGCGCTGAGCGCGCTCGTCGCCGCGATCGTCTCCGGGGTGCTCACGAGCATCCGGATGCAAGCGCCCGCTCCGGACGCCTCGAATCGCGTGGCCGCGATGCAAGGCTCGCCGGATGACGGCGCTGCTTCCGGCTCCCGCCAGCGCGCTCCAGGAGGCCTCTCTCCGATCCCCCTCGAGCAGCTCCCCTTGGCGGGGGCCAGCGCGGCTGCGCCCAAGCCCGCGCCGGCTCCCGACCGCCCGAAGGCCGCCCCACAGGAAGACTCGAACGACGCGGACTCGCGCGCTCGCCGCGGGCGCTCGGCGACGAGGCCACCCCTCGACACGGTGGCCTCTCGTCACAGCGTCGCTCCGGCTGCTCCCGCACGTCCGAGCCCGCCGCCGGTGAAGGCGCCGGGAGGGCCCGCGGACGTGCGGGAGATCGCGCGGGCGGTGGCTCAAGCCGCGCGCGCCGCGACTGCATGCGGCATGAGCCCGCAGAGTGGTCGCGTCGCCATCACGTTTTCGCCCTCGGGTGCCGTGCGCTCCGTGCAGATGGAAGAGGCATTCGCCGAGCGCGAGGTGGGCGCGTGCGTGCTGCGGGCGATGGGCAGAGCGCGCGTGACGGCCTTCAGCGGTGAGCCAGTCACGGTTCGGAAGAGCCTGCGCTGGTGAGTCGATTCACGGGTTCGGGCGCGTCAGCCGAGCTCGGACGACGCGTGCGGCCTGCACCATGTTCTCGAGCGCTGGCGTGACCTCCTTCCAGCGCCGCGTCTTGAGCCCGCAGTCCGGATTCACCCAGACTCGGTCGGCATCGAGGACCGAGAGCGCGCGCTCGAGCAACGCCTCCATCTCCTCGCGCGTCGGGACGCGCGGAGAGTGGATGTCGTAGATTCCGAGCCCGATGTCGCCCGGGTATTCGTGCGCCGAGAACTCCCGGAGGATTTCCATCTGGCTCCGGGCGGACTCGATCGAGATCACGTCCGCGTCGAGGGCGGCAATCGCGTCGATGACGTCGCCGAACTCGCTGTAGCACATGTGCGTGTGAATCTGGGT
>Ga0079224_100008531_pt1 | contig 13893 bp, 10 predicted proteins | sample Stecom2015_FD_80414 | JGI IMG/M metagenome (GOLD analysis project Ga0079224, IMG submission 80414) | Agricultural soil microbial communities from Utah to study Nitrogen management - Steer compost 2015 | ecosystem: Environmental > Terrestrial > Soil > Agricultural land | place: USA: Utah... | reverse complement strand
GTCACGATGCCGCTGTAGATCCCGCCGAGCACGATCACCGGCACCGCGAGCGCGGGCAGTGCCCGAAGATTCCGCTGCAGAAACTCCGCCGGCGGAAGCCGCTCCTCTTTCGGATAGCCCTTGCGGTGCGCGTAGTACAGCACCCAGGCGCCGAACAGTCCGGCCTGGATCAGGCCCGGAACGACCCCGGCGAGGAAGAGGCGCGGGACGCTCTGCTCTGCGATGATCCCGTAGACGATCATGGCGAGGCTCGGCGGGATCAGAATGCCGAGCGTACCGGAAGCGCCGACGACGCCCAGGGCGAAGTGACGCTCGTACTTGCGGGCGAGCATGGCCGGCACCAGCACGGTTCCCATCGCCAATGCCGTCGCGACGCTGGAGCCGCTGATCGCGGCGAAGATTGTGGTCGCCACCACGCAGACCATGGCGAGCCCGCCGCGCATCCGGCCGACCCAGGCATAGGCGCAGTCGATCAGCGCCTGCGCGATTCCCCCCCTCTGCATGAAGGTCGCCGCCATCACGAAGAACGGGATCGCCATCAGGGTGATGGAGTTCAGATGGTTGACGATGATCTCGGGCACGACCACGAGAAGCTGGTCGTCCATCCAGAACAGGATGAAAGAGATCAGTCCGAGAACGAGGAAGATCGGCAGGCCCGCCGCGAGCAGGCCGAAGAAGACGACGAGAAAGAGGATTGCTTCCACGGGTCAGTTCCCGGATCGCTCTTCGGTCGCCGGACAGGCGGTCGATCTAGTCGGCATGGCCATGCGCCGATTCCCCGATCTGCATGGTTGCGGGGTCGTAGCGGAAGGCGAAGAGCCAGATCCGACGGATGTAACGGAGGATCATCAACGCGGCGCCGACCGGCAGCGCGGTGTAATAGATCCAGATCGGAAAACGCAGGGAGCTGCCGGACCGCTCTTCGAGGAGCCGGGAGAGCGAGATCATGTCCCAGGCGTACCACATGACCAGACCGCAGAAGACGATGGCCGCGACGCTGTTCAGTAGCTCGACCGCCCGCTGAGCGTTCACCGGGAGAAGCCGGATGACGATGTCCGCACGGACGTGCCGATCTTCCTCGACCAGCGCGCTCGTCGATAGCCAGACCCCCCAGATGACGAGGTAGACGATGACCTCTTCGCCCCAGTCATAGGCGAACTGGGGAAAGAAATAGCGCACGCCTATCTCGTAGATCGACAACAGCAGCGCGGTGCCGACCAGAAGCCCGACAGCGATGGTCTCGAGCCGGTTCCAGAGATGAACGATCATCGGGAGATTAGCCCGTACGGGTCTGGGAAACTCGAACGTGAGGACCGGGAGGCGGCGCAACCGCCTCCCGGCGAGGCCGGACGTTCAGCGAGATCAGCTCGCGCTGGCCAGCGCTTCCGTTGCGCGCTTCGCCAGATCGGGATCCATCTTCAGCTCCTCGATGATGGCGTCCTGCGTCGAGAGCAGGCCCTGGCGCGCCTCGGCCAGCGCTTCGGCTGACGGAGTGACGAACTCCATTCCATTCTCGACAGCTTCGGCGCGCGCTTCCTCCTGACGCTCGTGCGCATAGTCGCGCATCTCGCCGATGCTCTCCTGCCAGGTGTCGAGAATGACCTGCTGCAACTCGTCATCCAGCTTGTTCCAAAAGCGGCCACTCACCACCGGCACGTACTGGAAGAGGACCTGCTTGTCCTCGAAGCCGTATTTGAGGCCCGACTCCCAGAGCTTCGCGCTGCGAATGCTCTCGTTCGAGGTCTGGACGCCGTCGACCGTGCCCTGGATCAGAGCGAGCGGCACGTCCGGCCAAGGGATGAGAACCGTATTGGCGCCGAAATGCTTATAGCGCTCGCTGTTGACGGTGCCGCCGGGGAAGCGGACCTTCAGCCCCTTCATGTCCTCGAAGGACTCGACCTTCTTCCCGGTCGAATAGGTGTGGACATAGCCGAGGTCCAACCAACCGCCGAGGACCTTGACCTTCAGCTTCTCCTCGATCCGCTGGTTCAGCTCCTGACCGATCGGGCCATCGACGATCTCGTAGACCCGCTCGCGATCAAGGCCGTAGAACGCCGGCAGCGCCGTGAGGTCGGCATCGGGGACGAACGTGCTGAGCTGCCACGTGCCGGGCGCCGACATGTCGATCGTGCCCTGCGCGAGAGCCTTGGGAATGTCGCGGCCTTTGAAGAGCGCGCCGCCATGGTAGATCTCGGCCTTGAGCCTGCCGCTCGTCTTTTCGTTCAAGGCCTGAACGAACTTCTCTATCGATTTGTTTCGACTGTGGTTCGGCCCTGTCTCGAGCGAGATCCGGAACTCGATCGGATCGTCGGCCGCGAAACCCTGCCCCGGCATGAATGCGGCAAACATGAGCGCCGCCGCCCCGAGTGCGGCGCTCTTGGATACGAAACTCATCAGGCTCCCTCCAGAATGTAACCGCGCCGCCGGCCACCATGGCGGCGCCCCGGTGTTCATGATGTAATCGGGAGCCGGTTTGCTATCAGACGGAGCCGGCATCCGCAACGGCCGCAGACCGCCCCTGCCGGGCTTAACGCTAGAGGCGGGTCACGCCGCCTTCTGAGCGACCTGAAGCAGATCGCCCACCACCCGTTCCAGGTGGTTGAGGGTGTTGCATTCCCGCACGAGGTCGCAGTAGGGCGCGTAACGGCGCATCTCGGAATCACCGGTGCCCCAGAGCGGCGGTGGCTCGGGATTGAGCCAGATCACCCGCTTGCTGCGGTCGTGTATCTCCTTGAGGATGTCGGTGCGCGGATCGGTGAAGTTGCTGCGCCCATCGCCGAGGATGATGACCGCCGTCTTCTTGTCGACGTCGTTCAGGAACTTTTCGCGGAAGTTGGACAGGGACTCCCCATAGTCCGTCGGCATGAAGCCGACCCGGTCCATGATCGCGGCGACCGCGTCGTCGGCCTGCTTGTCCTTGAAGAAGCTGCTGGTCTCGATCAGCTTGCCCGAGAAGGCGAAGCTGCGGATGTCGTGCAGCAGCTCGTGAAGTTCGTAGAGGAACTGCAGGAGAAAGCGCGCCACCGCCGCGACCGAGCCGCTGACGTCGCAGATCGCCATGACCCGCGGCTTGTCGATCTTCCGCTGCTTCCACTCCAGGTCGAACAGGATGCCGCCGCTGCCGTAGTTGCGGCGCATGGTCTTGCGGATGTCGATGACACCACGGTTCCGCAGCTTCTTCCGCCGGGAGTGCAGCGCGACGAGCCGTCGGGCGATCTTCTCGACGATGACCTTCATCTGCTCCTGGTCGCGCCGATCGAGATTGCCGAGACGCGAGCGCCGGAGACGATCCTCCCGCAGCTCCGCCGACGCGCCAGCCCCCTGGAGCGAAAGCTGCTGCTCGACGAAGTCGCGCACCTGCTCGAACAGATAGCTGCGGGCCTCCCGCAGTTGACCAGCCTGCCCCGCACCGCCCTCGCCCGAGCGCACGGCAGCGGAGATGGCGGCATCGATCGCTTCGATGCCCATGGCGCCGAGGATCCGTTGGGTGAACAGCCCGCGCTGCGTAAAGAAGCGGATGTTCTCGACGTTCACCTCGCGTGCGGCCTGCTGCATCGCCAGTGCCAGCGCCGTCTCGTCGCGGCGCTGCACCATGTCGAGCAGATCGCCGGCCTTCCCCTCCAGTTCCTCGCCCGAGTTGGCCTCCGGCGTCTCGCCGTCGCGTCCGCGGAAGCTGTCGAAGCGGAAGAACTGGTCGAAGGTAGCGTCGAAGATCTCCTTCTCGTCCGGCGTCTTGGCGAGAGCGAGCGAAAGCGCGTACTTGAGCGCCTCGCGGTCGCCCCAACCCATCAGCTCCGCCGTCTCCATGGCGTCGAGCGTCTCGGCGACCGAGACGCGCACCTCCGCTCCGCGCAACGCCTGGAGAAAGTTGGTGAACGTTCGCTCCATCGGGGCGCGCCTCAGGCCACCCGCGCGTCAGCCTTCTGCGCGTGCCGGGTGAATTCATAGAGCTGCTGGTCGACCGCGTGGATATCTTCCTCGAACTTGAGGAAGACGTTCAGGGTCTCCCGCACCACATCGGCGTCGAGCGAGGTCGCGTGCAGGAGCAGCAGCACCCGCGCCCAATCGATCGTCTCGCTGACCGATGGCTGCTTTTTCAGGTCCATCTCGCGAACCTGCTGCACGAAATCGACGAGCTGGACCTTCAGGCTATCGGGGATCGCCGGCACGCGCGCCTTGATGATGCGCTGCTCGAGCTTCGCGTCGGGGAACGGCACGAAGAGATGCAGGCAGCGCCGCTTGAGCGCGTCGCTCATCTCGCGTGTGTTGTTCGAGGTGAGGAAGACGAACGGCCGCTTCTTCGCTTTCACCGTCCCGATCTCCGGGATCGAGATCTGGAACTCGGACAGGATCTCCAGCAGGAATGCTTCGAACTCGTGATCCGACTTGTCGATCTCGTCGATCAGGAGAACGGCGCCCTCCTCGGCCGTAAGCGCCTTCAGAAGCGGGCGCGGCTCGAGGAACTGCTCGGAGAAGAAGATATCGCTGAAACGGTGCAACTGCTCCATCGACTCGGCGAGACCGTGCGCGTCGGAGAGCACATCGCCGATCTTGTCCTTCAGGATCTGGGTGTAGAGGAGCTGCTTCGCGTATTTCCATTCATACAGGGCCTTGGACTCGTCCAGACCCTCGTAGCACTGCATGCGGATCATCGGCACGCCGAGATACTCGGACGTGGCGTTCGCGAGCTCGGTCTTGCCGACGCCGGCGGGCCCTTCGACGAGCAGCGGTTTGCCCAGATGGCACGACACGTAGATGGCTGTCGCGATCGGGCGGCTGCAGATGTAGTTGAGCTCGGCGAACCCTTCCTGGATGCGCTCGATCGAGGACAGTCTTTCCTGGTACTTCGCTTCCATGCCAATTTCCGTAGGGGGAGACAAATGGACCGGCGCGCCGGGCACGCGATGCAGGCGGGCCAGCGATTGTGCCCGCAGCGGCCCCGGCATACAAGTCCGCCACCTCCGCGCCCCGCGCAATGCCGCCTCCCGCGGCGGGCAGGGCTGTTTCGACTTTGTCTTACAGATGTAGGGACCTTCCGATGATCGACCAGGCTTCGCTCGCAGCGGCAATTGCCGATCGCGCCTCCTTCGCGGAGGCGATGTTCGAGGAGGCCCGCGCCGCCAGCGCCGATGTCGAGGGCGTCACCCGCCCGGCCTGGAGTGCGGCCGACATGGCGGCAGCCCGGATCCTCGAGCGTGAGGCGAAGGCGCTCGGGCTCGAGACCGAGTGGGACGCCGCCGGCAACCTCTACATGACACTGCCGGGGCAGGACCGTGCCGCCAGGGCGGTGATGAGCGGCAGCCACGTCGACAGCGTGCCGCGCGGCGGCAATTACGACGGATATGCCGGCGCCGTCGCGAGCCTCGTTGTGCTCGCCGCCTGCCGGGATCTCGACGTCACGCCGCCCGTCGACCTTCGCGCCATCGCCATGCACGGCGAAGAGAGCGTGTGGTACGGCATCGCCTACGTCGGTAGCCGTCTCGCCGTCGGCGCCTTGCCGGCGGCGGAGCTCGACCGTCTCGTCCGCGCCGATTCCGGCCGCACGCTCGCCGAGCACATTCGCGAGTGCGGATTCGACCCGGATGCTCTCCGAAAGGCGCCGCCGCCCGTCACGCCGGCGAACACGCGGGCCTTTCTGGAGCTGCACATCGAGCAGGGGCCGGTCCTGATCGACCGGGACGTGCCGGTGGCGGTCGCGACGGCGATCCGCGGCAATGTGCGCTTTCCCTATGCCCGCTGCCTCGGCGCCTACGACCATTCCGCCGCATGTCCGCGCGAGTACCGCCAGGATACGGTTCTCGCGACCGTCGAGCTGGTTTCCCGGCTGGAGCGGTTCTGGCACGAACAGGAGGCGGCCGGCGCGCCCGACACGGTCTTTACGGTGGGCAAATTCTTTACCGATCCCGCCGAGCACGCGATGACCAAGGTCCCCGGCCGCACCGACTTCACCCTGAACTTCGGCGCCACCTCGAAGGACTTCCAGGAAGCGGCACGCGCCGAGATCCACCGCCTCGCCGAGGAGATCGCGGTCTCCCGCAGCGTCACCTTCGAGCTCGGCGAGTGCGTCGGCTCAGACCCGACGCCGCTCGACCCCGTGTTGCGCGGCCACCTCCGCGACGCGGCCGCCGGTCTCGGCATCGGCTCGCACGAGATGGCCACCGTCGGCCACGATGCCTCGATCTTCGCCCGCGCCGGCATCCCCGCCGCCATGGTCCTGGTCCGCAACCAGAACGGCAGTCACAATCCGCACGAGACGATGGAGCTGACCGACTTCATCGAGGGCGTGAAGGTTCTCGGCGGCGCCATGCTGGCGGCCGCCGCTAACCCCTGACCCTCAGGAAGCGCCACGCTCCACATTGCCGCTGCGCACCGGCACGCCGAACTCGCGGTGGCAGATGTCGGCGAGCTTCGCCACGCCTTCGCGGATGACCTTCTCCGACGGGTAGGCGAAGCAGAGCCGAAGGCGGTTGCGGCCGGCGGCTGGATCGGCCGACCATTCGGCACCGGGATTGATCGCCACCCCCTCGGCCTGTGCCGCCTGGAAGAGCTTCGTCGTATCGACCTGATCCGGCAGCGTCACCCAGAGGAAGATCCCGCCCTTCGGCATGGAGAACTCGGCCGACGCGCCGAAACTCTCGGCGACGGCTTCGACCATCACGCTCGCTTTCCGCTTCAGCGCGACCCGAAGCTCGTCCACATGGCGCTCGAACCGCCCGGGCACGTATTCGGCCAGCACCATCTGCTCGAGCGCGCCGCTGCCGGCGTCGGTCTTGAGCGGGATGATCTGCCGCATCACCGCCCAGTCCGCCACCACGTACCCGACCCGCAGCGCCGGCGCGATCGACTTCGAGAAGGAGCCGCAGTAGACGACGCGGCCGTCCTGATCCAGGGCACGGATCGCCGGCGGGCGCTCGCCCTCCCAGATCAGATCGGCGTAGCAGTCGTCCTCGAAGATCGCCACGTCGAACTCGGCCGCGACCCGCAACAGCTCCACCCGCCGCTCCGTCGGCATCACCGAGGCGGTCGGGTTCTGCACCGTCGGTATGGTGTAGATGAACTTGGGCTTCACGCCCCTGTCCTTCAGCCCTCCCAGGACCGAGCGCAGACTGTCGATGCGGATGCCGTCGCCGTCGAGCGCCACACCCACATAGTTCACGCCGAGGGCCTTGAGGCGGGTCATGGTCCCGCCATAGGTGGCCTCCTCGATCACGACGGTGTCGCCGGGCTGGAGGAAGACAGCGTTCACCAGGTCCAGCGCCTGCAACGAGCCCGAGGTGATCAGCACTTCGTCGGCCGAGCACGGCATGCCCGCCCGCGACTGCAGCAGATCGGCCACCGCCTCGCGCAACGGGCGATAGCCTTGCGGACCGCTGTTCAGACCGTAGGTCGCGAGCGTGTGCCCCTCGCGCTTCAGCACCGCGGCCGCCGCTTCGGTAAGCTCGGCGACCGGAACGGCCTCGGCGTTGTTGTGGCCGCCGATGAAGTTGTAGGGCGGGAAGCCGCTCCATGGTGCCGGCGCCGGAGGTGGAAGGTTTGGGCGAAAGCTTTTTGCGATGTCGAAGGCCATGCCTGCCGTTTCCTCGGATCTCTCGAACTTTCAACGCGCCCAGCCTAGACCACCCGGCGCGACCGAGGAACGATGAAGCGGTATCAGGCCTCCTCCAGCGACTCCTCTTCCTCCCGCTCTTCGAGGACGCATCGCAGCGCCTCGTTGGTGATGAGGCCGATTTCCGCCGCGTGTTCGGCCATGTCGAAGCTGTCGGCCGACAGGACGAGCGTGCTTCCGACCGCTTCCACCGCCCGGGCGAGCCGTTGGATGTCGGCGCGTCGACCGGAATCGCTGACGTCGCGGATGTATACCGCGAGGATGCGCCCACGATGCTCGCGAACCATATCGGCATAGATTTCCGGGTCGCGCTGGCCGCTGTCGCCGACGAGCACGAAGGGCAGATCCGGATAGACTTCGAGCATCCGGCGGATCAGCGCCTCCTTGTGCCCCTCGCCCGAATATCCCAGTGGCCGCATCAGGCTCACGCCCCAGTCTCTCAGGAACAGAACCGGTCCTTCGGGAATGCGGTGATGCACGAAAAAGGCTTCGAGCATCTCGTAGACGGTCCAGGGGCCACGCGAGACGTACAGCATCGGATTGCGGTCATGGTTCGTGCCCTCGTGCAGACCACGATAGAGAGCGGCGACACCGGGGAAGGCGACGCGGCTCTCCGCCGACCGCATGAACAGACGCCAGAACATCTTCAGCTTGTTGGCGACGCCGGTGAACATGATCGTGTCGTCGATGTCACTGATAACCGCGAAGCGGGCGGAGTCGGGCGGCACGAAGAAAAGCCCCCGTGCCTCCTCCCCTTCCTGCGGCTCGAGCAGCCGGAGATCGACCCCATGCCATGCCTTGTCGCGATCCAGCGGCCGATCTAGCGCCAGGTCTATGGTGAGGAAGCCGCGACTATCGGCCCGGAAGGTGCCGCGGCAATCGCCGATACGTGCTTCCACCAGCGCTTTCGGCACGCCTCGGCGCAGCAGGCGGCGGATCACGTCGAACACATCCCGCAGCACACCGCGGTCCCCGGTGGCGGCGGCGCGCGGCTGCCGGATCACCCGCCCCGTGCAGAAGACGCGCTCTGAGGATCCGAAGCCGCGGAACGGCTGGACCACGATCGCCCGCGTCCTCCCGGAGCGGTACACCGGTCGCGCCAGCAAGCGCAGGACGCGGCGGACCCCCTTCGCAATCGAGGGCATCGGGCCCGGCGCTCAGGCCGCGGTCATCAGCGGGTCGCAGGCGGGTGCAAAGCTGTCCGGATCGGCCATCGCCCACCAGCGGCGAAAGATCGAGCGGTCCGGCTCGTGCAGGAGCACTCCGGGCTCCAGGAATTCGTAGACGAGATCGGCCGATCGCACCTGGTTCTCGTCCATGCGCACGCGCAGATGGTGAGGGCGCAGCTCCCACGGATTGTTGAGGCCGGCCGCGCCCACATACTGGGACAGGGCGCGGACCGTGTTCTTGTGGAAGTGATAGACGCGCGGCGCCTTGTCCGAGACGACCAGCCCCGCCTGCCGCCACTGGTTCTGGGTCGCGACACCGGTCGGGCAGTGGTCGGTGTGGCACTTCTTCGTCTGCACGCAACCGAGCGCGAACATGAAAGCCCGCGCGGCATTGCACCAGTCGGCGCCGAGCGCCAGGTTGGCGGCGAGGTCGTGCCCGTCGATGATCTTGCCGGCGACGCCGATCTTCATCTTGTCGCGCAGGTTCGTGCCGACGAGGGCATTTCGGACGAAGATCAGTCCCTCGCGCAGCGGCGTGCCGACGTGGTTCGAAAGCTCGGCCGGAGCGGCACCGGTGCCGCCTTCAGCCCCGTCGACGACGATGAAGTCCGGCGTGATCCCCGTCTTCAGCATCGCCTTGGTGAGCGCCAGAAACTCCCAGCGATGACCGACGCAGAGCTTGAAGCCTACCGGCTTGCCGCCGGAGAGCTCGCGCAACTCGGCGATCCACTCCATCATACCGACCGGGGTGGAGAAGGCGCTGTGGTTCGAGGGCGAGTGCACATCCTTGCCCACTTCGACACCGCGTGTCTCGGCGATCTCCGGTGTCACCTTCGGGCCCGGCAGCAGTCCGCCCTGCCCCGGCTTCGCCCCCTGGCCCAGCTTGATCTCGATCATCTTGACCTGGTCCAGGGTCGCCCGCTCCGCGAACTTGTCCCGATCGAAGTGCCCGTCGCGGGTCCGGCACCCGAAATAGCCGGTGCCGATCTCCCAGACGATGTCGCCGCCATGCTTCGTGTGATACCTGGAAATCCCGCCTTCCCCGGTGTCGTGATAGAAGCCGCCCATCTTCGCGCCCAGGTTCAGCGCTTCGATCGCTCGCCCGCTCAGCGAGCCGAAGCTCATCGCCGAGATGTTCAGCACCGAAGCGCTGTACGGTCGCGCACAGTGCTCGCCTCCGATCATGACCCGATAGTCGTCGACGTTCTGGTAGCGCCCCTGCAGCGAGTGGTTGATCCATTCGTGACGCGGCGAATACACGTCCATTTCGGTGCCGAAGGCTTGCACGCTCTCGACGTTCTTCGCCCGGCGATAGACCAGTGCGCGCTGCGTATGACTGAACGGACGGCCCTGATGGTCGCTGTCGAAAAGGTACTCGCGCAGATACGGCCGGAGCCACTCGAAGAACCATCGGAAATGTGCGCTGACCGGGTAGAGCCGCATCAACGTGTGCTCGGCCTGCATCAGATCCCAGATGCCGAGAAGCGTCAGCGGAGACAGCAGCAGCAGGGGCCAGAACCAGAGGTTCGAGAACGCGAACCCGAAGGCGGCGCAGACCACGGTCAGGACTACGATGATGAAAAATGGGATGTAGCGCATAAAGTCAGCCTCCGTGTCGCTGCCCATCTAAACGGCAGGCACCCACGCAGGTTCATTATCGCGGACGAACGGGGTTGGCGAGCCGCCGGCGGATGCGGCAAGCTGCGGCAGATTTCGATGCCGTCGGTCCAGCCAAAGAAGGAACAAGAACCGATGCAATTCGCCTTCACGGACGAGCAGCGGGAGTTTCGCGACGTCCTGCGCCGCTTCCTCCAGAACAAGTCGCCGCCAGGCGAAGTGCGCCGCCTCATGGAGACCGATCAGGGTTGGGACCGTGAGGAATGGCGCAAGTTGAACCAGGACCTCGGGCTGACCGGCGTTCGCGTGCCGGAGGCTTATGGCGGCCAGGGCTTCGGCATGGTCGAGCTCGGCATCGTTATGGAAGAGATGGGCCGCGCGCTCCTCTGCGCCCCTTACTTCTCCTCGGCCGTTCTCGCCGCGACCGCCATCGCCGAGGCCGGAACCGAGGAGCAGAAGCGCGCGCTGCTGCCGTCGATCGCCGCCGGCGACACCATCGCCACCCTCGCCTTCACCGAAGACAACGGCCGATGGGACACCGTCGGCATTGAGATGACGGCGACGCCCGAAGGTGACGGCTTCAGGCTGGATGGGACCAAGAGCTTCGTCGTCGACGGCCACACTGCCGATTTGATCGTGGTCGCAGCGCGCCGGCAGGGGTCGAGCGGCGACGACGGCCTCTCCTTCTTCACGGTTGCCGGCGATACAGAGGGCCTCTCGCGCCGCCGCCTCGAGACGATGGACCCGACCCGCAAGCTCGCCCGGCTCGAGTTCAGGGGTGTGAAGGCGAGCCTCCTCGGTTCCGAGGGTGCCGCCGCCGCACCTCTCGCCCGCACCCTCGACATTGCGGCGGTCGCCCTCGCGCACGAAATGGCCGGCGGCGCCGAGCGCCTACGCGAGGACGCGCTGGACTACGTCAACATGCGGGTGCAGTTCGGGCGAACCATTGCCTCGTTCCAGGTGACGAAGCACAAGGCGGCCGACATGCTGCTCGACGTCGAGCTGGCCAAGTCCGCCGCCTATTACGCCGCCGAAGCCTGCGACGAGAATGCGCCGGACTTTCCGGCCGTCGCTTCGCTCGCCAAGGCGCAGGCGAGCGACGTCTACATGCAGACCGCGATCCATGCCGTCCAGATGCATGGCGGCATCGGCTTCACCTGGGACAACGATACCCACCTCTGGTTCAAGCGCGCGCGCAGCTCCGAGGCCTTCCTCGGCGATCCTGCGTATCACCGCGAACTCATGATGCAGCGCTGGGATACCGGCGAAGAGAGGGCCTCGGCATGAGCGAGATCAACGAAGCGTCGGTCCGGAAGGAAGTCCGCGCCTGGCTCGAGGAGAACTGGGACCCGAACCGCGGCCTCGTCGAGTGGCGCAACATGCTCGCCGACAGCGGCTGGGGCATGCCGCACTGGCCGAAGGAGTGGTACGGCCGCGACCTGCCCGTCGGCCTCACCCCGGTCGTCGAGGAAGAGTTCCGCCGGATGGAGGCGGTCGGCGTCGCCAAGGCCGGCATCCGGATGCTGGCGGCGGCGACGATCCTCGCCCACGGCACCGACATGCACAAACAGAAGTTCCTGCGCCGCATCCTGACCGGCGAGGATACCTGGTGCCAACTCTTCAGCGAGCCCGGCAGCGGCTCCGACATGGCCGGCGCCACCACCCGTGCCGAGTTCAGGGGCAATAGGTGGATCGTCAACGGCCAGAAGGTCTGGACCACCAGCGCCCACCACGCTCAATGGGGGCTGCTGCTGGCGCGCACCGACTGGGACGTGCCCAAGCACAAGGGCCTCTCCTACTTCATCCTCGACATGAACCAGCCCGGCGTGACGGTGCAGCCGCTCAAGCAGATGAACGGCCACGCCTCGTTCAACCAGGTCTTCTTCACCGACGCCGAGGTTGAGCCGGAGTTCATCGTAACCGAGCCGGGGAATGGCTGGGCGGTTGCGACCACGACCCTGATGCACGAGCGGCGCGGTGCGGATTCGCTGCGCACCTGGGCAATGGGCTACGACAAGCCGGGCCGCATCTACGAGGAGGAGCGGGCCGAGATCGCGACGGTGATGGAGCCCTACAAGTGGTATCCGCAGCGCGCGGGCCGCGTCGACCTCGTGCTGCCGCGCGCGAAGGAGACCGGCAAGATCCACGACCCGATCGTGCGCCAGGAGATCGCCAAGCTCCTGACCCTGGCGAAATCGGCGGAATGGACGGCACGGCGTGCCCGCGCCGCCCAGTTATCGGGCAAACCCCAGGGCCCGGAAGGCTCGCTCGGCAAGCTCGCCTCGAGCCATGTCGCGCGCGCCGCCGCGAGGGTTCACTCGATGATCTCCGGCGCCGATGCGATGTTGACCGGCGCAGACAGCCCGATGAACGGCGTTATCGCCGAGATTCTCGTCTCCACCCCCGCCACTTCGATCGCCGGCGGCACCGACGAGATCCAGCGCAACATCATCTCCGAGCGCGTCCTCGGCATGCCCAAGGAGCCGCGAACCGACACCGACCGTCCCTTCCGCGAGGTGCCGAAGAACACGGTGACGTAGGGGAGAAGCGGGCGCGGCGAGGGTCGCGGGGCCGCTGCATTCGGCTTCGGGGAACGATCGGGGCACTAAAGTTCGTCTTGGCTCCCACGATCATCGAGTGAGACTTAACACATCGCTTCGACGGGAGGCATCAAGAGGACACGGCCGCTGTCGAATCGGGTGGGTTCTCCGTAGCATGCGGCCGTCGACAGAGCACCCGACCCACCAGGTAGAAGAATGAGCAACAGATACGACGGCCTTTCGCGCGAACAGTTGATCGAGCTTCTGAAGAAGAGGGACCGCACGAAGAAGCTGGGGCTCGTCTGGGAGCGCAACGAGATCGAGGCCGACGAGGCGGTCGACGAGAATTTCGTCGCTGCGACCCCGATCCCGGAACTGTGCGAGAAGCAGGCACCTTGGCGCAACCTCGTCATCGAGGGCGATAATTTCGACGCGCTCCGGTGGCTGCGGATGACGATGGCGGGGCGCGTGAAGTGCATCTACATCGACCCGCCCTACAACACCGGCAACAAGGACTGGGTCTACAACGACCACTATGTCGACAAGGAAGACCGCTACCGCCACTCGACCTGGCTGGAGTTCCTCTACCGCCGCCTGACGCTCGCCCGCGACCTCCTGTCGGAGGACGGCGTCATGCTCGTGTCGATCAACGACGAGCAGCGCGCGAAGCTGGAATTGCTGATGGATGAAGCGCTTCCGGGAATGCGGGTCGGCTCCCTCGTGTGGCGGAACCGAAAGACCACCGGAACGGGCCACCGCGCGTTCTTGAGCCAAAACCACGAGCACATTCTCGTATATTCAAAGTCAAAATTCAGCTTCAACGGTGCTGCGCGTGACAACAGCACCTACAGAAACCCGGATGATGACCCGAGAGGACCTTGGGATAGTGGTCCATTAACACTTGGCTTCAGCTACCTTGAACGGCCAAATCTCTATTACCCACTTCATGATCCAAAGACAG
>Ga0079224_100008530_pt1 | contig 13893 bp, 12 predicted proteins | sample Stecom2015_FD_80414 | JGI IMG/M metagenome (GOLD analysis project Ga0079224, IMG submission 80414) | Agricultural soil microbial communities from Utah to study Nitrogen management - Steer compost 2015 | ecosystem: Environmental > Terrestrial > Soil > Agricultural land | place: USA: Utah... | reverse complement strand
GCTCTCCCACTCGGGGAAACATGGCTACCACCAGCTCAAGCGCCTGATCGAAACTTTGGTCAGGCCGCAGTGCGTCGTAGCCGATCTTCAGATTCTCGCGAACCGATATTTCCGGAAAAAGGCGACGCCCTTCGGGAACAAAGCCGACTCCAAGACCCGCAAGATTCTCGGTTTTCAGCTCCGCCAGATTCCGGCCGCAGATTGTGATCTTTCCGTGATACGGAGTCAGTAAGCCGGCGATTGCCTTGAACGTTGTCGTCTTTCCGGCTCCATTCGGACCCAGCAGGCACACCACACTGCCTTTGTCGACCTTAAGACTGACCTGATTCAGAATATTGACCACGCCATAACGGGTACTTACGGCATCTAGCTCAAGCATGGCTGACCTTTCTTCCCAAATATGCTTCCTGAACGCGTGGCAACTGGCGCACAACCTCGAACTTGTCATCACCGATCTTGCGACCGTAGTCCAGCACCATGACCCGATGCGGAAGCGCGGCAACCAGACGCATGTCATGTTCAATAATGATGAAGCTCAGTTGCGGGTTTTCTTTCTGAAGACGCCTGATGTCTTCTATGAGGATATCTGTATCGCGGTCGTCCATGCCGCTGGACGGCTCATCCAGCAGCACAACCTTGGGGTCACTTGCCAGTGCACGCGCTATTTCCAGCCTGCGACGATCGGCCTGGGGCAGGCTGGACGCCAATTGGTTCCGACGTTCATAAAGATCAGGCGATACCCGATACAGCAGTTCGCCTGCACGATCGGCCGAGCGCCGCATTTCTGCTTTCGACCTGCCCGGCAAAAGCAGCACCGTCAGCACGCCTGAACGCGTACGCGTGTGCATGCCGATCATGACGTTGTCCAGGACGCTCAGGCTACCGAAGAGCCTGCTGGTCTGGAAGGTACGAGCCAGCCCAGCCTCGGCGATCTTATGTGCTGGCAGGCCACTGATTCGCCGCCCCTCAAGAAATACCTCGCCTTCAGTGGGCTCATAAATACCCGTCAACACGTTGAGCAAGGTGGTCTTGCCGGCTCCGTTCGGACCAATGATGGCCAGGACTTCACCGCGCTCGAGGCTGATATCGACGCTGTCTACAGCGACCAGGCCGCCAAAGCGCATGGTCAGCTTCCGGCCCTCAAGCACCAGGCCGTCGGAGGATGTCGAGACGTTAGTGTTCATGGTTACGCACCTGCTGCGGGAAGATCCCTCGAGGTCGGATGATCAGGAACAAGATCACGACCACGCCGTAGAACAAGATCCGGTAATCGGAAAAGGCTCGTAATTTTTCGGGGAGCATGGTGAGCAGCAGCGCACCCACGATAACCCCCAGCGTGTTGTCCATGCCTCCGGCAATAACCATCGTCATGATGGTGACCGACACCAGGAAGGTGAAGTTGTCGGGTGAAATGAAACTGACGTAGAAGGCGTAGAGGGTGCCTGCAAAGCCCGCCAGGAAGGCATCCACGGCAAAAGCTTGCACCTTGTACCAGGTGACGTTAATTCCACAGGCGCGAGCGGCAATCTCGTCGTCACGCAGCGCGTTCCAGGCCAGTCCAATGCGAGAGTTGTGCAGCCGTTTTGCAGATAGGATCGCAATGCCCACCAACGCTATGGAAACATAGTAAAAGTTGCCTTGGCTAGGAAGGCTGTACCCAAACAGCTCAATGGGATCATTGAATGAATGGCCGAACAGCGTCGGTGCCGGGATGCCCACCAAACCATTGGCACCCCCTGTCCATTCCAGATTCATCAGCAACTGGTGCACGACGATGCCAAAGGCAATGGTCACCAGTGCCTGATAGCTGTCGCGGGTTCGCATCGACGGCAATCCCAGCAAATAGCCAAAAGTCGTTGCCACCATCGCGGCAACCAGCAACCCCAGCCAGAAGCTGACACCAAAATGGATCGCCAGCAGCGCCGAAGCGTAGGCACCGATGCCGTATGAAGCGCCAGTGGCAAAGTTGGGAATATTCGCACTGCCCAGCTGGAAGTTGAGCGCCAGGGCAAGCACTGCATAAATATTGCCAATAATCAGCAAATGCATGGCGTACGTGTCGCCTTGCAGAAGCCACGGAAACACCAGCGCGATCAGGGTTCCCACCACCACGGCCATCGACCGCTTGACCCTGAACGCATCAATGATGCGATGTTCGATCTGCGGGTGGCGCTGAACCCAAACCAAAGCCACGGCAAACAAAGCCAGCAAGCCCAGCACGGTGACCCAACTTTCGGCCAGCAAAAAGACCCACAGCATGAGAGCTGCGCCGAATGTCAGAAGCAATACGATCAGGAAGTCGGCGACGACATGCGACGACACGCGCTCGGAACGGACTGGCGTTACCTGTACCTTTTCCATCAGACCTTCTCCATGCGATTGGCACCGAACAGACCCGAAGGACGAAACACCAGCACGACAATTACCAGCGCAAACACAAACACCAGACGGTAGGACGTGCCGTTTGGAACATATCCCTGAACAATGGTTTCGATGGCGGCAATAAGCAGGCTGCCCACGATGGCGCCGCCCAGTCGGCCAAGCCCGCCAACCACCGCAGCGGAAAACCCGATGAGTCCGGCCTGAATGCCGAAGTCGAAGCGCACCACCCCTGCATAGCTGGCCAGGAAGATACCCCCGACTGCCCCCACGGCAGACGCCACAAAGAACGCTCGCCTGAACACGACGCCCGGCGCAATGGCAAACAGCCTGGCCGCCTCACGGTCCTGAGACACGGCTCGAAGTCTCATGCCGGCGGGAGTGCGATGCAGCACGTACAGCAGCAATAAAACCAACCCGACAGAGATCAGTACCGAGACGACGCTGATCATGGGTATGGCGCCGAAAGGCGTACTGACGCTGCCTTCGGCAACTGCCGGGAATGCATGAGGGCTGCTGCCCTCGGGATACAGATGGCGTATGAGTTCGCGAAGGACAATACCCAGTGCCACCGTCGCGACCAGAGGCATCATGGCAGGGGCATCGCGGAACCGGCTTATTACCAGCTTGTCCAGAGCAACACCAAGCCCCCCAACCGCCAGTATGGCCACCAGGCAAGCCAAGCCCAGGACCAGCCACGAGGCGTTTGCGCCCAGGCTCGCAGCCAGTATCTGGATCGAAGCCAGGGCTACGAAAGGCGCTACCAGGGCAACGTCACCGTGGGAGAAGTGAATGACCTGAAGCACGCCGAACAGCAAGCTGAATCCCAGCGCCAGCAGGCTGTATATGCACCCCAAGGTCAACCAGTTGATGAGTTGTTGAAACAACACGTCATGCATATGATGGCTCCTGTCCTCCCCCAAAAAGGGGAACATGATCTTTTTTTAGACACATTAAACCTAAAATAAGCGAGGGCCTGCTTCGCATTTTTCAATCGTCTACATCGAAAAACGCGAACCAGTCTTGCCTTTCCCCTATGTATGATGCAATTCAGGCGTGCGATGGTTCTCTGCCCTGCCCGACCAAATTGATAGACAGAGGAGACAACAAATGAAAGTATTCTCAGCCCAACCCAAGTCACCGTCGCGGCGGCGTCACTTGGTCAGCGTAGCTATCCTGGCTTGCGCAGCGGCTTTCGGCAGCCCGGCCGTGGCTCAGGAGACCATCAAACTCGGTTTTCTGGGGCCATTGAGCGGCGGTAATGCCCAACAGGGCCTGGGTGCAAAAAACGGTTTCCTGCTGGCTATTGATCAGTGGAACGAAACCGAGGGCGTGCCCTTCAAGGTCGAGGGCGTCGTACTGGACGATGCGTCTGACCCCCAAGCCGGAGTGTCTGCCGCGCTCAAGCTTGTCAATGACCGCAGCGTGGTAGCAGCGACAGGACACTGGAACAGCCCCGTTGCACTGGCAACCCTGCCCGTGTTCCATCGTTCGCAGATGCCGTTCATTGTTTGGGGTGCCATCAGCCCCAAGATTACTGAACAGAACCTGCCCAACACCACCCGGGTAACTCCCACTCTGGTCAACGAGAACGCTCCACTGGCCGAATGGGTAGTCAACGACCTGGGTGCCAAAAAGATTGCCATCATTTCTGACACCAGTGACTACGGCGCAGCCAACCTCAAGTGGTTCGGCACCTTCGCCAAGAAAGCCGGTGCCGAAATAATTGCTCAGGAAAGTTTTCCGGTGGGCACCACCGATTTCCGTGCCATTCTGACCAAAGTAAAGTCTCTGGCACCTGATGCCGTCTACTTCGGGGGTGTCATTACCGAAGCAGGCATTGTCCGCCGCCAGATGGTCGAGCTGGGCATGGACCAACCCATGTTGGGCATCAGCGGCATCCACGACCCCGAGCTCATCAAAATTGCCGGTGCCGCAGCCAACGGCACAATCGTCGGAGTTCCCAAGGCGCAAAGCAATCCCAAGCTCAAGGCAATGGAAGAGGCCTACCAGGCCAAGGGGTACCGCGAGGCTCAAAGCCCCTACACCAAATATGCCTACGAGGCCACGAATATTCTGCTCGAGGCTATCAAAAAGGCGGGTACCAAAGACAAGGCGGCCATCTCAAAAGCCATTCGTGAAATTTCCCATGATGGCGTACTTGGCACAACCACATTCGATGAAAACGGCCAGACCGAAGTGCCGGTCGACATCGAGGTTCGCATCGTCAAAGACGCGCAATGGACGAGCTACTCCAACTGATGAGCAAGTACTTCAACTGACCAGCTTGCGGGTTAACGTCTAACGCTCCGTCTGACGCAACCAGAAACACCGCTGTCATTGCTCTTTATGGGCAGTTTCGGCGGTGTTTCGCGTTTTTAGCGCGTGATAGAATTTATGACGACATATATTGCTGCCGCGGGCAGCTTTACGGACTTTCGCGTAAGAGGATCAGAGACATAACCAAAACCCTTCACCGCGCGCGTTCTGCGCCCCAATCATGCTCACTCGCCTAACCTTCCGTCAATTAGAATATTGCCTGGCTGCCGGTGAATTCGGCAGCATTGCCAAGGCAGCCGAGCACATCCACATTTCGCCGTCGTCGATCTCGGCAGCCATTACACAAGTCGAAAACGAACTCTCAGTGACGCTGTTCGTCCGCCGTCACGCTCAGGGCCTCTCGTTGACGCCCGCCGGTGTTGAAGTGCTCAAGCAGATCCGCCTGACGCTCGATCAGGCCTTGCACCTGTACGACATTGCGCATAATGCCCAGCATGGCGTACGCGGCCCATTGCGAGTGGGCTGCTTTACTCCATTGGCGGCGATGGTTGCGCCCGAACTCTGTCAGGGTTTCGCCAAGGCATACCCGGGTGTTGAAGTGGCCCAGTGCGAAGACCATCACGAAGGACTCATGGAGCGTCTGCGCAATGCACAGATCGATATCGCCATCACCTACGACCTGAGTCCGGCAGAAACCGGCGTATCTTTTGAAGCACTCGCTTCCTTGCCGCCTTTTGTCATCGTTGGCGAAGAAGAGCCACTGGCCAAGAAGAATTCCGTCACGCTCAAAGAACTCGCAAAGCGTCCCCTGATATTGCTCGACTTGCCATTAAGCCGGGAGTACTTCCTTTCCCTATTCCAGGAGGCGGGTGTACGACCCACCGTGGCGGCACGCTCCAGCAGTCCTGATGTTTTACGGTCTCTGGTCGCCAACGGCGTAGGCTACTCGCTGGCCAATGTGCGTCCCCGTGCGCCACACTCCCTGGACGGCAAGCGGATCGTCAACGTCGCGCTGAAAGGTCGGCATCGACCCATGCGACTGGGCATGGCGTGGATCAAGGACCAGCATCCGCGGCGTGTCGTCGAAACCTTCATGGAGCGTTGCCGCGCCTGCATGGCAGACGGCTATATTCCGGGAATGGTCGGGGAGCCTGCTGCGACGAAGGTGGCTCGTGCGAGCTGAGTGAACTGCTCTGTTGAATGCCGCGCCCCAGTTACCAGCATTGACCTCGAAAGTTCGAAGGCTGTCACACCTTGAAGTGCAATTCAATTTCGCAACAGAGCCACCATGCTGGGCGCAAAAAAATCGCCGGAAAGTTAAATGACTTTCCGGCGATTTGCATTTGGCGGAGACGGAGGGATTCGAACCCTCGATGCGGGTATAAGCCGCATGCTCCCTTAGCAGGGGAGTACCTTCAACCTCTCGGCCACGTCTCCTAACTCAAGTCCGCTATTCTAGCACAAGACTCGAAGTGAAAGGCCGAGGTTACTAAGCGCTTTCGTTGACTGATGAAGCTTCCTGATCCAGCCCGAAAGCCTTGTGCAACGCGCGCACGGCAAGTTCCATGTACTTGTCATTGATGACCACGGAAGTCTTGATCTCGCTGGTGCTGATCATCTGGATATTGATGCCTTCTTCGCTGAGCGTGCGGAACATCAGGCTGGCAACACCGACGTGGCTTCGCATGCCGATACCAACGATCGACACCTTGCAGACCTCGTTGTCGGCAACAACTTCCTGGGCACCAACCGAAGGAGCAACCTGGTTCTTGAGAAGATCCAGCGTGCGATGGTAGTCGTTGCGATTGACAGTAAAGGAAAAGTCGGTCGTGCCACGCACCGACTGATTCTGAACAATCATGTCAACGTCAATGTTGGCTGCAGCCACCGGCCCCAGGATGGAATAAGCCACCCCCGGGGTGTCGGGAACAGCCAGCAATGTCATCTTGGCTTCGTCGCGGCTGAAAGCAATGCCCGAAACTACAGCGGATTCCATTTTTTGGTCTTCCTCGAAAGTAATTAGGGTGCCCGACGACATTTCTTCGTCAAGCGGAATGAGGGGGTCGGTCAGGGAGGACAATACCCGTACCGGCACATGATATTTTCCAGCGAATTCAACGGCGCGAATCTGCAGCACTTTCGATCCAAGTGATGCCATCTCGAGCATTTCTTCGAAGGATACGACGCGCATGCGGCGAGCTTCGGGAACGACACGTGGATCGGTGGTGTACACGCCGTCTACATCAGTGAAGATCAGACACTCGGAGGCCTTGAGTGCGGCCGCAACCGCTACGGCCGAAGTGTCGGACCCGCCACGCCCGAGAGTCGTGATGTGGCCGTCTTCATCAATACCCTGAAAACCGGTGACGATGACGACACGGCCTGCATCAAGGTCGGCCCGGATGCGAGCGTCGTCGATGGAACGGATGCGTGCCTTGGTGTAAGCCGAGTCGGTACGAACCGGAACCTGCCATCCTGCGTAGCTTCGGGCGCCAACACCCTGAGCCTGCAAGGCTATCGCCAAAAGGGCACTGCTGGCCTGCTCGCCAGTAGCCGCGAGCATGTCCAGTTCACGGCCGTCGGGAGTGGGACTGATTTCTTTTGCCAGGCCCAGAAGACGGTTTGTTTCGCCCGACATCGCCGACGGGACAACTACTACCTGATGACCAGCAGCGTGCCATTTGGCAACGCGACGAGCGACGTTTTGAATGCGCTCGATCGATCCCATCGAGGTGCCGCCGTATTTATGAACGATAAGGGACATAATCTTCTGTCCTGCCTTTTACCCTGGTAAATCAGTAAGAAGCGGCTTGAACCGCCGCGAAAGGAAAACCATTTATTTTAACAGCACGCGCCCCCGCGTGCAGCGTATGGTTACATCGCCATGCTTTACATTCATGGCACGATCATGACCCAGGGCGTGCAATTGGCGCATCTGCCGCATCAGGTCGTTCAGACGGGCCTCGGTAGGCATGCGCACGCCATGCATGCCCAACCAGTACCGAAGCACCAAAGCCTGCCGCGCATGTGAAAGCTTTCGCCATTGCGCCAGCGAAAAGCTCAAGCGATCTTCTGCCGGCTCAAGCGACGCGAAATCTTCTGCCGCGACCTCATCAAGTATTTCCACGGCCTCGCGGCTTTGTCGCGCATGCCGCGCCAGCACGGCCTGCCAACCGGGCCAGCGATCATTCAACTGGGGAGCCAGACGTTCCCGTACAGCCGAACGCGTATACCGGTCTTCTGAGTTGGTGGGGTCAACCACCGACTTCCATCCCGTGGCCTGATAAAACGTGCGAGCGGCATCATCAATATCTACCCTGCTTACTTCAAGCCACGGCCGCAAGAAGATCAGGCCGTCCCGTTCCATCCGTGGTGCCATGGCACCCATTCCATGGGGGCCCGCACCACGCAGCAATCGAAGAAGTACGGTTTCGGCCTGGTCGTCACGGTGGTGAGCCAGCAACAGGTGCTTGACACCAGCTTTTTGCGCCATTGCCGCCAGTGCCTGATAACGTGCTGCGCGTGCTGCGGATTCGATGCCATCCCCACGTGATGTATCCACCGCCACTCTCTGGCTATGGCAAGGCAATCGCAACTTCTGAGCGAGCTCATGCACCTGTTCCCGCCAGGTGTCGGCTACCTGCTGCAGCCCATGATGAACGTGAAACGCATGGAGCTCGACGTCCCGCTGTAACGCAATACGCGCGGCATGTACCAGCAACATGGCCGAGTCTGCGCCTCCGCTGACTGCTACTCCCACCGGAAGGCGAAACGGTGCGATCGTAGCTAAAACCTCGTCCACGGGTGCCAGCAATTGCACCGAACCAAAGCTGCCCAGGAAATCAGGTTCAGGCACGGGCCTCTTGGTAGCGGCCATAAGTCATAAGACGCTCCAGCCGCTGATCCACCAACTGTTGCGGGGTAAGGCCCGAGACCTGGCGCAAAGAATCGGACAAAGCCCGACCCAATTGCCGCGCCATTACGACGGGGTCGCGGTGCGCTCCTCCGACCGGTTCGTTGACGATGCGATCGATAAGCCCGAGTTCCTTTAGACGTGGTGCAGTGATGGCCAGGGCTTCGGCGGCTACTGAAGCCTTGTCGGCACTACGCCATAGAATCGAAGCACAGCCTTCCGGCGAGATGACAGCGTAAGTGGCGTATTGCAACATCATGACCACATCGCCCACAGCGATAGCCAATGCACCCCCGGAACCGCCTTCGCCAATAATGGTCGCGATGATGGGCACCTTGAGTTCGGCCATGGCATACAGGTTGTGGCCGATGGCCTCGGACTGCCCTCGCTCTTCGGCACCGATGCCGGGATAAGCACCCGGCGTGTCGACGAAGGTGAATACAGGCAGATTGAACTTCTCGGCCAGACGCATCAGACGCAGGGCCTTGCGATACCCCTCGGGGCGCGGCATACCGAAATTACGGCGGGCGCGCTCTTTGGTGTCGCGTCCCTTTTGGTGGCCGATGATCATGCAGGGCGTTCCCTGAAACCGGGCCAGCCCGCCGACAATGGACTGGTCATCAGCGTACATGCGATCACCATGCAGCTCGTGGAAATCGGTGAAAATTTCGCGCACATAATCGAGCGTGTAAGGACGCTGCGGATGGCGGGCAACCAGGGCAGTTTGCCACGGAGTGAGCTTGGCGTAAATATTCTTGGCGAGCGTCTGGCTTTTTTGCTGCAGGCGTGCTACCTCATCCGAAATATCGACGGCTGAATCTGCCTGCACAAAGCGTAGCTGCTCGATCTTGTTTTCGAGCTCGGCCAGAGGCTGTTCAAATTCTAGAAACGTATTACGCATAAGAGCTAGTTGTCCGGTTAAATAAGCAACACCAGTTTACGATCGCTGAGATTCCATTGGCGACAAATTGACTGCGGAGCGGTCAGCTTGCCGCAGTGTTCAGGCTACGCCACAGATACCAGGTCGCCACGCTGCGCCAGGGCGCCCAGGCCTGGGCAACTTCGCGTGCCTCGAAGCGAGAAACAGGTTCGCCGCTGAAATAGTGTAACGAAATTGCCTTCAGCAAGCCTGCATCGTCCAAAGGAAGAACATCTGGACGCTGCAGGCTGAAAATCAGGAACATCTCGGCCGTCCAGCGCCCGACACCACGAATCGCACACAGGTCCGCAATTATCGCTTCATCGTCCATACTGGCCCAATTGGCCGGCTGAACCTTCTTTTCGGCAAAATGCGTTGCCAGGTCAATAATGTATTCGCACTTGCGGCGCGAAAGTCCGACTTCGCGAAGCTCTTCCAGAGGTATGGCCGCGACCTTGGCAGGCGCGGGACGCCGTCCACAACGCGTAATAAAACGGGTCCAGGTGGCGTCAGCCGACTTGGTCGAAACCTGCTGACCCACAATCGCACGAGCCAGGGTCATGAAAGGGGTAGAAGACGTAATAAGCCATTCAGAGCGATGCTGCGGAATGATTTTCTTGAGGATGCGGTCGCGCCGCATGAGATGCGCCGATGCTTCATCCCAGAATCCCGGCTTATCAGAGGTCGTAATCGAGTCACCCATCGTCCTGCCCTAAATACGACGCCACTGGGTTAGGCCACCGGCCTTGTCTTCGAGCTCAATTCCCGCGTCACGCAGTTGGTCACGAATGCGGTCCGCCTTGGCAAAATCGCGTTGTGCCTTGGCCTCGGTACGCTGCTGGATCAGTGCCTCGATCTCTTCGGACGTCAACTGAACCTGCGACGCGTCGGCGCCCAGGTAGCGACTCGGCGACTGCAGATAACGGGCCGGGTCGGTCTGCAGCAAACCCAGTACCCCGCCAAGCGTGCGCAACAAGGTGGACGCCTCGCGCGAACGCTCGCGGTTTGCCTTCGACGCCAGCTCAAACAATACGGCTACCGCGCCAGATGTATTGAAATCATCGTCCATCGCACTGCGAAAGGCCTGCGCTTCCGGCTGGTTCCAGTCGGTCTCTACACCGCTTTGCGCCGGTACGTTATGCAAAGTTTGATACAGACGGTCGAGGGCGTGTTGAGCGTCGCGAAGATTATCGGGCGTGTAGTTCTGTACGCTCCGGTAGTGGTTGCGCACAATAAAGAACCGCAACATTTCGGCTTCGCGGGGATTGGCTTCGTAAGACGCGCTGTCTTCGGACAATGACCCGGGCACAGCCACGGTTTCGCGTATGGTGCGGAAGTTGCCCAGGGACTTGGACATTTTATCGGCATCGACCATCAAGGGGCCGCAATGCATCCATACGTTGGCCAAGGTCCCCCCGAATGCTCCTTCAGTCTGGGCAATTTCATTTTCATGATGGGGAAACTTGAGGTCCGGGCCCCCGCCATGAATGTCCAGCGGCAATCCCAGCAGCTCTTTGCTCATGGCGGAGCACTCAATGTGCCACCCGGGCCGGCCCAATCCATACGGAGACTCCCATTTGGATTCTTCCGGCTCTTCGGGCTTTGCGGATTTCCAGAGGACAAAGTCCAGCGGATCACGCTTAGCGGAAGCGACGGCAACCCGTTCTCCAGCCCTGAGGTCATCGAGCGATTTGCCGGACAGCTTCCCATAGCCCGGAAACTGTCGAACGGCATAGTTCACATCGCCATCATCGGACTGGTAGGCAAGCCCCTTGTCTTCAAGCTTGGAGATAATGTCGAGCATTTGGCCGACATGCTGGGTCGCCCGGGGCTCTGCGTCGGGGGGAGCCACACCAAGAGCGAGCTCATCTGCATGCATGGCGTCGATGTAGAAGTTCGTGACCTCGTGCATGCGCTGACCGGTCTGCACAGCCTTGCGGATGATCTTGTCATCGATGTCGGTAATGTTGCGCACGTACTCGACCTTATAGCCGGATGTACGCAGCCAGCGCTGGATCACGTCAAAGCTCACCAGCATCCGGGCATGGCCCAGGTGACAGAAATCATAGACGGTCATGCCGCAGACGTACATACGGACGCGCCCCGGCTCCACCGGTTCGAACGGCTGTTTGGCGCGAGAAAGAGTGTTATAAATGTGCAGCATGCGCAGAGAACAATAATCCTTAAATATCAATCCGTGCCTTTGGCGCATTCAAGTGGCGCTTCGCGAACGCGAAAAGTGCAAGATGGAACAAATTTTGTTCCTATCCCAAGCAAGGCTAAAATGGCGGTCGACAAGTATAGCAAGTGGGCGTCGTATAGCTGGGTAGCCATTCGCCCACCGCTCTAGCCAGATCAACCCCAACCCATAGGTAACGGCCCGTGCATCCAATTTCCCGTAGACTCATTGCGACGACGCTGCTGCTGGCCGGCATGACAACGGCCTTTGCAACACAGGCGCAACGAGCTGCGGATGGCCTGACTCCAACTATAAACCTGGAGTCGACGCTTCTGCCTACCGGATGGCCACAAGAGGCGTCTCAAACCACGGCAACGGGGCCGCAGGTCATATTGTCGCCGGCCCCGCGTCCGGGCGAAAAACTGTTCGACGACCCCCCTCCTCGCGACGGCGGCTGGAAAGGCCTGGCCAGGTTGCTGGAGGCCATCAGCCCCGGTGTCGATACATCCATCCCTCTGACGCCCTCCCAAGTTACTGACCGAATTTCGGCCATGATGGACAGCGGGCGATATGCCGAAGCGCTGGATGTAATTGACCGAAGAATGGCACAACGCGAGGCGGAGAACGCCGTCGGAACCGACGTACAACTTATGTTTCTGCGGGGCCGGGCCCTGGCCGGTCTCGAAAAGCACAATGAAGCGATCGAGCATTACCTTAACATGACCACCCTGTTCCCAGAACTGCCCGAACCCTGGAACAATCTGGCGGTCGAATATGTCAAGCAAGGAAAGCTCGACATGGCGCAAGACGCCTTGGAAATGGCCCTGACAGCCAATCCACAGTATGCAACGGCGCGCGCCAATCTGGGCTGGGTGCAGCTCATGCAAGCGAAGAAATCATTTGACGACGCCCGGAACGTCCCGGGCGCCAGCCGCGCCGCGCAACAGACCTCCGACATTCTTCGTCCTTAACCGCACTTACCCGGCAGACGCATATGTTCATTCAATCTGTAATTCAACGCGTCCTGATTCCATCGGCACGCATTTCCAGCCTTGTCGTCATCGCTGCCCTGGCCATTGGCCCGGTCGGCGCTTCGCAGGCCGCCTCCACCACTTCCACTGAAGGTCAAACCATGAGCAACACTCCCCGCGTAAAACTACAGACCAGCATGGGCGACATGGTCATCCAGCTCGATGCCGAGAAAGCCCCAAAAACCGTCGAAAACTTTTTGACTTACGTAAAAGAAGGCTTCTATGACGGCACCATCTTCCATCGGGTCATTGAAAATTTCATGATCCAGGGCGGCGGATTCGAACCTGGCATGAAGCAGAAATCCACTCATGAGGCTGTCGAAAACGAAGCCAATAACGGGCTCAAGAACGACCGCTACACCATTGCAATGGCTCGCACCAGTGATCCGCATTCGGCTACGGCACAATTCTTCATCAACGTGACTGACAACGATTTCCTGAACTTCACTGCTCCGACACCTAACGGCTGGGGCTACGCAGTATTTGGCAAGGTGGTCGAAGGCACCGACGTCGTCGAACAGATCAAGGCCGTTAAAACCGGCAGCAAGGGCTTCCACCAGGACGTCCCGACGGAAGACGTCGTCATCGAGAAAGCAATCGTCGTTGAATAGCATAACCTTACCGGGCCGAGTGTGGCTGGCGGCAGACATGCATCTGAGCCAGGCCACGCCTCGCACCCGTAAAGTGTTTCTGCAATTTCTGGATCAGGCATGCGCCCAGGCGGATGCCTTGTTTTTATGTGGTGACATTTTCGACGCCTGGATCGGCGACGACCTGGCAACGCACGATCCGCCGCCATGGCTGCAAGAGATCTTGCAGGCCCTGCAAAACGCCGCTTCTTGCATACCCGTTTGGCTGGGCCGGGGAAACCGCGATTTTCTGATTGGCAAAGATCTGACTGACGCTGTCGGGGCGACTCTGCTTTCGGCTCCTGTTTGTCTGGAAACCAGCCAGGGACGCGTGCTTGTCAGCCACGGCGACGAATACTGCACCGCTGACGTCGGCTACCAGCGTTTTAAACGAGTAGTGAGCAACCCTTGGGTGCAACGCGCCTATCTTGGTTTAAGCCTCAAGCAACGGCGCGCGATCGCAGACTGGGCCCGGCGACGCAGCAAGGCGTCTTACCACTCCAAATCAGCAGCAATCATGGATGTAACCCCCGACGCCATACACGAGGCGCTGCGCAAGTGTG
>Ga0079224_100008529_pt1 | contig 13894 bp, 17 predicted proteins | sample Stecom2015_FD_80414 | JGI IMG/M metagenome (GOLD analysis project Ga0079224, IMG submission 80414) | Agricultural soil microbial communities from Utah to study Nitrogen management - Steer compost 2015 | ecosystem: Environmental > Terrestrial > Soil > Agricultural land | place: USA: Utah... | reverse complement strand
TCGGCCTGTTCGCCGTGCAACCCAACCAGGCCCGCGCGCTGACGCTGTTCGGCAAGTATCGCGGCTCGATCAAGCAGGAGGGTCTCTGGTGGGTGAACCCGTTGATGGCGAAAAAGGCAGTCTCGCTCAGGGTTCGCAATTTCGAGACCGCCAAGCTCAAGGTGAACGACAACGACTCCAACCCGATCGAGATCGGTGCGGTCGTCGTCTGGCAGGTGATCGACAGCGCCGAGGCCTTGTTCGAGGTCGACAACTACGAGGACTACGTGCGGGTGCAGAGTGAGTCCGCGGTGCGCACGCTCGCCACGCAGTATCCCTACGACGCCCACGCGCCGGGCGTGATCTCGCTCAGCCACAACGCGGCCGACATTTCCGAGCGACTCGCCTCCGAGGTGCAGGATCGCCTGCAGAAGGCCGGCATCCGGGTGCTCGAGGCGCGCATCACCCACCTCGCGTACGCGCCGGAGATCGCCGGTGCGATGCTGCGGCGTCAACAGGCGACCGCGATCATCGCGGCGCGTGAGAAGATTGTCGAGGGAGCGGTGTCGATGGTGGACATGGCACTCAAGCAGCTCGAGCACGGCAACATCGTGCAGCTCGACGAGGAGCGTAAGGCGTCGATGGTCTCCAACCTGCTCGTCGTGCTCTGCTCCGACCAGCCGATGCACCCGGTGGTCAACACCGGGTCGTTGTACACGTGAGGCGTCGTGGCTGAACGCAAGCCGTTCCTGTTGCGGCTCGACCCGGCGCTGCACGACACGCTGCAGCGCTGGGCCGCCGACGAACTGCGCTCGCTCAACGGGCAGATCGAGTTCCTGTTGCGCGAGGCAGTTCGCAAGGCGGGTCGCGAACCACCGCCGCGCGACTCAGGCGGCTGAGTCCCCACCGGACTCGGCTGCCCGGGCCATCAGTTCCTGCCAGAGGGGTGAGCCGGGACCTTCGAGCGCCGGCACGGTCACGTCGGCCAGCATCGCTGCACCGGGTGACCTTCCCACCGCGATGATCGCGCGACATCCTGTCGCCGCCACCGCAAGCGCCGCACCGATACTGCCCACCAACGCCACCGATCCCGCTCCCTCGAATCGTTCGCCGAGGCGATCAGGCCGCGGGGTTCCCAGCTCGTCGGCCGCAACCAGCCATTCATTCTCGTGCACCACGATTCCCAGTCGTTCCGCCGCCCGCTGGGCGAGGTCACCCGGGATGCTGCTCAGCACCGCCAGCGTGGCGCCGCTGGCCGCCAGGTGTCGCCAGCCATCGAGTGCGCCCTCCGGCGACCTCAGCCGTCCACTGGACGCCCAGGCCGCGATTCCCTGCTCGGCAGCGAGGGTCAGGTCCTCGAGCTCTTCCAGCAGCTCGAACCGTCCGTGACCCTCGATCAGCGTCTTGAGCGCGTGTACTGGTGACATCCCCGCCACCTGGTCGAGGGCGCCGGGCCTCAGCTCGACGCCGGCTCGCTGGAGGGGGGCGGATATCGCCGTGGCGATGGCTCCCTGGTCGTCGATCAGCGGACCGAGAAGTTCGACCATCACCAATGGCCCGGCTACACTAGTATTCACCGTTGTACCAGACACGCATCACCTTTCACTCCAGATGGAACCGACAATGAAGCGATCCGTGCTGCTTCCCATCGCCCTGCTGAGTCTCGCTGCCGCCTGCGCCGACCGGGCCGCCGACGATGCCGCCCTCGGCGACTCGACTGCCGCCATCGCGCCGGAGATCCCGCGCAACCCGAGGATCATCGCGTGGGACGCGGGCCTCGCGGCGGACTCCGTGGGTCAGCTGATCGGCGGTGCGTACCAGGTGATCGAGAACGCCGACACGCTCTACATCTCGGTGCGCACCCAGTACGTCGCAGCGGGAACGCCCATCTCGATCGTGATGCGAGACTCCCGGGGTACCACGATCGATTCGGCTGCCACCACCTCGGGCACTCCCGATGCCGATGCGATGAGCAGGGTGCTGGTGACGCTGCCTGCCGCAGCGACCGCAGCGCCGGGTCAGTACCAGATCGAGGCGATCCTCGACGGTGTCTCGCAGGGAATGCGCCCGATGGCGATCGGGACCAACTAGCCGAGCGAGTCCCAGTCGACCGAGCGGTGGCTGCCGTCGCAGAACGGCTTGTTGCGTGAACGGCCGCAGCGACACAGCGCGCAGCTTTGACCCTCGCGCAAGGTGTTGCCGGCGGCATCCACCACTCGGAACGGTCCCTCGATCAGCAGTGAGCCACGATCGCGCACGGTGATCGTCACTGCGGCCGGCTGATCGTCACCGGGAACGTCGCGAGGATCCGGCTCCGGTGGCGCATTCGCCAGCGGCGAGGGATGCACTGCCGTCACCAGCGAGGCCTGCAACGCGCCCGAGGGACACTTGGCCACCGCAGCGAGAACCTGGTCTGGCGATGCCTGGTCGGGATCGATCCATCGGCGCCGTGAAATGTTGAACACCGACGGCAGTGTCATCAGGCAGATCCCGCTGTGGATGCACTTCGCGGGGTCGAACGTGACCCGAACCTGACGTGTCTCGTAGACCTGAAGGCGGCCTGCGGCCATGCTGACTCCTTGCAGCGGACGATGTTCGATGTCCAAAGCTCCCCCCGCGCGGGCAGCGGGGCAAGGGTGAATCACCTGTCCATTTTCCGGTGGCAGCGTCCGGCCCCGATTCGGTAGACTCGCCGCATGACGAACACCACCTCTCTTCCCTCTCGCCGTACCCTCGTCTCGGCGGTCGCAAGGCGCGACGCCGAGTGGGACGGCCTGTTTGTCTTCGCCGTGAAGACGACCGGAATCGCCTGTCGCCCGAGCTGCCCCTCGCGGCGGGCCAACGAGGAACACCTTCAGTTCTTCGAGCGGATCGACGACGCAGTCGCGGCCGGCTTCCGCCCTTGTCGCCGCTGCCGCCCCGATCAACCCGGCGTGGCGCCGGATTGGTGGAATCGCGCGGTCGAACTTGCCGACCGTTCCCCGGACCGCAAGATCTCCGACCAGGACCTGCTCGCCGCGGGAATCGATCCGGTCAGGCTGCGTCGCTACGCGCGCCGGAACTTCAACCAGACCTTCCACGCCTGGCTGCGCAGTCGTCAGGTCGCGGAGGCACAGCGTCGCCTGCACCAGGGCGAACCACTGGATCGGGTGATCATCGAATCGCGCTGGCAGTCCCACAGCGGTTTTCGCGATGCGTTCGCACGCGTGGCGGGTCGTTCCCCCGGCCGTGGCCGCGACGCCGAGCCGATCGCGGTGACCGTGTGGCAATCACCACTGGGCCCACTGGTGCTGGCGGCCGTGGACGCCGGGGTATGCCTGCTCGAATTCGGTGATGAGCGTCGCGTCACCCAGCAGGCGTCATCGCTGCATCGCTGGTTCGGGGGACCGGTCGTCCGGGAGACGCACCCGCATTTCGACACGTTGCAGCAGCAACTCGCCGAGTATTTCGACGGCAATCGCACCGGATTCACGGTGCCGCTGGTGATCCGCGGCACGCCCTTCGAGATGAAGACCTGGAATGCGCTGCGCGAGATTCCGTATGGCAGCACCGTGAGTTACGCCGACATCGCTCGCCGCATAGGCAATCCCCACGCCGTGCGCGCAGTGGGCTCCGCCAATGGTCGCAACCGGATCGCGATCGTGATTCCCTGCCACCGCGTCGTGAACAGCAATGGCGCACTCGGCGGTTATGGCGGTGGGCTCTGGCGAAAGAAGCGACTGCTGGCGCTCGAGGGTGGCTCGTCGCTGGCGCTCACCGGCTGAGAGACTCAGATCAACTTGATCCCGGCGGTCACCAGCACGACCACCAGCATCACCCTGATCACCGGGCTCGCCAGCCGTTGGGCGCCAAGCCACGAACCAACCGCGCCCCCCGCCACCACCGCTCCTGCCCAGACCGGCAGACCCGGCGGCAAGGCGTCGAGCGAGCCGACCTGGCCCAGCAATCCCGCGGCTGAATTGGCGAGGATGAACACCACCGAGGTTGCGGCGGTGGTGCGAAGGTTGGCCCAGCCAGCCAGCAGCAGCAGTGGACTCAGGAAGATCCCGCCGCCGATGCCAGTCAGCCCCGCGAGAAATCCCAGCGCGGCACCGACCATCATTGCAATCCACGCCTTGGGCGGACGGCCGGGTCGATCGTCATCTCGCAACTGCACCAGCAATCGGATCGCCGAAAGCAGCAGCACTGCACCGATCACCGCGCGATAGGCGTCGACGGGCAGTTCCATCCTGCCGCCGATGAACGCCATCGGTATCGAGGTGGCCAGCAGCGGCCCGGCGAGAGATGCCTTGAAGTGTCCCGCGCTGATGAAGCTGCGGGCGCCGAGCGCGGCGACGAGGATGTTGAGGATAAGTGCAGTGGGGCGCATCGATGCCGGCGCGGTTCCCAGCAGCGCCATCACCGCGAGGTAGCCCGACGCCCCAGCGTGTCCCACCGACGAGTACAGCAGCGCAACCACGAAGAATGCCGCTGCTGTCACCGCGATCATTCCTCCCGGATCGCAGCCACCGCCGTCATCTCCACCCGGCAACCGGGCTTGAGCTCACAGCCGCCGATGATCGCCCGGGCCGGGCGATGATCACCGAATCGCCGAGCGCAGGCTGCATTGACACCGGCCCAGTCATCGCGCGAGTTGACGAACACGTGCAGCGAGACGACCAGGTCGAGGCTGCTGCCGGCAGCGGTGAGGATCTCCCCGATGTTCTGCAGCACCTGATCGGCCTGCTTCTCGGAGTCGCCCTCGATCACCAGTCCCGTGCCCGGGTCGATCGGCAACTGACCGCTCACGTGCACCAGTCCGTGACATATCACGGCCTGGCTGTAATGCCCCGCCGGTGCGGGTGCCCTGTCGGTGCGTACCGGACGCGGCATCAGTTGCCTCCTCGGCCGTGGCGCTGGAGCAGCTCGCGCAGCCGGTCAATCGGCACCGGTTCGACGGTGCGATTGCCGCCCTTCACCGGAGTCGCGCGCAGGAGGGAGTTGTAGATCGCCTCCTCCGTCGCCTCGATTGCCGCGAGGAAGACCGGCGAGATCGCGTCATCCGCGAGCACCACGTCGGTCCGCCGCGATTCGCCCCGCGGCCTGCGAACCGACTCTGCAGTGGAGAAGGCGAACACGTAGTCGCCCGATCCATTGGAGCCGTCGGCGCCGGTACGGGCCAGCCCGAGCATTCCGCGGGCGGCGAGACGCTGGAGCTGTCGGTCGTTGAGCGGGGCGTCCGTGGCGATCACGATGATCACCGAGCCGTCACCGCGCTCGGTCATCACCGCGTTGCGATAGGAGTGGCGTCCGAGTTCCTCGCCCACCGGGATGCCGTCGATGCTCAGCACACCGCCGAAGTTGGTCTGCACCAGCACGCCCACGGTGAACCCGCCGAGCTGCTCCGGCAGCTTGCGAGACGAGGTGCCGATGCCACCCTTCCATCCGAACGCGACGGTGCCACGACCGGCCCCGACGCTGCCTTCCTCGACCATCCCGGTGCTGGCCGATTCGATCGCGCGGACGACGTGTTCGGGGTTCACCGGACGGTGACGGATCGCATTCAGCCCACCGTCGTTCGTCTCGCCGACGACTGCGTTGATGGAACGCACCTGCTCCATTCCCGGCTGAGCCAGCAGCCAGCCGATCATCGCATCGGCGGCGCGCCACACGCACAGTGTGCAGGTGAGCAGGATCGGTGTCTCGAGTTCACCCAGCTCCATCACCTGTGACACGCCGACAAACTTTCCGAAGCCGTTGCCCACGTGCACCGCTGCCGGCACCCGCTCCAGGAACGGGTTGCCCCCGTGCGGCAGGATTGCGGTGACGCCGGTGTTGATCGAGTCACCGTCGGTGATCGTCACTTGGCCGACGCGCACCCCGGCGACGTCGGTGATCGCGTTCAGCGGACCTGTGCGGAAGATCCCCGGCTCGATCCCGAGGTCACGGACACGCGGGCGCGCATCCTGGCCGAACATCGGTGACGTGGTCACGATCGCGAGCAACAGCGCAACTCTCATCAAGCCGGCACTCCTCCACCGCTTCCAACCAGGGTTCCGATTCCGATCAACAACGATGCGCCTGCTAAGATCGCGACCTGTCCGGGCCAGATCGCGGCCAGCGAGATCCCGAGCGCGAGGCCCACCAACCCGCCGATCGCAGCGCCGCGACCGCGCTCGCTGTGCAGCACCCGCCAGCGCTGCGCGAAGGGCACCATCGCCAGCACGCCGAAGGTGCCCGCCGCACTGGCGAGCACGAACGACGTTCCTCCGCCGAAGATGCTCCCGGCCATTGCGCCGGCCAGCGCCGCGATCGCGGGCAGCAACGATGAGACAAGCAACAGCCGGAGTGCCGCCACGGATCAGGGCTTTCGAAGTGAGATGTTCTGCCTGCCACCACCGAGTGCAAACAGTGGCGTGCCAAGGACACCGGCCAGCCACAACCAGGTCGGGTGCGGCAGCCCCTTGAGCTGTGACCACACGAACACCACCGTGATGATCGTGAACACCCAGACCGCCCCGGATGACTTGGACATCCGCAGCGCGACCCCACCGCCAGCGTACGCGGCGAGCCACCAGCCGAGGACCATCAGCCCCATCGTTATCAATGGGAACTGACCCGCCTCCAGCGCGCGCCGGATCGACTCCGGATCCGTCGCGTCGATCGAATCTGGCAGCGGATGCACCTGGCTGCTGATCGACTCGATCGCGTACACGATGATCCCGGCAACGATGAGTGCTGCGATAATGGCGATGATGCGTCGTACGGCAGGCGACATCTCGTCCGTCCTGTATCGATGGGCAATAGGAAGGGTGGCACATCCGGTCGGGATGCGCCACCCCTCTACCCCACTGGACGCCGGTCAGCGGGCCGCGAAGGTGTCGCAGCTCCGTGGATCGCCGGTGTCGAATCCGCGCTTGAACCAGGTCATCCGCTGTTCGGACGTGCCATGAGTGAAAGTCTCGGGCTGCACCTGTGCGCCGGCCTCGCGCTGGAGCCGGTCGTCACCCACGGCGGATGCCGCACCGAACCCCTCCTCCAGGTCGCCCATCTCCAGCCGCCCGGCCCGTGCGGCGTTCGCCGCCCAGATCCCGGCGTAGCAGTCGGCCTGCAGTTCGAGCCGTACCGACAACTGATTGGCCTGGTCGGGGCGACGGCGGGAAGCGTCGTGCACCGCCGCGTTGGTGCCCTCGAGGTTCTGGACGTGGTGACCGATCTCGTGGGCAAGGACATACGCCTCGGCGAAGTCGCCCGGCGCCCCGAACCTGCTGGACAACTCGTCAAAGAAGCCCAGATCGATGTAGACCCGCTCGTCGGCCGGGCAGTAGAACGGGCCGGTGGCGGAGCCGGCATTGCCGCACCCCGAGGCGACCACGTTGCGGAAGAGCACCAGTCGTGCGTCGTGCCAGGCCGTCCCGGTGCGGGGCAGCAACTGGGCCCACATCGCCTGGGCATCGTCGAGCACGAACGAAACGAACTCGACCTTGTCTTCCTCGTTGGGATCGTCGATCGGCGCGACTTCGGCGCTGGGAGCGCCCTGCTGCACCGCACCGATCAGGGCAAGCGGATTCTGCTTGGTGATCATCGCGAACAAGACGACCAGGACCAGACCGCCGATGCCGAGGCCACCGGCGCTGCGCATCCCACCGCCGCGCCGATCCTCGAGGTTTGAAGAGCGACCGCGACGTTCCCAGCGCATCGATGCCTCCGCCAGTGATGGCTACTGTGACTGTGTCCGTGTCCGCATCGGGAAGCGGGGGTCATCCCGCACTGTCTCAAAGTCGTGCCAGACCTGCCCGTGGCGCCAGTGCCAGCTCCCCACCCCGGTGCTGCGGGCCTGGGCGAGCAGCGCCAGCGCCTCCTCGCGCCTGCCCTGCACCGCGGCATTGCGCGCCCGCATCAGCAGCCACTCACCGCGGTCCCACGGATCGGCCACTTCCAGCAGGCCGCTCGCGCGGGCGGTGTCACCCATCCGGCTGGCGAGGATCGCCACCGCGGCCCGGTTGCGCATCCGGTCGGGATGCTGACCATAACGTGCCTCGGCGACTTCCATCGCCTCGCGCCAGCGTCGCTGACCCCAGAGCGAGCTCAACAACCAGTAGGTGTGATCCTCGTTGTCGGGAGCCACCCCCAGTCGCTGCTTGAGCCAGCGCTCGCCTTCGGCGAAGTAGCGCATCGCCGCCTCGGGATAGCCGTGCGACAGCAGCTCCTCCGCCGCGACGATCCGCATCGCCCCCTGCGACCAGTAGACGTCCGGGGGCAGCGGCTCGGCCACGGCAATCAGTGAATCCAGTGAAGCCAGGGCGCCCATCGCACCGAGGGCCCGAGCCTCGATCACCAACGCGACGCGCTGCCCCGGATGTCGCTCCGCCATCGTGCGCGCGTCCGCGATTTCTGCCCGATGATTGCCGAGCTGGTGGTGGGCATAGCTGCGCTGGCTCCAGTACGCAGGCCAGCCCCGCATCGGCCCCACGTCGGGGTCGAGGGAATCAAGCTGTGCCAGCGCCTCGGCCGGACGGTCGAGGTTGCTGAACGCCAGTGCCGCGTTGTAGCCGGCACGGGTTCCGGGCGCCTCGGCCGCGGCGCGCAGGGCTGCGTCGAGCGCACTTCGCACGTCACCCTTCAACGACGCTGCCACCACCTCGGTCATCGCAACCTGGTAGGCGCTCATCGAACTGCGGCGCAGCAGCACTTCCTTGACCAGCGAGTCCGCCAGGGACATCGCACTGGTGTTCCACGCGGCGTATGCGGCACTCACCAGTGCTGCAGTGAACGTGGTGTCGAGTCGCCAGGCTGCGAGCATTCCGTCGTACGCGTCGCGATAGCGGTACGCGTTGAAGTCGTCGAGCGCGACGTCGTAGAGTCGATATGCCGCGTACGTCGGCGGCTGGGTCGCGAAGCTGGCTCCCCGCGGCAGGCGGTCGTCCCGGTGCACCGCCAGTGCACCAAGCAACCGGTCGCGGAGCATCCGCACTCCCGCGATCGCCGAGTCGCGATGCACCGTCACGGGAGTGGTGGCAGTGAGCACGAGTCGCTCCCGCGCGTCGACGATCTCCGCCTGCATCTGCAGTGAGTCGCCGGACGAGTGGATGCTGCCGAGCACAAGTGTTCCGGCGCCGGTACCGCGCTGCAACGCACTGGCGATGTCGCCATCTGTCGCCTGGGCGACCGCGGCTCGCGACGCGGGCCACGCAACCACTCGAAGCCCCCCGCTCTCGTGCAGGCCCTGGGTGATCCAGTCACCGGCGAGGCGACCGAGTCCTGCAAGAGTCGAGTCCCCGGTCTCGTCGATGAGCGGCGCGACCGCAATCGGCTGGACCAACTGGTCCATCCTGATCGGCGCATCGGCGCGATTCGCGAGCCACCAGCCACCGACGCCGGTGAGCAATGCCGCCGCGGCCCACTGCCAGTTGCCCCTGCGCCTGGGAATCGGTGCCAGCATCGCATCGAGGGCTGCCGCCAGGCTGCGCGCCCTGGTGGGACGCTCGGCCGGATCGATCGCGAGGGTTGCCTCGACCAGCGCGCGCAGTGCCTCGGGCACGTCGGGACGATCCCCGAGGCGGGCAGCGGGTCCGCGCTTGCCGGTGAGAATCTCCCGGGCGACCAGTCCCCAGGCGTAGATGTCGGCGCGGTGATCAACCGGGCCGCCGGCCGCCTGTTCTGGCGCCATGTACCCCGGCGTGCCGATCGCGATGCCGGGATCGGTCACCAGCGCGTCCTGGCTGGTCGTGTCCAGCTTGGCGACGCCGAAGTCGAGCAGGAAGGCGTGATCGCCGACGCACAGCACGTTGTCGGGCTTGAGGTCGCGATGCACGACGCCGGCCTCGTGGGCGTGTGCCAGCGCGTCGGCGATGTCGCGCAACATCGTGATCGCTGCGTTGATCGCGAGTGCGCCATCGGTGTCCAGGCGCTTGCGCAGGGTGACGCCACCCACGTACGGGGTCACGTAGTAGCGAAGCCCGTCGGCTTCGCCGGAATCGATCAGCGCGAGAATGTGCGGATGGCTCAGGCGCGCCGCGATGCGAACCTCGTCCTCGAAGCGCGCGGGTCCGATCGCCGCGGCGAGTCCGGGTTGCAGCACCTTGATGACGATGGTGCGGTCGTGCTTGAGTTCGCGCGCGCGGAACACCGACGACATTCCGCCGCTGCCCAGCAGTTCGTCGAGCTCATAGCGATCGGCGAGCGCCCGTGACAGGCGTTCGCGAAGGTCATCGCTGCCCAGGTGGACCGCGCGACGGTCGAGCGGTCCGGTGCGGTCGTGAGCTGCCAGCATCCGGCGCACTTCCTCACGCAGGGCGACGTCATCCGGCGCAGCACTGGCGAGGAAGTTCTCGCGCTCGCTGCGCGGAAGCTCCAGTGCCTGGTCGAACAGCGATTCCACGCGCTGCCAACGCGCAGGATCTGTCACGGATTGTCCCTGCTGTCGTCCAGCTCGGCGTGCAGCCACGCGCGTGCCTTGGCCCAGTCGCGCTGCACGGTCCGGGTCGTCACCCCGATGGCCCGCGCGGTCTCGTCCTCGGAAAGGCCGGCGAAGAAGCGCAGTTCCACCACCCGCGCGAGCCGCTCGCTGCGCTCGGCCAGTCGGCCCAGTGCCTCGTCGACCGCGATCAGGTCATCGAGCGGGATCGAGAAGCCGAGCCGGTCGTCGGCGATCGTGAGGTCGATGGTCGCACCGCCGCGCTTGAGTGCACGGCGCCGACGGGCGTGATCTACCAGCACCTGACGCATCGCGCGTGCGGCCAGGGCCAGGAAATGCTCGCGATCGACCGGCCTGGGCGCGTTGGGGCCAGCAAGCTTGAACCACGCCTCGTGCACCAGGGCGGTGGGCTGCAGCGTGTGTCCGACCGCCTCGCTGCGTAGCAGGCGATCGGCAATCTCGCGCAACTCGACGTAGAGGCTGGGGAAGAGTTCCTCGGCCTCAGCGGAGAAGCCGGAAACGGGATCGTCCATTGGCAGGATCGAATCGCTGGGGTCAGGGTGAATATACCGTGCGGTCACCGGGACAGTGTTCACGATGCGGCGGACCCCAGCGGCGGTTGCGCCGCCACTTCCTCGAGGAAACGGGCGCACTCCTGCCACAGTCCCGGCACCCCGCCATCGCGGAAGAAGCCGAAATGGCCGATCCTGCCGACGCCCACCGCCCGCGGTTCAAGGTGGCGATGCACCTTGCGGCTGGAGCCGCGGAATTCCTCGAGCAATCGCTCCACTGCGCGCCGGGGCGCGATATGGTCGTCCGAGGCAGAGATCGCCAGCACGGGGGCACGAACGTTGGCCAGGTTGCCCCACTCCCCGTGGTGCTCACGGCGACGGCACCACCGAGCCCACTCGAGTGCCACGCCGCGGGGGAGCCGACCGCGCATCCCGAACCGGTCGCCGGGGAAGTACCCCAGCACCCGGGTCACCAACGGCATCACCACGAACCAGAACGGTGCCAGCAGCAACCGCCACTTGAACGGCCAGTTGCCGAACCAGCCGTGCTGGGCCCCGACCAGGATGACCGCGTCGAGGCGCGAGGCGTTGGTGGCGAGAGCCACCGCCTGGCCCCCAAATGAGTGGCCCACCAGGACCACGGGTTCGCCGTCGGCGCGTCGGTCGGCCCAGGCTATCGCCGCGGAGAGGTCGCCCACGCCCCAGTTGCGCATTGTCAGCCGCCGGTCGCAATCACTGAGACCGAACCGTGAATCGGCCACGCCTCGCCAGTCCCAGACCAGCACATCCCAACCAAGAGTGGCGAAATACTCGGCGAAGGCGGCGTAGTAGCCCTTGTGCACCAGGGTGGCGGGTGCCACCAGCATCACGCCACGGCGCTCGGCACGGGCCCGGTACCGGGTGGCCGCGATGGGGCAGCCGTCATCGGTGCAGAGGGTGAGCGGTGCGACACTGGCACCGCCGGTGCTGATGTGATCCTCGGCCACTAACGCCTCGCCGGTTGCTGGAAGGAGGGCGGGTCGGCAGGAGATGCGCCGTCACCGCCCCCATCCCGACACCCGGGTCAGCGCGGGACGGTCAGCAACCGGTTCCAGCGGATGGCGGAAAGGAACGGCAGCGGCTTCCAGCTATACGGGTCCCAGCTGTAGTAGATGAGCACCGGCGTGCCGCGCACGTTCTTGCGGGGCACCAGTCCCCAGAACCTGGAGTCACGCGACTGGTCGCGATTGTCGCCCATCATCCAGAGCGAATCCTGCGGCACCAGCAGCGGACCCCAGTTGTGCACGTCGGGCAGGTAGCTGTCGGCCGAGTCGCCGACATAGTGGGGCATCTGCATCGCGCGCATCATCTGGCGCGTCATCTGGTCGGCGCGCCAGTTGGGATCGGTCGACTGCGCGTAGGGTTCCTGCAGCGGCTCACCATTGCGATACAGCACGCCGCCGCGCATCTCCACGGTGTCACCCCCGACGCCGATCAATCGCTTGACCAGCATCGAGTCCTCGACCGGCGACTTGAACACCACGATGTCGCCACGACGCGGCTCACGGAACGCGGGCGTGCGCACGTCGACCAGCGGCACCTTCGCCCCGAACAGGAACTTGTTCACAAACAGCACGTCGCCAACCATCAAGGTGCGCTCCATGCTGGGGCTCGGGATCCGGTACGCCTGGATCACGAAGTTGGTGAGCAGGATCCAGGCGACAACCGTCCAGACGATCGCCTTGATCCATTCCTTCAGCTTCTCGGAACCGCTCTTCTCCGATTCTGTCATTCGGGCACCGGCTTGAGGCGATGACTCCACTTGCTGCGCAGCTTGGCAACCTTGGGAGCGATGGTCGCGGCACAATACGCCTGCTCAGGATGAAGCCGATAGTAGTTGCGGTGATACGCCTCGGCAGGCCAGAAGGTGTCCAGCGGCTCCACCTGGGTCACGATCGGGTCGTCGAATGTGCCGGCGAGCGACGCAATCTTGTCGCGCGCAATCCGCTCCTGCTCGGCATCCAGCGTGAAGATGGCCGAGCGGTACTGGGTGCCCACATCCGGGCCCTGGCGATCGAGCGTGGTCGGGTCGTGGAACGCGAAGAAGATTTCGAGGATCTCATCGTACGAGATTCGCGCCGGATCGAAGCCGACCCGAACTACCTCGGCGTGACCGGTGGTGCCGGTGCACACCTGCTCGTAGCTGGGATTGGCGACCTGTCCGCCGGCGTAGCCGGAATCGACCGACACTACGCCGTCGATCCGCTCGAAGATCGTCTCCATGCACCAGAAACAGCCGCCGGCGAGTACGGCGGTTTGCGCGGTCGTGCTGATCAGAAGCTCCAGGTTGCGGTACGGCTGGGACCGAAGCGGAGGCGCGACATCGCCCCGAATCGGAAGGTCGGATTGCCGGGCAGTTCACGGCGCAGTGCGTACGAGAGCCGGTTGACGCCAGGTTCACTCCAGGCCGGCATTATCCGGAGTCGCTGCGACGAGAACTCGACCACCAGTCCCTGCCCCTCGCGAATCACCCGCGCACCTGCCGAGCGGAACAGGGTCTCGAGACCGGCGATCCGCTCGACGGGCAGGGAGAATTCCGCCTCGCTCAGGAAGTACATCAGCGGCAGTGAGTCGCTGGGCGCGGAAAGATCCGGCACCGGCGGGTCAGTGATCTCCACCATCGCGGCGAAGTTGCTGTCGGCCGCGAGCCGATCCGCGAGCGACGAACCCTCGATCGGCTTGACGCCGAAACGCACGGTGCCTGGCAGGCGGCCGGCGTTGCTGTCGGCCTTGAGCATCACCACGCACGAGAGTCGATCGCAGAGTCGCACCTCGCCGGGGCCTGCCAGGTAGCCCGGGCCGAATCCCTGCGGCAACCAGGTGGAGGCGCTGACATCATCCCAGGTGCGGGCATCGATCACCACCTCGACCCGGGAGAGGCGGGCCTCGTCCCGGACCGGCAGGGCCAGAAGCAGTGAGATCAGCAGTGCGTGCATCGGACTCCAAGAATGGCTGGTCGACTATTTCC